>ERZ888423.26-NODE-26-length-125947-cov-37.515410_pt1 | contig 125947 bp, 117 predicted proteins | sample MGYA00520523_ERZ888423 | MGnify/ENA primary metagenome ERZ888423 (study PRJEB32303, sample SAMEA104408611) | aquatic metagenome | biome: Brackish water; feature: Pelagic; material: water | place: Baltic Sea | collected 2014-06-08T10:24:00 | depth 30,27 m ...
TTGCATCCGCTGCCCGGGGTCGCCTGCCGCGCCCGTTGAACCGCGGCGCGGGATACCCGATCGCCTTTGCTATCATCCGGATCGTTTCCTTCGCTCCGGAGTCCGCCGTGACCGACCTCCGCCGCCGCCCCCGCGGCTTCACGCTCATCGAGATCCTCGTCGTCGTCGTCATCTTGGCGCTCTTGGCCGCGTTCATCGTGCCGCGCGTCATGGGTCGCGTGGATGATGCGCGCCTCACCAAGGCGCGTGGCGACATCCAGTCCCTTGAGACCGCGATCGCGATGTACCGCTTGGACACCGCGCGGCTGCCCACCACCGAGCAAGGCCTCACCGCCCTCGTCACCCAACCGGCCGACCCATCGATCCGCAATTGGAAGCCGGGCGGCTATCTCGCACGGGTCTCGCGCGATCCTTGGGGCAATGAATATCGATATCGCGTCCCGGCGCAGCGGGGCGGCGAGTACGATCTCTGGTCGATGGGGCCCGATGGTCAAGAGGGTTCGCCCGAGTCCGACCGGGACAACATCGGCAACTGGAACCTTGGCGACTGACCGTCGCCCCGCCCTCGGTCCCGCGACCGGGTTCACCCTGGTCGAGATCCTCGTCGTGCTCGCGATCATCGGTGTCGTCAGCGGCGGCGTGCTGTTCTCCTTCGGCTTGCTCGGCAATGACCGACGCTTGAGCGACGAGGCTGATCGGCTCTCGGCTCGGATCGCGCTCGCCGCCGATCGGGCCGAGCTCGAGGTGCGTGAATACGGACTGCGCATGCAACCCGACGGCTATGAATTCCTCGCCTGGGACAGCCGCCGTCGGGAGTGGCAACCCGCGCAGGATGATGCCCTGCGCGCGCGCCGCTGGCCGACGGGCGTCTCTGCGGAAGTGCGGATCGACGGACGGTCGATCGTATTGCCGAAGCGTCGTGATGCGCTCGAGCCGCCCCAACTCGGCGTCGATGCGCGAGGCGAGTTCAACGCCTTCGAGCTGCGGTTGCGTCGCGAGGGCGACCCGCTGACGGAGATCATCCGTCCCGCAGCCGACGGCGGGCTCGAACGCGAGCAGGTCCGCCGATGAACGGCATGCGCAACGCTGGCCGGGGCTTCACCTTGGTCGAGGTGCTGGTCGCGCTCATCATCGTCGCCCTCGGCAGCGCCGCGATGTTGAGCGCCTTGGCGAGTTCAGCGCGGGCCGCAGAGCGCATCCGCGAACGGATGATCGCGGGGTTCGTGGCGATGAACCGCCTCACCGAGACCCGTCTTGAGCCCGAGTTCCCGGGCGTCGGCCGCCGCGAAGGCGAGATCGAGATGGGTGGCTCGCGCTGGGCATGGCAGGAGGAAGTCGTGCGCACCCCGATCGAGGGCGTCCTGCAGATCACCGTGCGTGTGCGCGGGAACGATCCGACGACCCCGGGCAGGACCTCGGCGGTTTCCGCGCAAGCCGGGTGGCTCGTGACGATCGCGGGCGCACGAGGCACTGCGGTGAGCGCCGACCCGCTGCTCGATCGCCTGTGGGACAGTGCGCAGCGCAGTCCGCCATGAGATCACGCGGCTTCACCTTGATCGAACTGCTGGTGGCGGTGTTCGTCTCGGCCATCATGTTCGCGCTCGGCTATGCGGCGCTCGGCCAAGTGATCACGCAGCGCGGACGGGTACAGGCCCAGCAACAGGCGATCGACGACCTGCAACGGGCGATGCGGGTGATGACGCTCGACTTCGCACAAGCCGCCCCGCGGCCGGTCCGAGAGTCCCTCGGTCGCGGTCTCGAACCCGCAGTGCTCGCCGATGCGCGGACCTCGGGCGGTGTCTTCATCACCCGCGTCCTCGGTGCGCCGGTGCTTGCCGCGGCGGGGCCCGCCCTGCAACGGGTCGAGTGGCGACTGGAGGACGGCGCGCTCGTACGGCGGGCGTGGGCGGCCGCCGATCGGACGCAGACGACACCCGTGCGGCGTCGGGTCATGCGAAGCGGCGTGCGTGAACTGCGTTTCCGCTTCCTCGCCCCGACCGGTGAGTGGCTCGGTGAATGGCCGGGATCCTTCGACCAAGACGCCGCCGCTACAGCGGGGCGGCTACGCCCACGCGCGGTGGAGGTCACCTTCGAGGATGACACGCTCGGGATGATCCGCCGCGTGATCGAGGTCGGTGGATGAAGCGCGTCCGCGGCATCGCCTTGCTGGTGGCTCTGATCATCGTCGCACTCGCCACCGCGATCGCCGGCGCCATCGCCTTCGACACCGGGCTGGGTCTGCGTCGAGCGCAGGGCGGCTTCGCGCAGGATCAAGCCCTGCAGCTCGCCGGCGGTGCCGAGGCCATCGCTGCGCAGATCTTGGTGGAAGAGCTCGCCTCCGGTACCGCAGCGATCCACGACGCCCAGCGATGGCGGAACCCGATCGGACCGCTGGAACCGATCGAGGGCGTGCGGGTCAGCGCGCGATTGTCCGATCTGCAGGGACGGTTCAACTTGAACAGTCTTGTCCAAGCGGATGGACGGGCAGACCCTCAAGCGCTCGAGGTGCTGCGCCGCTTGCTCATCGGTCTCGAACTCGAACCGGAATGGGCCGAACGCATGGCGGACTGGATCGATGCGGACGATCAGGCCTTGCCAGGCGGTGCGGAGGACGCCGTGTACTCGAGCGCCCTGCCGTCCTATCGGACGCCGAACCGCCCGATCACATCAGCCACCGAGTTGCTCGCGCTCGTCGACTTCGGCGCCGCCCGCTACGCCAAGCTCGCGCCCTTCGTCGCCGCCTTGCCGCGCGATGCTGCGATCAATGTCTGTACGGCCAGCGCGGAGCTGCTCGATGCACTGAGCGGCGAGCGCCAATGGCGCGATGCCCCAGAGGCGCTGCGACGAGGTCGCGAGCGCGATTGTTTCCCGAGCCTCGATGCGTTGCGTACGACGCTCGGCGCCGAACGGTTCGACGCCTTGGGCGGCAGTGTCGGGCTCAGCGACCGCTCAAGTCACTTCAGGCTCGATGTCGACACGGTCGTGGGCAGCAACGGGTTCACCTTGTATAGTTTGCTGCGTGCCACCACCGTGGCCGAGGGGCCCTCACGGGTGCGCGTCATGAGCCGTCAGTTCGCCGAATGACCGATACCATCCTGCTGCGCCTGCGATCCCTCTCAGCCGACGATCCGGTGGAGACGGTCCATTACAGTCCGGCGAGCGGTGCCCGTGCGCTCGGGCGGATCACCCTCGCCGATGCCGCGATGCGCGCGTCTGGAAAGCGTGTGCTCGCCGTGCTCCCGGCGACGGATGTCCTCGCCGTCTCCCTGACCCTTCCAGACGCTGCGGTGTCCAAGTTGCGTGCCAGCCTGCCGTTTGCGCTCGAGGAGCAGGTCGCCTGCGAGATCGAGACACAGCACTGCGCACTCGGCCCGAGGATGGCGGACGGCCGCTGGCCTGTGCGCGTCATCGCTCGTCCCCGCCTCGAGGCTTGGCTCGCGCTGTTGCGGACCGTCGGCGTCGAGCCGCAGTCGATGATCAGCGCCGCCGATGGACTTCGCGAGAAGCCGGGCGATCTCATGCTTTGGCTGGACGGGGATGATGCGCATTGGCGGGCACCGGGCGAAGGTCCGTTGACGTTGCCGACGGGCGGTACCGGTCCCGACGATGCACACGATTCTTTGGTGCCGGGACTGCTCGCAGCGCTGGGCGAACGCTCAAAGGGCACCTTGGGTGTGGTGGTCCACGCCGACGAGACCGATCGTTCGAGATATGCCGCCGCGGTCGCTGCGCTGCAGGCACAGATCGCACCGCTGCAGTGGCAGACCCTCGATGAGGGGGCGCTGGCCGCCTTCGCCCCCGAGTACGCCCAAGGCGTCAATCTTCTGCAGGCCGAGTACGCGCCGAAGCGTGCGGCTGCTGAGGGACTACGCGGGCGATGGCGTTGGCCGCTGCGCCTCGCCGCTGCGGCAGTGCTGCTTCAGTCTGCGGGCCATGCGCTCGAGGCTTGGCGCTTGCACCAAGCGTCCGTCAAAACCGATGCGGCACTGCTCGAGGCTGCCCGCCCTCTGAAGCCCGATGTCGCGGATCCCGATGTCGCACGCAGCCTGCTTCGCGCCCGACTCGAGGCCTGGTCGACCCGGTCGGTCGACCCGGACACGGCGCCGTTTCTGGTCGAGTTGGCGCAACTGACCGAAGCCAAGGCGGTGTCCGCCTCGTTGCAGGTGGTCGCCTTGACGAGCGTGGAGGGTGGCTTGCGCGCCCGCTTGGCGGCGGATGACACAGGCGCGCTCACGACCGCGACCTCGACGCTCGCCGCCGCCGGCTGGAGCGAAGCCGAGGACGCTGGGCGAGTCGTCACCACCGCCGCAGACCCGAGCGCCATCGTCGCGACATGGCGCTCAGACGTGAGGACGCGATGATGCGAGGTGCCATGCTTCAGACGCTCCACGATCGGTTCGATGAACTCGGTGCGCGCGATCGGCGGGCGCTGCAGGTCGGCGCTCTGGTGCTCGTGCCCTTGGCGCTTTTGATGCTCGATTGGACGATCCGTGAGCAGCTGGCCGAACGCCGCATCGCCGTGGCGGCATCGGCGGACCTTGCCGATCGGGCCAATCGCGTGATCGGCGCCCGGATCGCCGCTGGCGAAGACTTGGCGGTCGACGCAGCGTCGACGCTGTCCCAGACGGTTTTCCGCTCGCTCGAGCGCTCGGGTCTGCAAGGCAGCCTCGTCGCATCACCCTCGAGCGCACCGGCGACCGAACAGGTCGAACTCGCGCTGCGCGATGCCTCCTTCGAGACCTTGGTATCGATGCTCGGCACACTGGCGCGTAACCACGGCATCACGGTCACTTCGGCGAACATCGTGCGTACCGGTCCCGGGCGCGTCGATGCCGCGCTCGTGCTGCGCGCACCGTGATCGGAGGGCGGGCGGCGGTGCCGCTCCTGTTGTGTACGCTCGGATCGCTCATCGGTGGGCTCGTCTGGTTCCCCGCATCGCTCGCATTGCGCGCCCTGCCCGACCCGATCCGCTGCGCCGCCGCGACAGGGACGCTTTGGCAGGGACGCTGCAGCCGACTCGTCGTCCAAGAAGCCCTCGTCGGTAGCCTGGCCTGGCAACTCCGGCCGTCCGCGCTGCTCGGTGGGCGGCTGTCGGCACAGATGATCTGGTCGCTGCGGGACGATCACTTGCAGGGCGATCTCAACGCGACGCGCCACAGCCTCACCCTGTCCGCGCTGAGCGGCCGCTTGGACTTCGGAACGATGCGCACCCTGCCGATCTGGCCATCAGGCTTGAACGCAGGACTCGCCCGCACGGAGGGGCGGCTACGCGTCGAACTTTTCGAGGGCACTTGGCAGGGTGGTCGTTGGGTCGATCTGCGCGGCACACTCGAGGGCGAAAGCTTGGCGTGGCAGGGACCCGAACGCTGGGACCTCGGCGGACTGCGGCTGACGCTCGGTGCTGACCGCCCATCCGTCGGTACGGTGGTCGATACCGGCGGTCCGCTCGACCTCAAAGCGACCCTTTCCCTCGAGACGGCTCCCACCTGGACGCTCGAGGGGTCCGTCCGCGCCCGGGATCCCGCATGGGTGCCACGGCTTGGCGTGTTCGGGCCGCCCGATCCGATCGGTCGTCACCGGCTCTCGATCGAGGGCCGTTGACCGAGGGCGGTTGATCGAGGGCGGTCGATCGCGCACCGCCATGAAGCCTCTCGCCCGACGGCCTACCGAGACAGCGGGGGACGATCGGCCATTTCTCCCAACAACTCGCCCATGCGCGTGAACACCGCGGCGAGAGTGGCGGCGTCCGGCAGGTTGGTGACACGGAAATGGTCGCGGTACGGAACGTTGAAGCTGACGCCGGGCGCCACCAAAACATGCTTGCGCTCGAGGAGTTCGAGCGCAAACGCCTGATCATCGAACCCCGGCAGACGATCGGAGTCGACCCGGACGAATGCGTATAGCGCCCCTTGTGGCTGGCTGACGGTCAGCAGCGGGTTGGCACGCGCGGCCTCTACGATGGCGCGACGGGATTCATAGAGCCGTCCGCCCGGTGAGGTCAACTCGCGGATGCTTTGATGGCCACCGAGCGCGGTCTGCACCGCCCATTGCCCGGGGACATTGCTGCACAGGCGCAGCGAGGCAAGCAGTTCCATCGCCTCGAGAAAATCTTGGGCGGCGCGCATGCGCCCGGAGATGACCGCCCAACCGACCCGGTATCCGCAGGCGCGGTAGACCTTCGACAGACCTGACATCGTGACGCACACCGCGTCATGCACGAGCGTCGCCATCGGCACGAACTCGGCATTGTCGTAGAGCACCTGGTCGTAGATCTCGTCGCTCATCACGACGAGGCCGCGCTGCTCCGCGAGACGCGCGATCGCCGCCAGCACCGACCGCGGGTAGACGGCGCCGGTGGGGTTGTTGGGGTTCACGATGACGATCGCGCGGGTGCGGGGCGTCACCAATGCCTCGATCTCGGCGGGGTCCGGCACGAAGCCGTTCTCGGGTCGGCAGGGATAGTGGATCGCACGCCCACGATTGAGGTTCACGGCGGCCGTCCACAGCGGGTAATCCGGACTCGGCACGAGCACCTCGTCGCCGTCATTGAGCAGCGCACGCAGCGCGAGGTCGATGAGTTCGCTGACGCCGTTGCCGATGAAGACCTCCTCGGCGCTGACGCCGGTGACACCGCGCGCCTGCTGCTGCATCACCACCGCCTCACGGGCCGGGAAGATACCCTTCTGGTGGCAGTATCCTTCGCTCTCCTGGAAGTTCTCGATCATGGCGAGCCGCATCGTCTCCGGCGTGCGGAACCCGAACAGTGCGGGGTTGCCGATGTTGAGCGAGATGATCTCGTAACCCTTGCGGGCGAGTTCCTGAGCGCGACGGGCGAGTTTGCCGCGGATCTCGTAGCGCACATTACGCAGGCTGTCGCTGGTGCGGACAGGTGTATCGGGGTTCATGGGCGGATTCCAAAGTCTGACGCCCGCAGGACGGGCAGCCCGCAAGGATAGCGTGAACCCGGCGCCCTGCGCACTTGCGCAGCCATGGCGTAGTGATAGCGTGCCGTCGGTACGGAACGAAACTCTGCCGAACCCCGCACAGGAGAACTTGAGATGACCGAACTTGCAGCACACATGCCACTCTTGGCTCGGCAGGAAGGGATCTGGGAAGGCGTCTATCGATGCTACGACTACCATGGCAAGCAGGTGGACGAGCACGCCTCGAAGCTCACCTGCCGTTTGACGCCGGGGTCAGACTTCGACTACCACCAGAGCAATGAATACCGGTGGGCGGATGGCCGGATCGAGACTCGGGAATTCAAGGGGCGCTACCGGGACGGTCGGCTGTGGTTCGAGGACGGTCCGATCGACGGCTGGGCGGCCGAAGACGCCCTCGATCCAGACCACCTCACCGTGTTGCTGCAGTGGCGCCGTAAAGACGAACCCGCGACCCGCTTCTACGAGATGATCCAAGTCGATGAGGCCTGTCGCCAACGCTCGCGCGTCTGGCAGTGGATCCGTGACGGTCGTATCTTTCTGCGCACGCTGATCGACGAACACAAAGTCGCCGACGACTGGCGCTGAACCGCGGCCGCCTCCAAGGCGGCGGCGACCCGTCTTTCAATCGTGCGTCACAGCGTCCTGTCATCGGTCACCCTGTCCGTCCCCGGCATCGCGCCCGTCGCAACCGCCTACTGCGACTGGCTCGGCTACCACACCACCGCCGAAGGGCGTGTGACGGACCGTTTGGCCGAAAGCTGGGACGCGCCCGCGACGATCGGCAGCCGATGGGTCGAACTGCGGGCGGCGGCCGAGACGCAGTGCGTGTTGCGATTGGTGGAGCGCCCCGCCTATGCGGGGTTTGCCCCGCTGTTGCACCACGGCTGGAACGCCAACGAGATCCTCTGCGCAGACCCGATCGATCTCGCCGAGCGGTTCTCGCAGCCGGGGTCGCCATTTCGCGTCATCGGCGCGCCGCAGGCCCTCGACTCGAACCCACGGATCGTCGCCCTGCAAGCGCTCGGCCCGGCAGGCGAACTCAACTACTTCACGCGCCTTCCGCCTGAGGGTGGCAGCCTCATCAAGACGCCTGCCCGAACGCCGGTCGATCGAAGCTTCATCGTGGTGCTCGGTGGACCGGATCTGGAACAGATGCAGGCCTTCTATCGGGACACGCTCGGGCTGACGGTCTCACCGCGCTTCGGCTCGGTCGTGGCCGTGCTCAATGCAGCCCATGATCTTCCGCCGGACACCCGCACACCGCTCTCTTTGGTAGCGCTGTCATCGAGCTATGCCCTCGAACTCGATGAGTATCCCGCAAGCGCGACACCGCGGCCTTGCCGTCCTGGCGATCTGCCGCCCGGGATCGCGATGGTGGGCCTGAGTGCAACGGCGCTCACGGGAGCGACACTGCCCTGGCGGACGCCGCCCACGCTACGCGCGGGCGATGACCCTCACGCTGGCCTCTACGCGGGTCTGGTCGTCGGCGCCGCCGCCGAGCGGATCGAGGTCATCGCATCGGGCTGAAGCACCGCACTCCGTCGAGCGGCGGCGTCAGAGCGATTCGGTGATGATGAACTGGGGGTCTTGGGCCATCGACTGAAACGTGGCGGCGACTTTCTGCATCATCTCGGTCGCGACGTCCGCGCCAAGGGCTTCGAGACTGTGCAGATCCAGGATCTCGACATACTGGTAGGGTGCCGTGCCGCCACCCAACAAGCCCTGCGATCTCAGCACCTCGAACTTGCGTACCGAGGGCAGCGCGTTGACGATCGGCAGGTCGGTGTCACGGGCGAAGGCCTCGTAGTCCGCGACACTGATGCCGGGCTTGAGGTTGAAAAGGACGATGATCTTGGCCATAGAAACCTCCCGAGATGTGACTGGGTCCGTGGTGATTGGGGGCCGGGTCAAAGACCCAGCGCGCCGGGGTTCATCCGTCCGTCTGGATCGACCAGACGCTTGAGATCCGCCAGCAATCCGGCAGCGCTCGGCGCCAAGCCCTCCTGATATCGGTAGAACTTGCCGATCTGGAAACTGACCGCACCTTGCTGCATGAATGCCGTCGCGAGGTCCGCGCGCAGCGTCGCGACCGCCTCCGCTGCCTGCGGATCCGCTGCGTAGGTGGGCAAGCGCGACAGATAGCCCGCGTCGAGCACTCGCTCGTGAAAGGCCTGCCGGGCGTCCGGCCAATAGAGCACCGGTTCGAGCAGCGTGCCTGCGCCGCCGACCGTGCAGAACAGATAGCCACGCTCGATGGCGTGTCGGCGCATGGCGACCTCGTGACGCTCGAACACCTGCTCGCAGGCCTCGTACATGCCGGGGGTGCCTGAGAACGACACCGTGCCGTGCACGGGCACCCAACGCTCGCCGTTCGGCCCGAGCATGCTGTTGACCTCCGCGAACGGGTTCGCCCGCATCACCTTGGGCACCGTGTTCTCGACCTCGGTACCCGCCCGAGCCATGATCTTGCGTGCCACCAGCGCCTTCGCGTCCGCATCGACCGCATCGCGTCCGTCGATCGAGAGATGGACCGAGAAGGTCCCCTCCTCCAGAAAACTGCGGCCGGCCATCACGACCTTTGCGCCCTCTTTCAGGCCCTTGATCACGCCGCCCGAACCGCGCATCACCGCGCCCAGAGCCTTGGCATCCTCAGCCAGACTGCTGCGCTTCATGCGTACCGCCTGCAGCCCGGGATCGAACCCGAACTGCTCCGAGACGATGTCGGCGCGCGCGACCTCCGCCATCGCCGCGAACAAGGCGGCGGGTTCGCGGAAGCTGAAGGACAGGAACCTCGATTCAGGCTGTGGCCGTATGAGCCGGAACGTCGCACGGGTCTTGATGCCGAGGGCACCACAATCGCCGAGGAACATCCCGAGTGTGTCGGGGCCGAACTGCCGGAAAAAGGGCTTGCCGTTTGCGATGGCGTGGCTGCCCACCCCGAGCACCCGGCCGTCCGCGAGCACCACATCGAGGCCGATGACGCTCTCGGCCACCGGGCCGTACCGCCCGGACCCCAGAAAGATGCTGCCTTGCGACAAGGCACCGCCGATCGTCGAACGCAGTCCCGACAAAGGACCGTAATACGGGGTTCGCACGCCGTGCGGCGCCAAGGCCTCGAACAGGTCTTTCCAGGTCGCGCCGCATTCGACCGTGACGAAACAATCCTCGGCGTCGATGAGCTGCACCCGCGACATCGCAAGCAGGTCGACCATGATCGAATCCGGGCGGCTCGGCAGATAACCGTCGGTGTAGGACATCCCGCCACCGCGCGGGATGATCGGCAATTTCGCGGGGGCGATGAGACGCAACGCCCGCGAGAGTTCTTCGGTGTCTTGGGGGCGGATGATGGCCGCCGGCAGCAGACCCGCCCGGTAGACATCCTGTGAATGGAACTCGAGTTCAGTACGGTCGGTGACCACGCGATCATCGCCGAGGAGACCACGCAGGGCGACGATGGCGCCGTCTACGGCGCCGGGTAACAGGTGGATGGCTTCGGACATCTGCGCGCTCCAACGGTCAATGGACCCCCAAGAGTGTAGCCGAGCGCCATCGCGGGCGGTGCTAGACTCGCCCTCCTTAAACGGCCACAGCACCGTCCAAGGTTGTCTCCGCATGGGCATCATCCGCGACAAGATTCCGCAGTTCGAGTTCAGCATCCCCGTGGCGGTCATCGGCGCGGGGGCCTGCGGATTGTCTGCGGCGCTCGCCGTGCGGGATGCAGGCGTCGAAGTGCTCGTCTTCGAGCGCGATGAGCGTCCTTGGGGTAGCACCTCGATGTCGCTGGGTGCCGCATGCGCCGCCGGCAGCGCCTCTCAGGATGCCGCCGGCGTCGACGACTCCGCCGACCGCTTCGTCGCCGATATCCTGGCGAAGACCGAGGGTCGTGCCGACGCCGCGCTCGCGCGGGTCATCGGCGACCGATCCGGCCCGACCATCGACTGGCTCGCGACCCATCAGGTGCCGATGCTGCTCGACTTCAAATGGACAGGCCTCGGCCACTCGAAACCGCGTCTGCACATCCCCCCGGGCCGGAACGGCGAGGAGCTCCTCACCTTGCTCTTGAACGCCTGCGCTCGTGCGGGTGCAGAGGTCATGACCTCGGCGCGGGTGGTGGACCTGTATGCCGATGCGGACGATCGTGTGCTGGGCCTTCGCATCGCTCGCCCGAACGGCGAGTTCGAGGAGATCGGCTGCGAGGCCGTCGTGATCGCCACCTGCGGTTTCGGGGCGGACCACGCCATGGTGGCCGAGAACATCCCGGAGATGGCCAACGCCAAGTATTTCGGTCACGAGGGTAATCAGGGCGATGGCATCCGGCTCGGCGCTGCGCTCGGGGGTGCCGTAGCGGACATGACGGCCTATCAGGGACTCGGGACACTCGCTGACCCGCAACAGGTCGTGGTGCCCCACCCGCTGATGATCGAGGGGGGCTTCCTGGTGAACGCGGAGGGGGTCCGCTTCACCCATGAACTCGCGAACATCTCCGGCATGTGTGTGCCGGTGCTCGCGCAACCGGGCGGCATCGCGTGGGTCGTGTTCGACGCCCGTCGTCATGAGGCCTGCCTCGCGCACTCGGTCGAGCAGCGTCAACTGCTCGAGATCGGCGCGCTGCGACAGGCCGACGACTGGAGCGGGCTCGAGCGGCTCTGCCGCCTGCCGGAAGGCAGCCTGCGCGCGGCCAATGCCGAGATCGACGCGGCACGACAAAGTGGCTGCGCCGACCGTCTCGGCCGCAGCTTCGAGGGTCTCGCCCCGCTCGCCCCGCCCTACTTTGCGGTCCGTGTCACCGGAGCCTTGTTCCATACGCAGGGCGGACTGTCGATCGACGCTGCGGCGCGCGTCCTGCGGGCGGACGGACGGGCATTACCCAATGTTTTCGCAGGGGGTGGCGCCGCGCGCGGCATCTCCGGCCCCGAGGTGACCGGCTACCTGCCCGGGGCCGGCCTCTGCACCGCACTGACCCTCGGCAAGATCGCCGGAGATTCGGCTGCGGCTATCGCGTCGCCGACCTGAGGGCGGCGATCACCGCCTCGCGCGTCTGCGGGTCGTCGATCGGCGCATAACGCATCCGGTGCCGACCCTCGAGGAATCCATCCGGATCCGCGAGCAAACGGTCGATCGAGCCCTCGTCCCAACTCATGCCGTCCAGCCCTGCTGCGATCAGCGCGGGTGAATAATAGAACCCGGTGGCGCTCGCCGCCCGGCGGCCGAAGACCCGATGCAGGTTCGGTCCGACACCATGCGCTTCGTCTTGCTCGAGGGTGTGACAGAACCGGCAGTTCATGAACTCCTGCTGGACGCGCCCCGACAGCCGCATCGGTACACCGACTCCCGCGTAAGGGTCGATCGCCGGCGGTGGGCCCGAAGGCACGCTCTGCGCATCCGTTGTGAACGGCACGACACCGAACACCCGATAAGGCATCAGCGCCCCCACTCCCACGAGCGTGGCGAACAATAGGCCGTGCGCGACGTTCCAGGGCGCACCCACACCCACACCCGAACCCGCCGACGCGCGATCTGCGACATCGCCGGTCGACCCCGGGAAGGCGGGCAAGATCCTCCAAGGGCCGATGCGGTAGCGGGCCCACTGCCACAGCGAGACGCCGACGGCGAGCGCCGACAACGCCAACAACAGGAACGAGGCCGCGCTGTGCAGATAGCCGAGGACGACCGACGCGTGGTAACTCGCCGTCAGCATCGGCGGCAGGGTGACCATCCCGAACCACGACACCGAGTGTCCCTCGGACCAAGCGAATAATGGTCCGAGCAGGCACAGCAACAACAACCCTAGATACAGCGCAAGGATGCAACGGCGCGCGAGCGCGTCGGCGGCCACCGGCACCGAGGCGGGACGCGCAGCTCGCGGCAGCCACAGCCAAAGACACAGGCGTAACAGCAGAAAAAGCAGCAGCGTCAGCCCGAGCGAGCCATGCAGAGACTGCAGGGCTTCGCGTGCCACCGTCCCGCGCGGCGTGGTGGCGACCTGGGTGGACTGATACAACTGCGCGACCACCAACGCGAGGATCCCGATGGAAAGCAGTCCCTCGACCGAGCGCCAGTGTCCCGCCGGCGGCTGAGGGGTCAACGCCGCACCGCGCGCAGCAGCGTGTTGACGAGCAGCGCATCGTCCCAATCGGCGGACGACACGCCCGTACGCACGATGACGAGTTCCCGCGACGGGACGATATACACGCGCTGACCTCCGTAGCCGTCGATGAAGATGACGTCCTCTGCGGCGAAGGGTGCCGAGTGACGGGCTTTGATGGTGTGCCGGTTGTACACCCGTTCCGTGGTCGGCGGTGAGCCGAGCCACACCTGCATGCCGAAGTTCGGATTGCGCAGGGACGGTGTCGTCATCGCCTCGAGCCATGCCGCAGGCACCACCTGATCCTCGCCCACCCTACCGCCATCGAGGAACAGACGGCCGACGCGCAGCCAATCACGCGCTGTCGCAAAGAGACAGCAGAAACCGCGGGGCTGCCCACCGGGACGGTCCATCCACAGACTCGCCTCTGCGTTACCGAGGCGCTGCCAGAGGCGCTCGGAGAGATACTTTGCGTAGCGCTGGTCGGTCGCACGCTCCAGGACCATCACGAGCGCTTGGGCGCTGGCGTTGTTGTACTGGAACAGGCTGCCGTGCGGGGCTTCTACACCCAAGTCGAGCACGCTGCGCTCGAGGTCGGAACCGAGCAGCAGCCGCGAGGCCTGCCAGGTCCCGAACACGGGAACCTCCAAGCCGCTCGACATCTGCAGCAACTCCCGCACCGTGATGTCGCGATGTGCGGTGCTACGCCAGGGCTCGATCCAACGGGATGCGGGCGCATCCAGGGAGTCGATGTGCCCATCGGCGATGGCGGCACCCACCAAGAGACCGAGCACCCCCTTGTGCATCGAGTTGGGATTGGTGCGGGTCGTCGCGTCTGCGCCGCTCCAGTATCGTTCGTAGCGCAGCGCACCCTTGTGATAGACCAAAAGGGCGACCGTCTGCATCGTCGTGGCGTAGAGCTCAGCGGCCGCGATCCCCCGCGGATCGAGGGTCACCGGCGCGCCGATCGCGATGTTCTCGAGTGATCGCCCAGCCAGCGCTTCTTGGGGCTGCGAGTCCTGCACCCGCATCGGCTCGGACAGTGACTGCCCGAACAGGAGGTTGCGCGGTACGGCGGGGTCCGCCACCCAAGCCGCCAACGCCAAACCCACCAGAACGAGCAGCAGCGTGGCGACTACCCAACCGAGACCGTTGCGGATGCTGCGCATCATGCGGTCCTCACGCTCCTCCGCTAAAACCACCGCGCGACTGGACGGGTTGCGGGCAACCCGCATTATGGGCATTCCGTGGCGTCCTTGGGCCGCTGTAAAACCGCACAGCGGATAGCCGACCGCCCTGTGGACAGGCGGGGTCCGCTGCCCTAGACTTGTGAAATTCCAATGAAATCATCGTTATGGAGTTCTGACGGGATGGAATCCACACGACCGATCCGGGCGCTCATCCGCGGTCTCGACGCGCTGACCGTGCTGAACCTGCGCAACGGCGCCACGGTGTCCGAAGTCGCGCAGGAGATCCGGCTGCCGCGCACCACGACCTATCGCATCCTGGAAACCCTGAGCCATGCCGGCTTCGTGTACCGCGATGCGAACGACGATCGATATCGCCTCACCATCATGGTGCGTGGCCTGTCGGACGGCTACGACGATGAGGCGTGGGTGACGCAGATCGCACGGCCCTACATCCACGAATTGGGCAAGGACATCATCTGGCCGGTCGCGGTCGCCTCGCTCTCCGGAACCTCGATGATGGTCCGCGAATCGACCGACCACAGAAGCCCCTTGGCGGTCGAGCGTTGTCCGGCGGGATTCCGCGTGCCGCTGCTCGCCTCGTCCTCCGGCCGCGTCTACCTCGCTTTTTCAACGCCGACGCACCGCGACTCGTTGCTCGACATCCTCGCCCGTTCCAACCGGGAGGAAGATGCGCCCGCGCGCAACCGACCCGAGATCATGAAGATGCTCAACGACACGCGCATGCAGGGCTACGCATCGGCGGTCCGCCCGCGCCGCGTGTCCGACGAGATCAGCATCGCCGTGCCCATCATGGCCGATGACCGGGTACTCGCGGCGGTCACCATCCGCTTCAGCGGCACGGCCGTCCCCCTCAAGCTCGCCGTGGAACGGTTCCTGCCGAAGTTGCGCGACACCGCGCAGAAGATCCGTGAGACCTTCATCGAACAACAGAGCGAACCCCCGCACCACGGGGTACAGGCGCAACGCCGTACCGCCATGCGCTGACAGGCGCCCGCGGCACGACCCGCAGCCCGCCATACAAGGCTTAACCCGGGCGCGTCGGGGCTGTAGACTAGGGGCTTCCAACCTGCCGAGACCCAGATGAAACGCATTCTCGTAGCGATCAAGCGCGTCGTCGATTACAACGTCCGCATCCGGGTCAAGCCGGATGGTTCCGGTGTCATCACGGACGGCGTGAAGATGAGCATCAACCCCTTCGACGAGATCGCCCTCGAAGAGGCGCTGCGTCTCAAAGAAAAAGGGATCGTGGAGGAAGTGCTGGCCGTCTCCATCGGGACGGCCGACTGCCAGCAGCAACTGCGCACGGCGCTCGCGATGGGTGCCGATCGCGCGATCCTGGTGCAGACCGATGCGGTCATCGAGCCCCTCGATGCGGCGCGCATCTTCCGCGCCCTCTGCGAGCGGGAGACGCCGCTGCTCGCGATCCTCGGCAAGCAGGCCATCGATGACGACTGCAGCCAGACCGGACAGATGTTGGCGGCGCTCTGGGGTCGGCCGCAGGCGACTTTCGCCTCCAAGGTCGAGATCAACGGTGATGTCGCCCGGGTCACGCGCGAGGTCGACGCAGGCCTCGAGACCATCGAGGTCGACCTCCCCGCCGTCATCACCACCGACCTGCGGCTCAATGAACCGCGGTATGTGAAGTTGCCCGACATCATGAAGGCCAAGAAGAAGCCGCTCGACACGCTCGATCCCGGCGCGCTCGGCGTGACGCCTGTCGAACGGCTCAAACCCGTCAAGTTCGAACCGCCCCCGGTCCGCGCCAAGGGCGTCATGGTCAAAGACACACAAGAACTCATCGACGCGCTGCGTCGCAAGGGGCTCGCATGAACCGCATCCTCATCGTGGGCGAACACGACGGCTCCCGTCTCAACCCCGCCATCGCCAAATGCGTCACCTGCGCGCGGGGTATCCCCGATGCCGAGATCACGATTGCCGTGTTCGCGGCAGATCCGACCGCTGTGGCCGCGGATGCCGCCACCGTGGCCGGCGTCGATCGCGTGGTCACGGTCACCCACGCGATCCACAGCAATGCGCTGGCGGCCGCCATCGCCCCGCAATTGGCGGAGCTTGCTGCGGCCTATACGCATGTCTTCGGGCCCTCCACCACCTTCGGCAAAGACCTGATGCCGCGCGTCGCGGCCTTGCTCGATGCACCACAGGTCTCTGACCTGATGGCAGTAGAGAGCGCCACACGCTTCCGTCGCCCGATCTACGCCAGCAACGCCATCACGACCGTCGCGGCGGCTGAGGGGTCGAAGATCATCGCCACGGTCCGTATCGCCTCCTTCGAGGCCGCTGGCGTTTCGGTTGCGCCCGCGCCCATCGAGGCCGTCACCGTCGCCGCCGAGCCGGCCACCCATACCCGTTTCATCTCGGTGTCGTCGGCGCGCTCCGATCGGCCTGACCTGCAGACGGCTGCCAAGGTCGTCTCCGGAGGACGGGCGCTCGCCAGTGCCGACAACTTCGGGATCCTCTTCAAACTCGCCGACAAGATGGGCGCTGCGGTCGGTGCCTCTCGCGCGGCGGTGGATGCCGGCTACGCGGCCAATGAAATGCAGGTCGGACAGACCGGCAAGATCATCTCGCCGGACCTCTATCTCGCCTTCGGGATCTCAGGTGCCATCCAGCACCTCACCGGGATCAAGGACGCCAAGACCATCGTCGCGATCAACAAGGACCCGGAAGCTCCGATCTTCGAGGTCGCCGATATCGGCCTCGTCGGCGACCTGTTCCAGATCGTCCCGGAGCTCGACCGCCTGCTCGGCTGAGTTGTCACGGACGCTCAGGACGACCCGTCAGGCGGTAGACAGGCCGAGGCCGATCAGCGGGTCTCGGGGGCGACCTTCACCAGCGCCTTGCCGAAGTTGCCGCCGCGCATCAGACGACAGAACGCCTCCGGCGCAGAGGCGAGCCCTTCGGTGACATCCTCGCGGTAGCGGAAGCTGCCCTCGCGGATCCAACCGGAGACGACGCGGTTCATCTCGGCGAAATGGTGCAGATGGTCATAGACCACGAGCCCTTTGAGACTCGCACGGGCGCCGACCACCGGACCGAGGAACGGACCGGGTGGTGGCTGATCCAGGCTATAGGCCTCGATCATCCCGCAGAGGACCACCCGGGCGCCGAGCGCCAAATTGCGGAACACCGCGGCGAGGGTCTCCCCGCCCACATTGTCGAAATAGACATCGATCCCGCGGGGGCAGGCGTCTTTGAGGTTGGCGGCAAGATCGCCGTCTTTGTAGTTCACACAGGCCGCGAAGCCGAGGTCACGGACCGCGTAGTCACACTTCTCGGCGGAGCCGGCGATACCGACCACGCGCGCGCCCATCTGCCGGGCCACCTGCCCCGCGGTGCTGCCTACGGGACCCGTGCAGGCCGATACCACGGCGGTCTGTCCGGGCAGCGGCTCCGCGAGATGGACCATACCCGCCCAGCCGGTGAGCCCGGGCATCCCGAGCACGCCGAGGGCGGTGGAGAGGGGAGCGACCGCCGCATCGAGCCGCCGGACGCCCTCGCCTGTCGATAACGCAAACTGCTGCCAGCCGTTTCGTACGGCGACAAAGTCGCCGACGGCAAACCCGGGGTGGTGCGACTCGATCACCTGAGCGACCGTCTCACCGATCATCACATCGCCCGGCGCGAGCCGCTCGGCGTAGATCGGGCTGTTCTTCATCACATTGCGGTAGTACGGGTCGAGCGACAGGTAGACCGTCCGCGACAGGAACTGCCCAGGGCCGGGAACCGGGATCGGCGTCTCATCCGCCCCGAAGTCCGCGGGAGTCGGTAGCCCCCGCGGGCTGCGGGCGAAAGTGATGCGATGGTTGGTGACAGGCATCCGCGGTCAGAGCACCGAGAGGACGTGTTCGGCGGAGGACACCTCGAACTTGCCCGGCGCTTCGATCAGGACCTGAACGGCGACGCCGTCCTTCACGACGAGCGCGAAGCGCTGGCCGCGCTCACCCATGCCGAACCCACGGCCATCGAGCGTCAGACCGAGCGCGCGGACATAATCACCGTTGCCGTCGGCGAGCATCGTGACGGCATCGCCCGCATTACCGGCTTTGCTCCAGGCGCCGAGGACAAAGGCATCGTTGACGGCGGTGCACGCGACGACATCGACGCCCTTGGCCTTGAAGGCGGCGGCGTGCTGCACGAAACCCGGCAGATGACGCGCGTCACAGGTCGGCGTGAAGGCGCCCGGCACCGAGAACAGCACGACGGTCTTACCGGCGAAGAGTTCGTCGGACTTGATCTCTTTGATGCCTTCGGCCGTCGGGGTCTTGAAGGCGCCCACGGGCATCTTGTCGCCGGTCTGGATGGTCATGATTGGTTTCCTCGTGTGATCGTGTCGTCGGGGATTTGATGATACCGCAAGCGATGGCGCGCTTCCGCGCCTAGGCATACGGGCGGTGAAGATAGCGCCCGCTCGGCTGACCGACCGGCTTACCCTGGTCATAGATCAACCGGCCGCGCAGGAAAGTGCTGGCGACGCTGGCCGACATCTCAGTGCCTTCAAAGACCGAGTACCCCTGATCGGAGTCGGACGCTTTGCTGCTGGCCATGAAGCTGCGGGTCGGGTCGACCAATGCGATGTCCGCATCGAAACCCGGAGCGATGTCGCCCTTGGCCTTGAGCCCGAACCGTCGCGCCGGGTTCCAGGAGGTGAGTTCGGCGATCCGGTTCCAACTCAGCCCGCGCGGGCGCCCCTCGGTGATGAGTGCGGGCAACAGGAACTCGGTGCCGCCGAAGCCGGACTTGGCGACGAAGATGTCATCCTTGCCGCCCTTGCCGATCTTGTCCTCCAATCGGCAACACGCGTGGTCGGAACAGACCCAATCGAGCTTGCCCTCGAGCAACGCTTCCCAGAGGAACTCGACATCGTCGCGCGAACGGATCGGCGGATTGACCTTCGCAAGGTGACCGACCTTGGTGTCGTAGTCGAGGCACAGATGCGCGATGGTGACCTCACGGCGGAAATCGACATGCGGGAAAGCCTTCGCCATCGTGAGCGCCGCCTCGACCGCCTTGCGCGAGGTCAGATGCAGCAGGTTGATGTTCGCGCAGTTCGTCTCGTTGGCGAGATAGGCGGCGATGGTGATCGCGAGACCCTCGGAATGCGGTGGGCGTGCGGCGCTGTAGGCGCGTAATCCCGTGAGCGGCCCGCAATCCACGCAGGCCGGGTCATGCGTATCGCCGGTGAGGTAGGTGTCGAGGTCGGTCGTCTTTGCGCCGCCCTGCACCATCTTGGTGTAGGCGTTGAGGATGTCCGCGAGCTCGCAGTGCAGGCTCAGGGAGATCGAGTCGCGCAGCTGCGGGCGGCGGAGCATCGCGCGATGCACGCCGCGCATCACGAACTCGAAGTGCGCGATGTCGTACTTCTCATCCTCGCCGATCATGAGGAACTCGCGCTGCGAGTTCGATGCACCATGCAGGCCATAACCGCCGTAGAACATGAAGATCTTGAACGAAGTTACGCCGAAATCGTCGATCAGCGAGTCGATCTCGCTGATGTGGGTGCGGTCGAGCGGCGCGAGATGGTAGGCGTAGTCCACCCAAAAATTGCCATCCGACTGTGCGAGGACCTCCGGGTAGACCTCCGCATAGGGGCCGCCGCGCTCCATGTAATAACCACCCGTCCGCATGTAGTTGAGGCTGGACGTCACACCGCCCTGCGCCGCCGCCAAGCTCTCGCTGCGCGCGTCTTGGGCGAGCGGCCCGTAGATGCCGGTGTGCATGTGTGCATCGACCAGCCCGGGGAACGCGAGGCGCTGCTTGCCGTCGAACACCTGTGCGGCGGTGCCCGCATCGATGCCGGGCGCCACCTTCACGATGCGTCCGTCCTTCACGGCGATATCGGCCTGCAAGAGGCCCTCTTTTTGGGGACGGACCACGCTGACATTCTTGATCAGCAGATCGAATTCGGGCCGCATCTCGGACATGGACGTTTCCTCTCGGTCGGTCGGGGTCAGGACGATAGGATTATGGGCTGTCAGGCACTACGGGGCGTCGGAACCGGGCGCCGCGGCTACGCTACGGGCGCTCGCTGCATCGGCTCGGCTTCCAGGTGCAGGTGATATTGGTAGCGATCGGCACGATAGAGGGCGACCACGCGCTCCACAGGTCGTCCGGAGGCCTCCATCACGACGCGTACCAAGCGGAGCAACGGCGCGCCGACCTCCACCGCCAACGCCTCCGCGGCTTCGAGGCCGGCGAGAGTCGCCCCGAGATACTGCTCCGCACTCTTGATCGGGACACCCGCGGCCTGCAGCAGCACGAACATGGGTTGATCGCGCTCACTTGAGGCGCCGAGCCGCGTCGCGATGTCGAGCGGTACGAAGGTCGTGATCAGGCCGAGCGGCGCGCCATCGAGCTCGCGGACATGCGTCGCGCGCCGCACCCGCTCACCCGGCAGCAGTCGCAGCGCCGCGAGAGTCTCTTGGTCCGGGTCGACCTCCGCCGCGCTATAGCGGGTGACGAGGGTCCGCGCAGCGAGCTCCGACACCTGGCCGGTGACCGCCCCCAGATCGATCGCGACCGCCGGACCCACACCCGGCGATCGTGCGAAGGTCCCCCGTCCCTGTCTACGCTGCAGCCAACCCTCACCTTCCAGCGCAGCGATCGCTTTGCGTATCGTGATCCTTGAGACGCCAAAGATACGGCCGAGTTCAGGCTCGGTCGGCAGTTGCCCACCGGGAGGGTAGCTGCCATCCTGCACCCACGCCCGCACCGTCACATAGACCCGGTGATAGCGTGGCGTCGCGGTCACTCCCGTCATCCCCGTCACCCCCGTCACCCCATCACCAGTCCGCCGGACACATGCATCACCGTCCCGGTGACGAAATCGGCATCCGGATGCAGCAGATACTCGATCGCGTGTGCCACATGGCGAGGCTCACCCATACGGCCAAGCGGCACGCTCGCCTGCACCTTCGCCAACTCCGTCTGGCTCAGGCGACCGCCCGTCACCATCGGCGTCTCGATCGGACCTGGGGCGACAGTGTTGACGCGTATCCGTTGCGGCGCCCACTCGGCCGCCAAGTAGCGGCCGAGGTTGACGATGCCAGCCTTGGCCGCCGCGTACGCGGGGCCGGAGAGCTCGCTGCCGCCATTGAATGCGTTGCTGGAGGCGGTGAAGACCAACGACCCGCGGCTCGCCGCAAGCGCCGCATGGACCGCACGCGCCACTTGGAATGCGGACCCGAGGTTGACCGCCAACAGTGCGTCCCATTCGGAGGCGGACACCTCTCCGACGGGGCCGCGGCCGGCACGACCCGCGAGGTGTACGACATGGTCGATGCGACCGAACTGTTCAATCGTGCGCGAGACACAGGCCTCGACCGCGGCGGAATCGGTCACATCGAGCTGCATCGCCGTGACCGGGCCGGCGCAGGGAAGATCGGCAAGGGCGATATCGGTCGCGATCACCCGATGCCCGCGGGAATGCAACCTCGAAACCAGTACGCGCCCGAGTCCACCGGCGGCACCGGTGACGAACACCACGGGACCCCGGCCCGGTGCAGACCCGTCGCCGCTGCGTTCAGGCTGCGACACGGCTCGAGACGCCAGCGAGGATACCGTCGAGCATCGAATAGCGCATCGCCGCGGAGGCGCGCACGGCGGCGATCGCTTGCTGCTGCAGCGCCGGGGTGGTCGCATAGCGCGCGGTCAGCTCGAGGCCCACATGCGCATGCTCGGTGTCGCCCTCGATGTGCACGATGAAGAACTCGAGCTCATCGTCGCTGAAGCCCATGCGGCGCATCGCAGCCAGATACCCGGGGTACAGGGTCGGCAGCTGCCCCTCGAGCGCCACCATGATCCCCGCACAGGACTCGGCGATGTGCCGGATGCCCGCGAGCTCCCAGATCCACGCGCGCATCGCGCGGGTGGTCGGTAGGATCTCGCCGGCCGCTTCGGCGCCCAAAATCCGCGCATCGTCCACGCCGCAGGCGCGCGCGAACTTGCGCAACAGATCGGGGTGGCGCTTGCCAGGGCACGACGGCATCTCTTCACCGAGCAGGTTCTCGAGCAAGTGCTGGCGGGCATCGAGATCCGGCAAGCGAGCGAACAACTGCGCGAACTGCTGCGGGATGGGGTCGATGTAGTGGAAGTGCTGTATCGCCCAATCACCGAGGCGGGTGCGATCGAGTTCCCCGGCGCTCCACGCGCGGCTGAACGGATGACCACCGCCATGCATCGGTTGTCGGGCCGCTTCGAGCGCGGTGAAAAAATCCTGCGTCTGCAACATCTCAGTTCACCTCAGATCTATTTTTAACGGGGACAGGACGCCCAAGCTCGAGCCTGCGACGACCTTAAAAGCTCAACAGGCCGGCCATGCGCGAGGATCCGCGCCGCCCAACCAAGCCGCCGCGCGCAACCGTGCGGACTCGGGGACCGTCGCAACCGATGTGCCGGGGCTGCGCCGGGTGGCATCGAGGCCCATCTTCGAAGTCGTGGGCCCGGGCGGGTCGAGCGACGGATCAAGACTCGACCCCGACAGACCCTCGACGATGATCGCGTCGCGGGACCACTGCACCCGGCTTGCGATGGCCCACTCGAGCGACTGGGGTTGGAAGATATCGACCTCCGGGCCGACTGCGACGACGGTCTTCACCCGCCGATAGGCCAAGGCCGCCATCAACGCATCGCGCGCCTCACCGGGCGCCGGGTCATCGAGCTGCAACACCGCATGGAACCGCCGCCCGGCGGTCGGCACATGGACATTGATGATCGAGGGTGCGACCTGCCGTACCAGCTCGTAGAGTTTGCCTTCCATGACGAGATTGTCCGGGACCAGCATGTCGGCGAGCCCCGATCCGTAGTCGTGGTAGAGCGCATCGTGGCGGAAGGTGATGCATTCGATGCTGACCGCAGGCGCCTGCACGACGCCGCCCAAGAAACCGGTGTACTCGCTGAACGGTCCGTCGCTCACGAGCCGCGCAGGATCAGCCCAGCCTTCGAGCACGATCTCTGCATCCGCTGGGACCCGCAAGCGATCACCATGCAGCACCGAAGCGACCAAGCGCAGCGGCGCGCCGATCACGCCGCCGGCGGCCGACCAGTGGCTCTCCGGATACCGGAGTTTGGCCTGGGTCCCGAGCAGCACTGCCGGATGGTGGCCGATCCAAAAGACGACGGGACATCGTTCGCCCCGCTCCCGGAATTTGCGCAGATTGCGCGCGTTGTGTGAGGCCGGGTACGGGAACCAGGTCATCTCCTGCGGCCCCTTCACCCAACATCGTTGTATCGCGGTGTTGTCGATACCGCTGTCTGGGTCAAAAGTCGTGGCATGGGCGGCGGTGAGATACGGACCCGGTTCGCCTTCGTGTTGCGTCAGTACCGGCAGCGTGTAGAGGTCGGCCGCGGCATCGCGAAGCACCACCTGCTGGACCGGTGCCTCGGCGCGGGACACCGTCACCGGCTCGATGGCCGCCCGGCTGCGCGTCGCAAAGAACCGCGCGGCTTGACGGGGATCGGCGAGGCCGACCGCGCGGGCGGTGAGCTCGCGGCTCGCGGTGAGGTTCGTGACCACCGGAAACCGCGAGCGACGACCATCCAAAGCCGCCACATCGCGGGCGATGAGCACGGGCGCGCGCCCCGCCGCATCCAAGGCATGTTGCAACGCGGTAAGCTCATGGACCGGGGACACGGCGCCGGGTAGTTCCCAGACCGCGTCGCGATGGAGTTCGAGGAATCGGCGTAGGTCTGTCATGAAGGTCCAGCACTCGTTATAGTTTCATGATGACACGCGGGCTCGTCGTCTGCCAACGCCTGAGCGCCCCCCACCACCACCCCCACCCCCCCACCACCATGGAGTCTGCAGTGACCGCAAACCACGCTCCGCACCCGTACCCGATCGCGCCGCGGGTCACGAGCCTGATCGATGGGGTGTCCGTGTCTGCCCAGTCGCCCGGTCATGACATCGAGATCATCGATCCGACCACCGAACAGCCACTCAGCACGCTCCGCGAGGCTGACGCGGCAGAGGTGGATTCCGCGGTGCAGGCGGCCCGTCTCGCCTTCGACCGCGGTCCTTGGCCGCGGCTCGACATCAACGCCCGCAAAGACATCCTGTACTCGATCAGGGACCACCTGCGTCGCAATGCGGAGGAATTGACCTGGCTCGAGTGCACCAGCGTCGGACTGCCGCTGCTCAGCGTGAGGAACCAGGTCCAAAGGATGGCGCGGAACTTTGAATTCTTTGCCGAAGCCGCCAGTACCGCGCACGGGGAGACCTATACGCAGACCGCGGGGTACTTGACCTATGTCACCCGCGAACCCAAGGGTGTCGCAGCGTGCGTCGCACCCTGGAACGCACCGCTCGCGCTGTCCTCGATGCGCATCGCCTCGTGCATCGCCTGGGGCAACACCTGTGTGCTCAAACCCTCGGAATACACCCCGCTTTCGGTCCGGCGGATGGTCGAAGTGCTGCACGAGGCCGGCTTGCCTGCGGGCGTGGTCAATCTCGTGAACGGGCGCGGCGCAGTGACCGGGGATGCCTTGGTGTCGCATCCCGGGATCGACATGGTGGGGTTCACGGGCGGTACCGCGACCGGACGGGTCATCGCCGCCACCGCCGGGCGCAACCTGAAACCCGTCGCGCTCGAACTCGGTGGCAAGTCCGCCAACATCATCTTCGACACCGCCGATGTCGGGCGCGCCTTGGACGGCGCCCTCGCGGGGATCTACGGCAACAACGGTCAACAGTGCCTCGCCGGATCACGGATCTTTCTGCAACGAGGCATCGCAGACGCGTTCATCGAACGCTTCGTCGCGCGTAGCCGGCGCATCCGCGTCGGTGATCCGCTGCAGCCCGACACCGAGATCGGGCCGCTCGCCTTCCGTGCCCATATGGAGCGCGTCCTGTCCTATGTGGACACCGCAGGCGCCGACGGCGCGACCCTTCTGACCGGCGGTCGGCGCACGGACACACCCTCACGCGGCTGGTTCATCGAACCCACTGCGGTGTTGGCGCCGAACAATGCGGCACGGATCTGCCAAGAGGAGATCTTCGGCCCCTTCGCCACATTCATCGTGTTCGACACCTTGGATGAGGTGATCCAACTCGCCAACGACTCGATGTTCGGGCTCGTCGCCTATGTCTGGTCAGAGGATCTGACCACGGTGATGCGCTGCTCGCGCGAGATCCGCGCCGGCACCATCTGGGTGAACACACCGATGATGCGCGAACTGCGTGCGCCGTTCGGCGGCTTCAAGGACTCCGGCATCGGCCGCGATGGTCCGCAGAGCAGCCTCGATTTCTTCACCGAACTCAAGGCGACCACCATCCCCATCGACACGGTGAAGATGCACCGCTTCGGTTTGGGCGCAGCCTGACCTGCCTCGACACCACACGGAGATCCCATGCCCCTCGCACACATCAACGGCCACGACATGTACTACGAAGTCTTGGGCAGCGGCGAGCCGGTGCTCTGCATGGGCGGATGGGGCACTTTCTGCCACGAGAACCATCATCACCTGGCGCGCGGGCTCACCGATCGTTGGCAGGTGGTCCTGTTCGACTATCGGGGTATCCGCGACTCGGGCGATGACCTGAGCGTCCCGTCGACGATGGCGCTCCATGCCGATGATGCGATCGGCCTCTTGGACCATCTCGGACTCACCCGGGTGCATCTGGTGGGGCTGGTCGGCATGGGGGCGTGCATCGCACAGGAGATGGCGATCAAGCGCCCTGATCTCGCGCGCAGCATGCTCAACACCGGCGCTTGGTGCGAGATGGACCCGTTCCTGCGAGACCAACTGGAGATGTTCCGCTGGCTGCATCGTGACGCGGGCTTCGAGGCCTTCCAGAAGGCGGTGACGCTGTTGTCGTTCACGCCCGAGTACTACAACGCCAACCACACCAAACTGCTCGGACCCGAGGGCGGTTGGAAAGAACTGAACGGCCGATATCCCGCCCATTCCCGTCTGATCGATGCCTGTGTCGGCTTCGACTCGCGCAGCCGATTGGGTCAGGTGCGCTGTCCGACGCTGGTGCTCCACGCCGCGCTCGACCAAGTCACGAGCCCCCGTACCACGCTGCCCATCGAGCACGGCATCCCTCACGCGATCGGCGAGACCTGGGACGATCTCGCCCATGTGGTGGCCGGCAAAGAGCAGAAGATCCGTTTCGCGCGGCGCCTCTTCGACTGGTTGTCCTCGACGTGATCGTCGTCCGCCCGTCACACCAGCAAAGCTGAGGCCTCCCGATGTTCCGATCGCTCGGTCCCGCGGTCCGCGGTCTATTTGTCGCCTGCCTTGCGGGCTTCGTGCTCGGGGTCTGGCAACCGGCCGTGATCGAGGTCTTCGCGTTGTGGCCGATCGGGTCGGGTTTTCAAGCTTGGCAATTGCTGACCTACTCGTTCCTGCACGGCGGACTCTGGCACCTCGCATTCAACATGATCGGCTTGGTGAGCTTCGGTCGGGAACTCGAGGCTTGGTGGGGGTCGAAGGCGTTCCTGCGGTTCTGGATCGCCAGCGTGCTGAGCGCGGCCTTGGTGCAGCTCTCGGTCACGGCAGCGACAGGCTCGACCCAAGCGACGGTCGGCGCCTCCGGCGGCCTGTTCGGCCTGCTGCTCGGCTTCGCGATGATGTTCCCGAAGCGGCGGATCTTGTTGTTGATCCCACCGATACCGATGCCCGCTTGGCTGTTCGTGCTGCTGTTCGGTGCGCTGGAGCTGTACCTCGGGGTGAGCGGGACCGCCTCGGGTATCGCGCATTTCGCCCATCTCGGCGGCATGCTCGGCGGCTTCTGGATGTTGCAGCGATGGCGGCTCAACGCGTCCAAAGATTGATGCGGCGCCATCGGCCGCTGCGCCAGCGCAGGTACATCACGCCGCCGAGCACCACCACATAGGCGGTCAACGCGAGCCATCCGCCGAGCGCGCCAAGACCCGCCTGCGGCAACCCGGGCACCCACGCCGTCTGCTCATCGAACACCAGCGTGTGTGCGAGCGGCACGAACACCACCCAAGAGAGCATCAGCGAGGCGGCCGCCGGGACGCTCGTGTCGCCGGCGGCGCGCAGGGCGAAACTGGAGCCGAAATAGAGCCCATCGAAGAATTGGTACGCGGCCGCAGGCCAGAGCAGGATCAAAGCGATGCGGATCGCCTCCACGGAATCTGCATCTCCACTCCCGACGAAAGTGGGCAACAGCCACGGCGCAAGGACCAACAACAGCAAGGCCACCCCGAACATCAGACCGGCGCAGCAGCGGATGATGAAGTTACCGAGACGCGCCGCCCAATCGGGATCGCCTGCGCCGATCGCCTGCCCGACGACCGTGGTGCCGGCTGAGGCAAGACCTAGCGTCGGCATGTAGGCGATCGAGGTCAACATCATCACCACTTGCGTCGCGGCAGCACCGGCGTTGCCGACCTGCGTGACCATCAACTGCATCAGCGCCACGCCGAGCACATCCGCGCCGTACATGACGCCGATCGGCAGACCCACCCTGAGTTGTCTCGCGATCAAGGCAGGTTGCGGACGCCAGGCGACGCGGGTGCGATATCTTCGGGCGATCGGCCCGGCCAAGAAGAACATGAGTGCCACCAACGCTCCGCAGGCCTGCGCGATGTTGGTACCCCAAGCGGCGCCTGACATCCCAAGCCCCAGCTCGAACATCAGGTACTGATTGGCCGGCACATTGGCCACCAAGGTGACGACCGTGACCCATAAGGTCACGCGCGTCGCACCGATACCGTTGAAGAACCCGAGGAACGCCCAAGTGATCGCGCCGAGCACCGCCCCTTGCATACGAGGCTCCCAATACTCGACGGCCAGGGCGGCGGTGCTCGCCTGCAGATCGAACAAGGCGAGCAAGGGAGCGCCCATCACCGAGGCCACCCAGAAGAGCGGGATGCAGACCAGTGCCGCCCAGACGCCGCCCCAGGCGCTCTGGGCCGCGCGCACCCGACGTCCGCCGCCATCGGCTTGCGAGACGAAGGTCTGGACGGCGAGACCGACGCCCCCGAGCGCGAGGATCACGGCGGTCATCAACCAGTAGATCGTCCCGATCGCGGCGACCGCCTCGGTCGACAGACGACCGATGAACCAGGTGTCGGTGAGGTTCAACGCGGCCTGGATCGCGTTGGTCAACATCAGAGGCGCCGCGAGATGAAACAACGCGCGCAGGTCGATGCGCCGTCGACCATCGGTGCCGATGCGCGCCACGGGCAACGGACCTCGCGCCGACGGCTCGGTGACCGCCACCTCAGCAGGCTCGGTCATCGGAGTCCGTTCGCGTCTTCGCGGCGGGCGAACACCGCTGCGAGCCACAGCGCGATCACCAGCATCGCAAGACTGACACCGGCCAGCACCCAGGCGATACCCGCCAGACCGAATCCTGCGACCAGCGGATAGATCAACTGCGAGAGACTGTCGCCGCCGCGCTGCAGCAGCGTGTCGATAAGGCTCTTGCTCTTGAATTTACTTTCGGGGTTGAGCACGGTGAACAGCATCTCGCGCGTCGGCTTGAAAAGTCCGTAGTCGACCGCACGGCGTAATACTTGGGTGGCGATCAGGACCGCACCGATCGGCGCCAACGCCAGCAGCAGGAAGGACCCCACGAGGATCACCGGCACTGCGCCAAGCGCGGCGCGCAGCCCGCCGCGCGACGCCAACCAACCGACCACCACCGCCTGGAAGAAGAGCGAGAGTACGCTCGTCGCGAGGTCGATCTTCGCGAACAACGCAGCACGGCTTTCGAGCCCGAAAAAGGCGCCCTCGACGAACTTCGCCTGCTCCTGATACATGAAACCGCCGATCACCTGCCCGAGGACCACGATGCCAGCGATGGCCAATAGATAGGGCGAGGTCAACAGGCGCTTGAGATCATCCGTCGCGCGACCGCCGACCGGCAACGCAAGCCGTGCCGCCGGATCCTGCCCCTCACTGCGCGCCTCGGCGGCCTGGGCACGATGGCCGAACACTGCAGCGGTCAGCAAGAAACCGACCGCCACGAGGATGATGACGGTCGTACCCGACCGCTCGACGAACACGGCCGTCAAGAAGGGTCCCGCGATCGCGCCGGCACTGCCCCCGGCGGCGATGAAGCCGAACACACGACGAGCCGCGACCGAACGCCAAGCATCGACCATCACGCTCCAGAACACCGACACGATGAACAGGTTCAACGAGGTGACCGCGACCCAATAGACCGCAGGTAATAGGCGGGAGTCAGGCTGGGCGGACATCGCGATCGCGAGGCCGGCGAACAGCACCGCCACAGCCGAATAGATGACCGGGAACATCAACCGCCGCGGCAAGCGCGCGACCACGAACCAGTAGATCGGCAATACGAACGCCATCACCGCCGAGGCGACATAAAACAGCGTGGCGATGGACTCCCGACCAACCTCAAGGGCGAACGCTTCACGCAGACTGCGCAGCATGTAGTAGCCGCACAGCAGGAAGAAATACGCTGCGCCCGCAGAGAGCACCGCCCCGCCCTCGCCTTGACGCAACAGCCCGCCGAGACGCCACGGCGCCTCATCCGCGGGACGGTCTGCCGTCACGGTGTCAGGCCATCGATGACGAGCGGGCGGGTGAGGTCACGCCCCACGGTGTAGGTCAGGCGCCCGATAGGCTCCCCGGTCTTGGGCGTGGCACTGCCATCGGCGGAGATCTTGGCAGAGACCTCGACCTCATCCCCCGAGGCGAACACCACGCCCGGCAACATGCTGTCTTGCGGCGTGATCAACACGGTGGCGGGCAGCACAGCCGGCAACCGCTTCGCCGCGAGCGGCGGTCCAAGCCTGCCCGGTGTTCGCACGAACACGAACAAGGTCGCGCCGGGGGTCATGCGCGCCGCCATCGAGGGTGCGATCGAGACCTCGACGTTGATGCTGGGTGCACCCGGCGGAGCGGCGGCAACAGCCGGTTCCGTCGCGCCGCCGCGCAACGTCGCGACCTGCGTCTCGATGATGCTGCGCACCTCCGGCGGGGTGTCGAGCGTCAGCAGCCGTTCGAACCGTTCGATCGCAAGCTCGAACTCCTGACGGTTCTGGGCAGCGACCGCCGCGAAGAACAAGACTCGACCGGACTTCGGATCAAGCTCGAGCGCACGCTCAAAAAGCCGCCCTATCCTGTCGTCCATCACATTGTCGTTCTGCAACATCATCGCTTCTGCGATCCCGAGCACCGCCTCGGCGTTGCGTCCACCCTGCAAGCGGTCGGCCCGTTGGAACGCACGGATGGCGAGCGGATGCTGACCGATCGCGTTATGTGAGCGGCCGAGCGTCAGCCAGCCCTCGACATCGTCAGGCTGCCGCTCGAGGCGCCGCGCGAGCCTGCCGACCATCGCGTTGGCGGTCGATGGGGACTCTGCCTGTGACCAATCCCAACGGCTCGACCAGGCATAGAACGCAGCCGATCCGCCGAGCAAAGCCAGCGCAGTGACGATACCTGCCGTCCGTGAACCGCGACCGTCGCGCCACAAGGGTCTCGACAGATACGCCGCCGTGAGGACCGCAAACGCGATCGCGATCGCGATGGACAGGAAGACCGTCATCGGCGGGACTCCTCAATAATTGAATCATCCTTGGACACCATCGCCCCGCGTTGCCGCAACACACGCCACGCCACGCCGAGGCCGAGCAGCAGCAAGGCCAACGGCGCGAGCCAAAGCCAGGCGGTTCGCGCGTTGAAGTCCGGCCGGAACAGGATGAAATCACCGTATCGGGCGCGGAGGTGGTCGCGCACCTGATCGTCGCTGAGACCGCGCAACAGAAGCTCGCGCACCTCGCGCCGCAGATCACCCGCGAGTCCGACCGGCGAGTCGGCGATGGACTGGTTCTGACACTGCATGCAACGCAGTTCATGGCTCAGGTCCCGATAGCGCTGCTGCAAGGCGGGATCTTCCAACTCGATCGGATCGATGGCTTGGGCCATCGGTGCATGGAACGCGCTGACCGCCCAGACTCCCCACAGGATCGCGGTCGCGGCTGCTTTGATTAGATGACTCACGTCAGAGGTCTCACGACTGTCACCCCTCCACCGCGGCGCCCGGTACAGGCACCAGAACAGGCTCATCGGGCGCCCCCTGCCGTGTCGGCATCCGCGAAAGGAATTCCCGCGCCCAGACCTCGGGGGTCATCGCACCGACATGGCGGTGACGGACGATGCCCTGATCATCGATCAAAAAAGTTTCGGGGGCGCCATAGACACCCCACTCGACCGCCACTTGACCATCCCGATCGACCGGCACGGCGTCATAGGGGTCGCCAAGCTCCGCAAGCCATCGCTGCGCAAGGACATCTTCATCCTTCCAATTGAGGCCGATGATGGCGATTTCGCCGCTTCGGGCGATCTCTAGGAGCATGTCGTGCTCGACCCGGCACTGCGGGCACCACGTGCCCCAGACATTCAGCAGGTGCCAACGACCTCGCATCGAGGCCGACTCGAAATCAGCCGACCCATCAAGCGACGGTAAACGGAACTCAGGCCCCGGCTTACCGAGCAACGCCGAGGGGATGATCCCCTTCTGCGAGGATCGCTGGATGCCGACGAACAACAGCACGACCAACAACCCGAACAAGCCGGCTGGCAGGAGGAACCGGTTCATGGCACTTCTTCGTCACCCTTGCGGTAACGACGATCACAGGCCGCGATGATGCCGCCGATGGCCATCAACAACGCGGCAAGCCAGACGTAGTTGATGAGCGGACGGACCTGCGCCCGCACGCTCCAACGCCCGGCGCCGAGGTCCTCACCGAGGGCGGCGAAGATGTCGCGGGTCCAATGCATGTCGATACCAGCCTCGGTCATCTGTTGTTGCTGGATCCAATAATTACGCTTCTCGGGATGCAGCACCGCGACCTGACGGCCACCCTCGGTGACGATGATCTCGCCACGCAACGCGTCGTAGTTCGGCCCTTCCTTCCCCTCGAGACCCACCAACCGGTACTCGAAGCCGCCGAGCTTCCCCGATTCGCCGATGCCGAGTGCGAGATCGCGCTCGAGGGTGTAGGACTCGACAGCGGTGATGGAGATGACGAAGACGCCGAGCGAGGCGTGGGCGAGCGCCATGCCGAGGATGGCGGGCGGTAGCGCCAACTTGCGACGCCAGCGGTCGATCGGGTCGACGAAGGCCGACAACATCAGCCAAGCACCCAGAGCGAAGCCCACCGGCGTCAGTACCTTCGCGCCCTCCCAGGCGCCGAACACCAGCGCCAGCGCGATCAACACGCCGAGCACGAGCGTGCCGAGGATCTCTCGTTTGCGTTGTCCGAGCCGTCCCTTTTTCCAACCGGAATGCAGACCCACAGCCGCAAAGGCCAGCAGCGGCAGGGTCGGCAGCAGGAACACCGGGTCGTAATACTGCCGTCCGACCGATAGCGTGCCGAGGCCGAGCGCGTCGGAGATCAGGGGCGCCATCGTGCCGGCGAACACCGCCGCCGCAGCGACCATCAGCAGGATGTTGTTGAAGAGCAGGAACGACTCGCGTGCGGTGAGTTCGAATCCCGCCTCGCTGCGCAGCAGCGGCGCCCGCCACGCATACAAGGCGAGCGCGCCACCGATGATGATCACGAGGAACGCGAGGATGAAGAGACCACGCGTCGGGTCAGCCGCAAACGAATGCACCGACACCAACACGCCTGATCGGACGAGGAAGGTGCCGAGCAACGACAAAGAGAACCCGAGGATCGCGAGCAACAGCGTCCAACTCTTGAAGAGTCCGCGCTTCTCGGTCACCGCGAGGGAGTGGATCAGCGCGGTCGCCACAAGCCAGGGCATGAACGACGCGTTCTCGACCGGATCCCAGAACCAATAGCCGCCCCACCCCAGTTCGTAGTACGCCCACCACGAGCCGAGCGCGATCCCGACCGTGAGCAGCGCCCAGGCGACCGTAGTCCAGGGCCTCGCCCACCGCGCCCATGCGGCGTCGAGGCGTCCTTCGATCATGGCCGCGCAGGCGAAAGCGAACGCGACCGACAGCCCGACGTACCCGGCGTAGAGCAGCGGTGGGTGCATGGCCAGCGCCGGATCTTGGAGTAGCGGATTGAGATCACGCCCGTCAGGTGCAGCAGGATCGAGGCGCGCGAAGGGGTTGGAGGTCGCGAGCGTGAACAACAGGAAGCCGATGGCGATGAGCCCGAGGACCCCCAGCACGCGGGCCGCGAATTCCGGCGGCAGATTGCGCGACAGCAGCGCCACCGCCAAAGTCCACGCGACCATGATCCACGCCCAGAGCAGCAGCGAGCCCTCGTGGGCGCCCCAGACGGCAGCGATCCGGTAGCCGACGGGCAGCGCCGTGTTGGAGTTGGCGGCGACGTACTCGACCGAGAAATCGTTCTGGACGAACGCGTAGACGAGCGCGGCGAGCGAAAGGCTGACGAGCACGAACTGTGCGATCACCGCCGAGCGGGTGACATCGATCCATGCCTGACGCCCGAGTGCAGGGCCTGCGATCCCGAAGAATGCCTGTGCGACGGCGGCCGCCAACGCGAGCACCAGCATGAAATGACCGAGTTCTGGGATCATGTGCGCGGACCGTTGCGGATGTCAGGGTTCACCGGCATGACGCCGCCATGTTTTTCCTTGATGGCACGCGCGACCTCAGGCGGCATGTAATTCTCGTCATGCTTGGCGAGGATCTCGTCGGCGACGAAGATGCCGTCGCTGCCGAGCTTGCCGTGCGCGACGACGCCTTGGTTCTCGCGGAACAGGTCCGGGACCACCCCCGAATATCGGACCGGCACATCGCGCTGGAAATCTGTGACCACGAACTGCATCTCCAAGCTCCCCGCGGTCCGAGCGACCGTTCCCGGCCGCACCATGCCACCCAGACGGAAGCGCTTATCGAGCGGCGCTGACCCGGCAGCCACCTGGCTCGGGTCGAAGAAGAACATGACGTTGTCCTGGAACGCGCGGGCCGCCAGCAACGCCGCCAACGACACGCCGGCGAGGATGCCGACCACCAGCGCGATCCGCCGCCGCCGAGGGGTCATGGTGCGTCACCGTCAGCATCCGCCGAGAAACGGCGACGCGCCTCGACGAGCGCCTGCTGGTGGGCGCGCCGTGCCGCGATGATGTTCCACGCCACGACGGCGAACGTCACGGCGTAAGCAGGCCAAAGAAAAGCAGCATAGCCGCCCATGGCGAAGAAATCCCTCAAGACACCACCTCCTTGACCCAGGACGCCCCACGCTCGCGCCGCAGCACCTCAGCCCTCATGCGCACGAGCATGACCGCTGCGAACAGAAGAGTGAATCCGAGCAGCATCATCAACAGCGGCGCAAGCATATCGAACGGCATCGAGGGCCGCTCCATCTTCATGACCGAGGGCGCTTGGTGGATCGAGTTCCACCACTCGACCGAATAGCGGATGATCGGCAGATTGACCACACCGATGATCGCGAGGACGGCGCTCGCACGATCGGCACGACCGAGATCGTCGATGCCGGAGCGCAGGGCCATGTATCCGAGATAGAGGATGAGCAATACGAGCTGCGCGGTCAGACGCGGGTCCCAGACCCAATAGGTCCCCCACATCGGCTTGCCCCAGAGCATCCCGGTGACGAGAGAGACGAATGTGAAAGAGGCGCCGATCGCGGCGCAGCTCGCCGCGGCGGCATGTGCGACTTTCATCCGCCAGATCAGACCCACGGCCGCAGCGGTCGCCATCACCCCGTAGATCATCACCGACAGCCAGGCCGAGGGGGCATGGACGTAGATCATCCTGAAGCCCTCGCCCTGCTGGTAGTCGGGCGGGGCCAGAAAAAGGCCGGCATACAGCGCCGACACGATGAGCAGACCCGCGGGCCATGCAAACCACGGCGTCAGGGTACCGGCCACTCGGTAGATGTGGGGCGGCGAGGCGAGGCGATGAAACCAGGTCCAGTCCATGCGTCGAAGTCACTCCAGTCCGATGCGCACCGCGGCGGCAGCCGCCAGTGGCGCGAGAGTCAGGGCCAGCACGGCGAGCGACCCGAGCAGATAAAGGACTCCGATGAGACCTTCCCCGGCGATGGCGAGTTCCGTCGCACGCGCGCCAAAAATCAAAACCGGCACTGCGAGCGGGAGCGTCAGCAAAGAGAGCAGCACCCCGCCCCGGCGGACCCCGAGGGTCAGCGATGCGCCCATCGCACCGATCAGGCTCAAGCTTACCGTGCCCAAGGCCAAGGCGCAGAGGATGCCGGGCATCGCCGCCACGGGGACCCCCAAGGCGAAGCCCACCACCGGCGCCATCAGGGTGAGCGGCAAGCCGGTGATCACCCAATGGGCGGCCGTCTTGCCGAGCACCAAGGCGGCCAGGGGCTGGCCGGACAACACCATCTGCTCGAGCGTCCCGTCCTCGGCGTCCTCTCGGAACAGCCCGTCCAAGGACAATTGGGAGGCCAGCAGCGCCCCCACCCAGAGCACCCCGGGCGCGATCTGCCGCAACTTGCCAAGTTCAGGGGTATAGCCGAGGGTGAACAGCAGCGCGACGACCGCGAAGAACGCGAGTGGATGCACCACTTGCCCAGGCCGACGCAAAGCGAGCCGCAGATCGCGCCACAGCACGCCGGCCCAGGCGCTCATGCCGCCCTGCGAGACAGCACAAGTTCGTCGCGTGCCTGCGACGGCAAGCCGAGGTCTTGATGGGTGGCGGCGATCACGAGACCGCCCCCCTGCAGATGCCCCTCGATCAAGCGGGTGACCAAGGCCAAGCCTGTCGCATCGAGGTGCGTCACCGGCTCATCGAGCAACCAGATCGGCGCAGGCGCGAGGCACAGCAATGCGAGCGCCACCCGGCGTCGCTGCCCAGCCGACAGGCTGCGGGCGAGACGGTCAGCGAAACGGGACGCGTCGGCGGCAAGCAATGCGGCGGACACCGCCTCGCCCCGTCGTACACGGGATACCCCGCGCATCACAGCCGCGAACCGCAGGTTCTCGGCGACGCTGAGGTCACCCTTGAGCGGGGGATCATGCCCGAGATAGACGAGGTCTCTCTGGAACTCGGGCGATCGTGGTTCAACCGTGCTGCCCTTCCATCGCAGCGTCCCACCCTCGATCTCAAGCAGCCCGCACAGGGCTCGGAGCAATGTGGTCTTGCCGCTGCCGTTGGCGCCGAGTACTTGAAGGCAGCGGCTTGGTGCGACGGCGAAGTGCAGCCCGGCGAGGACTGGGCGTGCACCGCGACAAAGGGTCAGATCGATGACTTCAAGCACTTTGTTATCGGGCCGTCGAGGGCGGAACAGGCGGATACCGGTTCTGAGGTGCGAAGCGTAACATAGGGTTTTGCCCCCCTTTGAATTAGGAATGCCCACCATGACCCACCCTCTTTCGACCGGCCCTGTTGCGCCCTTCCGTGCCGTCAAGATCCTTGCGACCCTCGCCGCCCTGGTCGCGCTCAGCGGCTGTGCCGCGGCCGTCGTCACGACCGGCGCCGTCGCGGTGGCCGGTGCAGGCATCGGCGCGGTCGCGAAAGTGGCAGGGGCCGGCATCGATGCCATCGTGCCCGACCTCTCGGACTACTCGAACAAGTGGCGGCTCGAATGCAGCGGTGGTGCCGACAGCGATGGCCGAGTGGTCCTGCACATCACCCCCAAAGGCGAAGCCCACCAGGAAGTCACGGTAGCGATCGCCAAGGGCACCGGCGAAAACGCCGTCGCACGCGCGATCCGCGATGCGCTCAAGGCGCAGCTCGACAGCAAGCGATTCCATGTCGAGGTCGACGATGGCGAGGATGTCCTCATCAAAAAGCGCGGCCGGACCCCCGATATCGCGCTGCGGGTCGCCGAGAATACGGTCGCTGGGGTACGCCTGAACCCGGACAAGGAGTGATACGCTGACCGGCCGGAATGGTCGGTAGGCGGCTGAGCCCCGGTGGCGAAACTGGTAGACGCAACGGACTTAAAATCCGTCGGCCTAACGGCCGTGCTGGTTCGATTCCGGCCCGGGGCACCATCTTTATCGTTGGTTTTTATCGATCGAGGGATCTCCGCGTGACGATGCCAAGCCTTCCGCGCCACCCGTGGTCTGTCGCCGCTGCCTTGTTGGCGCTCCTGACCCTCTCGGCTTGCAGCAATCCGCCGTCCCGCGAAGACCGCGCACCCGGGGACCCTGACACACTGCGCACGCTCGATACGGGCGCCGTGCTCGGCTACGCCAACCCGTTCGGCGGCCATAGTTGGCTCGGACTCCCCTTCGCCGCGCCCCCGGTCGGTGACCTTCGCTGGCGTGCGCCGCGCCCGCCGACCGCATGGTCGGGGACGCGCAATGCATTGCTGCCGGGTGAGCCCTGCCTTCAGTACGGATCCCCGCTCGGTGGGATCGGCCCCGCGGGATCACGCCAAGGGAGCGAGGACTGTCTCTACCTGAATGTCTATGCGCCGAAGCTCACGCCGACCCAATCGGCCGGCAGGAAGCTCCCCGTGATGGTCTGGATCCACGGCGGCGGCAATACCATCGGTGCCGCCTCGGTCTGGGAGGGCGGAGTGCTCGCCGCGCGCGAGGATGTCCTCGTCGTGATGATCAACTATCGCCTCGGGCCGATGGGTTGGTTCGTGCCGCCGGAGGGCTCCACTTCGGATCCGCTCGAGCGTTCCGGTAATTTCGGCAATCTCGACACGCACGAAGCCTTGCGCTGGGTGCAGCGTAACGCGGCCGCTTTCGGCGGCGACCCAGGCAATGTCACCGTGTTCGGCGAATCAGCGGGTGCGACCAATACGCTGGTGCTGGCGGTAGCGCCGTCGGCCAAGGGCCTGTTCCACAAGTTGATCGTGCAGAGCAACGCCTATGGGCTCGCGCCAGCCCCGAGCCCGGAGGGTCCAGGCGGCAGCACCGCGGCCTTGCAGCGGCTGCTCGTCGCGTCGGGCAAAGCCGCCGATGCCGCAGCAGCGGAAGCACTCGCGCGCCGCCTCACGCCGGTCGAAGCCGCTGCGCTTCTGCGGGAAGCGGATCCTTGGGTGGCCTACGAGGCGATCCGTGGCGACACCCGTGGGGGCTACGATCCGTTCGTGTCGGTGTTCGCGGACGGCGTGGTGCATCGAGCCGGCGCGCTTCGCGACTCGCTCGCCGACCCCGCCACGCACACCGATGTCCCCATGATCGTCGGCTCCAACCGCGACGAGAACAAGACCTTCATGGCATTCGACCCACGGCTGGTGCGTACGGTCGCCGGTACGCCGGTCGGACTGCGCGACCCGGAGGCGTACGACCGCCTCGCGCGCTATCGCTCGGCCCTTTGGAAAGCCGACGGTGTCGATGATCTGGCGAGCCTGCTCTCCCGACACGGTGCGCCGGTGTTCGCCTATCGCTGGGATTGGGATGAACAAGGCCGAGCGTATGGTGTCGTCGATCTCTCACGCATCCTCGGCGCCTCGCACGGCCTCGAAATCCCCTTCGTGCTTGGGCACTTCGATGTCGGCCCGCAGTCCGGCATCCTGTTCCACGAGCGCAACGAGAAGGAGCGCCTTGCGCTCAGCGCAAAGATGATGCGGTTCTGGGCGGAGTTCGCCCGGACGGGCGACCCCGGTAAGGCCATCGATGATCCGGCCATCGCGTGGCTGCCTTGGTCGGATGAGCCGTCGGACGCACGGCGTCTGATGGTGTTCGACACGCCTGCGGACGGCGGGAGCCGAATGACCGACGAGCGGGTCTCACGCGAGAGCCTCGTGGGACAGATGGAGGCCGAACCCATCGCCGTGGCGGCGCGCTGCGAACTGTTCCGCGAGACCTTCACAGCCCGGCGCGATGCCTGGGCGGACACGGCCTACCAACGCTTCGCCGCTGGCCAATGCCCGGGCGAGCGGCTCAACCGCTCGGCGTCGGCGGCCTCGGCGGACTGACACGATAGACGACGCCCGCGTAGTCGTCGGACACATAGACCTCGCCGTCGGGACTCTCGATCACATCGACCGGACGGCCGATGAGTCCGGTGTCGCCACGGAAACCCGCGAGGAACGGGCGCTCTTCGATACGCCCGTCTTCGGTCCAATGCAGCGAGACGACGGCATAGCCATCGGGCACGCTGCGGTTCCAGGAGCCATGGAGCGCCACCAACGCGACGCGCGCGCCAAGGTCAAGGTGTGCGGGATTCCTCAGGAATCGCATGCCGAGCGGTGCGTTATGGGCGCGGAAGGCATGCACCGGTTTGCGGGCTTCGGCGATCCGCGCTGTTTGTCCGGCCCCGAACTCCGGGTCGACGATGTCGATCCCATGTACGAACGGCCAGCCGTAAAAGCCTCCCTGCTCGATGCGGTTGAGTTCATCGGGCGGGATGTCGTCCCCCATGAGATCGCGGCCGTTCTCGGTCGCATGCAATCCGTCATCCCAGGGCGCCCAATCGAACCCGGTCGGGTTGCGCAGACCCGTCGCGTACTCGCTGCCCGCCGACCCGTCGGCGGCGTAGACCCAGAGCGTGGCCCGTTGTGGGTCGGTCTCGAGACAGACGTTGCAGGTGGAGCCGGACCCGACATAGAGCCGTCCATCCGGCCCGACGCGTGCCGTCTTGCGCCAATGATTGCCCTCACCACCGAGCCCCGCGACCAGCGGCTGCAACGCGCCGCTCGTGGCGCGGGTATCCGCATCGAATCGCACCCGGGAGATCCGGGTCGCCTCGGCGATGTACAGCCATCCGTCGTGCAGATCGACACCGTTCGGGCGGTCCAGCCCGGAGAACAGCGTGCGACGACCGTCGGACCGTCCATCTCCGTCGGCATCGCGCTCGAGCAGTACGACGAGCCCGCCGCGTGGCTGGGCGACGATGACATCGCCCGTCGCGCTTGAGGCCATCATGCGCACACTCGGCAGCTCGGCCGCAAAACGCGAGACGCTATAACCGGGCGGGACCCGCAACTGCCGGGCGACGACCGCCTCAGCGGGCGCCTCGATGCCGCCGCCGCGCAACATGCGCCACAACATCGCGCGGTCCGAGAGCGCCACGCCCCCGCCCCACACGAGGTAGACGAAGTAAGCGATCGCCGCGACGGCGAGCCCGACCGCAGCGTAGACAAAATAGCGCACGAAACGCCGACGAAGGACTGCCATGGGGTCGATTATCGCCTTAAACTCTGGATGATGAGCATCTTCTCCCGGATCCCCACCCTCCTCGCCCTCGCCCTCGCCTCACTCGCGCTTGCCGCGTCGGCTGCCGACAACGGCGCCAACAATGGCGCCAGTAATGGAAAAGGGATGCCCGGTAACCCCGACCAGCGGTTCGCCCAATTGGAGACCTTGCTGCCGACCCCGGGCACCACCCGCAGCGCCTCAGGCGCGCCGGGACCGGCCTATTGGCAGCAGCGCGCGGACTATCGGATCAAGGCCCGCCTCGACGAGCAGCGGCACCGCATCAACGCAACGCAGACGATCACCTACACCAACCGCTCACCGGATGCGCTCAGCTATCTTTGGCTGCAGCTCGACCAGAACATCTTCAGCGACGAGTCGATCGCCCGCCGCAGCGAAGTCGCAGCCAATGCAGGTACCCGTCGTGATTCCGCCGGCACCGGCGACAGCCTGAGCTTCGCCGCGATGCGCCGGCACCAAGCCTTCGAGGACCGCGAGTACGGCTATGAGATGGGGCCGATCCGCGACAGCTCGGGACGGGCCCTGAAGACCACCATCAACGACACCATGCTGCGCATCGACCTGCCGCAGCCGTTACGACCCGGGCAGTCCGTCCAGTTCAGCTTCGACTTCGCCTTCAACATCGTCGATGAGGCGCCGGTCGGCGCCCGCAGCGGTTACGAGCACTTCCCGAAGAACGACACCTACCAGTATTTTCTGGCGCAGTGGTTCCCTAGGCTCGCGGCCTACACCGACTACACCGGTTGGCAGCACAAGCAGTTCCTGGGTCGCGGCGAGTTCACCCTGGAGTTCGGCGACTACGATGTTGAACTGACCGTGCCTGCCGACCACATCGTCGCCTCCACCGGCGTGCTGCAGAACCCCGATGCCGTGCTGACGCCGACGCAGCGCGCGCGCCTGAAGCAGGCCGAGTCGGCGGATCGGCCCGTGTTCATCGTCACCCCCGCCGAGGCGCTCGCCAACGAGGCCGAAGGCACCACTGCGATGCGTACCTGGCGGTTCAAGGCCGCGAACGTCCGCGACTTCGCCTGGGCGAGCTCACGCAAATACATCTGGGACGCGATGGGCCACCGCCAGAAGGACTCGGCCATGCCGTTGGTCATGGCGATGTCGTTCTACCCGAACGAAGCCGAACCCATCTGGTCGAAATATTCGACCGAGGCCGTGGTGCACACCATGGAGGTCTACTCGCGTTATTCCTTCGCCTACCCCTACCCGGTCGCGATCTCGGTCAACAGCTGGGAACGGGGCGGCATGGAATATCCGATGATCACCTTCAACGGTTACCGTCCGACACCGGATGAGAAGACCGGCAAGATCACCTATTCCCGCAGCACCAAGTACGGCTTGATCGGCGTGATCATCCACGAGATCGGGCACATCTATTTCCCGATGATCGTCAACAGCGACGAGCGCCAGTGGACCTGGATGGACGAGGGGCTGAACACCTTCCTCGAGTATCTCGCCGAGATCGAATGGGACGCCCGTTTCCCTGCGTTCGGCGATCACACCAATGTGCTCGCCGATATCCCGGGCTACATGCGCTCCACGAACCAAGTGCCGATCATGACGCAGTCGGACACCATCGTGCAGTTCGGGCCCAATGCCTATAGCAAGCCCGCAGCGGCGCTCGCGGTCCTCCGAGAGCTCGTGATGGGTCGCGAGCTGTTCGACCACGCATTCCGCGAGTATTCGACGCGTTGGAAGTTCAAGCGCCCGACACCGGCGGATTTCTTCCGCACCATGGAGGACGCTTCGGCGGTCGACCTCGACTGGTTCTGGCGCGGCTGGTTCTATGGCACGGACCATGTCGACATCGAGGTCGGCGAGATCCGCAGTTACCAGGTCTCGAGCCAGGACCCTGACATCGAGTTCCCGCTCAAGCGACAGGCCTGGGACGGTCAATACCCGCCCTCCGAGACGGCCGCCCGCGACCGCGCGGAAGGCCGCACAACCCGTGTCGAGCGCCGACCGCAACTCAAAGATTTTTACGACGAGAACGACCGCTTCGTCCCGACCAACAAGGACCGCAACGAATACCGCGACTTCCGCGCGAAACTCAAGCCCTGGGAACTCACCGTGCTCGATCGGGCGGTCAAGGCGGGTGAACATGTCCACTTCGTCGATTTCCGCAATGTCGGCGGCCTCGTCTCGCCCTTGCCCCTCAAGCTGACCTTCGCGGACGGGTCGACCCGGGAGACCGTGATCCCGGCCGAGGTCTGGCGCTACGATGCGCTCGAAGTCACGAAGCTCTTCATCGAGAAGCAGCGGTTGGTCAGCGTCGAGTTCGATCCGCGCCATCTGACCGCGGATGCCGACCTGCGCAACAACGCCACGCCGCGCCGCGCGGTGCCGAGCCGCATCGAACTCTTCCGCGGCCGCGACGGCGGACGCGACCAGATGCTCGATGCCTTGGCCGAACTCAAGGTCGATGACAAGAAGGGCGGCCCGAAGGCCGATGAGACCTCGTCCATGCCGATCGCGCCAGCGGCACCCCCACCCACGCCCTGATGGATCGCCCGTTCGTCCGTCCGGCCGAAGGCCCTAGGTCCCGCCGCCGCCGCGAAGCACTCATCGCTCTCGCGTCATCCGCCGCGGTGCTCGCGTTGACCGGCCGCCCGCAGACGGCGTTCGCGCACCGTTCGCGCGTCGCGCTCACCCGAGTGGCCGCCAACGACGCCGCGGCCACATGGGAATTCACCACGACGCTGCATCTCCACGACGCCGCTGGCGCGCTGGTGAAGCTCACCGGTGACGCCGGCGCCGATCCGACGAGCCCCACCGGACGGGCCCGACTGGCGCTCGAACTCGAACGCGCGATCAAGTGGGTCGGCCCGGACGGAAAAGCCTTGCCGCTCACCCTCGAAGGTGCGGAGCTCCTCGGCAACGATCTCGCGTTCTACCAGTCGACACCCGCCCCCTCGATCGCGGGCGATTTCTCGGTCGAGGGGCGCTTTCTGCAGTCCGTCTTCCCGGACATGGCCCACACGCTGCAGTTCGAGTTGACCGATCCACCGCGCAGCGAGCGCCTGACGGGCACGCGGACGAGCGCCGTGTTCGCCTGGTCGCCGCCCGCGTCAGCGTAGCTCGGCGATGATCCGTTGCGACAATCGGGAGATGATCAGATTGCCGGCGTTGTCCGGCGAGTAGTCGATCCCGGGCATGTCATCGACCGTGATCGCCAAGGCGATGCGACCCTGCGGCGTCCAGACGATGCCGACATCGCTGCGCAAGGCATCGAGCGAACCTGATTTGCTGGCCACTCGCAGCGAGCCGCTCTGACGGCCGATCCCGTCCTTGTATTGCTGGCGCTCGAGCGTGTCGAGCAGGTCGCGCGAGGCCGCCTCGTCGACCACTTTTCCGTCGGCCAGCATCCCGAGCAGGCGGGTCATCTCGCGCGGCGTCGATGAGCCGATGCCGAAACGCTGGTTCTCGGGCTCGAGCCCGGCGCGGCTCCAGCCTGTGGCTGCCTTGAGCTGCGTGCCATCGCCGCGGATCTTGCGCATGGCGCGCGTCCGTCGCAGATCGAGCGAGTCCATGTGATCGTTCACCGCGTCGGCACCGATCCGATCGAGGACGAGGTTGGTGGCGGTGTTATCGCTGACGACGATCATCAGCCTGACCGCATCGCGCAGCGAGATGGTCTCACCGTCGCTGAACTCCGACAGCACGCCCGATCCTGACACCTTGGACGCGGCGGAGACCGTGAGGCGCTCGTCCCAGCGGGCCTGACCTTCGGCCACCTGCGCCGCCACCGCACAGGCGATCGGAAGCTTGATGGTGCTGGCCGTGCGCACGGGCTTATCGGGTTCGATGCCGACCTCGGCGCCGGTCTCGAGATTCCGAGCGTGCAACGTCACCGTGCCCTTGAAGCCGACGATCAGCCCCCTGAGTTGCGCTTCGAGGTCTGAAGAGCCCCCCTCCGCCAACGCCCGGGGCGAACCGACCGCAGCGGCCATGAAAGCGGCCAGTAGGAGGATAAGCGAGCAGGATGCAGGCTTGGCGGACATGAGGGCTCCTGGACGCGGGTGACCGGTCTCTGACGACCGGTCATGAACGAGGGAGTGGAGGCTGGGGTCGGAATCGAACCGGCGTACACGGCTTTGCAGGCCGCTGCATGACCACTCTGCCACCCAGCCCAAGGCTTTGCGCCCCGTAGAAGAAAAAAACCCCGGGGGCTGTCGCCACCGGGGTTTCCGGACGAATCTGGAGCGGGAAACGAGACTCGAACTCGCGACCCCGACCTTGGCAAGGTCGTGCTCTACCAACTGAGCTATTCCCGCCCGGGACAGAACGACAATTGTAGGGTCGGACGACCCGAACTTCAAGATGAGCCGCTGCGAAGGTCCGGCCAAGCGGCACGCAGGTGTTCCCAGCCCGAGATGAGCGTGAAGACCGCAGCGATCACGGTCAAGGCCACGCCCACCTGGTACGTCGGCAGGAACCAGACATCCCAGCGGATGAGCATCATCGAGAGGCCGACGATCTGCAGGATGGTCTTGACCTTACCGAGGCTCGAAACGGCGACCTTGCGGCGCGCACCGAGCTCCGCCATCCATTCGCGCAGCGCGGAGATCGCGATCTCACGGCCGATGATGACGATGGCCGGCAGCACCACCACCAAGCGTGCATCCTTGCTGACGAGCAAGACCAAGGCGGTGGCGACGATGAGTTTGTCGGCCACCGGGTCGAGGAAGGCACCGAGCTTCGATGTCTGGCCGTACTTCCGCGCGAAATAGCCGTCAAGCGTGTCGGTGATGCCCGCGATCGCGAACAGCGCGCCAGCCGCCGGATCGGACCAATGATACGGAAGGTGGAACAACAGCACGACGAGCGGAATGGAGAAGATCCGCATCCAGGTCAGTGTGTTGGGGACATTCCAGATCATGGTTCACTCGCCGGGGTGCAGCGCATCATAAAGGTTTTGTGCGAGTGCCGGGCCGATCCCCGGTGCCTGCTCGAGATCGGTCTGTGCGGCACGCAGGACACCCTGCAAGCCACCGAACTGGCGCAACAGCGCGCGGCGCTTGGCCGGGCCCAGCCCGGGCACCGTCTCGAGGATAGACTCGTTGAAGCGGCGGGCGCGACGCCGCCGGTGACCCGTGATCGCGAAACGGTGTGCCTCATCCCGCAAGCGTTGCAACAGCTTCAGGGCGGCAGATCGTGCGCCGGGGATGATCGGCGGCTGGGTGCCGGCCGCGGCACCCCCCAGATGGAGCTGTTCCTCACCCGGTCTGCGATCTGGACCCTTGGAGATGCCCAGCATCGGGAGATCGCCGAAACCGAGTGGTGCCAGCACTTCGGCGACCCCGCCCACCTGCGCAGGACCACCGTCGATGACCAGCAGGTCGGGCGGTGGCACCTCGCCGGCTTGGATGCGCGAGTACCGTCGTCCCACCGCCTGTCGTAGCGCTGCGTAGTCATCGCCCGGTTCGATCCCGCTGATGTTGAACCGGCGGTACTCTTTTTTGAGCGGCCCCTCGAGACCGAACACCACGCAGGACGCGACGGTGCCCTCGCCTTGCGTGTGGCTGATGTCGAAACATTCCATGCGCGCGGGGGGCGATGCTCGACCGAGCAATAATGCGAGCTCCGCATACATATCCGCCCATCCGTCGGACCGCGCGAGACGCATGCGCAAGGCTTGCACGGCGTTATCGCGGGTCATCTCCGCCCACCGCGCGGCAAGCCCTCGTTGCGCGCGGCGTACCCGTACCGTGTGGCCCGCCTGAGCGCTCAGCGCCTCGGAGAGCGCAGCCGCATCGTCGAGCTGCAGGCTCGAGTACACCTCCGGCGGCGACGCCTGCACCGCGTAGTACTGCATGAGGAACGACGACAGCACCTCGCCCGGCTCTGCGAACACGGCACGCGGAAAATGATGCGTGGTTCCGAGGCTGCGACCACCCCGTACGGGCATGACGCCGATCGCGTACTCGCCCGGTTCGCCGGCGACCGCGAAGATGTCGGCATCGCGCTCATCGTCCGCGGAGACGACCTGTTGCGCCTGCAGCGCCTGGATCGCCGCGATCTGATCGCGCAGCACGGCAGCCTTCTCGAACTCGAGCCGCTGCGAGGCCGCTTCCATGTGTTCGGCAAGCTCTCGTTGGACATCGGCATTGCGCCCCTCGAGCACGCGCACGGCCGACCCGACATCACGCCCGTAGTCCTCGGCCGCGATGAGACCCACACAGGGCGCGGAACACCGACCGATCTGATGCTGCAGGCAGGGCCGGCTGCGGTTCGCGAAATAGCCATCGCGACAATTGCGCAGACCGAAGACCTTCTGCAGGTGGTGCAAGGTCTCCTGCACCGCGCCCGCATTCGGATAGGGGCCGAAGTAGCGCCCCGGGGCGTTGCGGGCGCCCCGATACACGACCAATCTCGGGAACGCATGATCGGTCGACAACCAAAGATAGGGGAAGGTCTTGTCGTCACGCAACAGCACGTTGTACCGCGGACGATGCGCCTTGATGAGGTTGTGCTCGAGCAGCAAGGCCTCGGTCTCGGAGCGCGTCACCGTGACTTCCATGGCCGCGATCTGTCCGACCAAGGCCTGGACCTTGGGGATGACATTGGCGGGCGTGAAATAGCTGCCGACGCGGTCGCGCAGCGACTTGGCCTTGCCGACATAGAGGATCGCGCCATCGGCGGCGAACATCCGGTACACGCCGGGTCTGCGCGGAAGGCTGCCGACGAACGCCCGCGCGTCGAACGGAGTGGCGTGGGTCGGCTCGGTGCTCACCCGCCGATCATCGCACAGCGGACGAGCGCCCCGAGGTCCCGAGCAGCGCCTGTGCACGCCCCAGAACCTCCAGGAACATCGTCGGAGTCAAACGCCGGGTCTGGGTGTTGTACCGGCTGCAGTGGTACGAATCCACCAACGAGAACGCCGCGATCGACGGTCGCGAAGGGACGATCTGATGCTCGGCACCGTGACCGAAGCGACAGCTCGAACGGGGGCGCCCGACGGCGTCGAGCACGGCATCGTGCGCGATGCGCCCCAACGCCACCACGACCCGTGGCGCGAGCGTCTCGAGCTCCGCGGCGAGATAACCGTTGCAGGCGCGGATCTCCGCGGGCAGGGGTTTGTTCGCGGGCGGCAGACACTTCACCGCGTTCGTGACCCGCACGCCCTTCAACTGTAAGCCGTCGTCTGGATGCTCCGAGACGGCGGCTGTCGATGCACCGAGGGCGTGGAGCGTCTCGTAGAGCAGGATGCCTGCGTGGTCACCGGTGAACGGTCGACCGGTGCGATTGGCGCCGTGCAGTCCCGGGGCGAGCCCGACGATCAGCCACTCCGGCGCAGGATCGCCGAACGCCGCGACCGGCGCACCGTGATAGCCCGGGAAGCGCCGCGCCGAGGCCTCGCGACAATCGACGAGCCGCGGGCAACGCCGACAGTCCGCGTCGAAGACCGTCATGCTCGACCGTCAGTCCGCCATGTGCCGGATGATGGCGTCGCCGAAGCCCGAGCAACTTTTGAGGGTCGCTCCCGGGATCAGCTTCTGCATCGCCTCTTCGACGTTGCGCCGCGACGCGAGTTCGCGTTTGCTCGCGCGGATCGCCTCGCGCAGACGCGCCAGATCGTAGGTCAATTCCTTGGCTGCGATGGTGTTCGCGACACCCTTGATGATGAGGTCGGCCGCCTCGGTCCACTTGATGTACCGCAACATCATCTCGGCGGAGAGGATGATCGATCCCGGGTTCACGCGATCTTTGCCGGCGAAACCCGGCGCCGTGCCATGGGTCGCCTCGAAGACCGCGAGACCATGGCCGATGTTGCCGCCCGGGGCGATGCCGATGCCGCCCACCTGGGCCGCCAAGGCATCGGAGATGTAGTCGCCGTTGAGGTTGAGCGTGGCGATGACATCGTATTCTTCGGGGCGCAACAGCACCTGCTGCAGGAAGTTGTCGGCGATGACATCCTTGATGACGATGTCCTTGCCGGTCACCGGATTACGGAAGCTCATCCACGGGCCGCCGCCGAACTCTGCGGCACCGAACTCGTCCTTCGCGAGCTGGTAGCCCCAGTTGCGGAAGGCGCCCTCGGTGTACTTCATGATGTTGCCTTTGTGCACCAGCGTCACCGAGACCCGATCGTTCTCGATCGCGTACTGGATCGCCATGCGGATCAGGCGTTGGCTGCCCTCCTTCGACACCGGCTTGATGCCGATGCCGGAACTCGCGGGGAAGCGGATGCCTCGCGCATGCAGTTCCGTCTGCAGGAAGTGGATGAGGCGCTGGACCTCCTGCGACCCTGCGGCGTACTCGATACCGGCGTAGATGTCCTCGGTGTTCTCGCGGAACACCACCATATCGGTGAGCGAGGCGTCCTGCATCGGCGTGGCGACGCCCGGGAAGTAGCGGATCGGCCGCACGCAGGCGTAGAGATCGAGCGTCTGGCGCATCACGACATTCAGGGAGCGGATGCCGCCGCCGACCGGCGTACCGAGCGGGCCTTTGATGGACACGACGAATTCGCGCAGGGCTTGCAGCGTCTCGTCCGGGAACCAGGTCCCACAAATCCGGTTCGCCTTCTCGCCGGCGTAGACCTCCATCCACTCGATGCATCGTGCACCGCCATAGGCGCGCTCGACGGCCGCATCGACCACCTTGCGCATCACCGGGGTGATGTCGATGCCGATGCCATCGCCTTCGATGAACGGGATGATCGGCCGGTCAGGCACTGCCAAGCTACCGTCGGCGTTGACAGTGATCCGGGCGCCCTGCGCCGGCAGCTTGATGTGCTCGTATCTCATGACCGCGGCCCCGGACCGTTACCGAAGGCCGCGGATTCTACACGAGCCGCGATCAACCGGCGTTGAACTGCTCCTCCTCGGTCGAGCCCTTCATCGCCGTGACCGAAGATTGTCCGGCGGTCACCACCTGCGTGACATCGTCGAAGTAACCGGCGCCGACCTCGCGTTGGTGCTTGGTGGCGGTGTAGCCGTCCTTCTCGGAGGCGAACTCCGCTTCCTGCAAGGCCACATAGGCGGACATCTGCGACTCGCGATAGCCCTTGGCCAGCGTGAACATCGAATAGTTGAGCGCGTGGAAGCCCGCCAGCGTGATGAACTGGAACTTGTATCCCATCGCACCGAGTTCGCGCTGGAACTTGGCGATGGTGGCGTCGTCGAGCTTCTTCTTCCAGTTGAACGACGGCGAGCAGTTGTAGGCGAGCAGCTTTCCCGGGAACTCGCGGTGGATGGCCTCGGCGAAGTGCTTGGCTTCGTGAAGATCCGGGGTGCCCGTCTCGCACCAGAGCAGGTCGGCGTAAGGCGCATAGGCGAGACCGCGCGAGATCGCCTGATCGAGGCCGGCCCGCACATGGAAGAACCCCTCGCTGGTGCGCGCCTTGGAGGTGTCGATGAAGGGCCGGTCGCGCTCGTCGACATCGGCCGTGAGCAGCGTCGCGCTCTCGGCATCGGTGCGCGCGATCAGCACCGTCGGCGTATCGCAGACATCCGCGGCGAGACGCGCGGCGATCAGCTTGTTGACCGCTTCCTGGGAAGGGACCAGAACCTTGCCGCCCATGTGGCCGCACTTCTTGGCGGAGGACAGCTGATCCTCGAAATGCACGCCAGCGGCACCTGCTTCGATCATGCCCTTCATGAGCTCGAAGGCGTTCAACACGCCGCCGAAACCCGCTTCGGCGTCGGCGACGATCGGCTGCAACCAATCGATCGATGCATCGCCCTCGGCATGGTGGAGTTGATCGGCGCGCAGCAAGGTGGCGTTGATGCGCTGGGCCACTTTCGGTACCGAGTTCGCAGGGTACAGCGACTGGTCGGGATACATCTCGCCTGCGAGGTTGGCGTCGCCCGCCACCTGCCATCCCGAGAGGTAGATCGCCTTGAGCCCGGCACGCACCTGCTGCATCGCCTGGTTGCCCGTCAATGCACCGAGTGCGTTCACGAACGGCATGCTCGCCATGTGGCTCCAAAGTTTGTCCGCACCCAGTCGTGCCAAAGAGTGCTCGATATGCACCGTACCGCGCAGTCGGACGACATCCTCGGCGGTGTAGCCGCGACGGACACCGCTCCAGCGCGGGTGTTCGTTCCAGTGGCGGGTGAGCTGTTCGGCTGTGCGAAGGGTCATGGCGGCATCCTGCGTCGGAGGTTGGAGTATCGAGGCCAGATCGGTGCGCGGCGCCGTCAGGCGAGCGCGCGGTAGGCGGACAAGGTCAGGAACGACTCGAAGCGATCGTCTGCGGTGATCTGATCGATCAGGCGGGCAGCGTCGTCGAAGTTCCCCGTGGCGTAGGCGGCAGCGCCGAGGGCGTCGCGCAGCCGGTCCTGCTCTTGTGCGAGCGTCAGCCGGAAGAGCTCGAGGGTGACCTTCCGCCCGTCGTCCAGCACGCCGCGCGGGTGGCGGATCCACTGCCACACCTGGGCACGCGAGATCTCCGCGGTGGCAGCGTCCTCCATCAGATTGTTGATGGGCACGCAACCGTTCCCCGAGATCCAAGCCGCCATGTACTGCAGGGCGACGCTGATGTTGTTGCGCAGGCCCGCCTCGGTGATCACACCTTCCGGAACGCGCAGCAGATCGGCGGCGCTCACCTCGACATCCTCGCGCAGACGATGCATCTGGTTCGGGGTCGGCATCAGACGATCGAACACCGCCATCGCGATCGGCACCAGCGCGGGATGCGCCACCCAAGTTCCGTCATGACCGTCACCCGCTTCCCGCTCTTTGTCAGCGCGGACCTTGGCGAGGGCTGCGTCGTTCGCGACCGGATCGTTCTTGATGGGGATCTGTGCCGCCATGCCCCCCATGGCGAACGCCCCGCGCCGGTGACAGCTGCGGATGCAGAGCTGGGAGTAGGAACGCAGGAAGTGCGTCGTCATCGTCACTTGATGGCGATCGGGAAGCAGGAACTCCGGTCGGGCAGCAAATTTTTTGATGAAGCTGAAGATGTAGTCCCAACGGCCGCAGTTGAGCCCGACGATGTGGTCGCGCAGTTCCCAGAGGATCTCGTCCATCTCGAACGCTGCGAGGATCGTCTCGATCAAGACCGTGCACTTGATGGTGCCGTGCGCGATGCCGAGCCGACGCTCCGCATAATCGAACACCTCCGCCCAGAGCCGCGCCTCCTGGTGGCTTTCGAGCTTCGGCAGGTAGAGATACGGGCCCGTTCCGCGGGCGGCGAGCTCGGCATGGTTGTGGAACAGGTAAAGCCCGAAATCGATCAGTGCACCCGGCACCCGCGACACCCCTGCGTCCGCCGTAAGGTGCTTCTCCTCGAGATGCCAGCCGCGCGGCCGGACGATCAACACCGCAGGATGGGCACCGAGCCGATACGCTTTGCCCTCGGGCGAGGTGAAATCGATCTGCCGACGCACCGCGTCACGCAGGTTCGCCTGCCCCCGCACGACATTGTCCCAGGACGGCGACAGCGAATCCTCGCAATCCGCCATGAACACCTTGGCCCCGGAATTGAGCGCGTTGACGATCATCTTCCGATCGGTGGGCCCGGTGATCTCCACCCGCCGATCGAGCAGATCAGCAGGGATCGGGGCGACCCGCCAGTCGCCGTTGCGGACCGCGCGGGTCTCGGGCAGGAAGTCGGGCAACTCGCCGGCATCGAGCCGGGCTTGCCGCGCGTCACGATCGCTGAGGAGGGCCTCGACGCGAGGCGCAAAACGGTGCACCAGTTCCCCGAGGAACGAGAGGGCATCCGGCGTGAGGATCCCCTCGTCGGCGGGACGGGGGTCGGTACTCGGGGAGACAGTGAGGGCGGACATAGCGTTGCAGCTTATCTGCAAAGGCGTAATAATTTCACAATCGAAATTTTACAGTGTGAATTTCACATGGCCGGTTTGCTGAGACAAGGGCATTTCCTCGGTTCCCGTCTGCGCAGCCTGCGGCGACGCAATGGCCTGACACTTGAAGAGTTGTCGGCGCGTTGCGTTCAGTTGGACGCCGAGCACGCCCCTTCCGTGAGCTACCTCAGCATGGTGGAGACCGGCAAGCGGGTCCCCTCGGCATCGATGCTCGCGGTGTTGGCCACGGTGTTCGGGAAGTCGGCCGACTGGTTCCTCGATCGCGAGTCGATGGCGGACGCCAGCGAGGCAACCACACCCACCGGTCGGTCCCGCGGCGGACTACCGGTGATGTCGCTCGAACCGGGGTTCCTGTTCTCACGCGAACTGCTGCAATCGGCGCTGCCGGAACTGCTGGCGCAGACCGGCACCAGCGGCACCCAGTTCGCGCGCCTCTTGGTACGGGTGTGGCAGGAGACCCGGCAGAACGACTTTCCCGACATCGAGCGCGCGGCGGAATCGGTCGGCAAACGGCGCATGCCGCTCGGTCTTGAGGAGATACTGGCGATCGCCGCGGGCGCAGGACTCAGCGTCCGCTGGGTCGAGGACGAACGCCGCCAGACCGACCAACGGGTGTTGCGCGCCCGTTTCGAAGCCCCGGGCAGCGTGATCATCAACCGCCGGTTGCAGGAGCACGAGGGTCGGCTCAAGTACACGCTGGCCTACTTCATCGGACATCGCATCCTTCACAACGGCGATGGCGCCGTCCCGCCGCACAGCGCCGTCGGCAGCGGGCTCGAGGAACCGATGCAGCGTGGCGCAGCGGCGATGGCTCCGAAGGATGTCCTGCTCGCGTGGCGTGATTTCGAGTGCAGCGCGTTCGCAGGCGCCCTGCTCTGCCCGCGCCAACCGTTCCGCCGGTTCCTGGTGCGTGAGCAGCATGAACTCTCGGCCGGCGCGCGCCTCGGGGTCACCAACGCCGTGATGATGCGCCGCATGACCGCAGTTTCACCCTACCGGCATTGGCATTTCTTCGATGGCTATGAGCCGGGTTACCTCCGCGCCGTCTACCGTGGCAACGGCATCCCGCTGCCCTGGGGCAACATGAGCGTGGTCCCCGACCCCTGCCCGAAGTGGGCGGTGTTCCGCTTGCTCCGCGATGAGGTTCCGGGACGCGCGCCGATGCCGCCGGTCTCGCAGATCTCGGTCATGCACGACGGCATCGAGCCGCGCCTCTACTGCTGTCACTCACTGCGCGACCGCGATGCCGCGGGGACCTCTCACGTGCTCTCAGTGGGCATCGATCTCGCACCGGCTTTCGCAGCGCAAGGCCTCGATCCGATGGCGCTCGTCGAAGAGGTCGCGGAGGCCTGTCGGCGCGGGGGTGGCCATGCGGCGATCCCGCCAGCGGCCGCGGAGGCGATACGCACCGTGAGCCATGTGCTCAACATCGCTTGGGTTGCGCGTGCGCTCGAGGCTCCGGCGAGCACGATATGCCCGAGGGGTTCCGGCTGTCCGCGCACCGTCCCCTGCACGACCGCGGGCCATCAGGACAGCTGACCCGGGGCGGCTCGCCCTCAGCGCGCAGGACGACGGGTGCTGCGACGCGGGGTGCCACCGCGCCGGGAGATGAGCATCGCCAGTTCCAAAGATTGTTCGTAGTTGAGCCGCGGATCCACCGTGGAGCGATACGCGCGTTGCAGATCCTCATCGGCGAGGCCGCGCGCACCCCCCGTGCATTCGGTGACGTCCTCGCCGGTGAGCTCGATATGCACGCCGCCGAGACTCGAACCCATCGCGTCATGCACCTGGAACGCCGAATCGAGCTCCCGCAGGATGTTCTCGAAGCGCCGGGTCTTGAGGCCGCCCTGTGCGCTCTCGGTATTGCCGTGCATGGGATCGCAGATCCAGAGCACTTGGTGCCCGGTGGCGCGCACCGCTTCGATCGCTCGCGGCAAGGCCGACTCGATGTCCCGCGCGCCGAAGCGGTGGATGAGCGCGAGCTTGCCGGGGATGTTCTCGGGATTCAGCGTGGTCACGAGCCGCTGCAACCAATCGCTGTCCATCGAGGCGCCGATCTTGACCCCGACCGGATTGGCGATGCCACGGCAGTACTCGACATGCGCCCCACCGATCTCGGCGGTCCGCATACCGATCCATGGCATGTGCGTCGAGAGGTTGTACCAGGCGTTCTGGCGCGCGATGAAGCGGGTCTGGGCCTGTTCGTAGTGGAGGACCAACGCTTCGTGGCTGGTGTAGAAGTCGGTGCGCAAAGATTGGTGGACCTCCTTCGCACTGATGGTCTCGAAGAATTCGAGCCCATCGGCGACCGAGGTGACGATGCGCTCGTACTCGATCCGGAAAGGCGAATGGCCGACGAAACCGAGGTCCCAGTACTCCGGATGATGCAGATCCGCGAAACCGCCGTCGATCAACGCCCGGATGAAGTTCAGCGTGAGCGCCGCACGCTCGTAGCCGCGCAGCAGCAGCGTCGGATCGGGCTCTCTGGCCTGCTCCGTGAACTCCGGGCGATTGACGATATCCCCACGATAGGAAGGCAAGGTCACACCGTCGCGGGTCTCGGTATCGGCGGAACGCGGCTTCGCGTACTGACCGGCCATGCGGCCGACGCGGATGATGGGGCGTTTGAGGCCGTGGACGAGCACCAGGCTCATCTGCAGCAATATCTTCAGACGCTGGGCGATGCTGCTCGAATCGCAGTCATCGAAGCTCTCTGCGCAGTCTCCACCCTGCAGCAGGAACCTTTCGCCGCGTTGGGCGGCGGCGAACTCGGCGAGCAGGCGTTCGACCTCCCACGAGACCACGACGGGCGGCAATCGGGAGAGCTGCGCCACCGCAGCATCGAGTGCCGTTCGGTCCCGGTAGTTCGGCTGCTGTCGCGCCGGAAAAGCCTGCCAGGAGTCGGGGCGCCATTCGCCCGATAGAGCTGAGTTAGGGGTATCCACGGGGATATTCTAGCCGCCTGCCTTCGCCTCCGCCCATAGAGATTCCCACGCGGCGAGATCGAGGGCGCCAAGCTCGAGACCACGCGCCTTGGCAAGAGCCTCCATGCACGCGAATCGGCGTTCGAACTTCGCGTTGCTGCCGCGCAGGGCGGCCTCGGGATCGAGCCCCAGGTGCCGCGCCCAGCTCGCGATCGCGAACAGCAGGTCGCCGAGCTCGTCCTCTTGCCGGGCCCGAGGCTCCCGATCGCGTAATGTCGCCTCGAACTCGCCGAGTTCCTCGTCGACCTTCGCGCGTACGCCGCTGACATCGGGCCAATCGAAACCGACTCGGGCGGCACGCTTCGAGAGTTTGTTCGCCCGGGTCAGCCCCGGCAGCGTCAGCGCGACCCCCGCGAGCACGCCGGCATCGCCCGCCGCGGCACGCTCCGCCGCCTTGAGGCCTTCCCATGCGTCCGATTGCTGCGCGGCGGACAACGCAGTCCGTTCGCCGAAGACATGCGGGTGGCGTCGTTCCAGCTTGTCGGCGATCGCGGTGGCGACGGCATCGAAATCGAACTCACCACGTTCCTCGGCGATGCGCGCGACGAACACCACTTGGAACAGCAGATCGCCGAGCTCGTCGCGGATCGCCGACGGCTCGCCCGCGGCGACCACCTCGGCCAGTTCGTGCGCCTCTTCGAGCGTGTGCGGCATGATGCTCGCCATCGTCTGCGCCCGGTCCCACGCGCAGCCGCTCTGCGGATCGCGCAGCCGACGCATCACGCCGAGCAGTCGTTGCAACGGCTCGCTCACGCCGCGGATCCTTCGCCGCAAAGCAGGCGGTAAAGGGTGTACAGCATCCCGGCGGTCGCCCCCCAGATGTGGTGCGGACCGAAAGGCATGTCGATGAACTCCACGGAGACACCCGAGTACTCCCGTTGCCGCGGGACATGGTTTGCAGGGTCCAGCAGGAATCCGAGCGGCACCTCGAAGGCCTCCTCGACTTCGCGGGGATCGGTCTTGAGTTCGAACCCCGGCGTGACGAACGAGACCACCGGCGTGACCCGATAGCCGGAGATCGGGATCAGGTGATCGGGCAGGTATCCCACCACGGAGATGAAACGGCGATCGAGGCCGATCTCCTCTTCGGTCTCACGCAACGCGGTCGCCGCAGCGTCGGCGTCGCCGCTCTCCAGCCGGCCACCCGGAAAACTGATCTGCCCGGCGTGGTGCGGCAGATGGCTCGCCCGGCGGGTGAGCAGCACGCTCAGACCTTGTGGACGATCGATGATCGGCATCAGCACGGCGGCCGGCAGCGGGGGGCGATCGAAGAGATCGGCGAGATCGATCGGACGGGAGGTCGCGCTGCTGAGTCGGCGCCAATCGCGCAGCGGCTGCGGCGCTGGCCCGGGACTCACCCGGCGCTGGATGAGATCGCGCAGGGCGATCGGATCCAAGGCGGCAGGTGTGATGAGGCTCAAGGAGGTATCCGATCAGAGGAGGTAAAAGCCCGCGATGCCGGGTGCGCTACAATCACGATATTACACGGATGACAGCCGGTCCACGCATGCAGATCGACCCCCTTCTCGCCCTCTCGCCGGTCGACGGTCGCTACGCCCGCAGCACCGATGTCCTGCGGGTGCATCTCTCCGAATCGGCGCTGATCCGCCATCGCATCCGCATCGAGGCGGCGTGGCTCTTGGCACTCGCCACAGAGCAGCCTGCCGGACTGCCAGCCACCGCAACGCTGTCCCCGGCGCTGCTAGCGGTCGCGACGGGTCTCTCCCGCGACCCCCCAGCGTCTGCAGCGGCGGCGGTGAAAGCCCTCGAGCAACGCACCAACCACGATGTGAAGGCCGTCGAATACTTCGTCCGCGATCAACTCACCGCCGCGGGCGCCGCTCCCGCCGCCCTCGAACTCGTCCATTTCGGTTGCACCTCCGAAGACATCAACAACCTTGCCTACGCGCTCATGTTGGTCGAAGCCCGACAGGAAGCGCTGCAGGTCACCGCCCAAGTCCTCCAACACCTGCAAGGTCTCGCCCGCGACCACGCCGCGCTCGCGATGCTCTCGCGGACACACGGACAGACGGCGAGCCCCACCACACTAGGCAAAGAGTTCGCCAATGTGGCCGCGCGTCTCGAACGGGCCGAAACTCGCTGGGCGGCGGTCATCGCCCGCGGGAAATGGAACGGTGCCGTCGGCAACTTCAACGCCCATGTCGCCGCCGCTCCACAGGCGGATTGGCCGGCCATCTCAAGGCGGTTCGTCAACGGCCTCGGGCTCGAGTACGCAGCGGCCACGACGCAGATCGAACCGCACGACTGGATCGCCGAGTACTGCGACGCATTGGCCGCCCTCAATGTCGTGCTCATCGATTTCTCGAGGGACGCCTGGGGCTACATCAGTCTCGGCTATCTGCGTCAGCGAGCGGTGGCGGGCGAGGTCGGCTCTTCTACGATGCCGCACAAGGTGAACCCCATCGACTTCGAGAACGCAGAGGGCAACCTCGGCATCGCCAACGCGCTGCTGCGCCATTTCGCCGAGAAGTTACCGGTGTCGCGTTGGCAGCGCGACCTCACCGACTCCACCGTGCTGCGCAACCTCGGCGTCGCGCTCGCGCACTCCCTGATCGCGTGGCGCGCGCTGCAGCGCGGCCTCGGCAAGGTCGCCCCGGACCCGCAACGCATCGCAGCCGATCTCGATGACGCTTGGGAGGTCTTGGGTGAGGCGGTGCAGACCGTCCTTCGGGCGGCCGGTGTCGCCGACGGCTACGAGCTTCTCAAAGATTTCACTCGCGGTCGACGCATCGATCAGACGCTGTACCGTGAGTTCGTCGCATCGCTGCCGCTGCCCGAGGCCGATCGCGCGCGACTCTCGGCTCTGCGTCCCGCCGACTATCTCGGGCTCGCGAGCGAGCTCGCGATCGGACAGGCAGGCCTCCCCGCAGGCGGCCAGCGGGTCTGAGCGCCACCGTGACACCGGATCGTCCCGGCCGCGGACCGTCGCCATGAAGATCATCGTCGGGCTTTCGGGCGGCGTCGACTCGGCGGTCGCAGCGCTATCGCTGCGTCAGCAGGGTCACGAGGTCGAAGGCCTGTTCATGTCGAATTGGGACGAGGATGACGCCTACTGCACCACCGCACAGGATTTCCAGGACGCCCGCGCCGTGTGTCGCGAACTCGGCATCCCCCTGCACAAGGTGGATTTCGCGGCCGAGTATCGCCGTCAGGTGTTCGCGGACTTCCTCGCCGAGCATCGCGCTGGCCGCACACCGAACCCCGATGTGCTGTGCAATCGCGAGATCAAGTTCGGCGTCTGTCTGACCCATGCTAGGCGCTTGGGTGCCGAGCGCTTCGCCACCGGGCACTACGCGCGGCGCATCGACGGCCAGGGCGGCCCGGAGCTGCACAAAGCCGTCGACGCCGCCAAAGACCAGTCCTACTTCCTGCACGCGATCTCGCCGCAACAGCTCGATGCCGCCCTCTTCCCGCTCGGCGAGATCGACAAGAGCGAGGTGCGTCGGCGCGCCCGCGCGGCCGGGCTGCCGGTCCATGACAAGAAAGACAGCACCGGCATCTGCTTCATCGGCGAGCGTCCCTTCCGCGAATTCCTCGCCCAGCACCTGCCCGACACCCCGGGGCCGATCGAATCCGCGGACGGCCGCGTGCTCGGCCAACACCGCGGGCTGCCGTTCCACACCCTGGGGCAACGCGGCGGCCTCGGCATCGGCGGCCTGCGCGACCTTCCAGAGGCGCCGTGGTATGTCGCCCGCAAGGATCCCGCGCGCAACGCTTTGATCGTGGTGCAGGAGCACAACCATCCCCTGCTCATGAGCCGCAGACTCCGCACGCTCGGTGCCCACTGGCTGATGGCGACGCCCGATGCCGATTTCACGGCTGCTGCCAAGATCCGCTACCGCCAGACGGACCAACCCTGCGCGGTCTCGCTGCAGCCCGAAGGCCGCCTGGAGATCGATTTCGCCGAGCCACAACGCGCGGCGACCCCCGGCCAATCGGTGGTGCTGTATGCGGGGGAGCGCTGCTTGGGCGGTGCGGTGATCGAGGCGATATAATCACCGTCGCCGCGCAGATCTTGCACGGCCTTACGTTTCCACAGGGGTTCGACACATGACCGACAGCTATTCCGCCCGCACCACCCTGACGGTGGGCCAGCATTCCTACGATATCTGGAGCTTGGCAGCGCTGCCGCAGGACAAAGTCGCACGCCTGCCCTTCTCGCTCAAGATCCTGCTGGAGAACCTGCTGCGCCTCGAGAACGGCGTCGACGTCACGCGTCGGGACATCGACGCCCTGCTCGACTGGGATGCCAAAGCCGCACCCGCGCACGAGATCTCCTTCACTCCGGCGCGCGTGATCATGCAGGATTTCACCGGGGTACCCTGCGTGGTGGACCTCGCTGCGATGCGCGAAGCGGTCGTGAAACTCGGCGGCGATCCGCAACGCGTCAACCCGCTCGCACCCGCTGAACTCGTGATCGACCACTCGGTACAGGTCGACAACTACGGCGCCGCCGATTCCCTCGATCGCAACACGCGCATCGAGTTCGAGCGCAACGGCGAGCGCTACGCGTTCCTGCGCTGGGGGCAGACCGCATTCCGCAACTTCAAGGTCGTCCCGCCCAGCACCGGCATCGTCCATCAGGTCAATCTCGAGCACCTCGCCCGCGTCGTCTTCGAGAACCGCGACGGCGCGCGGCCGCAGGCCTACCCGGACACCGTGGTCGGCACCGATTCGCACACCACCATGATCAACGGCCTCGGCGTGCTCGGCTGGGGCGTCGGCGGTATCGAGGCCGAGGCGGCCATGCTCGGCCAACCGGTCTCGATGCTGATCCCTCAGGTCGTCGGATTCCGCCTGATCGGACAACTGCCCGCTGGCGCGACCGCCACCGATCTCGTGCTGACCGTCACCGAGATGCTCCGCAAAAAGGGCGTGGTCGAGAAGTTCGTCGAGTACTTCGGCGATGGCCTCTCGAGCTTGCCGCTCGCCGACCGCGCGACCATCGCCAACATGGCGCCGGAGTACGGCAGCACTTGCGGGATCTTCCCGATCGACGACGAGACGCTCCGCTACCTCGAACTCTCGGGACGGTCCCCGGAGCAGGTCGCACTGGTCGAGGCCTATGCGAAAGCGCAGGGGCTGTGGCGTCATGACGGCGCCCCCGCCGCCGACTACACCGATGTGCTCGAACTCGACCTCTCGACGGTGGTCCCATCGCTCGCCGGCCCGAAGCGTCCGCAGGACCGGGTGCCTGTCACCGCGCTGAAGCAGGTCTATCGCAAGACCCTCGGCCAGATGGACGAGGAGCGTCGGAAGAAGAACCCGGCTGCCACCGGAACCGGCTCGGTCGCCGCAGCGGGCAGCGAACCCGCGTTCGAGGTACGCGACGGCGCCATGCTGATCGCCGCGATCACGAGCTGCACCAACACCTCCAATCCCTCGGTGATGATCGGCGCGGCGCTGCTCGCCCGCAACGCAGCGGCGAAAGGCCTCAAGGCGAAGCCCTGGGTCAAGACCAGCCTGTCACCGGGGTCACGCGTCGTCACCGACTATCTTAAGAAGGCCGATCTGCTCGACGATTACGAAGCGGTCGGTTTTTTTGTCACCGGCTACGGCTGCATGACCTGCATCGGCAATTCCGGGCCGCTGAAGCCGGAGATCTCCGCCGCCGTCAAGGCGGGCGATGTCATCGGCGCCGCGGTGCTCTCGGGCAACCGGAACTTCGAAGGGCGTGTGCATCCCGAGGTGAAGATGAATTTCCTCGCCTCGCCGCCGCTCGTCGTCGCGTACGCGCTCGCCGGCACCGCCGATATCGACCTCTCGACCGAGCCCCTCGGCACCGGCAAGGATGGCGAGCCGGTGTTCCTCAAAGATATCTGGCCCTCCCCGGCGGAGGTCGCGGACACCGTGCGCGCTTCGATCGACTCGGACATGTTCCGCTCGAGCTACGGCGATGTGTTCGCGGGCGACGCGCATTGGCAGTCGATCCCCGTTCCGGCAGGCAAACTCTACGCCTGGGACGATCGATCGACCTATGTGCGAAATCCGCCCTACTTCGACGGGATGACCCACACGCCCGAGGCCGTGAAGCCGATCGTGGGCGCTCGGGTGCTCGCACTGCTCGGCGACTCGGTCACCACCGACCACATCTCCCCGGCCGGCGACATCGCGCGCGGCAGCCCTGCGGCGAAGTACCTCGAATCACACGGCGTGCAGAAGGCGGACTTCAACTCCTACGGCGCGCGGCGCGGCAACCACGAAGTCATGATGCGGGGCACCTTCGCCAACATCCGACTGCGTAACCAGTTGGCACCGGGTACCGAAGGGGGCGTGACGGTGCACATCCCGAGCGGCGAACAGATGTCGATCTACGATGCCTCGATGCGCTACCAGGCCGAAGGCACGGCGTTGGTCGTGATCGCCGGGAAAGAGTACGGCACCGGCTCCTCCCGCGACTGGGCTGCGAAGGGCACGATGTTGCTCGGCGTGAAGGCGGTCATCACCGAGAGCTTCGAGCGCATACACCGCTCGAACCTCATCGGCATGGGGGTGCTGCCCTGCCAGTTCGTGGACGGCCAGAATGCCCAGACGCTCGGTCTCACCGGTCGCGAGGTGTTCGAGTTCGGCGACCTGCAGGACGGCGCAGCGCGCCTCGTGAAGGTCACCGCCCGACCCGATGACGGTCGAGCGCAGATCGAATTCGAGGTCCGGGTGCGGATCGATACGCCGAAGGAACGCGAGTACTACCGGCACGGCGGCATCCTGCAATACGTGCTGCGACAGATCGCGGCCAGCTGAGCCGTCAGGGGCCGCGAGGATGATCGACCCGGATCCGCCTCCGCGCCCTTTCCTGCCGCAGTTGGTGGTGTTCGACCTCGACGGCACGATCACCCGTCGCGACACACTGGCGGGTTATGTGTTCGGTTTCGCTTGCCGGCGCCCGTGGCGACTGCTCGGCTACCTCGGCGTCTTGCCGACCCTGCTGCGTTTCGCGCTTCGGCGGGCCGACCATGGCGAACTCAAAGGCCGTGTCATCCGCAGCGTGATGGGCGGGGCTTCGCAGGAGGAGATCCGCGCTTGGACCGCGGTCTGGGTGCCTCGGTTGCTCGCCCGCGGGGTGTTCCCCGAAGCGCTGGCCGCCATCGCGCAGCATCGGGCCGCCGGCGATCGGCTGGTCCTGATGAGCGCCACGGTCGACCTGTATGTTCCGGAACTCGCATCGGTGCTGGGTTTCGACGCCCATATCTGCAGCCAAGTCGCCTGGGACGGTGTGCGGCTCGATGGTCGCCTGTCGTCGCCCAACGTCCGCGACGAAGAGAAAGCCCGTCAGTTGCGGCGCTTGGCTGCGGCCCACCCGGGACGGCGTATCATGGGGTACGGCAACTCGCGACCCGACCTGCCTCACCTGAGGCTGGTGGACAAAGCGGTCTTGGTGAACCCGCCACCGCGGCTGAGAGCGCTCGCATCGGATCTTCCGGTTGAGTTCAAGTACTGGCTCTAAGAGGCTGATTTAAATGGATTTCAATAAGCTGAACCCGATCAAACCCAGCGAAATCCCGGCCGAGACGACCGATTTCAGCCGGCGCCGCATAATCTCCGTGCTCTGCGCCTCCGCCGTGGCCTCCGGTCTACCGGTGCCGCCGGAAGCCCTCGCCCAGTCGTCACGACCTGCATCGACCGGGGCTGCCACAGGTCCGCGGCCTGTGCCCGCGTTCACCCGCAACGCCCGGTGGTCGGTGCGCGAGGCGCCGAACTCTTGGGAAGACATCACCACCTACAACAATTTCTACGAGTTCGGACTCGACAAGACCGACCCGTTGGAGAACGCCCAAGGCCTGAAGACTCGACCTTGGAGCGTCGAGATCGCCGGTGAAGCCGAGGTCACCGGTCGGTTCACACTCGAGGACATCCTCAAGCCGCATGCGCTCGAAGAGCGTGTCTACCGGTTCCGTTGCGTCGAAGCCTGGTCGCGGATCGTGCCGTGGCTCGGCATACCGCTCGGCGATCTCCTCAAGCGCTTCCGCCCCACTTCGCGGGCCAAGTTCGTCGAGTTCACCACGCTGCTCGACCCGCGACAGATGCCGGGTCAACGCAGCCGCGTCCTCGATTGGCCTTACGTCGAGGGACTGCGTATCGACGAGGCCGTCCATCCGCTCAGTCTCCTCGTGGTCGGGCTCTACGGACGGTGGCTGCCGAACCAGAGCGGCGCACCGCTGCGCCTGATCGTGCCTTGGAAATACGGCTTCAAGAGCATCAAGTCGATCGTCCGGATCCGCTTCACCGAGCGCCAGCCTCGCACCAGTTGGAACCAGATGGCACCCGACGAGTACGGTTTCTTCGCCAACGTCAACCCGGCCGTCGATCACCCGCGCTGGAGCCAGGCCAAAGAGCGGCGCATCGGTGCGAATTTCCTCGCACCGCGCATCGATACCTTGCCGTTCAACGGTTATGCCGCCGAGGTCGCCGGTCTCTACCGGGGTCTCGACCTGCGCCGCTTCTACTGACGCCGGCCAGATGGGCAAGCTCGGCGTTCCGCCGCCGCCCAAAATCTGGGTCTTCGCGCTCGCTGCCGCTCCGTTGGCGCTGCTGATCGCCGGCGCCTTCGGGGTCGCGGGGCAATCGCTCGGACCGAACCCGATCCGCGAGCTCACCCATGTGACCGGCAAGACCGCGCTCAACCTCGTGATGATCACCCTCATGGTGTCGCCCGCGCGCGCGTTGACGGGCGATCCCCGCTGGTTGCGCATCCGCAGGATGCTGGGCCTCTGGACCTTCGCCTACGCGGCCCTGCATCTGATCATCTATATCGTGCTCGAACTCGATCTCGACCTGCGCGATCTCGGCCGCGAACTCGTCAAGCGGCCTTTCATCTGGGTGGGCGCCACGGCACTGCTTGGCCTGCTACCGCTCGCCGTGACCTCCACAGACCGATGGATGCGACGCCTCGGTCGACGCTGGCAGACGCTGCACTGGCTCGTGTATCCCGTCGCCGTACTCGCGGTGTGGCATTACTGGTGGCAGGTGAAAGCAGACCTCCGTGAACCGTTGCTCTATGCGTCCGTGCTTGCGGCGCTGTTGGCTTGGCGGGTCTGGCGGCGATGGCAGGCTCACCTCGCGCGCGGCACCTCGGTCAACTGAACAGCCAACTCGGCACATGGCGCCAGCCGCCGGTGAGTTCACGATCGAGCGTCCGCCAGCCGGGACAGACGGATTCCACGGTCTGCCAGTACGCGACCGAATGGTTCATGTGGCGGGTGTGCGCCAACTCATGCAGCAGCAGATAATCGAGCACAGGGGCGGGTTGGAACGCGGCGCAGACATTGAGACTGATCACGCCGCGTCGCGAACAAGACCCCCAGCGGGTGCGCTGGCAACGAAGGTGTACCGCCGAATAGGCAAAGCCATGCTGCTGCGCCAGTTCCCCGAGCCGCGCGCCCATCGGTTCCCGGCAATGGGCCCGTAGCCACTCGCGCAGCGCGCTGACCATCGCCTCACGATCGCCCGCTCCGCGCAAACTCAAGAGGCCGGTGCTCAAGGCCGTGGCCCGGGGCGGGCCACTGCCGCCGGCGAGATGCAGCCGCCAGCGTTGCCCGAAAGCCGGCAGGTCGATCCGGCTGGGCGGAAACGGCGCCGGCGCGAGTGCGCGGCGCTCGGCGACCCGCGAGTCGATCCAACGGCGGTGACGGGCGATGAAGGCTTCGACGGCAACGGTCGTGGTGCCACGCGGCAACACGATCTCGACCCGACCGTCCAGATGGACGCGCGCCGAGAGGCGTCGAGCGCGCGGGCTGCTGCGAAATCGCCAACCCTCCAACGCCTCGGAGGGCGCCTCGAAACCTGCTGTCGCCTGCTGGTCCACCTGCCGCATCATAGCCGCGTGCGGTAGCATTTGCCTTGCATGGCCAGATACTTCAAGAGCGACAACACCGCCCCCGTGGCGCCCTCCGTCATGGCCGCCCTCGCCGCGGCGAACCAAGGCTATTGCAGCGCCTACGGTGATGACCCATGGACCGAGCGCCTCGCCGAACGCTTCGATCAGCTGTTCGAGCGTAAGGTCCGCGTCTTCCCGGTGGCGACCGGCACCGCCGCCAACGCCCTCGCGCTCGCCACGCTGGTGCCGAGCTATGGCTCGGTGTTCACCCACGAACAGGCGCACATCGTGCGCGATGAATGCGGCGCACCGGAGTTCATGACCGGCGGCGCACGCCTGCAGTTGCTGCCGGGTGATGGCGCGAAACTGACCCCCGCCGCACTCGCGCGTGGGATCGCCGATCACCCGACCTCCGTCCACACCGTCCAACCGCGTGCGGTGTCGATCTCGCAGGCGACCGAACTCGGTACCGTGTATCGGCCGCACGAACTACAGGCACTGTCGACGCTCGCGCATGCGCACGGGCTTGCCGTCCACATGGACGGCGCGCGTTTCGCCAACGCAATCGCCTTCCTCGGCTGCTCGCCCGCCGAGGCCACCTGGCGCGCGGGCATCGACGTGCTGTCCTTCGGCGCCACCAAGAACGGCGCGATGGCCGCCGAAGCCGTCGTGTTCTTCGACCCGGATCGTGCGGCCGACTTCGAGTTCCGGCGTAAACGCGCCGCGCACCTCTTCTCGAAGATGCGATTCCTCTCGGTCCAGTTGCTCGCGTACCTCGAGGACGGGCTATGGCTGCAGCTCGCGGCACGCGCGAACGCGAATGCGCGGCGTCTCGCGGGTGCAGCGGGCGATCTGCTGCTGCAACCCGTCGAGGCCAACGAGGTCTTCGTCCGTCCGGGCGCTGACGGGATCGCCGCCTTGCGTGCGCAAGGTTTCGCGTTCTACGACTGGGGCAGCACCGACTCGGGTGAAGCCCGTTTCGTCGTCTGCTGGGACCAGCCGGACGGGGATGTCGATGCGCTCTGCACCGCGCTGGAAGGGATCCGGTCATCGTGAGCGGGGCAGCGTGCTTGCCTGCCCTGGTCGACATCGGCATCAACCTCTCCCACGACAGCTACGATACGGACCGTGAGGCCGTGCTGCGGCGGGCCCTCGACGCCGGCGTCGAGCAGATGATCGTCACCGGCGCGTCGCTCGCCAGCAGCCGGGACGCCCAGACGCTCGTCGACGCCCTGCCGCAGGTGCTGCGTGCCACGGCCGGCTGTCATCCCCATCATGCGATCGACCTCGACGCCGCAGCGTTCGCCGAGTTGGCGATGCTCGCACGCGCACCCGAGGTCGTCGCGGTGGGTGAATGCGGTCTCGACTATCACCGGAACTTCTCCGCGCCGGCGGAACAGCGCGGCGCCTTCGAACGACAGCTTGCGCTCGCCATAGACCTCGGCAAGCCGCTGTTTCTGCACTCGCGCGACGCCCACCGCGACTTCATGGCGATGTTGCGCGCTCATGCCGGCCAACTGCCGCCTGCCGTGTTGCACTGTTTCACCGGCACCGCCGATGAGCTCGACGATTGCTTGGCGTTCGGCCTCAGCATCGGCATCACCGGCTGGATCTGTGATGAACGGCGCGGTCTGCACCTGCGTGGGCTCGTCGGCCATATCCCCCGCGGTCGGTTGATGATCGAGACCGACGGCCCTTATCTGTTGCCCCGTGACCTCGTCCCGAAGCCGGCATCACGACGCAATGAGCCGATGTACCTGCCCCATGTGGCCCGCACCGTCGCGACGGCGCGCGGCGAATCGATCGAGGATCTGGCGCAGCACACGACACGGACCGCCCGGGAATTCTTTGGCCTGCCGTGGCCGCCCGCGCCGAGCGCCGCCTAGCCGCGAGGCCCGTCTGCGGTCAGCCCGCACCTGAGAAGTTGCTGGGCTGCAATGTCGAGCGCACACGCCCCCACACACTGCGCATCGGCTCGACGAGACGCTCTGCCTGACCCCGATCGCCGAGCGCAAGATCGGCCTCGAGAGTCTCCTCAGACAGCGTCCAACGCGGCAAGCCTTTCGGGAACGATGCGCGGCAAGTGAACACCACGCGTCCCTCGACGGGCACCTGCGCGCCGGCGTCACCGAAGATCGCCTTGACCGCCGCGATGCGGTCATACAACCCGTTCTGCGGATTTGCGAAAGTGAAGCGCCGGGCCTCGTCCATCACCGTCCATTCCGTCATCGCATCCGAACCGAACACATTCCCGGTGATATCCCGGAGGTCGAGGATGATGAGTCCTTGCGGCGTGAGCAGCAGATAGTCGAGGTGCAAGGTACCCCCGCCCCCATCCGGCACCAGCACATCGCGCACCAGATCGACCGAGACGCCGCTGATACGGGCGGCGCGCAGTCGGCGTTCCCGGTGCCCACCATACCAACGCCACGCGAACACCCCGAGGACACCGCAGAGCATCCCGATCAGCACCGCAGCAGCGACCAACGCCCGCAGATCGGTGGAGTCAGGCAGGAGATCGATGTTCATCCTGCGACCTCCGCGGTGCCGGCCATCAAGACCTCGCGCAACGCACCGAAGCCGTTCGCCAACGCGCTGACATGGCTGGTCCGGTCGAACAAGGCCGCCAGTGCAGGCGGCACAGCGACCTTTCGGCCCAGCAAGGGCTCGACGATCTCCGGGAACTTCGCGGGTGACGCCGTCGCCACGATGCACCAGCTGCGCTCCCGGCGTTCGGCTTGCGGCAACCGCTCCCACGCTTCGGCGGCAACCGCGGTATGCGGACACCACACTTGCCCGAAACGGGCGGCACCCTGGATGATCCGGTTACGGATCGCCGCGTCATCGACACTGATCGCTCGGACCGCGCCGCGCAGTGCCGACATCTCCGGATGCAGGTCCCGCAAGCGCTCGAGGTTCGACGGGTTCCCGACATCCATCGCCGAGGCGAGGGTCGCGACACTGGGACGCGCCTCGAGCACGCCGGTCTCCAGAAGATCGGGCACGGTGCGATTGGCGTTGTGCGCCAGCAGTATCTCGCCGATCGGCATCCCCATCCGGCGCGCCCACACACAGGCGACCGCGTTGCCGAGGTTGCCGCTCGGGATGATGAACGACAACGGCTGACCAGAGACGCGCCAGTGCCGGATGCTGGTGGCTGCGTAATAAACGCCCTGCGGCAGCAAGCGACCGAGGTTGATGCTGTTGGCCGAGGACAGCCGCAACTGCGTCGCGAGGTCACGGTCCAGGAAGGCTTCTTTGACCATGCGCTGGCAGTCGTCGAAAGTGCCCGCGACGGCGTAGCTGTGGATGTTGTCACCCCAACAGGTCAACTGCCTTTCCTGGGTGGGCGAGACGAGGCCCTTCGGGAACAGCACGCTCACCTCGAACCCGGGGCGTCGATGGAATGCGGCAGCGACCGCACCGCCGGTGTCACCCGAGGTCGCCACCAGGATGTGAAGAGGCCGCTCTTGAGGCTGTCTCAGACGCGCGAACGATGCCGCAAGGAAACGGGCACCGAAATCCTTGAAGGCCGCGGTCGGGCCATGGAACAGCTCGAGGACCTGCAGATGCTCCGCCGGATCGACCCCGTCGATGGGTACCGATGGAACGGGGAAATCGAACGCCTCGTTGAGGATATCTTTTATGTGCGCCGCGAGCGCACCCCCCTCTGCGAACGGCTCGATGAGACGCGCGCCGATCTCGGCCAAAGAATCGCACCCATCGAGATCGGCCGGGGAGTATCGAGGCCATGAGATCGGGACATAAAGCCCGCCATCGGGCGCGAGCCCGCCGATCAAGGCTTCATCGAACGAGACCGGCGCTGCGGCGCCGCGGGTGCTTTGGAACATCATGGTTCGATCAAGACGCGATGATGCGCGCACCCTCGGACTCGACCGGCACCACCCAGTGGTCGACCTCGACGCCGTGACGGGCGAAGCCCTCGACCATCGACGAGCGCACCGCTTCGGCCGCGTCGCTCAAAGCCCAGGCGAACATGGTCGGCCCAGCGCCCGAGATGGAGCAGCCGAGCGCGCCGGCCGCGAGCGCGGCGTTACGCACCACCGAAAAGCCCGGGATCAACTGGCGGCGCTGGGGCTCGATGACGACATCGTTCAGACCCTCGCGGATGAGGTCGAGGTCGTCCGTGTAGCAGCCCGAGATGAACCCGGCAAGGTTCGCCGTCTGCCAGACGAAATCGGCCATGGCGACCTCACGCTTGAGGATGGAACGGGCCTCGCGCGTGGAGAGGAACATGTGGGGGTGGATGATGACGGCCTGGATGCCGTGTGGCACAGGCAGCCGCTTCACCCGGGGATTGTCGATGCCGACCGTCAGGACCAAGCCGCCGAACAGCGATGGCGCGATGTTGTCGGCATGCAGCGACCCGCTCGCCACCGCCTCGCCCTGCATGGCGAATTTCAGCAGCTCCAGTTTTTCGAGCGGCCGATCGAGCAAGGCATTGGCGGCGACCACCGCGCCGACCGCGGAGGCTGCAGAGCCGCCGAGGCCAGACCCTAAAGGGATGCCTTTCTCGATGCGCATGTCGAAACCGAACGCAGGCCGTACCGCGACGTTGAGCGCGAGCAAGGCGCGCCCCGCTGTGTTGCGTTCGGGTTCGAGCGGCAGATCACCGGCCACCCCACCCGAGGAGAGGATGCGGACGCCGGGTCGGTCGACCCGGGTGACCGTCACCCGATCACCGAGCGCGTCCACAGCGAAGCCGAGGATGTCGAACCCGATGCCGACATTGCCGACCGATGCCGGCGCGAAGGCCGTGGCGCTTGAGGTCATAGTCGAGCTCCGAGATAGGCGGACAAGCGCAACAGGTCGGCGAAGATGCCGCCGGCGGTGACTTCCGGACCGGCACCCGGCCCCTGCACAATGAGCGGGTTCGAGGAATAGCGCGTGGTGGCGAAGCGCACCACGTTGTCGGTGAGGGCGATGTTGGCGAATGCATGGCGGGCCTCACACTCGACCACTCCGACCGTCGCCTCGCCCGATGCCGTCAACCGCCCGACATAACGCAGCACCTTGCCGGCGGCGCCTGCGCGCTCGAAGCGCGCCGCCATGACTGCGTCGTGGGCGGGGAGCCGATCGAGGAAATCCTGGACGCTGCCCTGCTCGAGCCCCGCCGGGACCAGACTCTCTACCTTCACATCCGACATCTCGAGCGTCAGACCCATCTCGCGACCAAGGATGATCAACTTGCGCGCGACATCCATACCGGAGAGGTCATCCCGCGGGTCGGGCTCGGTGTAGCCGCGCTGCTTGGCCTCGCGGACGATGTCGCTGAACGCACGACGACCGTCATAGACATTGAAGAGATACGCGAGCGTCCCGGAGAAGATCCCCTCGATGCTGACGATATCGTCACCGGTCTCGCGCAGATCACGCAGCGTCTGGATCACCGGCAGTCCGGCACCGACCGTCGCCTCGTAGAGATAGTGGGAACCGCCCGCGCGCCGCGCGGCGTGCAGTGCGCGGTACTGGGCGAGCGGCGCGCTGTTGGCCTTCTTGTTCGGCGTCACCACATGGATACCTGCCGCGAGCCAGTCGGCGTAGTGCGCCGCCACCTCGCCGCTTGCGGTGCAGTCGATGATGACATGGTGCGGAAGGTGTTCCGCGGCCACATGCTCGACGAACCGACCGAGATCCGCGGGATGGTCCGCGCCGTCGAGCGCTTCGCGCCAACCCGCAAGCGGCACACCCCGCTCGGACAGCAGCATCCGCTTCGACGACAGAAGACCCCGGACACGCAGATCGAGCTTGAGGTCGCGGCGCAGACGCTCGCTCTGTGAGGCGATCTGCTCGAGCAGCGCGCGCCCGACGATCCCGGGCCCGATGACCCCGACCGAGATCGTATGGTCGGAGAGGTAGAAGCTCGCGTGCACCGCACGCAAGGCCCGGGTGGCCGCCTTGGACGGCACCACGACGGAGATGTTGCGCTCCGAAGCGCCCTGCGCGATCGCGCGTACGTTCACCGCCGCGGCACCGAGCGCACCGAACACCTTGGCCGCGACTCCCGGCAGACCCGCCATCCCGTCGCCGACGACAGCGAGGATCGCGAGGTCGACATCGACCTCGACCGAGTGGATCTGACCCTCGGCGAGCTCGCGTGCGAAAGCCGCCCGGACCACCGCGACGGCGCGATCACTCTCGACCCGCGGCACCGCGCAACAGATCGAGTGCTCGGAGCTGCCCTGCGAGATCAGCACCACGGAGATGCCCTCTTCCCGCAGAGCACCGAACAAGCGGTGCGCGGTTCCCGGCACACCGATCATCCCCGCACCCTCGAGATTGACGAGTGCGATGTCCTCGATGGTCGTGATGCCCTTCACGGGGAGCGCCGATTCCGGATCGGCACAGATGAGGGTCGCAGGGCGGTCCGGTGCGAAGGTGTTGCGGATCCAGATCGGGATCGATCGGCCGACGGCGGGCGCCATGGTCTGCGGATGGATGACCTTGGCACCGAAATAGGCGAGCTCCATCGCCTCGTCATAGGACAGCGAATCGATGACCTCTGCGTCGGGGACCCGCCGGGGATCCGCAGACAGCACGCCATCGACATCCGTCCAGATGTGGATCGTCTCGGCATCGAGCAGTGCCCCGAAGATCGAGGCGGAGAAATCGCTGCCGTTGCGCCCGAGGGTGGTCTGCACACCGCGCGGATCGCTGGCGATGAACCCGGTGATGATCACCGTACCGTCGAATCCGGGCTCGATGGCCAGGGCGATGCGCTCGTTCGACGCCTCCCACTGCACCATCGGCCCGAGCGGCCCCGACTCGACCACGACCACTTCGCGTGCATCGAGCCAACGGACCTCGCCACTGCGGCCTGTGCGGCCCGAATAGAACTCGCGGAACAAGCGGGTCGACCAGATCTCACCATACCCGGAGACGACATCGTGGATGTTGCGCGCGGCCGAGCGGGTCAAGCGCACGGCTTTGAGGATGCCTTCGATGTCGGAAGAATCCCGGTCGAAGTCCGAGAGCCATGCGGCCGCGGCGTCGGGCGTGAGCAGCTCTCGAGCGATGGTGGCATGGCGGTCACGCAACGGCGCGAGCCCTGCGACGAAGTCCGGATCCTGACGCTCGGCTTTGGCCACCAGTGCGAGCAACTCGTCGGTCACCCCCTTACAGGCGGACAGCACGACGCCGAGGCGGCCCGCCGGATGCGACTCGAGGATGTCGGCCACGCGCTGAAAACAGGCGGCGTCAGCGACGCTGGATCCACCGAACTTGTGTACCACCCAGCCGGCAGATGAAGAGACAGACATCTCGAAATGAACCCCTGAAGACCCCGGATGGAGCCAGCACGACCCTTAACCGCCGAACTCTATCGGTCGCAGGCCTCCCTAGGCAAGTTCGGACGACCTCAACCGATGGAAAGCGACCGCCCTGGGGCGATTCTGGCCTACACTGCGCGCCCGATGGATCTCGTAGCACTCTGGCCGTCGTTGCTCGTGCTCGTGGCGTGTTCGCTGTTCGCGGGGGTCGTGGCAGGTCTGCTCGGCGTCGGCGGCGGCATCGTGCTGGTGCCCGTGCTCGATGTCGTCCTGCGCGCGGGCGGTGTGCCCGCCGATTGGTCTATGCACATCGCCATCGCGACCTCGCTCGCCACCATCATCCCCACCGCGATCGCCTCCTCTCGGGCGCACCACGCACGCGGTGGCGTCGATTGGGGTATCGCACGGGCTTGGGCACCCGGCATGCTCTGTGGCGCCTTGGCGGGCAGCCTGCTCGCCGCACGCGCACCCGATGCGTGGTTGGCCGGCGTGTTCGGCATGGTGGCTGCGGCGGTCGCTGCCAAGATGTTGCTGACCTCCTCTGATCTGCGTCTGGCGGACACGACCCCACGCGGCGCAGTGGGCAACCTCATCGCCGCCGTCATCGGTGGGCTGTCGGCGATGATGGGCATCGGGGGTGGCACCTTGTCCGTGCCGGCGATGACGCTCACGGGTGGTGCGATCCACCAAGCCGTGGGTACCGCGGCGTTTTTCGGCCTGTTGATCGCGCTCCCGGGCACCCTGGGGTACCTGTCAGCCGTCCCCGCCGCCGCTTTGCCGCCGCTGACGATCGGACTGGTGAGTCTGCCGGCGCTCGCCATCATCGCGCCATGCACCATGTTGACCGCACCATGGGGGGCGCGCCTCGCGCACCGGTTGCCACGCCGACTTCTATCGCAGGTGTTCGGGGTCTTCCTCGCGATCGTCGCGCTGCGTATGTTCTACCGGATGTCCACATCGCTCTGACGCACAGTCCCAGGGAGAACCCTCATGACAGCGCCGACAACGACTGAACCCGTCATCCTCGGCGGCCCCTGGTTCGAGGATTTCCATCGCGGCCTGGAGTTCGATGCGCCGGCGGTGACCCTCACCGCAGGTCATACCGCGTTCCACCAAGCACTGTGCGGCGACCGGCTTCGGTTACCGCTCGACCATCACGCCAGCCGCGCCGTCACCGGCCTCGATGCGCCGCTTGTACATCCTTTGGTCGCGATCCACATCTCGATCGGACAGTCGACTTGGGCCTCGCAGCGCGTCAAGGCCAATCTTTTCTACCGCGGACTCGTGCCGCTGCGGCCGGTGTTCCTTGGGGACACGCTGCACACCCTCACGCGCGTGGTCGCGCTGCGCCAGAACCGCCCACAAGCCGGACGCCCTGCCACCGGTATCGTCGCGCTCGAGATCACGACGATCAACCAGCGCGGCGAAACCGTGCTGCGTTTCTGGCGATGCCCGATGATCCCCTGTCGCGACCCGCAGGCCGACACCGGCCACGCAGACGACCTCGAAGCGATCGGAAGAAGTATCGCGGACGACGACATGAGACCGCCCCGCGTGGGCCTGCCGAGCGGATGGCGACTCGACATCACCCGTGCATGGCAGGGGATGCGGGCCGCAGATCTGCAACGCGGTCGACGCTACGCCCTGGAAGCCCGCGATACCGTCACCTCAGCGCCGGAGCTCGTTCGCCTGTCGCTCAACATGGCGATGGCCCACACGGACGCCCGGATCTCCTACCTCGGCGAGCGCATCGTCTACGGTGGACACACGATCTCGATGTGTTTCGCGCAGCTCACGCGCGCGATGCCGAACCTGCTGCTGCCGCTGTCGTGGGAATCCTGCGATCACCTGGCCCCGGTCAGCGAGGGGGACCGGCTACGCACGGAGTTCACCGTCACGGATCTCGAACCCGTGGATGACACGGCGGGCGGCGGAGTGATGCTGCGCATCTGCGCCATGACCTACGGTGCAAAGGGCGACGACGAGACGGAAACGCCGGTGCTCGACTGGAAGTTCTGGGCGTGGAGCCTCTAGGATGTCCCTGATATGAAAGACCGGGAAGACTTGGCTGAGCGTCTCGCCGTCCATGCGACATCGCTGCAGGTCGGCCATCTGCCCCCTGCGGCGCTCAAGGCGGTACGCACCTTCGTGCTCGATTCGCTCGGCGTAGCGCTCTCGGGGTCACGGGTTCCCATGGTCGAGACGCTCAAAGAAGTCGCCGGACTCTGGGGGACAGGCGATTCGGCGCGCATCTGGGGAAGCGGCGAACGGGTCCCGGCGCAGGCCGCAGCGTTCGTCAACGGCTACCAGATCCATAACCAGGAATGGGACTGCGTGCATGAACCCGCCGTGGTGCATCCGATGGCGGTGGTGCTCGCGACCTTGGTCGCCTTCGCCGAAGCCCGTGGCGGTGTCGACGGCGCTCGGCTCATCACAGGCTGCGCCGCCGCGGTCGATGTCGCTGCGACGATCGGTCGCGCGGCTCGCTCCAAGCTCCGGTTCTTCCGGCCGGCGATGTGCGGCGCACTCGGCGCCACCGCCGGAATGGCGAACATCCTCGGCTTGGACGCGCGTACGGCACGCAGCGCGCTCGGCCTGACCTACAGCCAGCTCTCCGGCACCATGCAAGCGCATGTCGAAGGTTCGCCGGTGCTACCGATGCAGATCGGCTTCAACGCCCGATCAGCGCTGCTCGCGATCGAGTTGGCGACCCGCGGGGTCGCCGGTCCGCGCGACTTTCTGGAAGGGCCGCATGGCTATTTCACGCTGATCGACCCCGAGTGGGACCCGACCGAGTTCGAAGGCTTCGAGACTCGTCACGCCATCACCGAGCTTTCGCACAAGCCCTTCCCGAGCGGCCGCGCGACGCATGGGGGCATCGACGGCTTGCTCACGCTGCGCGATCGGCTGGGCTTCCGCATCGAGGATCTCGAAGAGGCCTCCGTCATCGCGCCCCCGTTGGTGCGCCAGCTCGTCGACCGACCTGCCGTGCCGGAGATGGCGCCCGCCTATGCGCGCCTATGCCTGCCCTATGTCGCCGCCACGGCTTTGCTGACCGGCAGCGTCGAGGTCGGCGATTTCGACGCCGGCGCACTGCAGGACAACGCGCGCCTCGCGCTCGCCGCACGCATCCGGGTCCGGGGTGACGCCAACCCCTCGTTGAGCGCCCTCGCGCCGCAGCGGGTCGAACTGCGGCTACGCGATGGTTCGCAGCACGCGATCGACCTGCCTGCGGTCCTCGGCGCCCCCGGTCGTCCGCTCTCGGAGCAGGCCCATCTCGCAAAATTCCGACGCGCCGCCGTCTCAGGCCTTCGCCCGCTGTCTGCGCCACGAGTGGAAGCACTGATCGCGCTCGTCGATCGTCTCGAGACGCTCAACGATGTGCGGCAATTGGTCGACGCCCTGATCCCTGACTGACCGGTCGCAAGCGACACGGGCCCGTAGCCCCGTAGGCCGCGCCGCGGGTATCCGTCAGTGGTACTCCTCGCCACCGGACACGTTCATCGCCTCACCCGTGATATAGGCCGCTTCGCCCGAGGCCAGGAACGCGCAGGCCTTGGCGATGTCGTCCTGCAGACCCGGGCGGCCGAGCGGAATCCGGCTGCGCATGTCGGCGAGGTACTGCTCCTCGCTGCGACCGGTCGCGGCGCTGAAGAACTGGTTCTGCCACGCGCCGAGCCCCGTGGTGACATGGTTCGGGCAGATCGTGTTGACGGTGATCCGATGCGGACCGAGCTCGATGGCCGCCGAACGGGTGAGACCGACCATGCCGTGCTTGGAGGCGACATAGGCCGCCGCGAACGGGAAACCGGATTTCGAGGCTTGGCTGCCGATGTTGATGATGCGACCGCCATGTCCCTGCGCGATCATGCGCTGCGCGGCGTGCTTGATGCCAAAGAACGCCCCGCGCAGGTTCACGCCGAGCACGGCATCCCAATCGGCTTGTGTGAGCTCCACCGTCGGCTTCATGAGGTAACCGATGCCGGCGTTGTTGACCATGATATCGAGTGCGCCGTAGCGGGCGACGGTGTGGTCGATCAAGGCCTCGATCTGCGATTCCTCCAGCACATCACAGGCGATCCCGACCGCCTCGCCACCGTCTGCGCGGATCCCCGCCGCGATGCTGTCGATGCCCTCGCTGCTACCGATCGCGCCGGCGGGCATCTCGGCGCCTCGTGCCGCCCCGATGTCGCTCACCACGACCTTGCAGCCTTCGGCTGCCAACCGCCGCGCCATGGCCTCTCCCAGCCCCTTCGGCCGGCCTGCGCCGGTGATGATGGCGACTTTTCCGTGCAGGTCTGCATAGGTTCCCATCGCTGCTCCTTCGCCGGATGAACCGGGTTGTCAGTTTCCGATACGGTATTGATACCATGATCGCATGGTCGGATTGCTCTCGGAACTCTCGCCCCCCATCGCACGGGTGACCCTACACCGCCCCGAGAAGCGCAATGCGCTCTCGAGCGCCGAATGGCTCGGGCTGCGCGAACTCGCGGCGCAGATCGCTGCGGACCCGGCGATCCGGGTGGCATTGCTGCAAGGTTCCGGCGAGGCCGCCTTCAGCGCGGGCGCCGACATCGCCGAGATGCAGCGCAACCGCGACGATCGGGAAGCCATGAGGGTCATGCAACAAGCGGTGCTCGATGCGCAAGCGGGTTGGCAATCGATCCCGATCCCCACCATCGCCGTGATACGCGGGGCCTGCACCGGGGGGGGCTGCGGCCTCGCCCTCGCCTGCGACCTGCGCCTCGCCTCACCCGATGCGTTCTTCGCCATCCCCCCGGCGCGGCTCGGGATCGCCTACAGCCTCGCCGACACCAAACGCCTGCAGGACCTCGTCGGTCCCGCGCGCACCAAAGAGATCCTCTATACCGGCCGGCGCATCGGCGCCGAGGAGGCGCTGGCGCTCGGCTTGATCAACCACATCGTCGCCGCGGAAGGACTGGCGATGCGCGCGGAGGACTTGGCGCGCGAGATCAGCGGCAACGCCCGAAATTCCGTGCGCGCAGCCAAACGCGTCTCCGACCTGATCGCCGCGGGGACGCTTGCCGAGACCCCGGAATCGAGAGGTCTATACGACGCGAGTTTCGACTCGTCCGAGTTCGCCGAGGGGACGCGCGCCTTCATCGAGAAACGGTCGCCGAAGTTTTGAACGAGGCATCATGAACACCGTTTACCGGCCCGCCCACGCTTGGTATGTCGTCGGGGTACTCGCCCTCGCCAACTGCGTCTCGTTCATCGACCGTCTGATCCTCTCCTTGCTGGTCCAACCGATCAAGGCGGAACTCGCCATCTCGGACACCGCGTTCAGCCTGCTCGCCGGCGCCGCATTCGCGATCTTCTATTGCGGGATCGGTCTCGTCATCGCCCGCTGGGCAGACCGCTACAGCCGCAAGTGGATCGTCACCATCGGCATCACCCTGTGGTGTCTGATGACCGCCCTGTCCGGCACCGCGCGCTCCTACCTGCAGCTTTTTGCGTATCGGGTGGGGGTCGGTGTCGGCGAAGCCACCCTGTCGCCCTCCGCCTACTCGTTGTTGGCCGGTCATTTCCCGCCGCAGAAGCTGGCGCTCGCGGTGGGCATCTTCAGCGCCGGCGTCACTGCGGGCACCGGTCTCGCCTATCTGCTCGGCGGCAGCGTCATCGGCTGGGTGATGTCGCTCGGCAGCGTCCAACTGCCGCTCCTCGGCGAACTCTCGGGATGGCGGCTCGTGATGGCGGTGGTGGGCCTGCTCGGACTGCCGGTCGCACTGCTCATGGCCTTTGTCCGGGAGCCCGCGAGACCCCAAGGCGTGCCTCCGGCGACGCTCACCGAGGTCTGGGCGCACTTCAAGGCCCACGCCAAAGAATATGGCTATGTGTTCGCCGGCTACGGCGCCACCACGATCACCGCGTTCGCCGTGATGATCTGGACGCCTGAACTCTACCGCCGCCAGTACAGTGCGGGGATCGGCGAAGCGGCACTCGTCATCGGCACCGTGGCCTTGATCGGCGGCCTGCTCGGCGCCTTCCTCGGGGGAGCGCTTTCCGATCGGCTGGAGGCGAACGGGGACAGCAGAGCCAAGTTGAGGGTGCTGGCCGGTTGCGGGATCGGTCTGCTGCTCCCCGCCGTGCTCGCACCGCTCATGCCGACGATTCACGGCCACGCCGCGCTGATCTTCCTGACATTCTTCTTCGGCAGCGCTGCCATGGGACCCGCTGGCGCCTTCGTGCAGTCGATCACGCCCGACCGCATGCGCGCGCAGTTCGGGGCCTTCTACCAGTTCTCATTGGTGCTGGTCGGGGCCACCCTTGGGCCGTTTGCGGTCGGCTTCGTCACCGACAATGTGTTCGGTGACGAAGCCAAGATCGGTCTTTCCATGGCGCTGGTCGCAGCCGTCTTCAACCCGATCGCCGCATGGCTGCTGTGGCGGGCGTTCCGCCTCTCGACAGCCACCCCGCCCGTTCAGAACTTGTAGGCGGCGCGCAGGCCGAAGGTCCGTGGCCTCGGCATCTCCGCGAAGTAGCCGCCCGGAATCGCGAGACTGAACGGCGAGAGCGGATTACGCAGGTTCGCCGGCAGCGTACCGGCAGGTGGCACGCGTACCGCCGAGCGGACGTCGCCGTAACTTATGGCGGGCGTGGTGCCGGCCGATTTCACCTTATCGTCGTCGGTCGCGTTGTCGATGAACAGCGTGGCGCTCCAACGATCACCGCCCAAGCCGAAGCGCAGATTGACATTGCTGTAGGCCTGCAGCCAGACCGAATTGTCGTCCTCGACGAAACGCTCGCCGACATAAGAATAATCCGCATCGGCGAACCAGTAGCGGCCGCCGTCGCCCATCGGCTTGCGATACGACAGATTGAACGCCGCCGCAGTCTCAGGCGTGTCCTCGAACTTCTTGCCGGCACGATCGACGCTACAGGTCGTCTGCGCCGAGTTGGTGGTGCCCGAGGTGATCAGGGTGGTCACGGGTGTGCAGTTCCCGACGCGGGCGATCTCAGCCGGACCGCTCGTCAAGGTGGTGTAGTCGGTGAACTCATATTTCAGGAAATGCGTGACGCCGAACCCCGCAGTGAGGGTGTCGGTGACGCGCCACTGACCCGTGAGTTCGAGCCCCTGCAACTCGCCGCCGCCCGCGTTGGTGATCCGGTTGCCGAGCGTGGTGCCGATGATCAACTGGGTGCTGACCTGCTTGTCCGTGAAGTCCTGCAGGAACGCCGCGCCGTTGATCGAGACGCTGCGATCGTCAGAGAGCCACTTGGCGCCGAGTTCGTAGACCTTGATCTTCTCGGATTCATACTCCACGTCGTCCCGGCTCGACAGCCCGAAGGATGCGAGCGTGAGCGTCCCGAAACCGCCGGGCTTGCGACCTTCGGAATAGGAACCGTAGAGGTTGAGGTTGTCAGCCGGCCGCCACTGCAGCGTCGCCTTCGGCGTCGTGTAGGAATCGTTGCGCACGAACTGGTTGGTGCCGATCTGCGGCGGTGGCGCGAAGCTGCGCGGAAAGCCCGGCTGTACGGCATAAGGGATGTTGGCGGCGTTACGGCAATCGCCGGTCGCGCCGCAGAGGATCACCGTGCCGGGACCCTGGTTGCCTGCCGTGACCGGACCGCGGACGGTGTTGTCCTCATCGACATAGCGCGCCTCGCCGATCAGCGACAGCGTGTCTGTGAGGTCCCACTCGAATTCGAGATAGAACGATTGATGATCGACCAGACGCCTGACGAGCGTCGCTTTGCGCAACCGGTCGACATCATCCATGTACTGGGAGACATCGGTGCTCGTTAATGAGGCACCGCCCGGCGGGCCGAGGAATTGCGCGCAACGCGGCGGCGTCCCGGGCGGCCCAGCGACGAGCAAGGTGCAGGCCGCGCCGGTCCCCAACACCGAGATGTTGCGGTCGAACTGGTCGGCGCGTTCGGTCCAGTACTGCGCACCGGCCATGAACTGCACCGGGCCCTCGAGGTCCGAGGTGAAGCGCAGCTCTTGGCTGAACTGCTCCGTGATGCCGTCGGTCTTGATGGTCTGCTGGACGCTGGCGCGATCGGTCTTGTCGAAGTCGAGATCGGTATCGACTTCAGCCTTGGTGTAGCCGGTGAGCGAGGAGAACGTGCCGAACGAAGTCTTGTAGTTCTGCACCGCCGACAACCGCAGCACCTCACGGTCGGTGCCGGTGAAGTCGGGCGCATTCACGCCGTCCGTCGAGCGCGTGAAGTCCTTGTTGTAGGCCACCCGCAGCCCTCTGCTGCCGACCATCTGACCGCGGAAGGACAACAAGGTCATGTCGTCATAGGCGCCGAGGTTGCCCGAGCTGGTCTCGAAGAGACGCACGAGGTTGATGGTGTTCGCCGGCAGCGCGGGATTCGCGTCAAGGAACTGGCAGGACGCATCGAGCAGCGGACCGGTCGAGACGAGCGCGGGGCCGCCCGCCGGGTTCGGGATCGAATAGGTGCGGCAGCTCGAGGCCGACGGCGACATCACGGTGGAACCGTTGAACGGCACGAAGGCTTGTGCCGGCGGCGCAAAATGATCGTCGGCGTATTCGGTGCGGAACTTCAGCGAGTAGCTGTCGTTCGGCTCCCACTTCAGGGTGAAGGAGCCACCCATGCCGTCACCGCCGCCGAGCTCCTGCCCAGTGGTCGACTTGTAGAAACCTGCATCGTCGAACTTGTACCCGTTGAGACGGACGCCGAGGGTCTCCGTCAGCGGCAAGGACAGGCTGCCCTTCACTTCGTATTGGTTGTTGTCGGCATACTCGGTGGACACCTCACCACCGACCACATCGCCCGGGTCCTGGGTGATGTACGAGATCGCTCCAGCGAACGCCGAGCGGCCATAGAGCGCACTCTGCGGGCCCTTCACGATCTCGATGCGTTCGATGTCCACCAGCCTCGGGTTGATCAGCAACGACCCACCGGCGGTGCCGATCGCCTCGCTCGACACATCGACGCCATCGACCAGGGTCGCCACATTGGGACGACCGCGGGTCGGCGACAGACCGCGGATGACGATCCGGGTGTCGTAGGGGGCGATGCCGCGATCGAAACCGAGTGAGGGGTCGCGTGCGATCACCCCCTCGATGTCCTTGATGCCGACACGCTGGAGTTCTTCGGCGCGGAACGCCGTGACCGCGAGCGGCACATCCTGGAGATTCTCCTCGCGCTTACGCGCAGTGACCACGACTTCCTCGAGCGCGATATCCGCTTCGGGTGCCTGCGCCTGGGCGGACAGCGCCACCATGAAAGACAAGGGCGCGACCCACAGTGCGTGGCGACGGTTGGAAGGATTGATCACTGATTGACCCCCGAGATGACGTTGATTCAGACGCGCCACCCGACGCCTCATGAGGACGCCGGCCGACGGCTTGACCTCTGCAGCGTGTTCCCGCCGCTGTGGGTCGGCGCGATTATCACATTATCGTGACATTGTCGCACCATATTTGGATGCGCCCACTGTGCGGACAGGCCGGGCGGCTATGCCAGAATGCAGTGGCAACGACGGCAGCCGCGCAGCACCGGCGACCGAACGGCAGGAGGGGTCATCCGCATGTTCATGAACTTCTGGTATCCGGTGGTCCGTGCCGTCGATCTGGGCGCGACCCCGCAGAAGGCCCGCATCCTCGCCCACGACTTCGTGGTCTTCCGCGACGAGCAGGGCAAACCCGCCGTCCTCTCCGACACCTGCATCCACCGCGGCGCCTCGCTGTCGGGAGGCAGATGCAAGGACGACGGCACCGTGCAGTGCCCGTATCACGGCTGGCGCTACGATCGCGAGGGCGTCTGCACCCGCATCCCCTCCATCGGCATGAAGACCCCGCCGCCGCCGCGCGCGCGCGTCGACGCCTATCCGGTCGCGGAGCGGTACGGCATCGTGTTCGCCTTCCTGGGCGACCTGCCCGAAGCGGAACGCCCGCCGATCATGCCCATCCCCGAGCACGGTGCGGACGAGTGGCGCTCGACGCTCGTCACCTTCGATGTGGACTACCACTACGAGCGTTCCATGGAGAACGGTCTCGACCCCGCCCACAACGAGTATGTGCACACCACGCACGGCTATCAGGGCGAGCGGGAGGATTCCTATCTGATGATGGAACTGCGCCCGGCGCAGAACAACCCTTGGGGCGACGGCTTCATGGCGAGCTTCGACGCCCCGGGGCTCAAGCACCCGGTCATGCGCCTCTTCCGCAAGGGCGCCGGCAAGATGGAGGCGGGCTCGGGCGCCTACGGCCCGAACCAGATCTGGACCTACATCAACTTCACGGCCAAGACCTCGATGCACCAGTATCTGTTCGAGGCGCCGATCGACGAGCACCGCACCCGCGTGTTCTTGCTCAACCAGCGCAACGTCGCGTTCTTCAAGACGAGCAAGATGGGGTTGCTGGGCGGCTGGCTCAAGCGCCGTATCAATCTTTGGCTGGACAAGAAGGTCGATGAGCGCAACAAGCTCACTCTCTCGCAGGACATCAAGGTGATGAACGAAGTGCAGCCCGCCCTCACCCCGCGCTCGCGCTCGAAGGAACTCATGATGCCCGCCGACAAGGTCATCCTGCAGTACCGAGACAAGCTCGCGGAGTTCGAGGCCCGCGGCTGGCGCCTCGACATGACCGCGCTGCGTGCCGCCAAGGCGAAGGGCGATGCGATCTTCGCGATCCCCTGCCCCGCGCGCCGCGCGACCCACGCCTGGGTGCTCGACGAAGTGCCGCGTGTGGCGGCTTCGGCGACGGCATCCCCAGCCCAAGCGGTCGGCGGCAGTTGACCCCACCCCGCCTCGCCGGCCTCTTGCTCGCCGCCGGCGCATCGCGTCGCTTCGGCTCGCCGAAACAGCTCGCGCTCATCGACGGCGTGCCGATGCTGCAGCGGGTCATCGAGACCGCGCAGGCGGCGCTACCGCCGGATGAGCCCGGTGGAGAACCACGCTCCCGGATCACCGTGGTGCTCGGCGCCCATGCCGAGGCCGTGCGTGCGGGTGTGATCGAGCGGTTAGCGCCGCCACGCCCCGAGGTCGTCGTCTGCGTGGATTGGGAGTGCGGCATGGCGCATTCCTTGCGCTGCGGCCTCACGGAGCTGACGCGTCGCGGGGAGGGAACCTTCGCGAGTGAAACCCAAAGCGCGACGTCCGCGGCGCTTGTGATGCTCGGCGATACACCGTTCCTGACCGCTTCCGACCTGCAGCGACTGATCGACGCCTGGCGCATCTCGCCCGAGGTGCCGGCGGCGGCGGCCTATGACGGCACCATCGGGGCGCCCTGCATTTTGCCGCGGGCGGTGTGGCCGGAGATCGAGGCACTCGAGGGAGATCACGGTGCTGGCACTTGGATGAAAGCTCGCCGCGCCGCGAGCGGGCCACTCACCCTCATCGCGATGCCGACCGCCGCGCACGATATAGACCGCCCAGAGGTCACAGACTGACCTCAGGGGTGATCTCGGGGGTGATCGGGGGGTTGATCGGGGCTGGCGGGACCGGGTAGGGCGGTAGATCAGGAGTCGGCAACGGTATCGGTAGCGGCCCTGGTGGTTGTGGCGTTGGGAGATCACCCGGCAAGGACCGCGGCTCCCAGCGAGGACGAAGCACCATCGCCCACGCCTCGATAGGAACACGCTCCCGGGCGAGACACGCCTGCTCGAACGGCGACCCGTTACGCCAACGCGCCACCCCGGAGATCAATTGACGGGCCAATGGGAAGATCAGTTCTCGGCAGTAGCGCACCCGAAGGCGCCAGGCACCGCCTCCCTCCGGCCAATCGATGGCGCCAAAGCCGGGGTCTGCGATGCCGCCCTCGGGTGTCTCAAGGCGCACATCAAGCAGATCAGGCCGGAACGTCTCACGGTAAGCGACCGCCAACGCCGCAACACCCGGTTCAATTTCAAGTTCCGCAGGCCCCGCTGGCCGTGGCGCGAGCGCAGCGGCGGGATCGGATGGTAAGAAGAGCGGCAACAGCCCATAAGCGAGTGACTGCCGAAGACCGACGCCCGAGGGCGCACCGAATCCCGCCTCGCGCGCGGTGTCGTTGACGGCGTGCTGCAACGCATGGCTCGTCACGATCAATCGAGCAAGCTCCAAAGTGACGAATACCATCGGAAAGACGACCAGCATGGCAGCGAGCATGAACTCGACGAGTGTGGCACCGCGCATCCGACGCACATTCAATCGTCCGCCGCGGACGATTCCGAGACGCGCCGACACCCCTGCCGCGAACTCCCAGGTCGCGCAAGCCGCGGGCTCCGACCGGACGCGCCATGGCGGTACCGCGCGATGGACGACGAGGACGCGACCTTCCTCGTCGGTGAACACCACATCGAGCGGCCGCGCGAGGCCGCAGGTGTGTATCGAGCGGCAACCCGGTAGCAACAAGGCCTGCGAAGCAGGCCATCGCCGATCCGGCCAGACGCCACGAGCCCGAGCGAACCAGCCTACAGCGCGGCGCACCCGCACAGCGCTCGCCCAGCCATCGACGAAGAGGATCTGTTGGACAGGCGCCATGTCCTCAGCCCTCCCCGAGAAAGCGCATCACCAATGGAAAGGCCAACACCAGGAAAGTGCACGGGAAGATGCACAGGACCAACGGTCCCAACATCTTGACCGGCGCTTCCAAAGCGAGTTTCTCGGCCCGCGCGAAACGTTCATGCAACCGCTGATCGGCCTGTGCCCGCAGCACCGTTGCGAGGCTCGCGCCACTCGACTCCGCTTGCACGAGCGCTGCGACCAGCGGATCGACCGCCGGCAGCGACAATCGCTCACCTAAAGCCAGCAACGCCTCACTTCGGCTGCGCCCGGCACGGAGGTCACCCTGCACCCGCATGAATGCACGGCGCAGGACGCCATCCGGCGCGCGATCGGTCGCCACTTTGAGTGCGACGCTCAAGGCGCCACCGGCTTCCAAAGTGAGCGTCAGCATGTCGACATAGACCGGCAGGTCGCGGATAACTTCCTGGGCGCGGCGGATCACCGCGTCGCGCATCCAGAGCATCGGCATCATGGCGCCGAGCAAAGACAGGCCGATCACGACCCACGGTTTTAAGACGACGACCCCGCCGACCGCCGCGGCGATGAGCGCCGACGCGCCGCAGACGGCCAGCCATTGCTGTGGCAGGACCTCCTCATCGATCCCCGCCAGTCGCAGCCGTCGTTGCAGAGACTCGCGCAGGGTCGTGGGCAGCCGCGGCCCGAGCCAGACCGCGACCGGCTCGGAGATCGGTAACAGCAGACGAAGAAGCTTCGGCACTTCAGCCGCACGCGTGGCGGAGCGTCGACCATCGGCGATGTTCATCCACCACGCAGGCAAGCGTCGGCCGATCAAGGCCGCAAGGATCGTGACGGCGACCGCAGCGGCGACGGCGATCCACAGACCGCTCATACCCGGATGCTCACGATACGCCGCAGCAACAGAAAGCCGCCGAACTCCAGCAGCACCACACCGCCGATGGTCAGCCAACCGACCGGCTCCGTGAAAAGCTTGCGCATCTGCACCGGTTCGAGCACGAACAGCACCGCACCCAGCGCGATCGGCAGGATACCCATGACGATGCCCTGAAGTCGGCCTTGCGCAGTCAGCGCCCGGATACGATCTTCCATGACCAAACGCCTGCGGATCGACGCACCGAACCGTTCGAGCGCGTCCGCCAAGCCGCCGCCCAGATCACGCGCGATGCCGAGCGTCGCCACCAGCATGTGCAGGTCACGAAGGTCACTGCGAACGGCGAGATCGGAGAGCGCCTGCTCAAGAGGTATGCCAAGCCGGTGTTCACGGACCAGCAGGGCGAACTCCTGCGCAGCGGGGGGCGGCTGGTGTTGTGCGACACGGGCGATCGCCTGGCCGAGACCGAGACCCGCACGCAGACTGCTGGCGAGCGAATCGGCGATGTCCGGCAACTGCCTCTCGAGCGCCCGCAATCTTCGTTTACGCAGCCAGAGGTAGAGCGCGCGTGGCGCCACGGCGGTGAGCAGCATCGCGAGCGCAGCGCCATACAGGCCCGCCAACCAACCGAACACGACTGTCGCGATGAGCAGCACGATCAGGTTGATGCGCAGGAACGTAGCAGGCTCGACGAACAGGAACAGTTCGACCAATTGCACCTGATTGAGATGCGCGAGATGGCGACGGTGATGACCAAGCGCCCGCGCCGCCGTCCGCGCGACGCCCCAGCCGACGATCGCCGCACCCAAGCCGATCGCAAGCGCGGGTATCCAGAACGGGGTGCTCACGGCGCCACCTGTGATGCACTTCCGCATTGAAAGATGCGCAGGTCGGGACGGGACCCGCGTGGTGCGCTGCGCTCGAGGAACTGCGGGATGTGGCCGGTCGCTTGGAATCCGCCCTGCCCGCCCTGGCGGCCACGATCATCGACCGCCTCGAACCGGAAGATGTCCTGGGTCTGGACGGTCCCGGCGACGAGGCCGGTCACTTCCGTGATGTGGGTGATTCGACGGGTGCCACAGGCAAAGCGCGCTTGGTGCGCGATGAGGTGGACCGAGCTCGCGATCTGCTCGCGGATCGCGGATACCGGCAACTCCACCCCAGACATCAGGACCATGACCTCGAGTCGTGACAACAGCTCGCGGGGGCTGTTGGCGTGGACCGTGCTCAACGAACCATCATGGCCGGTGTTCATCGCCTGCAGCATGTCGAGCGTCTCGCCACCACGGCACTCCCCGATCACGAGCCGATCCGGCCGCATCCGTAAGGCATTGCGCACCAGTTCACGGACCGACACTTCGCCCCGGCCCTCGATGTTCGGCGGCCGCGTCTCGAGTGCGACGAGGTTCGGATGATCGAAAGCGAGTTCCGCGGAGTCCTCGATCGTCACCACCCGCTCCTCGCGAGGGATCAAGCTCGAGAGGACATTGAGCAGCGTGGTCTTGCCCGAACCGGTCCCACCGGAGACCAGCATGTTGCGTCGATGCGCCACGCAGGTGCGTAGAAACTCAAGCATCGCTGCATTCAAGGTCTGTCGATCGATGAGTTCCTGTGGACCGAGACGAAGCCGTCCGAAACGGCGGATCGTCATGGCGGTACCACGCAAGGCGAGCGGCGGCACGACCACATTCACACGCGAACCGTCGGGCAGACGAGCGTCGACCATCGGCGATGCGTCGTCGATGCGCCGACCGATCGGGGTAACGATGCGCTCCACGATGCCGCGCAAAGCCGCCTCGCTGCTGAATCGAAGCCTTGTCTCCCTCAGCAAACCCTTGGATTCGACGAAGATCCTCTCTGGTCCGTTGACCATGATCTCGCGCACATCGTCATCCGCCAGCAGGGACTCCAAGGGTCCGAGCCCGAGCGCCTCATCGAGCACGAATCGCTGCAGATCATCAGCATCGATCGGGTCTAGCGAGGCAGCGTCTGCAGCCAACGGCGCAAGCAATCTCCCGGCGAGCGCACGCAGGGCGCTGTCATCCATCGTCGCGACATCACGCCTACGCAGATCGAGTTGCTCGAGCAGGCGGCGGTGGAGTTGGTTCGCCATCTCGATGAACCGGGCGGATGTCTCACCTCGACCACTACGAGCGGTGGAGGGCGGCGACGAGGCATTCGGCGGACGCCCGATGACCTGCACGGTGAATTCGTCATCGCCGACACGGATGACATCGATCTCGCCGAGGTTGTCCGCGACCACAACCCGCTCACCATTGACGCGGGTCCCCGCCGACGCACCGAGATCCGTGACACGATAAGTCCCCTCGGTCGCCAGATCGATGCGCAGGTGGTGGCCGCCGACACCCGCGCCGCGCAACCGGATCGCGCAGTCATCAGCCTGGCCTGCCAGATGCGTCCCGGGAGGTAAGCGCTCGACACGCACCTCGACGCGTACGGACCTGTCATGCGCCCTCACGGCGCACGCTCCGGTGCACGCTCCGGTTCACGCTCCACCGCCGGGACCGTGCCACGCAGGGCTTCGATGCGCTGCTGCGCCCGTCGCAGCATCTCGCGATCTGATTCCTCGGCTGCCTCGATGCGTGATACATCGAGACTGGTCCTTCCCGAGGCGGAGGGCTCTGACTGCCGCGCCACACGCGGCGTCAGGAAGATCACGATCTCGGATTCTTCGCCACGCTGCCCACGGGTACCGAACAAGCGTCCCACGCCGGGGATACGGACAAGACCGGGCAGTCCGGCGTTGTCGACGCTACGCTGCCGGCTCGCAAGACCGGCGATGACGAGTGTCTCACCGCTACGCAGGTTGATGTCGGTGGTCGAGCGCCGCTTGAGCAGGCCCGGCACTCCGTTGATACGCTGTGCACTGTCGATCTGACTGAGTTCAGTCTCAACGCGTGCAAAGATCGCACCGCTCGCATCCGCAACCGGCTTGATGTCGAGGATGACACCGTACTCCCGATACTCGACATCGGTTGAACCGACGCCGTTGACCACCGGCACCGGGATCTCACCGCCGGCGACGAACCGCGCGGCACCGCCGCTTCGGCAACTCAATTGGGGCTCTGCCACGATGGTCGCCTCGCCGACCTGCTCGAGCATCCGAAGCCGTGAATCCAAAGTGCTTGCGATGCCGAGATAGCCGCGCACGGCGGTCTTCACCGGCAACGGGTCGAACGCCTCGGGCGGGATACCCGACTCAGGCGGTATCACTCGGAACCGGTCGTTGGCGAGCAGGTCTCCGATCACCCCGGCGTTCGGGCCGTCGGTCTCATCGCGCCAACGGATGCCGAGCTCCCGCAGCCGACCGCGCCTGAACTCCACGATCCGGACATCGACATGGACCATCACCTCCCATCCCGGTTTGGCGACGAAGTCCACCACCGTTCCGGGGAACATCGCAGCCACCGAGGCGGCACGCTCCCTGGCGCGTGAGTCGGCTGCATCGCCTTCGAGTACGACGCGCGATCCGCGCAGCGCCGCCGTCACGCCACGAGCGTCGTGAAGCAGTTCGTTGACTGCCGACAAGGTGGCGACAAGATCGTTGGCCACCACCGTCACGGTCATACGATGGAGACCGCCCCCGCGCAGCCAGAATTGCACCACCGTGCTGCCGATGGATTGGCCGATGAACACCAGCTGCTGGCCGCCGATCGGCGAGACGGACACGATCTTGCCGTTGCCGACGGCAACGCGCACCGTTCGCAGATCGAACACTCTGCTATCGCCGACAAATAGCGTCATCTCGGAGGGGACCTGAGTCGCCTCAAGACGGTTGATCGAAGCGGGCAGCGCCTGCAGCACGCCGGGCGTGTCGGAAGCACGGATCCCGTCCGAGAGAAACAGGCCGAGCAGCATCAACGCGATATTCCGCAGAACTTTGTTCATCGGGACTCCTTGAGATCTCTTGGGTTCGGTGTGCGCTGGGATCAAATTCATGGTTCAGCGAAGAAGTGCTTGGACAAGGCGGGCGCTCCGGATCCTCCGACCAGCAGTTCGAGGCTTGCGGTCGACGCGCGTACCGATCGTCGAACCGCCGTCGTCACGGGCTCACCGAGCGTCGCTGCGTTACAGGCGGTGCGACCGTTCGCCCCCGCCACCGCCGGCGGCGAACGCATTTCGTCGCCCTCGGGCCGTAGCAACGGCACCAGTTCGCCGATCCGCAGTCCGACTGCCAGCAACTGGGCCTGTTCGGGAGTCACATCGAGGGTGATGGTCGAGTAGTCCGCCGCGAAGCCGGCTTCCTCGAACACCCCAGCTGGAGCGAAGCCCACGCCAGGCAAGGCACGCTGCGATCGCCCTGTGGCGAGCACGGTCACCGCTTCGAGCAACGGGCGTACCACCACACAGCGACCGCTGACCTCGGTGCGCTCCTCTGCGAGCATCAGGTCGATGCGATCGCCCGGGCGGACGAGCCCGGCCTGTGAGCTCACCTCGTCGACGGGCACCGTCACCGCACGCGTCCCTTGCTGCAACCTCGCCGACAGGGTCGGGCCCCGGCGTCCGGCCAGATGGGCCTCGACCAATGCATCACCGGCCTTCAGGGCAAAGACCAATTGCTGCCCGACAACGCGCACCGGCGTGTCCGCTGGCAATGCGCCACCTGGCACGAAGGCGGAGGGCATGTCCCGACGCGCCAGATCAGCCTCCCGCAACACCCGACCTGCCGGCAGATCACGCGCCGCGACGATCACCTTCGTCGGGGTGTATCGCTGCTGCCAACGCTGTTCGACCGACGCAGCTCGCTCGGCCAGATGGCGCTGCGAACCGAGAAACGCCACAAGGCCGCACACCAACGCGACAGGCAGCAACCACCATGCAGCCAACAGATCAAGGATCTTTCTTCCCATGTCATCGTCTCCAAAAATCGTTCAAAGGATCGCAAGCCATGCTGGATAATCGCGGGCAGCCGCGACGATCGCGCCAAGCAACCACTCGGCGGGTGACAACCCCCGGGCCCACGGCAGCAGCATTGCAGCCACGAGAACCGCTGCCACCAGCGCGAATTCCACACTCGCTTGCCCGAGTTGCCTGCGAGGCGCTCTATGCGGAAAGTCAGCGCGCATCGACCGACACCTGAACGATGACCCGTGTTCTGTGACCGCTGCGCATCGTCACCGCATCCAGGCGCTCACCGCGGCGATCGGCCCATAACGCGCGGGCAGAGGGATCGGTACGAACGACCCAGCCAGCCGCCTGTAGGGCTTTTCTTAGTCGCGACGCGGTGATCTCGTGAGCATCTGGGCTGTCGAGCACAATCGTCGTCGCGCCGCCCGGGGCTTCCTGCTCGATCACGGTGACGGCGCGAAGACCGTACGGCGGACGGAAGGGCAAGCGCGGAAGTTTGGCCGCAGGGCGGGAAAGATCGGATACCGAGACCACGATGCTCGTGCCGCCCGAGGGGGCATCGCGCAGGCTGATGACCTCGTGCAATCGGCCGCGTTGCCGACCGATCACCGTCCGCTCGGCGTCTTGTTGCAGCGTCAACGACGCCGGTGACGGCGTTGACGAGCCTGTGATATCGAGACGGTGCGCAGTCTTTCCCCAGAGTGTCGAGAGGCGCTCGGTGAGGACTGCACGGTCCGCCGCGACAGCCGTCGCGCGCGTCTCGAGCGGGACACCGTTGACCCGCACCCGATCGACCACCCATCGCGGCCTAGGGGTTGCCCGATCCGACTCGAGCCCCGCGTCAGCCACGCTGATGAGCTGCAAGCTGTGGGCCGCCAAAACGAGGCACCCGAGTCGTAGGCCGGCGAGAAGCAGCCTCAACACGGCTGTGTCCTCAGATCGGACATGCCACGACGGCTTCCGGTCAGTCGATCGGTCGGCACGATATCGGGGTCTATCCGGCCGAGACAAAGTCGAGCGACGGCGGGCTCAAAGAGACGCATCGGTGCCGCCATGATTTCCAAAGGAGTCCGCCACGCCGCGAGGCGACCGGCGCTTGAAAGTGCCGCCGTCCGGCGCCGTACCGTTTCAGCATCGTCGGCCTGCCAGTCATCGACGAGGATCGAAAGCTCCGCCTGAAAGGTCGGTGACCGTCCGGCACGCAGCCACTGCAGCGCGGGTCCCTCGTTGAGACGCGCCGTCGATCGCGCATTCCTGGCCTGGTCTCGTGCGAGGTCGAACTGCCCGACGCCGATCACTTGGGCGGGCAGCAACAGCCCGAACGCCCAATCCTCCGTGGTCCGTGCGGCCGAGGGTTGCGCCGCAGCGATGACCGTCACTTCGGATCCGCGGACCCGCCCGTCGGGTCGGGCGGCGTAAGCGTCGATATCAACGCCATGATGGGCCGCCAATACGCCGGCACGGGCGGAGGACTGGACGGACTGGATTGCAGTCTGTCGTTGCCACAGATCGATCGTCGCGATCAAGAGCGGCGCGAGCAGCAGGATCGCCACCAGCGTCTCGGTCAAGGCTTGGCCACGGGCTGACTGCCGCGACATCATCGCGGCACCCCGGCCATCCATACGGGTGTGCCATCGACGGTGGCGAGCAGCATGCGATCGGGGATCGAAAGAGGCGCCAGCGTCGAGCGCCAGTAAGGCGAATAGAGACTGGGCGTCTCCTGTGCGCCATCACGACGGGGTTCGAGGCGGAGGAACCGCGTCGAGGCGGCGGCCTCGGCGAACAGATCGCCTGACCCGTTGGACCGCTCTGGGGCCAGCGCGACCGTGTCACCCGCACCGCGCAGCACAGAACCGAACCCCAGCAGTTCGGCGGCACCACGCCGCGACTGGGCGGGCAGCCGTAACCGCACCACCACGCGAGGCGGGGCGGACTCCGCGCGCTGCGCAGCAGAGAGATCGTAGAGCGACGGCAAACCGCGATAGCCCCGCTGTCGGCTGATGCTCCGTTCGGCAGCCCGCGCAGCCCGTGGATTTCGCCGCAACGCGTCGCCATGCCGGCCACGCAGCGTGCTGCCGACGCCGTTGTCAGCGCCGCCCCACGCGATCGCGGCACGCTCGCGCATCGACCCGAAGATGACATAGCGCGGCTGGTGGAGAGAGAGCGTATCGAGCGCACGCCAGGTCTCGAAATCGAGCAGATCGGTCCCGGCGCGCTTCTCGAAACGCACCAGACGACTGCCGAGCAAGGGACTCAGAGTGAAGTTGCGCTCGTGGGTGAAGCCATCGAGCGAACGCAGCAGGACATCTTGTTGGCGCCAGCGCCATGAACCGCCATAGAAGGAACTGAAGTTCTGCCATTGGGCCGCCCATGCGAGCAGCTGCGCCTCACCACCCTCCGTCAATCGAAACCGCGGATCGGTCGACTCGACGGTGTCGCGAACGATCTGTGGCACCGTCAAGAGCGTTGCCGACATCATGAACCGCTGCGCGGCGGCCAAAGAGTGGCTGACCCCGCTGGAGAGGCCCTCGAGGCCGCGCAAAGACGGCTGCAGGACGGAATCAAACCCGGACCACCAACGCTGCAGGGTTGCGGTCGCCGCATTGAGGTATGGCACATAGGCGGTCAGCGCCGATGCCGTCGGCAGCAAGCGGTTCATATAGTCCGACCACGAACGCAGGCTGACGGACTGGGCGATCACCGCTTCGTTAGCGATGACCGCCCGGTTCATTGCCGCTGCGAAATTGAGCGAGCGCGCTTGCCACACCGCACCGCTGAGCGCTGCCGCTTCGGCGGCGTCGCGCAGGCGTTGCTTCTCTGTCACCGCCTGGCCGGCCTCGAATGCCCACCAAGCCGCCGCCCCGAGCACAGCCAGCAACGGCAGCAGGAACACCAGCACCTGCCCGCGTGGGAAGCGCGCACGCCGCCTCATTCCTCGAAATCCTCCATCGTGCGCTGGCGTGCCTCGATGTTCGCGCGAGCGCGGGCAGCCCCGACCAGTCCACGGCCGGCGGTGTTGTCCTCGCCCGACAATGCGACAGCGGCCACGGACGCTTGTCCGCGGACGATGTCGCCGAAAGCCGAGTACACACCGATGGCCGCGATGGCGACCAATGCGACGATGATGATGTACTCCGTCATCCCTTGGCCGGCGATGCGCCGGCGTGTCTGTCTGATCATCTGGATGTCTCCTTGGATAGTCGCCGGTCACTTCCCGGCGCGGCCATTGCACCGCAGGACAGCCCAGAGGTCAGGCACCAAAACTCGGCGTTTTCACCGATACTCGAGCCGTTGCATCGAATCTCGACGAACGAAGCAGAAATGGCCCGGCTGCTCTAGAATCAGACCCATCGAACCCTGGATCCATGGAGCCTCCGATGCCTCGCGCCGCCCTCCTCTCGACTGCCGTCGCGCTCACTGCCGCGCTGCTCACCGCCACCGCCGCCCACGCCGACGAAGGCATGTGGACCTACGACAACTTCCCCACTGCGAAGGTGAAAGAGCAGTACGGGGTGACCATCGATGGCGCCTGGCTCGACCGGGTACGCGAAGCCTCCGTCCGCCTCTCGGGCTGCTCTGCCTCGTTCGTGTCACCCGAGGGGCTGATCCTCACCAACCACCACTGCATCACCGCCTGCCTCTCGGAGAACTCCTCCAAAGAAAAGAGCCTGCTCGACGACGGCTTCGTCGCCCGCAACCGCGGTGAAGAGATCGCCTGCCGCACGCAGGTCGCCGATGTGCTCGTCGGCATGGAGAACGTGACGGACAAGGTCGAGGCCGCCACGCGCGGACTCGACGAGCGCACCGCCAACGAAGCCCGCAAGCGTGCCATCACCGACCTTGAGCAGACCTGCGAGAAGACCACCGGCCTCAAGTGCCAGGGCGTCGCGCTCTACAACGGCGGCCAGCAGTTCCTCTACCGCTACAAGCGCTACACCGATGTGCGTCTGGTGTTCGCACCCGAGACGGGCATCGCGGCCTTCGGCGGCGACCCGGATAACTTCCAGTTCCCGCGCTGGTGCCTCGACATGGGCCTGCTGCGCGCCTACGAGAACGGCAAGCCGGTGACGGTGGCGCGGCCGCTGCGCATCAACTTCGACGGCCCGAAAGCCGGCGAGTTGGTGCTCGTCTCGGGCCATCCCGGCTCCACCGACCGCCTGCTGACGGTCGATCAACTGCTGGCGCTGCGCAACGATGAACTGCCGCCTTCGCTGCTGCGCAGCAGCGAACTTCGCGGCCGCTACATCGAGTTCGCAAAGAAGGGTGATGCCGAGCGACGCATCACGGCGGACACGCTGTTCGGTCTTGAGAACGGCATCAAGGTGCGTCGCAAGCAGCTCGACGCCTTGCTCGACGAAGGCATGATGGATGACAAGCGCGCGAAGGAAGCGGAGCTGCGCGCCCGTGTCGCCGCCGATCCTGCCTTCGCTGGCTTCGGCGATCCCTGGGCTGACATCGCCGCCGCCAACGCCCGTGCCCGCGACATCGATACCGAACTCGGCTATCTCGAGGGCGGAGCGGGCTTCCAGAGCCGTCTGTTCCGCGTCGCACGCACGCTGGTACGCGGCGCCGAGGAGCGCACGAAGCCGAACGGCGAGCGCCTGCGGGAGTTCACCGATGCGCAACTGCCGCGGGTCCAGCAGCAGCTCGCGGCCGCGACCCCCGTCTATCCGGAGGTGGAGCGGTTGACGATGTCCTTCGGCTTCGAACGCATGCGCGAGTGGCTGGGTCCCGACCACGCGGTGGTGCGCAAGCTGCTCGCCAAGGATTCACCGGACAGCCTTGCCGCCTCGCTCGTCGACGGCAGCAAGCTCGCCGATCCCGCCGTGCGCCTGGCGCTGTGGAACGGTGGCGCCGCGGCGATCGCCGCCTCGGATGATCCGATGATCAAACTCGCCCGCGAGATCGACGGCCCGGCGCGTGCGCTGCGCAAGCGATACGAGGACGAAGTGCAGGCGCCGACCGCCGCTGCCGAGGAGAAGATCGCCCGCGCGCGCTTCAAGGTCTACGGCACCGAGGTCTACCCGGATGCCACCTTCACGCTTCGGCTCAACTACGGCACGGTGCAGGGCTGGGTCGAGAAAGGCAGCCCCGTGGAGCCCTTCACCCGCCTCGGACGCGCCTTCGAGCGCGCCACCGGCCAGCCGCCGTTCAGCGTCCCGGCCTCGTGGGAGCGGGCGCGTGGGACGCTCGATCTGTCGACGCCGTTCAACCTCACTTCGAACAACGACATCATCGGCGGCAACTCCGGAAGCCCGCTGCTCAATGCCCGCGGGGAAGTGGTCGGACTGATCTTCGACGGCAACATCCACTCGATCTCGGGATCGTTCTGGTTCGACACCGTGAAGAACCGCGCCGTTTCCGTGCACCCGGCCATCATGCGCGAGGCGCTGCGCAAGGTGTATGACGCACCGGCGCTGCTCAAGGAACTCGGCGACCAGTGACCGCCTACGCCTTCGATGCGCCGCCGCCGGTGACGGCCCGTATCGCAGGCAGCGATACGCTGTTCCCGGTGCGGCGCATCTACTGCGTCGGTCGCAACTACGCGGCGCACGCACGCGAGATGGGCCACGACCCGGAACGCGAGGCGCCGTTCTTCTTCGGTAAACCGGCGGATGCGTTGCACCCTGAAACAACGGCGGTGCCCTACCCCTCCGCCACCGCGGATTTCCATCACGAGGTGGAACTCGTGGTGGCGCTCGGCGGCGGCGGACGCGACATCCCCGCAGCCGCCGCGCCAGCGTGCATCTTCGGTTACGGCATCGGCATCGATTGGACCCGTCGCGACCTGCAAGCCGAAGCGAAAGCCCAGGGTAAACCCTGGGACGCGGCGAAGGGTTTCGACCACTCGGCGACGCTCGGACCGCTGCACCCAGTGTCGGCGGTCGGTCACCCGACGCGGGGTCGTATCTGGCTCTGCGTGAACGGCGCGGTACGCCAGGACGCCGATCTCGCCGGCCTCATCTGGGCGGTGCCCGATGTGATCGCAGCGCTGTCGGGTCTCTACGAACTACGTGCGGGTGATCTCATCTACACGGGCACCCCGGCGGGCGTCGGCCGCGTGCTCCGCCAAGACCGGATCTCTTGCGGCATCGAGGGTCTCGGCTCGATCGAGACCGTCATCGCCTGATTCGACCGCCCCGCCCCTAGAACGCGAACAGCGACGCCTCCGGCGCGGTCGCGACGACCCACCAAAGCAGTGCGCCGAGCACGGCAAGGATCGCGGACGCCAGCAGCGTGCGCGATCGGCTGATCCCCTCCGCCGCGGGTGACAACAACGACCCCGGCTTACGGCCCGTGATCATCGGCAAGATCAGGTTCTCGCGCCGCACCCAAAGATAAAAAAGCGCGGCACCGACATGGACGGCGATGGCCACGACGACCAGGTCGAAAAGCTGTTTGTGGAGGGTCGTGAGCCGATCGCTCGTGGCGCCCTCCACATAGCCGTATAGCGGCCCCGCCTCGAGCACCTGGTCGTTGGCGAACAAGCCGAGGACCGACTGGGTGAGCAACAGACCGAGCAATGCGAGGATCATCAGCGCACCGAGCGGGTTATGACCGGTCACCGGCGCAGCCGATCCGCTGCGCTCAGCGCGCAGGTAAGCGAGGATCGCCCGGGGTCCGCGCACGAAGTCCTTGAAACGCGCATATCGGGTGCCGACGAAGCCCCAGACGATACGCGTGGTCACGAGCAACAGCACCGCGTAACCGAAGCGCGTGTGCCAGGCAAACCAGTCCCCCTCGAGTTCACGGGTGACCCAAGCACCGAGCACCGATAAGGCCAATCCCCAGTGCATCAGCCGGACCGGCAGATCCCAGACCCGCCGCTGTGTCGTCGCCTGCTCGATCTCCATGTTCATCCTCCCGAGATCGTCCGCTGGTTGTACTCGATGAAGTAATCGTCCGGATCCCACAAACTCAACGAGATCATCGACAGCATAGCGCCGTCCGCACCGCGCACTTCATAGCGGTGCGGCGCGGCATGGATGCGGGCGCCGCAGGCCAGTGCGCGGTCATGGACACCCTCGACATCCTCGCCCTGCATCACGAAGATGATGTCGCCGACGCCCAGTCGATCGCGACGCGGCGGATCGGGCAGGCGCGGCCGCGTGAACTCGAGCAACCCGATCTTACCGACCACGGGATCGGAGGCTTGCATGATCACAAGGTGGGTCTCGTCGCCACGCGCGCCGGCGGCGAGACCGACCCCGGAGAGCGTCACCCGATCGTCGTACCAGACCGAGAGCCCGAGCACATCGCGGTAAAAAGCGACGGAGCGTTCGATGCTGCGGACGATGAGCGTGGTGCGCTTCACGAGAGTGGTCATCGTGTCCTCGCGATCAAAAACAATGCAGCGACACCCATCACGGCGGTCGGCACCCAGGCGAGCAGCACCGGATCACCGCGGAACACCACCGCACCGCTCTCGATCATCTGCTGCAGCAGGAAGAACCCGATACCGAGCACGAGACCGAGCGCGATCCGCCCCCCCGCGCCGCCCGCCCGCTGCGAACCGAACACGAACGGCAGCGCCAACAACACCGCGAACAGCGGCGCCACCGTACGCGCGATGCGCGACCAGAACGCGAAGGTGGGCTCGCGCGAATCGAGGCCGTTCGCTTCGAGGTGGCGGATCATGCTCCAGAGCGACGCGGAGGGCAGATCGCCCGGCGCGGTCGCCGCGATGCCGAGGAACGCGGCGCTGACATTGGATTGCAGCGTCCGTCCTGCGCTGCGACTGCCTTCGACGAGGTCACCGTCGAAACGGCTCTCGGCGTACTGCTCGAGACGCCAAGCGCCGTCCTCAGAAGCCCTCGCCGTGGCCGCACGCCCGATCGCGAGCAGCCGATCGTCAGCGCCGATCTCGTAGACCATCATGCCGCCGAACAGCCCTTCTCCGGTCTGACGCTCGACGTTCACGATCAGGCCCCCGTCGCGCACCCAGGCTTCGCCAGACCCGGCGAAGCTGATATCCGAGAACTTCGCGAACGCCTTCTGTTGACGGGCCATCTGCTGCAGCGGCGGCGCGAGTGTCTCCGCGAGCACGGCGCCGATCCCCACCAGCAGCAGACCGGCGATGGCGACCGCGCGCGCAAGACGCCAAGGCGAGAGACCTGCAGCCCGCATCACCGTGATCTCGCTGCCGCGCGCGAGCGTACCCAGACCGAGCAACGCGCCGATGAGTGCGCCGATCGGCAGCAACGCCCACGCCTGCTGCGGCAGATTGGAGACCACGAAGGCCACGGCGTTCCAGACCGTGTAGGAGCCGACACCGATATCGTCCTGCTGCCCCATGAGCAAGAAGAGCGCACCGAGGCTGAGCAACACCGCCATCACCATCAGGACGCCGCCGAGCACCGCCCGGACGATATAGCGGTCGAGCGCCGTCATGCCGACACCAAGCGTTCACGGTGGCGCCAACGCGCCAGCTGCGCCGGCGCGAAAAGAAGCGCGAGGGTCCCGATCACCACCAGCGCGTGCACCCACCAAAGACCGAGCGGCGCCGGAACGATCTCGCGACCCAGCCAGACCCGCGCCGCCGAGGCAAGGCTGAAGTAGACGAAATACACGGTGATCGCGAGCCACAGGCGCGAATAACGACCTTGTCTCGGACGCAGTCTCGCCATCGGCACCGCGAGTAAGGCCAGCACGAACACCATCACCGGCAAACCCACCCGCCAGGCGAGTTCAGCCCTCGCTTCGGGGTCGTCCCGTCCGCGCAATGTCGCAGTCGGCACCGACTCGATGTCGAAGCGCCCTGCGGACGACGCCGGGACGCGCACCGGGATCGTATTTTCCTTGAACCGCACGCGGCGGAACTCTGCGGAGCCAGGTTTACCCTCGTAACGTTCGCCGTCGAACAGCGTCAAGGTATGCAAGGTTCGATCAGGGGAGATCTCGTGGCGGGCACGCTCGGCGACCGCGATCTCGTAGGTATCGCCGTTGCGACGCTTGACGAAGATCCTCTCGAGCGTACCGTCCGCGGACTGAGATTCCGCATAGAACACCGCAGAGCCGCCACCGAAACTGCGGAAACGGCCTGGCGTGATCGGCGAGAACTCCCCGGCCTGCAGTGCCGTGCTGCGCAGCGTCTGAACCCCTGCGGCCGCCTCCGGTCCCGCACGCAACGACAACCAACCGACCAGCATCGCCACGGCGAGCGCCAGCAGCGCGATCGGCGCATAGATGCGCAACGGCTCGACGCCACAGGCGACCACTGCCGTCATCTCGCTGTCGTGGTACAGCCGACCGAGCGCCAGCATCACCCCGAGCAGCAGCCCGACCGGCAAGAGCACCGCAAGATTGCGCACCACCCCGAGCCCGACGAGATCGAGCACCACGGCGCGGGGGAAGCCGCCCTCGGCCGCCCGTGCCAGCACCGACGCCAGCTGGTTGGTCAGCAGGATCACGAGCAGCACGGCGGTCACCGCCAACCAGGCGACCAGGACCTCGCGTAGCAGATAACGGGACAGGATCCGCGCCAAGACCGCTCCTCGACCGGCAAGCGCCGGGAAACGATAGAATAGCAGGTCATCCGAAACCCCCCCCTGCGGAGCGCCCCATGCAGTTCGAGATCTTCACCAGCAGCCCAGCCCGTATCACGGTCGATTGCCTCGTGGTCGGTGTCCACGACAACGGCGAGCTCTCCGCCGCGGCCGCTTCCATAGACCGGCAGTGCAACGGCGCCTTGGGTCGCTTCCTGAAGCGCGGTGATTTCCCGGGCCGCCTCGCCGAAACACTGCTGTTGCCGGCCTTCCCGCGGCTCAAGGCCACCCGGCTGTTGCTCGTCGGCCAAGGCGGCAAAGAGGTCTCGCGCCGCAGCTGGCGTCGCGCGCTCGCCGCCGCCGTCGGCGCCCTCTCGCGCACCAAGGTGGCGAGTGCCGCGATCGCACTCACCCGTCCCGAGCCGCGGGCGCTCGACGACTATCTTTTCGGTCGGTCGGCCGCCGAGACCGCGCACGGCGCGCTCTATCGGGTGAACGATCTCAAATCTGGGACCAAGGCCGCCGCGCCCGCGCTGTCGCGCCTCGTGTTCGGTCCGGTGCGCCCGTCAGGCGCCGCAGCAGCCCGCCGCGGCCTCGTCCACGGTCAAGCCTCGGGCCAAGGGGCTCGCATGATGCGCGACCTCGCGAACCTGCCGGGCAATGTCTGCACCCCGAGCTATCTCGCTGAACAGTCGACCGCCCTCGCCGCCCGTTATCCCTCGATCCGCGTACGCGTCCTCGAGGAGGCGGAGATCCGCGCCGAGAAGATGGGCTGCTTCCTCGCCGTCACGCAGGGCAGCGATCAACCGCCCAAGTTCATCGTCATCGAGTACAAGGCGTCGCGGGGTCCCCGGGCGCCGATCGTGCTGGTCGGGAAGGGGATCACCTTCGACACCGGCGGCATCTCGCTCAAAGATCCCGGCGCGATGGACGAGATGAAGTTCGACATGTCGGGCGCCGCCGCCGTCATCGCCACGATGTCGGTCGTCGCGGAACTTGGTCTGCCGCTCAATGTGGTCGGCCTCGTACCCACCTGCGAGAACATGCCGAGCGGCCGTGCGATCAAGCCAGGCGACATCGTCACGAGCGCCGCGGGAGTCACCGTCGAGATCCTCAACACCGATGCTGAAGGACGGCTGATCCTCTGCGACGCGCTGCACTATGCGCGCCGCTTCAAGCCGCAGGCCGTGGTGGACCTCGCCACGCTGACCGGCGCCTGCGTGATCGCCCTCGGCATGCACCACACGGGCGTCATGGCCAACGACGACGCCCTCGCCCGCGAACTCGTCGAGTCCGGCCTGCGCGCCGATGATCGCGCCTGGCAGTTGCCGCTCACCGAAGAGTATGGCGAACAACTCAAGAGCAACTTCGCAGACCTTGCCAACATCGCCGGCCGTGACGGTGGTGCGATCACCGCAGGGGCGTTCCTCGGGCGCTTCACCAAGGGTTTGCGCTGGGCGCATATGGACATCGCCGGTTCGGCTTATGTGGGCGGCGGCGCCAAGGGCAGCACGGGGCGACCCGTGGCGCTGCTGACCGACTTCCTGCTGCGACGCGCCGCGTCGCGTCGCTGAGCCCCAGTCAGCGACCATGGACAAGGTCTACGCGCCTGCCGACATCGAGCAGCGCCTCTACGCGCAGTGGGAGGCCTCCGGCCTCTTCGCGCCGCAGGGGGACGGACCGGGCTATTGCATCGTCATCCCGCCGCCGAACGTCACGGGCACGCTGCACATGGGGCATGCGTTCCAGGACACCATCATGGACGCGCTCACCCGCTACCGCCGCATGCGCGGCGATGCGGCGCTGTGGCAGCCGGGTACCGACCATGCCGGCATCGCCACGCAGATGGTCGTGGAGCGTCGACTCGAGGGAGAAGGCCTGACCCGCGCAGGTCTCGGTCGTGAGGCTTTCATCGAGCGGGTCTGGCAATGGAAAAGCGAGTCGGGTGGCACCATCGCACGCCAGATGCGCCGGCTTGGCGCCTCGGTCGATTGGTCGCGCGACCGTTTCACCATGGACGAGGGTCTCTCGCGAACCGTCACCGAGGTGTTCGTACGCCTGCACGACGAGGGTCTGATCTACCGCGGTAAGCGGCTCGTGAACTGGGATCCCGTGCTACAGACCGCCGTGTCCGATCTCGAAGTGCTGAACACCGAAGAGGACGGTTCGCTCTGGCACCTGCGCTATCCGCTCGCCGACGGCAGCGGTCACCTCGTCGTCGCCACGACACGACCCGAGACGATGCTGGGCGATGTCGCAGTCGCGGTCCACCCCGGTGATCCACGCTATGCCGCGCTCGTCGGCAAAACGCTGCGCCTGCCGCTCGCCGAACGCGAGATCCCGATCATCGCCGACGACTACGTCGACCCGGAGTTCGGCACGGGCTGCGTGAAGATCACACCCGCCCACGACTTCAACGATCAAGAGGTCGGCGAGCGTCACGGACTGCCCCGCATCAACGTCTTCACGCCTGATGCACGCATGAACGACGAGGTGCCCGAACGCTTCCGCGGTCTCGACCGCTTCGAGGCGCGCAAGCGGGTCGTGACCGAACTCGAGGTCGCGGGCCTCCTCGAGCGCATCGACCCGCACAAGCTCATGGTGCCGCGTGGCGACCGCTCCGGGGCGGTCATCGAGCCCTACCTCACGGACCAATGGTATGTGCGCATCGCGCCGCTCGCCGCGCCTGCGATCAAGGCCGTCGAGGACGGTTCGATACGTTTCGTCCCGGAGAACTGGTCGCGGACTTATTTTGAGTGGATGCGCAACATCAAGGACTGGTGCATCAGCCGGCAACTCTGGTGGGGCCATCGGATCCCGGCGTGGTACGACGATGCCGGTCGGGTCTATGTCGGTCGCACGCTCGAAGAGGTGCGCGCCCGCCACGGCCTCGCTGACGATCTGCCACTCCGCCAAGACGAGGATGTGCTCGACACCTGGTTCTCCTCGGCGCTCTGGCCGTTCTCCACGCTCGACTGGCCAGACGATGTCGCCACGCTGAAGCGGTTCTACCCCACCGCCGTGCTCGTCACGGGCTTCGACATCATATTTTTTTGGGTCGCCCGCATGATCATGATGGGCATCAAATTCACGGGCGAGGTGCCCTTCCGCGAGGTGTATGTACACGGGCTGATCCGCGACTCCGAAGGCCAAAAGATGTCGAAGTCGAAGGGCAACGTCATCGACCCGCTCGACATCGTCGACGGCATCGCCCTCGAGGATCTCGTGCGCAAGCGCACCACCGGACTGATGCAACCGCGTCTCGCCCCGAGCATCGAGAAAGCGACCCGCAAGGCCTTCCCGCAAGGCATCGAGGCGCACGGCACCGACGCATTACGCCTCACCTTCGCCTCGCTTGCGACCCAAAGTTCGGACCTGCGCTTCGACCTCGCGCGCGTCGGGGGCAACCGGAACTTCTGCAACAAGCTCTGGAACGCCTCGCGTTTCGTGCTGATGATGGCCGAGGGCGAGAACGGCGCCCCACTCGATCCGCAGCTGCGGAGCGGTGAGGCCACGCCGGGCGTCGCCGACCGCTGGATCGTCTCGCGGCTGGGCCAGACCCTCGCCAAGGTCGAGGCGGGCTTTGCGGAGTATCGGTTCGATTTCGCGGCCACGGCGCTCTACGAGTTCACCTGGTACGAATTCTGCGACTGGTACCTCGAACTCACGAAACCCATCCTCCAGGACACCTCGCTGCCGCAGGCCCAGCGTCGTGCCGCAAGACGCACCCTGCTCGAAGTGCTCGAGACGCTGCTGCGCGCCTGGCATCCGCTGATGCCCTTCATCACCGAAGAGATCTGGCAGCGTGTCGCGCCGCTCGCCGGTGTCGTACCGACCTCCGGCCAGACGATCATGACCGCCCGTTGGCCGACTGCGGCAGGATCCTCCCTCGATCCGGATGCCGAGACGGATGTCGAGTGGATCAAGGCGTTCGTGCTGGGGATCCGGCAGATCCGCGGTGAGATGGACATCAGTCCTGCGAGGCGGCTGCCCGTGCTGCTCGACGATGCCAGCGCGCAGGATCGTATCCGTATCGCAGCCCATGGGGCGTACCTCAGCCGACTGGCGGGCCTCGAGAGTCTGCGGATCCTGGATGCCGGTGAGGTCGCTCCGCCCGCCGCGCTCGCCGTCGTCGGCGCGATGCGGGCACTGGTCCCGATGGCGGGACTGATCGACCCGCAAGCCGAGCTTGCGCGCCTCGATAAGCGTGCGGCAAAGCTGCGCGAAGAGATCCAGCGTGCCACCGCCAAGCTTGCCAACGAGAACTTCGTACGCAATGCCCCGCTCGAGGTGGTTGCGCAGGAGCAAGGTCGGGTGGCCGAGTTCGAGCGGACCCTCGTCAGCCTCGAGGCGCAATCGGACCGGGTCCGGCTGCTGCTCTGAACGCCATGACCGACGACCGACCGCTCGATGAGCGGGTGCGCCTCTGGCGCCGTCTTCCTCCCGACCTGCAGACCCGTCTGAGCGGGCGGGTCGAGTCGTTCCTCCGCCGCGTGCCCTTCACCGGCGCCGGGGGGCTCGAGGTCGACGACTCGATGCGTTCGAGCATCGCCGCGCAGGCCTGTCTTGTGACCTTGGGGCAGTCAGACGATGGGTATGAGTCGCTGCACGGCGTCACCCTGCACCCGGATGAGTTCGTGGTCGAGGAGTCCTTCGAAGACGAGGACACCGGGGTGGTGACCGAGGGCTGGCGCGCGCTCTCCGGCCTTGCGATCGACGGCGATCGCATCGTGCTCTCCTGGCGTGATGTGCAGGACGCCGAAACGCGTGACGACGGCTACAACGTCGTGATCCACGAGTTCACCCACTTCCTCGAGCAGACACGCCCGGGCGGCGACCCCACAGCGCACGCCGAACTGGAGGCGGCTTACGCGGAACTCTGTGATGCGGTGGATCGCGGCGAACCGACCTTGCTCGACCCGTATGGCGCGGAGGATCTCACCGAGTTCCTCGCGGTATCGGCGGAACTGTTCTTTTCTTTGCCCGCCGAGCTGCGCGATCATCACCCGGACCTGTACCGGCTGCTGGCGACCTCTTTCGCGCTCGATCCCGCCGCCTGGCAGGCGGACCCGTCTTCCGTTTGAAGTCAGTACTGCGACGGATGCCGGGCCATGCCGGCATGGAAGAACTGCTGCAACCGGCGCTCGTCCGCATCGGCGTCCGCCGTCGGCTCGACAGGCGGCCCGAAGGTCACGGCACGACGCGAGAAGTCGATGGCCACGGGCACGATCGGCACTCCGGCCCGCAACGCGATGCGATGGTAGCCGCGTTTCCACGCCGGGACTTTCTTGCGCGTCCCTTCAGGGGTGATCACCAACACCAAGCCCTTGCGTGCCGCGAACTGCGCCGCACAGGTCTCCACCATGTGACCGGCTCGACCGCGATCGACGGGGATACCGCCGAAACGGCGACCTAACCGACCGAACGGCCCGGAGAGCGCGGCCTCCTTCGCAAGCCAAGAGGCATCCATGCGCATCGCGAGGTAGGCGAGGAAGCCGAAGACGAAGTCCCAGTTGGAGGTGTGCGGGGCGACCACGATCACGAATTTCTGTAGTGGCGGGTAAGTCCCGTCGATGCGCCAGCCAGCAAGCCATAGGCCGACGACGCCGACCACCCGTCGCCAAAGGCCGCCGACTTGCGGCACCTGCGGCGGCAACAGCGGAAAACGACCCTGACCCTCGACCGACATCAGGCACCCTTTCGCGTCGGGTCGGGGACACGCCACAACACCCAGCCACCGAGCAGGAACAGCACCACGAGTGAGCTGATCGAGAGCCGCGAGTCGCCGGTCAAAAGCGCCACTGTCCCGATCAGGATCGGACCCAAGAAACTCGCGAACTTGCCCATCATGTTGTAGAAGCCGAAGAACTCACCGCCCTTCCCCTCGGGCACCAAGCGACCGAAGAACGAGCGCGACAGACTCTGCACGCCGCCCTGCACCAGGCCGATGACGACCGCCAACGCGAAGAACTCGGTCACCGTGTCGAGGAACCAGGCATAGATCGTCGCAGCCAGATAGACCGCGATGCAGATCAGGATGCCGCGCTTAGGACCTATCCGGTTGCCTAGCCAGCCGAGCGCCAACGCCGACGGGAAGGCCACGAACTGCGTGAGCAAGAGTGCCGCGAGCAAGCTGGAACTCGGCAGACCGAGCGCCACGCCGTAATCGACCGCCATGGTGTAGATCGTATGGACACCGTCGATGTAGAGCCAGTACGCCAACAGGAACAGACTGACCTCGCGGTACTGCCTGATGTGCGAGAGCGTCGTACGCAGTCCACGCAGACCCTCGCTGATGCTGATCCAGAGACCCACGGCAGGGTCCTTGGGCGGTCGCTCGCGCACATAACGCGCCGCCGGCAGCATGAACACGAACCACCAGACCGCGACGCTGATGAACGACACACGGACCGCCTCCGCGGCATCTGCCAGACCGAACCAATGCGGCTTAAGCGTCATCAGGACGTTGAACGCGAACAACAGCCCGCCGCCGAGGTAGCCGAGCGAATATCCGAACGCCGACACCCGATCGTAGTCCTGCGGCTCCGACACATCGAGCAACAAGGCGTCATAGAAGATGTTCGCGGCGTTGGCGCCGATCGCGGCGACCATGAAAAAGACGGCGGCCCACCACCACTCGCCCTCGCCGACGAAGCCGAGCGCAGCCGTACCCGCGACGCCGAGCAGCGTCCAGCCGACCAACTGTCGCTTACGCCCGCCCGCTCGGTCGGCCATGGCGCCGAGCACCGGCGCGAGGATCGCCAGCAACAGACCCGCGATGCCGTTGGCGAAGCCGAGCCGCGAAGTGCTCACCGTCGGATCGACGCCCACGCTCCAGAATTTCTGGAAGAAGACCGGGAAGAACCCTGCAAGCACCGTGGTGAAGAACGCCGAGTTCGCCCAGTCGTAGAACGCCCAAGAGATCGTGTCGCGGCGTTTGTAGGGGCTCGTCACGCCGCATGCTCGCGGGTTTCGCGGAACGATATCTCGGGCCAACGCTCGATCGTGAGACCGAGATTGACGCGCGAGGGCGCGAGGTACACGAGCGACCCGCCGTGATCGACCGCGAGGTGATCGTAAGCCTTGGTGCGGAACTCGGCGAGCTTGCGATCATCGTCGCAGTAGACCCAGCGCGCGGTCTGGACGGAGATCGGCTCGAAAGCGCACTGCACGGAGTATTCGTCCTGCAGCCGGAAAGCGACCACCTCGAACTGCAGCGGACCGACCGCACCCAAGATCTGGTCGTTGTTCCGCAGCGGCCGGAACAGCTGCGTCGCGCCCTCCTCACAGAGTTGACCGAGTCCCTTGGACAAGGCCTTGGCTTTGAGGGGATCTTTGAGCACCGCACGACGGAACAGCTCCGGCGCAAAATTCGGTATCCCGGTGAACACCAGCTCCTCGCCCTCGGTGAAGGAATCGCCGATGTTGATGGTGCCGTGGTTGTGCAGACCGATGATGTCCCCTGCGTACGCGTCATCGGCGGTGGACCGGTCTGCCGCGAGGAAAGTCAGCGCATCGGCGATCCGCACATCCTTGTCGAGGCGGACATGGTGCATCTTCATGCCGCGGACGTATCTGCCCGAGCACAGCCGCAGGAAGGCGATCCGGTCGCGATGCGCAGGGTCCATGTTCGCCTGGATCTTGAAGACGAAACCGCTGAGTTTCGGCTCGGTAGCCTCGACCGATCGCTGGCGGGTACCGCGTGGCTGCGGGCCCGGCGCGAACGTCGTGAAAGCCTTCAGCAGTTCCTCGACCCCGAAGTTCGAGATCGCCGAACCGAAGAACACCGGTGTCTGGCGACCGGCGAGGTAGGCCGGCATCTCGAAGGCTTGCGTGGCGCCCCGCACCAGCTCGATCTCGTTGTCGAACCTCGCGGCGTCGTCGCCGAGCAGCTCGCGCCCGGCTTCGCTGTGTAGTCCATCGATGATCTGGTTCTCACCGACCCGACCGCGCTCGCCGGCTTCGTAGACATAGATCCGGTCTTCGGCGAGGTGATAGATGCCCTTGAGGTCGCGCCCCATGCCGATCGGCCAAGTCACCGGCGCGGTGGCGATGCCGAGCACCCGCTCGATCTCATCCAGCAACTCGATGGACGCACGCCCCTCGCGATCGAGCTTGTTGATGAAGGTCATGATCGGCGTGTCGCGCAGCCTGCAGACCTCCATCAGTTTGATCGTGCGCTCTTCGACGCCCTTGGCGCAGTCGATCACCATCAGGGCGGAATCCACCGCGGTGAGCGTCCGATAGGTGTCTTCAGAGAAATCTTCGTGACCCGGTGTGTCGAGCAGATTGACGACGCAGCCCCCATAGGGGAACTGCATCACCGAGGAGGTGACGGAGATGCCGCGCTGCTGCTCGAGGCGCATCCAGTCGGATGTGGCGTGGCGCGCCGCCTTGCGGCCCTTGACCGTACCGGCGAGCTGGATCGCACCGCCGAACAGCAACAACTTCTCGGTGAGCGTGGTCTTGCCGGCATCCGGATGGGAGACGATGGCGAAAGTCCGGCGACGCTCGATCTCCTGTGTCGGATTCATCGGGCGCGGCTCATCAGGTCGACGCTCACGGCGCGAGCCGCAGACGCATGACGATCGCGTCCTCGCGCCCGTCAGCGGCTTGGTAGTAGCCGCGACGCAGCCCGACCTGCGCGAGTCCGAGCGACTGGTAGAGCCGGATCGCGGTCGCGTTGCTCGGTCGTACTTCGAGGAAGAGATCGGATGCCCCGTAGGCCCGTCCGAGATCGAACATAGCGGTCACGAGGCGCCGACCGAGTCCGCGACAGCGGTACTCGGCTCGCACACAGACATTGAGGATATGCGCCTCGCCGGCGCCGACGCTGAGGATGCCGTATCCCACCAACCGGTGGTCGATCTCGGCGACGCGGCAGATATAGCCGGCTCGGAGGCAATCCCGGAACACCCCTTCGCTCCAGGGGAACGCGTAGGAATCGCGCTCGGCCGCCGCGACGCTGGACAGGTCGTCCTCGCGCATCGCACGAAGACTGAACGTCGGGGTCGGCAGGTGTTGCGGAGCGGTGGCCATGGTGTGTCGGCTGCGGTCATTCCCTGATCGGTTCCAGTCCTGCGCGCACCTGGCGCGCGAACTTGAGATCTTCCCATGCCTTGCGTTTATCGCCCGGGCTGTGCAGCAAAGCAGCCGGATGATACGTGACTACGACCGGGGTATCGACGGCACAGCGGTGGACCGCACCCCGCAGCCCATCGAGCGACCCGTCGAGCGCCACCTGCGGGCCGAGCAGCCCTTGAGCCGCCACAGGACCGAACGCCAGGATGATCCGCGGCCGGACCATCGCCACCTGCTGCAGAAGATGGGCGCGGCACGCTGCGATCTCCTCGGCGTGCACTACGCGATCGCCCGGGGGCCGGCATCTCAGCGCACCGGCGATGAACACGGCATCGCGCGACAGACCGATCGCGCCCAGCATGGCATCGAGCAGCTGTCCGGCCGGTCCGGCGAACGGCAGGCCCTGTCGGTCTCCCGCCTCATCCGGCGCATCGCCGACGATCATCCAATCGGCATCCCGATCACCGGCTCCGAACACCGCCTGCGTGCGCCCTTGATGCAAGCCACAGCGGCGGCAGTCACGCACGCTTTCCTCGAGCGCCGCCCACCCGGACCGCGGCATCGACGGTTCGGGCGCGGGTGCGGGCGCGGATGCGGGCGCAGGTGCGGATGCGGATGCGGGTGCGGGTGCGCGCCGCAATACCCAGTGATCGATGCCGAGCACGCCGAGATAGGCGGCGCGGCGCTCCGCGTCAGCCATGGCGGGTCACCGTCACGCGATCAGTCCGAGGCAGCAGGCGGCGGAGTGCCACCGGGACGCCGGAGCAGGCGCACCAGCCAGACCGTCGGCGCCGACAGCACATACATCGAGAACAGGAACAGCAGCATCGGCGGCGGATCGGCGACCACCAAGGCCAGCGACAGCGGCACGATCACGAAGTAGAAGAACTTCACGCGCGCGTTCCAGTCGACCTGTTTGGTGCTCGAATAGGGGAAACGGGACACCATCAGCATGCCGGCCACCAACGGTACGACGAACAGCACCACGAGACCGACGAGCCCGGGCTCCCGCCATTCGCTCGTGAACCAGACATAGGCTGCGACGAATCCGGCAGCCGAGGGGCTCGGCAGCCCCTCGAAGTAGCGCTTGTCCGTGGAGGCTGCTCGGGCGTTGAACCGCGCGAGGCGCAGCGCCGCGCACACCGTATAGAGGAACGCCGCCACCCAACCGAAACGCGCCCAGGCATCGCCGTACTCCGCGATGCGGGCGATGCCCCATTGGTAGGCGATCAGCGCAGGGGCGACACCGAACGCCACCATGTCAGCGAGACTGTCGTACTCCTTGCCGAACGCGCTCTCGGTACCGGTCCAACGGGCCACACGACCGTCCAAACCGTCGAACAGCAACGCGAAATAGATGGCGGCACAGGCCCGGCCGAAATCGCCGTTGATGGCGGAGATGATGCCGAAGAAGCCGCAAGCGAGGCAGCCCGTGGTGAACAGGTTGGGCAACAAGACGACGCCCAAGCGGCGGGGACGCTGCGGGGTATCAGGGGTGGGGTCGGTGCTCACGGGGGGGGTCGAGCCTTGGCGTAGCAGAAAACATCTGCATCATAGGGTCGGGAACCTTCCGGGACAATCGCTGCGACCGTAACATGTCGGGTTGTGCCCCTCCGAGGCTGAGTCCTACCCATGCGTTGGTCCCGATATCCCGTCAACACCACGAAAGAGACCCCGGCAGAAGCCGAGGTCGTCAGCCACCAATTGATGCTGCGGGCGGGGCTGATCCGTCGGCTCGCCGCGGGCATCTACACCTGGACCCCGTTCGGGCTGCGCGTCGTGCGCAAGGTCGAAGGCATCATCCGCGAGGAGATGGACCGCGCAGGTGCGCTCGAGGTGCTGATGCCCGCCGTGCAACCGGCGGAGCTCTGGCAGGAATCGGGCCGATGGGAGCAGTACGGCCCGGAACTGCTGCGCCTCAAGGACCGGCACCAACGCGACTTCGTGATCGGCCCGACCCACGAGGAGGTCATCACCGATCTCGCCCGTCGCGAACTCAAGAGCTACCGTCAGCTGCCGACCAATTTCTACCAGATCCAGGTGAAGTTCCGCGACGAGATCCGTCCACGCTTCGGCGTGATGCGCGGGCGCGAATTCATCATGAAAGATGCGTACTCTTTCCACGCCACGCCCGAGTCGCTGCAAGAAGGCTATGACGCGATGCGGGCCGCCTACATCCGCATGTTCACACGCATGGGCCTCGACTTCCGTCCGGTGAAGGCCGATACCGGATCGATCGGCGGTACAGGGTCGGAAGAGTTCCAGGTGCTTGCCGACTCCGGTGAGGACGCGATCGCGGTGTCCGACGGTGCGGATCACTACGCGGCCAACCTTGAACTTGCGCCGACTTTTCCGTCCGACGCGGCGCGTCCGGCGCCCGGCGCTGCGCTCGCCGAGATCGCGACGCCAGGCCAACGCACCATCGCCGATCTGGCGGCCTTCCTCGGCGTGCCGAGCACGCAGACGCTCAAACTCCTGATGGTCGACGGCGCCGAGGGTGGCGTGGTCGCGCTGCTGCTGCGCGGCGACCATGAGCTGAACGCCATCAAGGCGCAGAAGCTGCCCGGTGTCGCGAGCCCCCTGCGCATGGCCGCGCGTGAAACGGTGGTCGCGGCCACCGGCTGTGAACCGGGGTATCTCGGTCCGCGCGGTCTCTCCTGTCCGGTGTATGCGGACCACGCAGCGCTCGCCCTCGCGGATTTCGTCTGCGGAGCGAACCGTCTCGACATGCATCTCACGGGTGTGAACTGGGGCCGCGACCTGCCCGAACCTACGCCTGCTGACCTGCGCAATGTGGTGCCCGGCGACCCGAGCCCGGGCGGTGATGGCCACCTGACCCTCCGTCGCGGCATCGAGGTCGGACACATCTTCCAACTCGGCCGTAAGTACAGCGAGGCGATGCAGGCGAGCGTCCTCGATGAAGCCGGCAAACCGGTGACGATGTATATGGGCTGCTACGGCATCGGCGTCACCCGGATCGTCGCAGCCGCCGTCGAGCAGAACAACGACGCGGCCGGGATCTGCTGGCCCGAGCCGTTGGCACCGTTCAGCGTCGTGGTGGTGCCGCTCAACGCGGGCAAGTCGCCGCGGGTCGCCGCTGCCGCCGAGCAGCTCTATGCCGACCTGCAGGCGATCGGTCTCGAAGTGCTGCTCGATGACCGCGATGCGCGACCGGGCGTCAAGTTCGCGGACGCGGAACTGCTCGGAATCCCGCACCGCATCGTGGTCTCCGATCGCGGCCTCGACGCCGGGCGGCTCGAGTATCGTCATCGGCGCGCGAGCGCGAACGAGGATTGGCCAGCCGATGAAGTGGTCGAGCGCGTGAACGCCGCCCATCAGGCCGCCTTGGAACGGGTGCAACCGTGAGCGGCGACGCCGAGATCCTGGTGGTCTACTACTCGCGCCACGGTGCCACGGCTGAACTGGCGCGCCAGATCTGCCGCGGTGTGGAAAGTGTGCCCGGTGCCATCGCGACGCTGCGTACGGTGCCTCCCGTCTCCGCCGAAAGCGAGCGGCCGACGCGCGCCGTGCCTGACGAAGGCGCACCTTGGGCGACCCTCGATGACCTGCGGCGCTGCGACGGGCTGCTGATCGGCAGCCCCACCCGTTTCGGCAACATGGCAGCCGCACTCAAATATTTCCTCGATGGCACGAGCGCCCTGTGGGCCGATGGCGGCCTCGCCGGCAAGCCCGCGGGCGTGTTCGGCGGCAGCAGCAGCCTGCACGGCGGACAAGAGAGCACCCTGCTCACCATGATGCTGCCGCTGCTGCACCATGGGATGTTGCTGGTCGGACTGCCCAACTCCGAGCCTGCCCTCTCGGAGACCCGCACGGGCGGTACCCCGTACGGCGCCACGCACCTGACCCCTTACGGCAGCCTGCCTGCCTTGGATGGTGCGGTACGGGCGCTGGCGCAGGCACACGGCGCACGGGTCGCCGAGGCTGCGCTCGCGCTCAAGGATCGCCCGCCGCGTCGCCGATGATGGCGCGCACGAACGGCACCGTGAGCCGGCGTTGTGCGCTGAGCGAAGCCTCATCGATCTGCTCGAGCAATCGGCCGAGGCTCGTCATGTCGCGGGGGAAGCGGCGCAGCAGATAGCGCAGCGTCTCCTCGGGCAGATCGAGTCCGCGGGCGGACGCGCGCTGCCGAAGTGCCTGCTCCTGCTGCGCGTCGTCGAGCGGACGCAGTTGGAACACCTCGGCCGCCCCGCAACGCGAGCCGAGATCGGGCAAGGCCCAGGGCAATGCGGCAGGCGGCGCAGCAGCCGCCACGACAAGCGCATGACGCGCCTCGTCGATCGCGCGGTAGGCCCCGAACATCGCGAGTTCGAAGTCGCGACCCCCGACCCGACCGTCGAGATCATCAAGACAGAGCAGGTCGAGCGAACCTGCGCCTTCGAGCAGATCCTCTCCTGAGGCCTCGAGTCCGAGCAGCGGCAGATAGCCGACACGGTTCGAGACCGGTGCTGCGGCACAGGCGGCCTGCAGCAAGTGCGACCGGCCGGTGCCCTGCGCTCCCCACAACCAAAGAACGCCGTGACCACCGTCCGCGAGCTCCTGCAGCCGCGACACAGCGTGGGCGTTGGCGGGCGACACGACGAAGGCATCGAAGGTTGCACGCTCGCGCAAGCGGACGCCGAGCGGCAGTTGCTGCATCACTCGACCGCAGCGTCGCCGAGCTGCCGCCAGCCACGACGGAAGAAGATCGCCAGATAAACCGTGCCCGAGGCGATGGTCGTCACCAAGGTCGCGATCGCCAACGCTTCGATGAACACCGCGGGCGGCTGACCGGTCAAGGCTGCGAGCAAGGCCGCGACCACCACCGTGATCTGCAGTGCCGTATTGACCTTCGACAAGACGGTCGGCTGTCCCTCGACCGCCCCGAACCAGAACCGATAGATGATCGCGCCGCCGATGATCATGAGGTCGCGGGCGATGACCGCCACCGCCAGCCAGGTGGGCACCAAGCCCTGCCACACGCAGGTCATGAACACCGCGACGAGCAAGAGCTTGTCCGCCAACGGGTCAAGGATGGTGCCGAGCCGACTGGTCCAGCCATTACGCTTGGCGAGGTAGCCGTCGAGCCCATCGGACAACGCTGCGATGACGAAGAATCCGAGCGCCTCGCCATGGTCACCGCGCGAGATCGCCGCCACAGTGGGGATGGTGAGCAGCATGCGCAACACGCAGATGAGATTCGGGAGGTGACGCAGCATGTCCACGATCCTCGCAGGCTCAGCGTCCGAGCAGGTAGACCAAGGCAGCGTCTTCGCCGCGGCTTCGCGCAAGCTCCGGGCGCGCGAGGAGCGCTTCGGTGAGCCCCTCGCTCCCGCGCGGGATCTCGACGCGGAAGCGGGTCCTCGGGCCGCCGACCGCGACCACGGTCGCGTTGCGCGCACCGGGCAGGGACTCGAGCAGGCGCTGCACGCGGACGAGATCGGCCAATGAGCCGATGCCCTCGACCTCGAGCTCGGCCGCGGTGCCAGGCCCGCTCGAAGCGGCGACGCCGAGTGCGAAGTAGTCTGCGGCACCCTCGACGCCTGACGCAGGACCGCCGGTGAACACGGTCAAGGCGCCACCCTCGAACAAGGTCCACTGCCAATCGGGACCATCGGCGGTCCCCAGCAGCAAGGCATCGCCACCGAGGCGTCGTGCAGCGGCGATCGCCTCCGGGGCGGCCACCTGCGCTTGCGCCGACAAACCGGCTGCAGAGGCCGAGGAGAGCTTGAGCGGCAGACCGCGCTCGCTGGCGGCCGTCTCGAGTTCCGTGCGGACCGTCGCGGGATCGGCGCCGGCGGGCGGCTGGATGATGACGCCGACCACCACGGGGCGCGTGCGCGTCCAAGTGGTCTGGCCCAAGGCCACGACCGCGCGCTCGACCGCTGCGGCATCGAACGTGATGCGTGCCGGCGCAGCACCGCTCGGGGGCCGGTAGACCTGCACATAGCGTCGGGCGCCCGAAACCAGCGGTGCGAACACCGGATCGGTCGCCGCTTGGCGACGGCCGGTCAGCCGCACCAGCACCGTACGCATCCCTTCGGCGAAGGCGGCGTCGCCACCGCTCGCCGTCGTGACTTCGCCGACGGCCACGGCTTGCGCAGCCACGGACCGCGGCGCACCCGCCAGCATCGTCAGGCAGAGAGGGACGACCAGCCAGAGTCGGCGGCGGAGACTTGCGGAAGGCATCATGACGGGGCGATAAGATACCATAGCGTTTTGGCCTTCCTCGTAAAGCACATGGATCCCGATACCGAACGCACCGGTCTGACCTATCGAGATGCGGGCGTCGACATGGACGCCGGCGACGAGCTCGTCGAACGGATCAAACCTTTGGTCCGCAGAGCGACGCGCCCCGAAGTGCTCGCCGGGATCGGCGGCTTCGGAGCATTGGTGGAATTGCCCGAGGGACGCTGGCGGCGTCCGGTCCTCGTCTCCGGCACGGACGGCGTCGGCACCAAGCTGCGGCTCGCGATCGATACCGGCCGGCACGACACCATCGGCATCGACCTCGTCGGCATGTGCGTCAACGACGTCGCCGTGCAAGGTGCCGAGCCTTTGTTCTTCCTCGACTACTACGCCACCGGCAAGCTCGATGTGGCGGTCGCCGAGAGCGTGATCACGGGGATCGTCGAGGGCTGCCGACAGGCCGGCTGTGCCTTGGTCGGCGGCGAGACGGCCGAGATGCCCGGCATGTACCACGGCGGCGACTACGACCTCGCAGGTTTCTGCGTCGGCGTGGTCGAGAAAGACGCCATCATCGACGGCAGCAAGGTGAGCCCCGGTGACGCAGTGATCGGACTGGCCTCCTCAGGCCCCCACTCGAACGGATATTCTTTGATCCGCAAGCTGGTCGAGATGGCCGCGGCGGATGCCACCACACAGCTCGAGGGGCGCCCTTTGTTCGACCGCCTCCTCGCCCCGACCCGCATCTATGTCCGCTCGATGCTGGCGCTCGCCGCAGCGCTGCCGGTGCACGGCTTCGCCCACATCACGGGCGGCGGCCTGACCGACAACATCCCACGCGTGTTGCCCAAGGGCTGCGCCGTGCGCTTGCAGCGCGACGCGTGGGCGCGCGACCCGGTGTTCGATTGGCTGCAGCAGACCGGTCGCATCGCCGACCAAGAGATGTACCGGACCTTCAATTGCGGCATCGGCATGGCGGTCATCGTGTCCGCCTCCAACGCCCCAGCGGCGCTGGAACTGCTCTCGGCGCAGGGCGAGACCGCCACGATCATCGGTGCGGTGACGGCGGGCGACGGGGAAGTGTCGATCCGGTGAACGCCCTTGCCGAGCGCGAGCCGTCCACGCAGCCCGCGCGCCCCTTGCGCCTTGCGGTACTCGCCTCAGGCACGGGCAGCAACCTCGGCGCTATCCTCGATGCCTGCCGCAGCGGTCACATCAGGGCACAGGTCCTGCTGGTCATCTCCGACCGCCCAGGTGCGCCAGCGCTCGGACGTGCGCAGGCCCACGGCATCCCCGCACTGGAACTGCCGCCTCTGCCGGGCGAGTCACGCACTTCACACGGCGAACGCTTGCTGGCGGCACTCGCCCCATTCGACATCGAGCTCGTCGTGCTCGCCGGATACATGCGCATCCTGTCGGCCGAGTTCGTGCAGACACTGGCCGGCCGCTTGATCAACATCCATCCCTCGCTGTTGCCGCGCCACAAAGGCCTGCACACCCATCGGCGGGTGCTCGAGGCCGGGGAACTTGAGCACGGTTGCACGGTCCACTACGTGACGGCGGAACTCGACGGAGGGCCGCCCGTGCTGCAGTCGCGGATCGCGGTGCTGGCGGGCGATGACGAGACCCGCCTCGCAGCCCGGGTACTCGAGCACGAGCATGTGATATTCCCGCGCGTCATCGGTTGGATCGCCGACGGACGCCTGACCTGCGACGACGGTATCCCGCGGTTCGATGGCCACGCGCTCGCGGCACCCCTTCAGGCGACACCCCGATGAGGACCCCGTGACGACCCCAAGACGGAACGCCGTCCGCTCTGCGATCGGACTCTTCGCGATGCTCGCGATATCCGCCCTCGACGCCACGGCGCAGCCTGCGCTGACCCCGTTCAGCGCGGACTTCGAAGTCATCTACCGTGGCATGAATGCCGGCAGCACCACCCTCGAACTGACCGCCGAGGGCGGCGAGCGTTGGCGCTATGTCTCGCGAGCGAACGCGCGAGGCGTGTTCAAGATCGCCTTGGCGGGCGAGATCCGCCAGACCAGCCAATTCGTGCTCTCGGACGGCACGCCGCGCCCCCTGCGCTATGTCGCGGATGACGGCACCGAGGATGTGCAGCGCGATATCCGCCTCGAATTCGATTGGCGTGCCGGTCGCGTCCGCGGCACTGCCGAAGCGCAACCGGTTGACCTGCCGTTGCGTGAGGGGCTGCAGGATGCGATGTCGGTGCAGATCGCGTTGATGAGCGCGCTGCAGGTCGGTGGGTCACCCCAACGCTTTTTCCTGATCGACAAAGATGAGATCAAGGAATACCTGTACGAATCCCTCGGCTCCGCGCGCCTGCGAACCGCCGCCGGCGAGCTCGACACCGTGATCTGGTCGAGCCGTCGACCCGGGTCCGACCGCGTGACGCGTGTCTGGTATGCGCCCGCGCTCGGCCACGTGCCCGTACAGGCTGAGCGCCGGCGAGGCGACCGGACAGAATGGACGATGCGCCTGAAGACGATGCGGCGCTGACGCGTCTCAGGTGCGGGGCAGCGTGACGCCCTGCTGGCCTTGGTACTTGCCGCCGCGGTCCTTGTAGGAGGTCGCACAGACCTCGTCGCTCTCGAAGAACAGCATCTGCGCCACACCCTCGTTGGCGTAGATCTTGGCGGGCAGCGGCGTCGAGTTGGAGAACTCGAGCGTCACATGTCCCTCCCACTCGGGCTCGAGCGGCGTCACGTTGACGATGATGCCGCAACGGGCATAGGTCGACTTACCGAGGCAGATCGTCAGGACGCTGCGCGGGATGCGGAAGAACTCCACGGTGCGCGCGAGCGCGAACGAGTTCGGCGGGATGATGCAGACATCCGAATCGACATCCACGAAGCTCTTCTCGTCGAAGGCTTTGGGATCGACGATGGTGGAGTTGATGTTGGTGAATATCTTGAACTCACGCGCGCAACGGACATCGTAGCCGTAGCTCGAGGTGCCGTACGAGATGATGCGCCGACCGTCCACGGCGCGCACTTGGCCGGGCTCGAACGGATCGATCATGCCGTGCTCGGCCGCCATCCGACGGATCCAATGATCGGACTTGATGCTCATGTATCCTCGACGACGATCTTCGGGAACGCAGCGCTGCGGTCGCGGCTGCGGCGGGAGAGTTCACCGGCGGCGTGCCGGGCGAGCTCGAGATAGGCGAGCGCCCTGGGGCTCGCGGGATCGGCGACCACGCTCGGGCGACCGCTGTCGGCTTCGGCACGGATGCGCCCATCGAGCGGCAACGAACCGAGCAATTGCACACCGTACTGGGCGGCCATGCGTGCGCCGCCGCCCTCACCGAACACCGGTTCCGCATGACCGCATTGGCTGCAGACATGCAGCGCCATGTTCTCGACGATGCCGAGCACCGGCACGTTGACCTTCTCGAACATCCGCAGACCTTTGCGCGCATCGGCAAGCGCGATGTCCTGCGGCGTGGTGACGATGACCGCGCCCGAGAGCGGCACCCGCTGCGAGAGGGTCAACTGGATATCGCCCGTGCCGGGCGGCAGGTCGACGACGAGGTAGTCGAGGTCGCCCCAGTCGGTATCGCTGAGCAGTTGGTTGAGGGCGGAGGTCACCATCGGGCCGCGCAACACGAGTGGCTGCTCGACATCGACCAGGAACCCGATCGACATGGCCACGACGCCATGGGCTGACAAGGGGATCAGTCGTTTGCCATCGCGCGTCGAGGGCCGTTGACCCTGCAACCCGAGCATGATGGGCTGACTGGGCCCATAGATATCAGCATCCAACAAGCCGACCCGCGCCCCCTGCGCCGCCCACGCGAGCGCGAGGTTCACGGCCACGGTGGACTTGCCGACCCCGCCCTTGCCCGAGGCGACCGCGACGACATTGGAGATGCCGGGAAGCGGGGTGAGTCCGCGCTGTACCGCATGCGAGGCGATCTTGTGCCGCAGCTCGAGGACGATCTCGGGGACGGCACCGTGCGCCGCGAACAACGGCGCGAGATGGGCGGCGAGCAAGGCTTCGAGGGCTGCCGAATAGCCGCCCGCCGGAAAACCGAGCTCGATCTGCAGGTGCAGGCGAAGCGTACCGGAACCGGACTGTTCGAGGCGGCAACTGCGGACCGCCCGCGCTTCGGCGAGCGTCTGGCGGAGGTGGGGTTCGACGAACTGACCGACCTGCGCCGCGATCATCGCCTCATCGAGCGGTGCAGAGCTTGAGGATCCACGGGACATCCGCGGATTCTAGCGGGTTGCGGCCGGGACTGCCCTGCCCCTGTGCGATAATCCGCGGATGACACGCCGCATCCTTGTCACCAGCGCCCTGCCTTACGCCAACGGCCCGCTGCACCTCGGACACATCATCGAAGCGCTCCAGACCGATGTCTGGGTGCGCTTCCAGAAGTTGCTCGGCCACGAGGCACGCTATGTCTGCGCCGAGGACACCCACGGCACGCCGGTCATGATCAAGGCCCAGTCGGAGGGCATCACCCCCGAAGCCCTGATCGCCCGCGTCGCAGCGGAGCACCGCGCCGACTATCAAGGCTTCCTCGTCGGCCACGACTGGTTCCACACCACCCATAGCCCCGAGAACCGGCATTTCACCGACCTCATGTTCGGCCGCCTGAAGGCCGCAGGCCACATCACCCAACGCAGCGTGCGCCAAGCCTACGACGAGCAGGCAGGGATGTTCCTCCCGGACCGCTTCGTCCGGGGCACCTGCCCGCGCTGCAAGGCGCCCGACCAGTACGGCGATTCCTGCGAGGCCTGCGGCGCGACCTACGCCCCGGCCGATCTCATCGATCCGCGTTCGACGCTCTCGGGCAGCACGCCCGTCTGGCGCGAGTCCGAGCATCTCTTCTTCGCCCTAGGCCGGTTCGAGCCGATGCTGCGCGAATGGGTGGCGAGCGGAGCGCTGCAGGCACCGGTGCGCGCCAAGCTCGCCGAATGGTTCGAGGCCGGTCTGCAGGACTGGGACATCTCACGCGACGCGCCCTACTTCGGCTTCGAGATCCCCGGCCATCCCGGCAAATATTTCTATGTCTGGTTCGATGCGCCGATCGGTTATCTCGGCAGCCTGAAGGCGCTCTGCGATGCGCAAGGTCTCGACATCGATGCATTCCTCAAGGTCGACAGCGACATCGAACTGCATCACTTCATCGGCAAGGACATCAGCTACTTCCACACGCTTTTCTGGCCGGCCGTGCTGCACGGGTCCGGCATGCGGCGGCCGACGGCGGTGCACGTCCATGGCTTCCTCACGATCGACGGCCAGAAGATGTCGAAGTCGCGCGGCACCTTCATCACCGCCCGACGCTACCTTGAGCGCCTGCCGCCCGAGGCGCTGCGCTATTACTTCGCCGCCAAACTCGGCCCCGGCATCGACGACATCGACCTCGCGCTCGGCGATTTCACCGCGCGCGTGAACTCGGACCTGGTCGGCAAATTGGTGAACATCGCCAGCCGTTGCGCGGGTTTCGTCGCCAAGGGCGGCGGCGTGCTCGCCAGCGAACTACCGGATCCTGCGCTGTATGGGGAGTTCACGGCCGCGGCGCCGCGCATCGCCGCACTCTACGAGCAACTCGACTACGCGCAGGCCATGCGCGAGATCATGGCGCTCGCAGACCGCGCCAACCAGTATGTGGATGCCCACAAGCCCTGGGCGCTCGCCAAGGACCCCGCCAAGGCCGCGGAGGTGCTTGCGGTCGCCACCCAAGGGGTGAACCTGTTCCGGGTGCTGATGCTCTACCTCGCCCCGGTGCTGCCGCAGATGGCCTGCAAGGCTGCGGCCTTCCTGCAGACGCCTTTGGCGAGATGGAATGAGATCGACGCACCGCTGCTCGGCACGCCGCTCGCCCCTTACGAGCCGCTGGCCCAGCGCCTCGATGCGAAGATCGTGGCCGAGCTGGTCGAAGCGCCGCTCGCGCCGGCGACGGCCGCAGTGAAGCCCGTCGCAGTGAAGCCGGCCGCAGCCGTGCCCGCGGCAGCCGTACCCGCTGCAGGGCCGGGCACCATCACCCTCGATGATTTCACCAAGCTCGATCTGCGGGTGGCCGAGGTGATCGAGGCGAGCGAGGTGGAAGGCTCCGACAAACTCCTCAAGCTCACGCTCGATCTCGGTGGCACGCGCCGCACGGTGTTCTCCGGTATCCGAGGCAGCTATGCCGCCGCGAGCCTGGTCGGACGCAAGGTCGTGTTGATCGCGAACCTCGCACCGCGCAAGATGCGCTTCGGTGTCTCCGAGGGCATGGTGCTCTGCGCCTCGGGCAGCGATGACCGCGTCTACTTGCTGTCGGCCGATGACGGCGCAGCCGGCGGCATGGCGATCAGCTGACCCTTCGATCGTGAGCCTGCCCACGCTACCGCCGGCCGGTCTCGAACTCGGCACCGCTCGGCGCCACGCCGAGGCGATCCACGCGTTGCTGCCGCAGACGCAATGCACCCGATGCGGATTCCAAGGTTGCCGTCCGTATGCCGAGGCCATCGCAGCGGGCGAAGCGGAGATCAACCGCTGCCCGCCCGGTGGACTCGACACCCTGGTACGCCTTGCGGCGCTCACCGGTCGTCCGGTTCAGCCGCTCGACCCCGCCTGCGGTAGTGAAGGTCCCGAACTTGTGGCACACATCGACGAGGAACGCTGCATCGGGTGCGCGCGCTGTCTGCCGCCCTGTCCGGTCGATGCCATCGTCGGTACGCAGCGCCGGATGCACACTGTGCTGGTGGAACTGTGCACGGGCTGCGAGCTCTGCATCGCCCCCTGTCCAGTCGACTGCATCACCCTGCTCCCTCGCAGCGAAGCGAAGCCCACCGCGGCGGCGCCGTCACCGGCGGAGAACCTGCGGCGCTACGACGCCCACCTCGTCCGCCGTGGACACCGCGAGCAGGCACGCTTGCTGCGGCTTGCCGAACGCAAGGCGCGTGCCGACGGGCGGATGCCGTTGCCCGATCTCCGAGGCGATGCGCCATGAAGCCCGAGGCGCGCGAGGCGATGTTCGAGCGGTTGCGTGCGCGCAATCCGAAGCCCACCACCGAACTTGAGTATCGCAACGCCTTCGAACTGCTGATCGCGGTGATCCTCTCGGCGCAAGCCACAGACCGCAGCGTGAACCTCGCAACCCGCAAACTGTTCGTGGCGGCCGCGACGCCCGCGGAGATGCGGGCGCTCGGCGAACCACGGCTCGCCGAACTGATACGCACCATCGGTCTCTACAAGACCAAAGCCAGGAATGTGATCGCCACCTGCGGGCTGCTGCTCGAGCGGCACAGCGGCGAAGTGCCGCGCACCCGCGAAGCGCTGGAGGCGCTGCCCGGAGTCGGCCGCAAGACCGCCAATGTCGTGCTCAACACGGCGTTCGGCGAGCCGACCATGGCGGTGGACACCCATATCTTCCGGGTCGCCAACCGCACCGGCCTCGCACCGGGGCGCACCCCGCTCGCCGTCGAGAAGAAGCTGCTGCGCGCCGTGCCCGCGCCGTACCTGATGGACGCCCACCATTGGTTGATCCTGCACGGTCGATACATCTGCAAGGCGCGCAAGCCCGATTGCCCGGCGTGCCCGATCGCCGATCTCTGCGCATTCAAGCGCAAGACCCGCGCGACAGACCCTTGCGCGGAGCCGAGATGAGCCCCTTTTTCGACCACTCCCGGGATGAACTGAGACGCGGCTGGCTCGACGCCTGGCGCCGCGGCCGCGACGGCCTACCGCTCACGCCGCTCGAGGCGCAACTCGTCGATGTCCTGCAGGGCCATCCCGAGTATCACGCTTGGTTGGAACAGGGCGAGCGCGCACTCGCTGCGGAGTTCACACCAGAAGCCGGCGTGGGCAATCCCTTCCTGCATCTGTCGATGCATCTGGCCTTGCGCGAGCAGGTCGGTACGGACCGACCGGCGGGGATCGCCCTCATCCACGCCCGTCTGGCCGCCCGCCATGGGCAGATGGAAGCCGAGCACCGCATGATGGAGGCGCTCGGTCGCGCGATCTGGGAGGCGCAACGGGCAGCACGATTGCCCGACGAGCAGGCTTACCTCGAGGACCTCCGTCGGCTGGCGTGAGCCCCGCTCGCCTACTTCCGCTTCGGCTACTTCCGCTTCGGCAGATAAAGATCGGTGAGGGTGCCCTCGAAGGCCTCCGCCGACATCGCGACCGACTCGGACAGCGTCGGATGCGGATGGATGGTGAGACCGATGTCGGCGGCATCGGCGCCCATCTCGATCGCAAGCGCCACTTCGCCGATCAGTTCACCCGCGCTGCTGCCGACGATACCGCCACCGAGCACCCGATGGGTCTGCGGATCGAACAGCAATTTCGTGAACCCTTCATCGCGCCCCTGCGCCAAGGACCGGCCGCTCGCCGCCCAAGGAAAACTGCCTTTCTGATACTCGATGCCCTTGGCCTTGGCTTCGGACTCGGTGAGTCCGACCCAGGCGACCTCCGGGTCGGTGTACGCGACCGAGGGGATCACACGCGCGTCGAAGGCACGCTTTTCACCGGCGATCACCTCGGCGGCGACCTTGCCCTCGTGGGTCGCTTTGTGGGCCAGCATCGGCTGACCGACGATGTCACCGATCGCGAAGATGTGCGGCTGCGCCGTGCGCATCTGCCGATCGACGCTCAGGAACCCGCGCGGATCGACGGACAATCCTGCCGCTTCGACGCCGATACCCGACCCGTTCGGCCGTCGGCCGACGGCCACCAGCACCCGATCGTAGATCTGCGGCGTCGGTGCACCCGTGCCGCTGAAGGTCACGCGCAGCCCCTCCGGCAGCGCCTCGACGGCCTGCACCTTCACGCCGAGCAGGATCTGCTCGTAACGCTTGCGCAGCCGCTTCTCGAGCGGCTTGACGAGGTCGGGATCCGCGCCCGGCATCAGCTGGTCCATGAGTTCGACCACGCTCACCTTGCTGCCGAGCGCGTCGTAGACGCAGCCCATCTCGAGCCCGATGATCCCACCGCCGATCACCAACAGCCGCTGCGGGATGTCCTGCAGTTCGAGCGCGCCGGTCGAGTCCATCACCCGAGGATCATCCGGCACGAACGGCAATCTCACAGGCTCCGAACCGGCTGCGATGATGCAGTGGTCGAAGCCGATGCGCTGCGTGCCGTCCTCGCCTGTGACCTCGAGCACCCGCGGCGCGACGAAACGCCCCTCGCCCCGGATGACCGTCACTTTTCTTTGGCGAGCGAGACCGGAGAGCCCCCCGGTGAGTTTGCCGACGACGGAAGATTTCCAGCTGCGCAGCCTGTCGAGGTCGATCTGTGGCGGTCCGAAAGAGATGCCGTGGCCTGCCATCGCCTGGGCCTCATCGACCACGCGAGCCGCATGGAGCAGCGCCTTGGAGGGGATACAGCCCACATTGAGACAGACGCCACCCAGCACCGGCCAGCGCTCGACCAGGGTGACCTCTAGCCCGAGATCCGCGGCACGGAACGCCGCGGTGTAGCCGCCCGGCCCCGCACCGAGCACCAATACTTTGGCATGACGATCGGTCCCGGCCACGGGCCCGAGTTCCACGACGGGAGCCGTCGCAGCAACGGCTGCCGGTGCGACGGCGGCGGCAGCGACCACCGCGGGCACTGTGGGCACTGCAGTGCCTGCGGGCACCGGTGCCGGTGTCGGTGCCGCTGCAGCCGACGCCGACGTCGGCGTCGACGCCGACGCGACGATGCGTGCGATCACGCTGCCGGTCGACACCTTGGCGCCGCGGACGACGGTGATGGCTTCGACCGTCCCGGCGATCGGCGAAGGCACATCCATCGTCGCTTTGTCGGTCTCGAGCGTGAGCAGCGGCGTATCCACCTCGACGACATCGCCGGGCTGGACCAGCACATCGATGACCGGCACATCCTGGAAGCTGCCGAGATCGGGGACCTTGATGTCTTGGGCGGACATGACGGACACCTCAGGCTGTGGCCGCTGCGACGAGGGCGGCGGGCTCGGCGAGTCGACGGGCGAGCCCGCTCGTGAAGCGCACGCCGGCAGCACCGTCGATGACACGGTGATCGTAGGACAAGGACAACGGCAGCATCAGCCGTGGGACGAACGCGCCGTCGCGCCAGACAGGCCGCATCACCGAGCGCGATACGCCGAGGATCGCGACTTCGGGCGGATTGATGATGGGCGTGAACGCAGTGCCGCCGATCCCTCCCAGACTCGAGACCGTGAAACACCCGCCTTGCATGTCGGCTGCCGCGAGCTTGCCGCTGCGGGCACGCTCGGAAAGCGCCGCGAGGTCACGCGCGATCGCATAGATATCTTTGCGGTCAGCGTCGCGGATGACCGGCACCATCAGCCCTTGCGGCGTGTCGGCGGCGAACCCCAAGTTGAAGTATTTCTTGAAGACCAGGTTCTGCCCCGACTCGTCCAACGAGGCGTTGAAGCCCGGGAACTCCTGCAACGCACGGACACAGGCCGCGACCACGAACGCGAGCGGCGTGAGCTTGACCCCTTGAGCAGCGGCCTCGGGCTTCAGCGCCTGGCGCAGGGCCTCGAGATCGGTGATGTCGGCCTCGTCGAACTGCGTGACATGCGGGATGTTGATCCACGACGCCTGCAACCGCGGACCGGAGATGCGCTGCACGCGCGACAGCGGCCGCGTCTCCACCGGCCCGAACGCGGCATGATCGACCACCGGCAGCTTGGGCAACGCTGGGGCGGCGGGTGCCAGCGCACCGCTCAGCGCCCGCTTGACCCAGGCCTTGACGTCCTCGTGACTGATGCGACCCTTGATGCCGCTGCCCGGGACGCGCGACAGATCGACGCCGAGTTCACGGGCGAGCCGCCTGACCGAAGGCCCCGCGTGCGCGCCCAGGGAACCCGTCCCGTCGATCGGAGCAAGGTCCCGACGCATATCGGCG
>ERZ888423.27-NODE-27-length-125365-cov-19.201141_pt1 | contig 125365 bp, 113 predicted proteins | sample MGYA00520523_ERZ888423 | MGnify/ENA primary metagenome ERZ888423 (study PRJEB32303, sample SAMEA104408611) | aquatic metagenome | biome: Brackish water; feature: Pelagic; material: water | place: Baltic Sea | collected 2014-06-08T10:24:00 | depth 30,27 m ...
TTGAGTCGTTAACGGGTGCGAGTCGGGTGGGTCTTGATGACAGCTTCTTTGCGCTGGGTGGGCATTCATTGCTGGCAATACAATTGATCAGCAAGATTTCAGACACCACCGGCATCTCTTTGCCGATTCGTGCCATCTTTGAACACCAGACTGTTACCACCTTATCAGAACAGTTGGGGATGAAGCGATGTCAATTCGAGTATCAACCGTTGATTGCATTGCGCGTCGCTGATCTTGAGAGCCCCCAAATTTTCTGTGTGCATCCCGCGGGTGGCTATGCAACTGTTTATGCCGAGTTGGCTAGGCAGATGCCTTTTGAATGTTCAGTTTATGGTGTTCAAGCCAGGGGTTTGGGGCAAGGCGAAGCGTCTTTTGAATCACTTGAGGAAATGCTCAGTTCATATTTGAGCGCTATTATCAGACAACAACCCCGTGGCCCCTATTGCTTTGTCGGCTACTCATCAGGTGGAATAATTGCTTATGAGCTTGCGCTGCGTTTAAGCGCACGAGGAGAAGCGATTAAGTTCGTGGTACTGCTCGATAGTATTCTTCCTTCGGAAACGGAAACAGGTGATGATTTGACAGGCCCCGCAGCAATTCAGGATGTGGCAAAGGGTTTTGGTTGGGATCAAGATGAGTCAGTTGAAACGGACCTAATGTACGGGTTCATTTATGAAAAACTGCTTAGCGCCAATCATGCGAATACCGGTTTAGGGCTCGATGGGACGAAGCGGGTGGTCAGCGAACTCATTAACTCAAGGCGTCGTTTGGCGGACTATAAGCCCACGTTCAGTTCGTTTGATTTGCTTTTCTTTGTTGCCGCGTTAGAGGACGAGTTACCAGGCTTATCGCAGCGACGGTTAGAATGGAAAAATTACAACAAAAGCAATCGATACATATCTCTTCCAGCCACTCATCACGGTATGTTGGCGCTTGCTTGCGCTAAAAAAATTGCTGCAGAAATTGATAATCACTTACACGACTGTTGATATGCAAATTTGCGGTCCGACCCATCGGAGTTTTGAATGACCCCATCCCTCACGCAGATGACAACTGCCACGGCTGTGAATGACATTGAGTTATCACGGCCAGCAACTGTAAAAATTGAATCTGAATTTAAAGAGGACCCCGTGCATTGGTTGGGTGAAAATAACGCTAAATTGAATGAATTGTTGCTTAAGCGGGGTGCGGTCTTGTTGAAAGGTTTTGATCCGCTAACGCCTGAAAAATTCGAATCGTTCATTGAGGCGGCATCAGGCGAATTACTGCTTTACAAGAACAGATCTACGCCAAGGTCTGTGGTGCAGGGGCGTGTCTACACATCAACAGAGTATCCGCCTGACCAAGTGATCCCTTTGCATAACGAAAACGCTTATACACATGAGTGGCCACAAAGACTTTACTTCACATGCTTGATGGCGTCGGAGACCGGAGGAGAGACGCCGTTAGCAGACAGCAGACGAGTACTGTCGTTACTGCCGGTTGATTTGGTAGAAAAATTTGAGCGATTGGGTGTGATGTATGTCAGAACGTTTACCCCTGGGCTCGGCTTAACTTGGCAAGAGACATTTCAGATGACCGACAGAATACAGGTACAGAAATATTGCCAAAAACACGGTATCCAAGTGCAGTGGTTATCGGGAGGTAGGCTTCAAATCAAGCAGGTATTGCAGGCAGTGCTGAAACATCCCGTGACCAAAGAAAGGGTTTGGTTTAATCAAGCGCATTTGTTTCATGTGTCCGCCCTAGAAAAAGAGGTCCGTCAAGAAATTGGAAGGACCATACCTGAGGACGAGCTGCCGAGGAATGCATTTTTGGGTAATGGCGAGGCAATTTCTGAGCCTGATTTACAGGCTATTCGGGAATCTTATGCGACCGTTGAGTACGCAGAACCTTGGCGGGAGGGCGATATTTTGGTGGTCGATAACATTTTGTTTGCTCACGGACGCAGGCCTTACTCTGGCCCAAGGCGCGTGATTGTGGGAATGACTTAACCTAATTTTTTTCAAGGGAGTGAAAGATGTTTCAAAACATTATTAGCTTTTCCGCATTTATAGAGCGTCATTATTTACGTGCGGCATTGTTGGTGTTGTGCGTGATATTGGCAGGATGCGGAAGCATAAACAAAAGCAGTTTTAGAGACATGTCAACTGCGTATCGTGAATTGGTTGAAGAGTACACAAATGACAATTTGTTGATGAACATCGTGCGTTCCTCAGAGGATATGCCACTGTCCTTTTTGGATATCCCATCCGTGACTGGATCGGGCTCTGTTTCACCAGGGGCAAGTGCCTCAATGACGGGTATTTCTGCCCAACCAAGCTCAAGACTTGGCTTTTTTTCAACAGGGGTTGGTAGCAGCTATACCCTCGGTGCAACGCTGTCAGTCAATAATTCGTTTACGTTTACCCAATCTTCACTTGACAACGCAACTTTCATGAAGAGGTTTTTAGCGCCTCTTGATCTGAGCATTATTCAAAACCTATCAACGACAGAAGTGCTTAATCAAGCAGTGCTCTATGCCATGATTATTCAGTCCATTAGTGTTGTTGATGAAAATGGTGAGACATCGATTAAGCTGATTAATAATCCCTACGACCCTCACTACCCATATTTTAAGCTAGCCCTAATCAAGTTGGTGGCAGCAAGGTTGCGCGTGGAAAATGAAGCAAACCGAGTGCCAATCTCACCGCCTTTGTCGGCAGCGGAAGTGAAAAACAATCTAATGGCGATATCCACGGCCACAAGTAAGCCAAATGTTGTGTTGACACCCATCACGGACAAATCTGGCCGTCCATCCGCATACCAGCTAGAGCAGGTAAGCAGTGCACCCAAAATGTGTTTTGAGGTTGCAGAGCCATTGATGAGTTTGGACTTCTATTTGCCACCGAGCGCATTCTGTGGCTCTGTGAGCAACAAGGTAAAAAATATGAAAATCTTAGGTGGGACCGACAAACCAGTCAAAAATATGAAAATCACATTTCGCTCACCACGTGATATTTTTGATTTCCTAGGCGCAGTCGTTAATTTGCAAAACAATGCGGTTGACCCTAAGTCAGTAAGCGTATTACCCACGAATAAGATTCGCGCGGGTCTAACAGTTGACGACCTAAAAGCTGAGTCAGTGCCACTGTTCATCGTAAAGCAAAATCCTGGAAGTGGTGTCGATCCTCTCGTTAGATTGGACTATTTGGGTAAGACTTATGTTATCCCTAAAGATGACAGCGGATTTAGCCGTGAGGTATTAACCATCTTGGCTCAGATTGTCACCTTAGCCAAGGTAACGGGCTCAATTCCTGCTTCACCTGCAGTACTGATTCAGTAGTATGGGTATTTTGCAAAGCCAGACAGGACGTTCTTTGACGGTATTGGCACAGCCCGTCGCAACTCAACAGACACTGATTTGTTTCCCCTACGCTGGTGGGGGAGCGTCGGTGTTTCGCGGCTGGCGTTCATTGGCTGAAAATCAAGCCGCTACGCTTATGGCCGTGCAGTATCCCGGTCGGGAAGTTCGTTTTAATGAGCCTTTGGCAGATTGTCATCGCTCACTGGCGGGTGACATCGCCAGAGAGATTGCCCAGCAGGGATGTGATCACAGACGGCTGGTGTTGTTTGGCCACAGCTTTGGTGCGGCGATTGCATTTGAAGTGGTGCGTGAACTTGAGCAGCTAAATCTTCCCCCCTCGCTACTCGTGGTTTCAGGTCGGCCTGCACCCCATGTTCGCAGTCAACGGCCAGCTGTGGTTGATTTAACGGATGAGCAATTTTTAGAACTTATCATTGAGTACAAAGGGTTTCCAGACGAGTTGTTAGAAAATGCCGAATTTATGGCAATCGTTTTGCCTATATTACGTGCTGATTTTAAGATTTCAGAGCAATTTGACTGTGATAACCGTGATTCATTCGAGCCGATTTCAGTACCGATTTTGGCTTTGGGTGCACGCAATGATCCTTGGTTGAGTCAAGCCACTTTAGAGGGCTGGCGAGATTACACGTCTGGGTCATTTTCCATGCAATGGTTTGAGGGTGGGCATTTTTATATCAATGATAACGTGGCATCCATCCTTGAACGAATCTTAGTCAGATGATCCTATATTGATTATCGGAACGTTATCAATGAATGGTTGCGGCTAGCGAAACAAGCCTTTTTAACGAGCGATTTCAAGTATTAAACACACGCCGAGCAGTTCATAAAACGCCTGCACGTATAGTGAATGGTCAGTTCGCGTGGTCTAAAATGGATCACTTACCTTAAAGGATTTTGTTGATGAAAACCTACCAAATTGCCACTCTAGAGGGTGACGGTATCGGGCCTGAGGTCTGCCAAGCCGCCGTTGCTGTTTTGAAGGCGGCAACGCCACAGACACAACTGCAGTTTGAACAGCTGCCAGGCGGTGCAAATCATTACCTTCGGTCAGGACATGTACTCGATCAAGACACATTTACCGCTTGTCAAAAGGCGCATGCCATTTTTCATGGGGCGGCAGGTCTACCTGAGGTGACTTATCCAGATGGGACAGAGGTTGGAAATGATCTTCACTTGCAATTGCGATTCAAGTTGGATTTATATGCCAATGTCAGGCCTATCAAACTGTATGATCCGGCATTTGCGCCACTGAAGGACTTAAAACCGGGTGGTATTGATTACGTTATTGTTCGAGAAAACACCGAAGGCCTTTATGCCAGTCGTGGTGGTGGCACACTACTTCGCGATAGTGTGGCCACTGATACGTTGGTGATTACTCGCCACGGCGTTGAGCGAATTGCCAAATTTGCCCTCGAATTATCCCGCACCCGTTACGGCGCACCCAGTGACAGTGTGCGCCGATTGACGATTTGCGATAAGGCCAATATTTTGCGTAGTTACGCCTTTTTTAGAGCCGTTTGCCAAGACGTGGCCACACAGTTTCCGGACGTTGTGCTTGATTACGCTTATGTCGATGCCATTACCGTGCACATGGTCAAACGACCAGGATCTTTTGATGTCATCGTGGCTGAGAATATGTTTGGCGACATCATCTCGGATCTTGGTGCCGCCACTGTGGGTGGGCTCGGTATTGCACCTTCAGCTGAGATTGGCGACAACCACGCTTTGTTTCAGGGCTCTCATGGTTCAGCACCCGATATTGCCGGTAAAAACATCGCCAGTCCTTTGGCTACCATTTTGTCGGGCGCTTTCATGTTGCGCTGGCTTGGCCAGCGCCATGATGACCCGTCGCTGCTTGAGGCAGCGCAACGTATTGAAAAAGCTGTCGAAGATGCGCTTAAGGATCCACTAGCGGTGCCAGCCGATCTTGGGGGGAAGGCCAGTTGCACGGCAGTGACTCAGGCAATCTGTCGTCGTTTGGCCTGACCCCTGATTACCGTGTTTAGCGGCCTTTTAGGGGATACTGAGGGTCAACGAATCCATGCGTTGAGGCGTATCCTGGCGGTACTAGACTGTCGACCAATGCTTCGTCTTCAGGCGCGATCTCAACATCTAGAGCGTTGATGTAGTCTTGCCATTGCTCGAGTGTACGAGGGCCGCCAATCACGCCGCTGACCATTCGATTGTTCAGTGCCCACCCGATTGCAAATGTCGTGGGACTCATGCCACGGTGTATGGCGTGAGCTTTGAGTTGATCGGCAATTTCGATGGACTCGCGACGAAATTCTGTTTGATGGATCCGTTTGTCGCCACGTCCGGCCCGGCTCTTTGGGTCTGGTTGGATGTTAGGCTCATATTTTCCAGTTAGAACGCCACGCGCCAGCGGGCTATAGGCCACCACACCGACCCCATAGTGGTGACAGGCCGGAATGACCTCTGTCTCGATCAATCTCGTCACGGCGCTATAAGGCGGCTGGCAGACAATGGGTTGAGCAATACCCATTCGCCTAGCCGTTTCGACGATGCGAGCCACACGCCAGCCCCGGAAATTAGAGATGCCGTAATAGCGTATTTTTCCCAATTCAATGAGTCGGGCGAAGCTCGAAAGCGTTTCCTCAATCGGTGTGGTTTCATCATCTTTGTGCATATAGTAAACATCGATACAGTCGGTATTGAGCCGCTGAAGACTTTTGTCGATTGCCTGCATGACCCATCGACGAGACAGTCCTTGGTCGTTTGGTTCATTGCCAATCGGATTGGCAACCTTGGTGGCCAGCACCCAACGCGAGCGGTCTCTTGCGATGAGCTTACCCACCATGCGCTCAGATTCACCGCCAGCGTAATTATCCGCCGTGTCGATGGCATTCAAACCAGCGTCACGGGTCACTGAAATGATTTCTTGCGCTACTTTTTCATCGGTTTGGTCGCCAAACATCATTGATCCAAGCCAGAGACGCGGCACGCGTAAGCCGCTGTGACCAAGCGTCAAGTATTGGGGTGTATTGTTATTCATGGTTATTTCCAAGTAGTGATGATCGCATGGCCTTGCTTAAACGATATCGACTGATCTGATTTGTCGGTCTGTCATTATAGATGTCACCTGAATAGGAGGGTGTGACCGGTGGTAAGCTTTACGGCGCGTCGTATCATGTCAACCTAAATTTAGAAAAAGGGTCTTGCCCTAAATGGATGAATAATCATGTCCCAAACTCGAGCGGTTGAAGTTTCCTTGCCTGACGGTGCGACGTTATCTTGCACCGTCTTGGGGCAGGGTGTGCCTGTGCTTTGGATCAGCGGTTTGGGCGGCACGGCGAGTTTTTGGGACACGATATGTCCTCGTCTTAGTGGGGTTATGTCGATTACCTTCGATCAGCGCGGTTTGCGTCAGTCCAAACGTGGGACGGCGGTCGTCAATATTGAGCGCTTAGCGCTCGATGCCATGGCAATCTTGGATCATTTGGGCCTTGAAAAGGCCCATGTGGTTGGTCACTCCACGGGAGGCTGCATCGCGATGACGATGGCACTGGTGTCGCCCCATCGCATTAGTCGCCTCGTCATCAGTGGTTCGTGGGCAGGTCCTAATCCTTATATGAATGCCTTGTTTGGCTGGCGAGAACAACTGCTGCAGACCGATGCGAGGCTTTATCAGGCAATCCTGCCTTTTTTTTCAAACACACCGCAATGGTTGATTGATCATCCACACCAATTGGCATTACCCACCGAGCCATTAACCAGTGCGCAAATCATAATCGTAAAGGAGCGCATTGCCGCTTTGTTGGCTTTTGACTGCCGACAAGACATCGCCGCTCTTAACCAGCCCTGTTTGGTAATCGGCGCTCGCGATGATTGGGTCGTGCCGATGTTCTTGCAAGAAGAGCTGGCAAATCACGTGCCAAATGTGAGCACGCATTTTTTTGAGAATGGCGGACATTTTTTTCCGCACTCACAGAATCTCCAATTTGTTAGTTTGATGAACGATTGGTTGCTGTCCCATCGTGATGATTAAATCGCAAAGCCTGACCATAGCGGTTTTGGTTTGACACAAGGAGTTCTACAGTGGATCGTTCAGTACAGCAATCAGAAAAGCTCTCAGCCCAGTCTCTCCGAGATCTGGGGTCAACCGCTTTTGAAAGGCTTGGGGTGCCGTCAGATGACGCACGCCTATGCACGGACCTTCTGGTGATGGCGGATCTTTTTGGGTTGAAAACTCATGGGATGAGTCGGCTCGAGTCCTACGGTGAGCGTTTGCGGATAGGTGGCATCAAATCCAAACCTATTATTCAAATTGAGCAAGTGGCCAATGCAGTCATCAAAGTCAATGGTGACAATGGGCTTGGACCTGTCGTTGGTATGCGCACACTGCATGCCACCATGGGTGTTGCTCGTGAGCATGGTGTTGGTATCGGTTTGGCTCGCGGGAGTAACCATTTTGGGCCGATTTCCCCCTATTTATATGAGGCTGCACAATCAGGCTTTGCTTGCTTGGTGTGTAGTAATGCGACCACGACTATTGCGCCCTGGGGGGGTAGTGATGCCCGCCTTGGCAATAACCCCATCGGATTCGGTGCGCCAGGACCGGATGGTAACCACTTCATGCTTGATATGGCGATCAGCGTGGCCGCTAGAGCAAAAATCCGCGCTGCATTGCGTGATGGTATGCAGATCCCTAGCACCTGGGCAACAGATGAACAGGGCCTTCCGACAACGGATCCTGCCAAGGCATTGGACGGGTTTTTACAGCCAATGGGTGGGTACAAAGGGTACGGGCTGGCGCTAATGGTGGATTTATTGGCCGGTGTCATGTCGGATGCGTCATACCTGACTCACGTGAAGTCATGGGTCGATGCGCCAGAAGAACCTCAAAACCTTGGGCACTTTTTTCTACTGATCGACACCAAGGTTTTGGGGCCAAGCAGCTGGCTGCTTGAGCGTATGAAAGATTTTCTGCAGATTTTGCATGCCAGTGAGCCGTCGGATGCTGCACGCCCAGTTTTGGTTCCTGGCGAAATTGAACTCGGTCGCATGCGTGAAAGATTACGCGACGGTATTGATGTCGATGCCGCCTTGCTCAAGTTGCTCCGTTAGTTTTGCGTTTGAGGTATTTCAATGACTCAAAACACTGAGCATTGTGCGAAGCGTGTTTCGGAAGTGTGGCCGGCAGCGGTTGCTCCAATCGCTTGCCCTGACTGCTAACCATGGATCTGAACCCATCACGCTTACTTCTTTGAGTTCGTAACAGGCCACAGACCTTGGGGCGTGATCAACGTTGATGAAACGCACGGCATGAACCGTGCCAGGGACAGCAGCCAATCCTGGCATGTGTTCGGTGTCATACCACGCACTGACCTCTTTAGACCATCCCTTGTTGGTATCAGTTTCAACCACGTAGTGGGCGTTGACTTGCTCGCCACGACTTGCGCCAGTGAATTCGATCACACGCTCTAAGCGAGAAACAGTTGCTTTTTTGTCATTGCAGAGTTTTTGCCATGCTTTTTCCCAAGCAGATCGTAATTTTTTACCGATTTTGATTGATTCATCGAGTCTTGCGTAGGCGTAGCAAAGGACGCGTTTCGAGCCTTCGGCTGGTTTGATCTCAATGGCAATTCGATAACCAGCTGGTGCCGCACCCATCAGGGTTTGCAGGCTTGATTCATTCAGGATTTTAGCCATTGTCGGTTTGATTCGGGCTTTAAATAGCAACACATTGGTCTTCATGACACGCTCCGCAGTGGACACAGTCGACGGTAACAAACTCAATCGTAACTGATGTTTTAAATTGGGTTCGCTGATGGTGAAAAAGACGCTATAACTAAATCTAGCTTTAGGCCTCAGTGGGTGCTATTGACACAAATTATCTGTTGGAATTTTTTTGAGTGGTTTCAGTTTTCAAACTTATAAAGCTTTTGCGGATTGTTTACCAACAAAGCGGTAAGCGCTTCAGGGCTTGGGGCGATCTCGGCTAACGCTTCAACCAGTGTGACGTCATCTGGAATATGAGTGTGATTGGGATGTGGCCAGTCAAGCCCCCAAAGGCATTGGGTTGGATATCGAGCAACCAGGTCGGCGGCTAGTTTTTTGCCAGCCAGATAGGGCGGTGTCTGGTCTATCCGGTCAATACCGCTGACCTTGACGTGAAAATTGGTTTTCTCCAGCAGGCGGCAAAGGGCCATGTAGTGTTTGCCCGTTAACCCATCGCTGGCATTAACACGTCCGATGTGATCGACAACAACAGGGACATGCTGTGCGCAGGACTCAAGTATCGGTGAGAGTTCGTGAATGAGTTCTTTTTCAAAATGAACTTGCAAGTGCATGTCAATATCTGCCAAGCGTTTGGAAAACTGTAATAAGTCTCTAGCGGTGAGAGATGATTTGAGGTGTTTCATGAAGTTGAATCGGACGCCGCGAAAACCGACGCTTTTGAGCCGTTCAAGTTCCCCCAGCGTGACTGCCGGTTCAACGAGCGCGATACCAAGATAATGGCCATTGCCATGAGCAATGGCATCTTGTGTGGCCCGAAGGTCGTAACCGTGCAGGGCTGAGCCGACAATCACACAACGCGTGATACCCAATCGCTTATGAAGCGCAAAGAGTTTTTCTTTGGGTGCATCAGCGGGCGTAAAGTTTCGGCTTTCATCAAAAGGAAAGAGGCTAGCTGGCCCGAATACGTGAACGTGCGAATCACATGATAGTGGCGGCAGCGCGAACGAAGGCTTACGCTCGGACTCAAGGTATGTTTTGATGGGGGCCGTTAGGTTCATGGGCAATTGGCGCGCTCTAAAGGTGATGATTGAAAAGTGTTAAGCGTCGAGCATTGATGAGAATTTCTTGAGCGTTTGACCATCAATGAGGTAACACTTTGGCCCCTATTTTCTACCCCCCCAATCATCGGGTCGGTAGACAATAGGGGGGAATCAAATCTTAACGCTCAAACAGACCGCAGGTCCAACTTGACACGGCAAACAAATAGTCGTCGGTATCACGCTTGGTAACCAATTGAACACCGATTGGCAATGCGTTATCGCCACTAAACAAAGGAAGTGTCATCGAGGGCGTGTGGCAAGCCGTCCAGATTGAGCTAAAGGAATGCGAACCTGTTGCGTTCAGTCCAATCGGTGCGACACCAGGCGCTGATGGGGTCAGGATGACATCAAAATCTCTAAAGACATCATCAAGCTGCAATCGCAAGTCTTCGCAATGTTTTCTGGCGTCTTGATATTGCTCAAAGCGACATTCAGCGCCATGTCTTAAACGATTTTCACGCAACGTTTGACTGATCTCATCGAAATGATTGTCGAGCTCCCAAGCGCGGTTTCGTGAAAACTCAAAACTCGAAACCCGTTGATGTGTCTCATCGATTGAATCAAAGTCAGCTGACAATCTTAGGTCAGTCACTGTCGCACCGGCTTTGGCCATCGCTTGCGCGCAGGACTCAATGGCGCTCTTAGTGGCGTGATCCGCCTCATCCCAGAATTGAGTCCGACAAACGCCCACGCGTGGCGGTTGACAGTTGCGGACAGCTTGCGCTTCAGACATTTCGCCTAGCAACACATGTCTGTATAAGGCGATATCTTCAATTGAGCGTGCAATCAGCCCCAAGGTATCGAAAGACCCTGCTGCTTCCATCACCCCAGTCATCCTGAAATCACCCCAAGTGGGCCGATACCCAAAGCAACCGTTGTAGGCAGCCGGGCGTATGGTTGAGCCAGATGTTTGCGTACCGATCGCCAGGGGAACCATACCGTCTCCTACTGCGGCAGAAGAACCGCTTGATGAGCCGCCTGGTGTTCGACTGGGATCCATCGGGTGCATGGTTTTGCCAGGATACCGGTTCGCAAATTCAGTCGAAACCGTTTTTCCAAGAATGATGCCACCAGCCCGTCGCGTTAGGGCCACACAAGCCGCATCCTTATTTGGCTGATGTCCAGCGTGAATCGGTGTGCCGTATGTTGTTGGCATGTCGGCGGTGTCGATAATATCTTTGATGCCAACGGGCACGCCATGTAATGCGCCTTTGAATGGCCCTTGATCAAGAGCTTGCGCCTGCCGAATGACGAGCGCGGGATCAATGTATTCCCAAGCTTGAACACCAGATTCACGTTCAGAGATTCGATTTAGGCAGGCACGCGCAACCTTTTCAGCGTTAAGTTTTTTGTCCCGAATCTGCTGAACTATTTTTGTTGCTGTAAAGGTGTGGATACGGTCTTCGAGCATGCATAAACCTCATATTTAAAAATGTGCAAAGTAAAAGGTTGTCTTTAAAAAGTAAAAGTCTTCAGATCAAACCCTGCAATGCATCTGTTCAGTAATCTTTAACAAATAGCTTGCAGTTTTAATATCTCTTCTGGTGTTGCTCGCCTTGGCTCGTTAGGCTCGGATGCAACTTGAGTTCATCTTGAGGATCGCACACTGATAGCGATCTTTGCAACGCTGCAAAGATAATCATGCCGGTCAACGTTTTGTCAATCTTTGCAAATAAGGATTTAACTTGAAGCATCAGGTGAGAGTTTTAAGGCGATTTTTAATAGTTTTCATCAGAAATTCTTTCTCCTACGCTGCATTTACAACCACTTATCGCGGGTGTGTTTTTGCTTTATGGTGATCCGTCTTAGGTTTAGGCACTTCGTAATGACGCTCAAACCGAAACAAAAAATGTTGTTGTTTTGCAGTGGCCAGTTTGTCTGAGTTTTTTTTCAAAAAAAATCAACAATTTTTTTTCACATGGCTTGTCTGATAAGGGTGGTCTTGAGTGCACTGAGGGTCTAAAATGCAAACGGTTAACTGCGCAAGAGCCCCGAGTTCATTAGCTTTAGGCCGATCAGAAAATCATATACTAAGGGAAATGAAGCGTTTTTTCAGGACCCTAAGGTAAGCCATCTAATGGTAAACACGTAAGTGATTGCAATATTGACTGTTTTTGGTATTCGCATTAAGTTTTGGCGGCTGAGTTCTTCAGTATTTGGGACGAAAGAAGCGAATTTCAAAAATTGGAAACGGAGAATCGTATGAAACTGAAATTATCCACAGGGCTGTTGTCATTGACTGCCGCTAGTTTGCTGACTTTGGCAGGCACGGCTTCAGCCGTAGCGCCAATTAAAATGCGTTGGGCATCTGACCATAGCGGTCCTCCACACCCAGCGGCAATTGCTGAAGTGTACTTCGCTGAAAAGCTTGAGGAAAAAGTGCCTGGCAGTAAAGTTCAGATTTATTGGGCCAAATCCCTTTACACCATCCCACAAGGTGTTAAGGCTTTAACGCAGGGTAACTTGGAAATGTTGACGGGGCAGTTTGGTAAAACAGCCAGCGCTGAGCCATATGCCAACGTCATGTTAGGTGCGGGTAAGCTGACGACACCTGGCGCGATCGGCAAGCTTGACACAACACTGACTTACAAAGCAGTGGCTGACCTGATGAGCAAAAAGCATCAGATCACCTTGTTGGCCTCAGGCGATATGAGTATGTTCATGGGCATTGGTGGCACCAAGGGCCGTTACGTCTCGCCAAATGATTTTAAGGGCAGTAAAGTACGCAGTATGGGCCCTGCTGAAAACGCATTGTTATCTTCATTGGGCGCTAACCCGCAGGCCATGGCTTTTGGTGATGTGCCGTCAGCCTTGCAGACAGGCGTGATCGATGGTTTGTTGACCAGTCTCGGTGGATTTAACGCCGTGAAGGAGCAAGCCCCGTATTTTACGGTTGCGGGTCTTAACGGCCTTGTTGGCGATTACTACTGGTTCGGTGCGTCCCAGAAGTGGTGGAACAGACTGAGCAAGGCCCAACAGGCAGCGGTGTCTGAAGTTTTTTACAATGACTTCTTGCCTTTTCAACGTGCCATCAACTTTTGCGCTGACCAACGTATTGTGAAACAGTTTCAAACGACGGATAAAAAAGCGCCAGGCATTTACATCATGACGCCAGAAGAAGCTGCTCAAATCAAGTCAGCAGAAGGTGGGGCTACCAACGAGTGGATCAGGTCCAAAGTTGACGAAAAAGGTGCAAAACTTGTCAATGCTTTTGAATTGGAAGCCGCTCAATTGGTTGCCGAAAATCCAATAGGAAGTTCTGCAGTAGAAAAGGTTGATTGCAGCCAGTTCGATAAGGTGTTCGCACGTTACGGAAAGGGCGGAGAACTCACGGGTAAAAAAGAACGTAAGTAATCAATTCTTTCGTGTCTGTTAGGTGACAAATACGAGCCGCCGTTTAGTCTGCGGGTTATGTAGGATATAGAAACCTTAAGGGTAGATTGTGACTAAAAAACTTGGAATTTTATCGTTTGCCAATCGCATGAACATTGTGATTGAGTCGGTGGTCTCGTATTTGGCTGGTTTTACATTTTTTGCTGTAACCATCTTGGCGATTGTTGAAATCATTCGAAGATACATTTTTGGTCTTGCTTTCGAATGGGGCCAAGATGCTGCCATTTACTTTGTGGTGGTCGCGGTGGTGTTATATTTCAGCGTTACACAAATACGCCGTGGACACTTGGTGATGGCTGCTCTGATAGAGTACCTAAATCACAAAAAGTGTTATCGCATCGTTGGCCTTTCAAAAATAGTTTCAACCACGCTGACAACTGTCTTATGCTTTGCATTGAGCTACGCAGGTTGGTCGATGGTGACCTACTCGTATTCAGTAGAACTGAAGAGTGAAAGTCTTATTTTAGACTTATGGCCGTTTTACTTTTTCTTTGTGCTAGGGATTGGCCTGATGGGTCTGGTTGCTTTTTTTCAAATCATTGAAGATGTGGTTGCATACCGTAACGGCGAGCACCTGAAGGGTAAAATTGAATTGGTTGCTGACATCTGAACAACAACGTTTTTGTTTTTTTGAGTCTTTTACCTTTTCTGAAATTGGCAACATAGTTTAAAAAAATTATCGATAAACTCAGAGGCTTCCAACATTCAAAGGTTGGATAGGCTTTGCTATAAAACAAAATTAGGGAATGACATGGGTGCTTTAGGCAGCGTACTTATTGTGTTTTTGCTTGTTGGTGTACCGATCGGCGTCGCGCTGTCTGGCGCCACTGCTGTGATGGTTCTTTTTGATGATTTTTTGACGTTCAATACGTTATCCGATGCCTTTTTTAGTTTCTTGGCCAAGTACACGCTGATTGCTATTCCCTTTTTTATCTATGCTGGTTTTTTGATGGAAAAAACCGGTTTGGTTTCAGGCTTATTCCGGTTCGCTGATTCTTTGGTAGGGTGGATCCCAGGTGGATTTGCGTATGCCACGCTTATTGTTGCTGTTTTGTTTGGTGCCATCTCAGGCTCATCGACTGCCATGGCGGCAGCTCTTAGCGTGATAGCTTATCCAGAACTGATCAAACGTGGCTATCCCGTCTGGATGTCTGCCGGTCTTATTGCGTCTGCCGGCGGTATTGCTTTGCTTATACCGCCGAGTGTGACCCTGATTCTTTACGGTATTTTGACTGAGAGCTCAATTATTAAATTATTCTTTGCTGGCATGGTTCCTGGAATCATGTTGGCCATTAGTGATGCGGTCATTATTTTCTGTGTTTCGATGTTTATTAAGTTGCCCCGCAAAAAATTTGACATCAAGGAAGTGGGTCGCACCCTTCTTGAAGCCTATCCTGCTCTTCTGATGCCTGTGATTGTTTTGGGTGGCTTATACGGTGGCGTCTTTACCCCAACGGAGGCTGGTGCTGCGGCCTGTGCCTACGCGATGCTCTACGGGTTGATCGCCAAACGCCGTGAATTTATGAAAGAAATTGGTCCAACAACCCTTAGAACGCTGAATTTGACTGCTATTGTCTTTTTCTTGCTTGGCTGTGTGGGCGTGTTTCAATTCTTTTTGGCCAACATGGGTTGGCCACAAATGATTGCAGACTGGGTTGGCACACTTGGCTTGTCTAAAACCGGGTTCTTGTTTGTGTTGATGGGAACACTACTCCTGTTGTCGACAGTGCTGACAGGTGTCGCTGTTTTGGTGCTGACCGTGCCAATCTACTTTCCCGTTGCACTCGCTTTAGGCGTAGATCCTATCCATTTGGGCATTCTCACGGCACTTTGTATTGAAATTGGCGGTGTGATTCCACCGGTTGGTCTTAACCTGTTTGCTGTTAGCGGTGTGACTAAAGTACCGCTTACAACGGTCATCAAAGGGTCGTTCCCATATTGCATCTCTGACACGGTTGTGTTGATACTGGTCTTATTGTTCCCAGCGCTTGCACTTTACGTACCTAACTTGCTTGTTGTTTCGACGTTCTAACGCCAATTGAAGCACTGGAAAAAACCTGAACTTTTCGAAGTTGGTTTTTTCTAGTGTGTTTTGGTGATTTTTCTGATCTTTTTGAAAGTTGCCATTGGGTGTTGTTTGTCTGGAAACTCTAATTGTTTGGTAAATCTTTAACACCATTGTTCGCAAGCTATCAAAGTAATGTCGTGTTTTCACATGGCTGGCGTTTGTGAGTATTGGTTGAATAGGATTGGCTAATTTGTCAACCAAGAAAAACTCTCTTAGATAGGATGTACTGTGGGCTTGACTATCGTTGAAAAAATTCTTGCCAGACACGCTGGTCGAGAGACTGTGCAAGCCGGTGAGGTGGTGGTGGCGGAAGTAGACTATGCCATGGTCACTGATACCCGAGCGGTGAACACGATCAAACTAATTAATTCCTTTGGCGATCAGCCACTGAAATTCGCAAACAAAACGTCATTGGTTTTAGATCATTACTCACCACCACCCAATCAAGAAGCCGCTGACATTCACTCTTCAATGAGAGCGTTCGCGACAAAGCGTGGCACAGGCCTTTACGATATTGGTGATGGTATTTGTCACCAAGTGTTGCCTGAAGGTGGTCACTTGACCTGCGGTGATTTGGTGGTCGGTACGGATACGCATTCAGTGACATACGGCGCCTTTAATGCTTTTGGTACCGGCATTGAAGGCACTGATGTTTGCGCGGCCATGATAAGCAGTAAGTTATGGTTTAGAGTACCTGAAACGGTACGGATCGACTTGCAAGGCGTGCTGACGCCTGGCGTTTGGGCCAAAGACATCACGCTTGCTTTGCTTGGTAAGTTTGGTGCTGAAGGTCTGAACTACCATGCCATCGAATATGTTGGTGACGCTGTGGCGGCCATGGCTATTGATGATCGTATGACACTTTGCAATCATGCCGCAGAACTCGGTGCCAAGGCTGCCATTCTTGAGCCGGATGAAAAGACATTCGCTTGGCTCAAAGCACATGGCGCTAAGACACCTCGACCAACTTTTGCAGATGCAGACGCCAAATATAGCGAGCGTTACACCATTGATGTGGCCAATCTTGCGCCTCAATTGGCTCGTAAGCACGAGGTTGATAACATTGTCGGTGTGGATCAAATTGAGCGACAAAAAATTCAATTCGCCTTGATTGGTACTTGTACCAATGGAAGGCTAGATGATATCCGGCAAGCAGCTTCCATTCTCAAGGGTCGTAAGCTGGCCAGTGGCGTGCGTATGATTGTGACACCAGCCTCAAGGCAAATTTATTTGGCCGCACTCAAAGAAGGCTTGATAGAAATTCTGACAGTCGCTGGTGCATCGTTCGAGTCTGCTGGCTGTGGTACGTGTGTCGGCATTACCAATCGACTGGTGCCTGGCGATGGTGATACGGTTATATCAACAGCCAATCGAAATTTTAAGGGCCGCCTCACCAATAAGAATGCTGATATTTGGTTAGGCTCAGCCGCGACGGTTGCCGCCTCTGCATTAACTGGCTTTATCACTGATCCTCGCATGGTTGAGGGTGGCACCTGGCGGTCTCACTCATGAGTAATCAACTGGTGATTCAAGGTTCAGCATTTCTGCTTGGTGATGATGTCAATACAGATTTGAACTGTTCAAACAAATACTCGCCAGGTCAGGGTGTCGACGACGTGGCTAAACACGCTTTTGATCAGCTTTCACCTGGGATTGCGTCACGTATCGACAGTTCTGGTGGTGGTATTTTGGTTGCAGGTAAACATTTCGGTATCAATTCTTCTCGTGAACAAGCCACCCATGTGTTGCATAAGATGAAAGTGCGCGCGGTTGTTGCTCAGTCTTTTGGGCGTCAATTCTTTCGCAACGCGATTAACAACGGTTTGCCTGTTTTTGAGTGTGACACCAGTACGATCCTAGAAGGACAGGCGCTTGCATTGGATTTGTCGTCTGGTACCCTGCATTGCGACGGAAACTTGATACAAAAGGTGCCGCCGCTACCGGCTGAAATTCTGGTCATTCTATCTATGGGTGGTTTGTTGCCCTTTCTCAAAAAGTACCCTGATTGGAACTTTGTATGAGTGCGACCCGAGCGACGGCTAAGCGCAGGGTACTTCGCCAAATGCTTGTATCGTCTCAAACCCTATGCGCACCAGGTATCTATGATGGTTATGGTGCGCGACTGGTTGAACAAGCTGGCTTTTCTGCTGCGTATATGACAGGCAACGGTGTATCTGCCACCTTACTTGGCCGACCTGATGTGGGATTGGTCGACCTGACTTTGATGACTGACCATGCGCGGCGTGTTGCCTCAAGCGTTGATATTCCTATTATTTGTGATGCCGACACGGGTTACGGCAACGTTGTGAATGTTCGGCGAGCAATAATGGAGTTTGAGGCTGCCGGTGTGGCTGCTATTCACATCGAGGATCAGATTTCTCCGAAGCGCTGTGCTCAGATGGAAGGTGATAGAACAGTACTGGATTTCAAGCAAGCTGTGTCTAAAATATCTGCGGCGCACGCCGCCCGGTCTGACCCCGAATTTGTTTTAATCGCGCGCACTGACTCAGCTGGTTCGCTTGGGCTTGAGGAAGCCATTGGACGCGCTCAAGCTTTTGCCCAAGCTGGTGCTGACGCTATTTTTGTTGAGCTCAAATCAACGCCGCATATTTTGCAAGACATCCGCACTATTAAAGCTCAAGTGTCGATTCCGGTGGTTGTCAACATGGACAGTGCCCGCGCATTGCGTCAACTTCAGCGCGACGAACTTAAAAAATCCGGTGTTGACTTGGCGATCTATCCTGCGCTAGCCCGTGGTGTTTTTGGTCATGCCATGCATGCGGCGCTCTCGCACTTGCACGATGTGGGGAATATGGCTGATTATGAGGGAAAGATGTTTACTGCCCAACAGTACAATGAAGCGTTGGGCCTGAGCGAAGTTGAGGCGTGGGAAACTCGCTTTGATTAATGGTTGACAGTAATTTGTTGTGCAGTGTAAATCCGGTCATTCGAGGCGACTCTTGGTTGGTTTTTTTTGGGCCATAAAAGACAACTTTATTTGTTCGCGCGTATGAAGCCATGATTGTTAAGCTTTTAGCGGTTGTGTTGAAATCAGGCAAAGAGCTACCAATACGGACAATCCCAGCGCTAAGGTCAACCACAAGATGTGGGCTCCCCACTGAGTCAACGCCAGTCCAAAAAGAAAAGGGGCAGCCGCTTGGGCGAGTTTGGCTGGCATCATGAGCCAGCCTTGCCTGCGCCCGTAGCCGTTTGCGCCAAAGATAGCCAAGGGAAGGTTGCCGCGGGCAATGATTAAGATTCCGTTGCCAATCCCATGCAAGAGCACAAACACGAAAGCAATTGGTCCAGCGAAGATCATCAGTAGCAAGGCGGCGACTGGATGGCAGGCGGCAGCCCAGCGCGTTGAAATGAGTGGGTGCCAACGTTGCATATAAAAGTAGTCAATCAAACGACCGACGACTTGAGATGGCCCGACAAATGAACTGATGGTGAAAGCCAGTGCGACGGCCACACCCATTTCTTGTAGCAATCGTGGCAAGTGCATCATCAGGCCCATACCAACAAAAGCGTTGGCGGCAAACACGTAAGCCAGCAGAACGCCCACAATGATTTCTTTACGCCGCTGTTGCGGGCTAATGGCGATGGGTTCGCTGTTGGTTTTGGTGGTTTGGGGGGGTTGGACGGCGTTAGGTTTGTTATCTGTCGTGCTTGCTAGGATTCTCGAAGGAGTAGGCATCATCGCGTGCAGGGGCAATCCAATACATAGGTGTACCAATGCCCAAAACCAACACACGCCTCGCCAGCCGTATCGCGCTTCGACGTAGACTGAGACGGTCCAGCCAACAAAACTCGCAAACCCAGCCACAAGGGTAAGGCCGGTGATGGTGCTGCGCGCTTCTCTACCAAACAACCGCACCAGAGCGGCAAAGGCGACTTCAAATAGGCCAGTAGCCAAGCCTAAACCCATCAATGCATAAGCCAAAATGAGGGTCCACAGTCCTTGCGCAAAACCCAAAGTGATCAGAGATGCCGCAAAAAAGATGTTTGACAACATAAGGACAGGTCGTCCGCCGAGGCGATCTACCAAGCGCCCAGCAAATGGCCCCAAGAGCGCTGAAATCACCAGGGCCATTGAGAATCCAGCAAAGAGCGCCACGTGAGGAAGATCCAATGCGCGGGCTGCCTGCACGGCAATAACGGCTGGTAAGTATTGGGCCGCTGCACTGGCTATAATCTGGGCCAAACCCATGGTCCCAACGGCCTTGGTTTTAGAAATCATGCGAGTTGGCGAAAGTCATGAGGTTTATCAGGTAAGTCTTATCAAATGGCCGACAAATGCCTTGGCATTGACTTAACCTTACATCAAGGCGAACTTGATTGGAGTCATCTGGTTTTGTGTTTCGATATCCGCAGCGATAACTCTCGCTTGCAATCACAGACGACGCACCCGAGGTGCGCGTAAGGTCTGAGCCGTAAAGGGACCTGCGTTTGCGTCAACCGTATCAAGCACGCCTGTCTTTAAAATGAAAGCACCAGTGCTTCTGATGTCAGCAACGACGGCCTGCCTGGCTCGAATGGGATCTCGACTCATCAAGCTGTCAAGCAAGCGTGCGTGGTGATCAAATGAATCCCATTGAATAATGCCCTTCGTAGCATGTCTTAAGGTCAGCGATACGGCTGGTGCAACTTGTACCCAAAGTCCTTCAATCAAATCAAACAAATGAGGCATTTGAGCGGCGCGGTAAATGGTGAAATGAAGATCGCGATTGGTGCGTGACAGCAGGGTATGGTTGGGTCGCGGCTTGGTACCTTGTCGCTCAAAACGCAACACGGCTTGACGAATATGTTGCAGCTTGGTCTGTGACAATTGCTTGCATGCGACCTCAGTGGCGAGTCCCTCAAGCGCGCAGCGAATCTTTACGAGCTCAGCAAAAACTGCTGCATTGGGGCACGAAACGCAAACGGTTCGATTCGCCAAAACAGTCAGCGCACCTTCCGCACACAACCGACTAACGGCCTCTCTGACAGGCATGACGCTTGTGCCAAATTGTTCAGTTAACCTTCTAAGCGTTAATTTTTTACCTGGCGCGATAGCGCCAGTGATCAATAAGCCCCTGAGCTTATGATGAACCGTATCGGCAAGGGCATTTCGTTTGTTGCTGTCCTGAAGACCACTACAAGCAATCACTACGGCGACAAGATCTTGGTGTGCCAGATCCTGAGAACCTGACTGAGCTAATAGAAGCGCTTGGGGTGATTGCACCCACGGGGCTTGCAGGATCAGTAACGCTTTTCGAATGCAACACCATGCACGGTTCGAATTCAAACATCACCCCTTTTCCGCGAAGCAACATTTTTGTGGTGTACAACAGCCTAGAAAACAAGCTGCTTGAACCATTTTGTGGCTTGGTATCCCGTCCCAACTTCATCGCTGAGCGAGAACAGTATTTGAGTCTTTGACGGTTTGCTGATCTTATTGGTAGAAAATACAAATCAATCAGGCAAAAAAACAGGCCAACCGTTCAGCTGAATGGTTGGCCTGTTTTGCCTGAACCGCCGTGTTTTTTTAACCGGCTTTATCTATTTTTATGGCGTTTCGACATTACTTGGCACTAGCGACAGCGGCCTCAGCCATGTCAACAAGTTCTTTGCCAATACGCGCTTTCCACTTGTCATAGACTGGCCGTGTGACTTTGGTGAACTCAGCGGTTTGCGAAGGTGTCAACTCAGAAACGCCAACGCCTAAAGCCACCACTTTTTCAGCCAATGGTGCTCTGGCAATCGCAATTTGCTGTTTGGCGGCATCTTGCGCTGCTTTCTTCACAATTGCCTGATCGGCTGGTGTCCAAGAAGCCCAAACCCCTTTGTTGACCACAAAAACCAGTGGGTCATTCATGTAATTCCAACGGGTCACATACTTTTGGCCCAAGTTTTGCATTTTGGCGCCAATGAAAATCGACAATGGATTTTCTTGTCCATCAACAGCACCGCTTGCCAGCGCAGGTTGTGCATCGGCCCAGCTCATTTGCGTGGGGTTTGCACCTAGCGCGGTAAATGTGTCGATGAATAGCGGTGAACCAACCACTCGAATCTTCATGCCCTTGAGTGCATCGGGGCTTGTGATAATTCGCTTTGAGTTACTCAGTTGTCTGAAACCGTTTTCGCCCCAAGCCAAAGGAATGGCTCCTTTTTGATCGATAATCTCAAACAATTTCTTGCCAACAGCACCTCCTGTGATGGCATCGGTCCCAGCAAACGTGGTGGTTAGGAAGGGTAGCGAGAACACGTTGAGTTCTTGTATTTGTGGCGACCAGTTAATTGTGGAACCGACAGCGAGGTCAATGACGCCTTGGCGCAGCGCTGAAAACTCACGTGTTTGGTCACCTTGGACCAGAGAAACACCGGGATACATTTTGATGTTGATGCGGCCATCGGTGCGTTCGCGGACCAAGTTCGCCCAAAGTTCAGCGCCTTGGCCCCATGGGAATGCCGTGCCAACCACGGTTGACAGTTTGTATTCGTCTTTGTAGTTTTGTGCAACCGACACAGACGCCACGGTCAGGGCGCTAGCGGCCATGACAAACTTAAGGGTGGTGACTAATTTCATTTGACTGTTCCTCCTCAGGATTATTTTTTTTGTAAAAACCGAACGACACGATTGGTAAATATAAAAAGATAACTTATTAACGATACACCTTAAGCGTTTAGCGCGACAGGCGTTTGATTGTCCTTTTGGACGTATTACCCTCAATAGCCAAGCACTGATGGCAACCAAGTCGCAATCGCTGGAAACACAACCAGCACCAACAATACAAAGCACGCTGCAAGCAGCATCCAAAGCACCCAGCGCGTGGTGTCTTCGATTCTTACATTGGCAATTCGACACGCCACCATCAAATTAACAGCGATGGGTGGGGTGAACTGACCAATGGCGACCATCATGGTCAATATGACGCCAAACCAGACCAAGTCCCACTCATAAAACATCGCAATCGGAATCAGAAGGGGGACAAAAATCAGAAAAATAGATACTCCGTCCAAAACCATACCAACGCCGACCAATAGAATCAGTATTAAGATAAGAACGCCATATTCGCCAAGGCCACTGCCCACGATGGCTTGCGTGATAGGGTCAATCAAGCTCAGCGTTGATAGTGAGTAGGCGAAGACACCGGCCAATGCCACAATAATCAAAACAATGGCTGATAGTTCGGCCGAGTCACGCAAGATCGAGAACAAGTCATTGATGCGAATCGTGCGGTAAATCACCATGCCAACAAAGAGACCATAAAATACGGCCACCACAGCGGCCTCAGTTGGGGTGAATAGCCCAGCGCGCATACCGCCAAGTATCAAAACAGGTGCGGCCAGCCCCCATGAGGCATCACGTAAGCTGGCCCAGAAAGGTGGTCTTATTAATTCGGCTTCGGCTCTTCCCATGCCGTGTCGGCGTGACAAGAAAAAGGCTGGTGCCATCAAGGCCAGACCGAACAATATGCCGGGTAGCATGCCAGCGGCAAACATGGCGGGCACGGAAGCGCCGGGTACCAGAATCGAATAAACAATTAAGGCAATGGAAGGTGGGATCAAAATATCAATGGCGGCCGATGCCCCAATCACGCTGGCAGAGAAGGGTCTGGGATAGCCCGCTCGGGTCATGGCCACAATCATTACGCCACCCACAGCGGCCGCTGTCGCTGGCCCTGACCCTGAAATGCCACCGAGCAACATGGCCACGATGATGGCTACCACAGGCAGTACACCAGGCCCACGGCCAAGCACGGCGATGGCCAGATTGACCAAGCGGCTGGCCACCCCTGATCGATCAAAGATTGTTCCCACCAATATAAACATTGGCAGGGCAAGCAGTGGGTACTTACCCAGGCTGGCGTAAAAATTCTGCGGCACAGCCAAAAGACCAAACCACATTGTGTCTAGGTTGGCTAATGCAATGGATATGACAGCAGCCAAACCCATGGCCACACCAATGGGTGTGCCGATCAGCATCAAAATCACAAAAATACCGAACAAAACGAAGCCGATCATTTTTGTCGCCGTAAGTGCAACCACAAACCGAGTAGTCGCAAGGTGATAGCGGTTGCAATGGCAGGCAGCCAAATGCTATACCACCACTGGGGCACACCGATGCCCGGTGAGGTTTCTTGGTACTGGATGTCATCCCAAACCAAGCGCGCGCTGAGAACCGCCAAAATGGCAAACATCAGCGCACAGAGTAGCGTGGTCAATTCATTCAAGCGTTTCTGTTTGATTACCGAGCAACGTTGCAGAAAATACTCAATGCGAATGTGGCGTGCTCTGGCAAAGGCACCAGAGCCGGCCACTAGTGCCAAAACAATCATCAGAAAAACACTGATTTCCTCTGTCCAGGCAAAGGATTGATTGCTGAAATATCGCACCAAAACATTGGCAAAAGTAATCAACGCCAACAAAGCCATGATGCCAGCCGAAAGGACGTCTTCAATGGCTAGCGGCACCCGAGTAGCGTCAGGCGCGGATTTGGGTTTGCTATCTGGATCGGGTGATTGCGGCTTAATCATCAAAAGGCATTGGTTTTATTTTTTTGGCTAGGTGACCTTTCAGTTGTTCTAGAGACGATCGGTCTGAACCATTCACGTTGCAGCTTGTAGATCAATGTTAGCGAGCGCTTCAGTGATGTTGCCTTGTGCTTTAAAGCTGTGCGGGTCAGCCATTGGCCAACCGAGCTTGAAGACGCGCGTTCGTAACACGCCGTTAAGTAACTCGTCGGGTTGGAATTCAGGAAAAACGGTGGAGAGAAGCGTGACGTGACTGGCTGAAATTCGTAATGCAATATGGTGCGCACGTAATTCGTCCGGATGGTGTAAACCAGCCGCCCCGAGCAGTTCGCTTAATGCTTTTAATGTGTTGCCGTGAAAGTGAGCAACCCTTGGCGCTTTGTCATGCACCACGAGCGCACGTTGTCGAATAGGGTCTTGTGTGGCCACACCCGTGGGGCAACGGCCCGTGTGACAGGACTGGGCTTGGATGCAGCCAATCGCAAACATGAAGGCGCGTGCGCTGTTGCACCAATCTGCACCGAGCGACATGATGCGTGCCATGTCGAAGGCAGAAACGACTTTGCCCGAAGCGCCTATTTTGATTTCATCACGGATGCCTAAACCAACTAAGGTGTTATGCACCAAGCGCAGAGCTTCGCGCAAAGGTGTGCCGACGTGATCAATAAACTCAACGGGTGCTGCACCTGTGCCACCTTCGGCACCGTCGACCACGATAAAGTCAGGTTTGATACCGGTATGCATCATGGCTTTGGCGATGGCAAACCACTCCCATGGATGACCGATACAGAGTTTAAAGCCAACCGGTTTGCCGCCTGAAAGTCTTCTAAGACGGGCCACAAATTCAAGCAGACCCACAGGCGTGTCAAAGGCCGTGTGAGAAGCTGGTGAGTTACAGTCTTCGCCCATTCGAACGCCCCGTGCCGCGGCAATTTCAGCGGTGACCTTGCCGCCAGGCAAGATACCACCATGACCTGGTTTTGCGCCTTGCGACAGCTTGATTTCGATCATCTTGACCTGCGCCTTGGTGGCGTTGGCCACGAAGGCGGCTTCGTTGAAGTGACCGCTCTCATCACGACAGCCGAAATAGCCCGAACCAATATTCCATATGAGGTCGCCTCCCGGCTTGAGGTGGTAGCTGCTGATGCCGCCTTCGCCGGTGTCGTGAGCAAAGCCGCCAGTTTTGGCACCTTCGTTTAAAGCCAAAATAGCATTGGCGGACAACGCCCCAAAACTCATGGCAGAAATATTCAAGACCGAAAGGTCAACGGGCTGTGTGCATTCTTTACCACCCACACGGATCCGAAAATCGCTGCTGTCGTGATGCACAGGCTGCATCGAATGGTTGATCCATTCGTAGCGGTTTTCGTAAACATCCTCTTCGGTGCCAAACGGTCGCTTATCGAGTTCTTGCTTGGACCGTTGATAAACCAGGGTGCGTTTGGCTCTTGAGAAAGGCGTGTCGTCGTTATCGTCTTCGAAAAAATACTGTCGCAATTCAGGTCGAATGGATTCGAGCAAATAGCGCATGTTGCCAATGATGGGGTAATTGCGTCGAATGGCATGATGAGTCTGGTTGAGGTCATAGAAACCCACGCCGAGTAAAAACCAAGCCACAGCTGTTAAAAACCACCAACCCCAACCAAAAAAGAGTGCCAGCAGAGGTGCCACAATGCTTAAGAATGCCACCCCCCAAAAAACAGTGAATTGTGTGGAAAAGGGTGGAAGTTTTGATCCCAACATATAAGTCACCTCTTCATGTCTACAGCTGTGTAAGTTAACAGACTTAAACAACCGATTGTAGGTTTAGCCAAGCCACCAACAAGCTTAGGGTCAGCACGGAACCTATCGTGCTTAGAAAAATAGCTCGTGCGCTGATGGCAGCGTCTTCTCTGAATAGACTGGCCAACATAAATGGGCCAGTGCCCACAGGCGTGGCAGCCGACAATATAGCGGCCCAAGCCCAGATCGGATCCAGCTGAAAAACAAAAAGCGCCAGTATGCCAACGGCGATCGGATGCATGAATAGTTTCAGTAAAACGATCTGCTTAACTGCGGGATGGTTGGATTGCGTTTGCGATTGCGCCAAAAATAGCCCAATTGTCAAGAGCGCGCAGGGCGTGGCTGCATCAGACAGTAAGTCGATCAACCCCATCAAGGCTTGTGGTGGCAGGGTGCCAGTGCCGGCACTGGCCAGTCCCAAGACAGGTGCGATCAGGATGGGATTTTTAAGCAATGAGATACCCACTTTGCCAAGTGCGGGCAAAATACTTTTGCCTTCAGCGCGCTGCCACTCAATCGCAATGATGGTTAAGCCAAATTGGAAGGCACCCGTTATAACAGCGGCAATGACAGCCGGTGCCAGTGCCTCTGGGCCGAGGACCATGAGAATCAGTGGAATGCCCATGTACCCCGAATTGGCGTAGCCCGAACTCATGCTGTTGATGGTGCGGGCGATATTGGCAAGGCTTTGCTTGCGGCTAAACCAAAGATAAACAGCCATGGTGATCAAAGTACCAGCGCCGTAACTGATCACGAAGCCGATTTCAGACAATGCCTCAATCTCGGCTCGCGCCATGGCGGCATAAAGCAAGGCGGGTAGGGCCAAGTAGATGACAAACCGATTCAAAGCGTCGGTTGCCGTGGCAGCCAACAAACCCCGTCGATGGCAAAACCATCCCAAAAGGATCAAGCCGAAGATGGGCACGACAGTGTCAATAACAGCTTGGAACATAACGGCCAAGAGCTCACATCAGTTAAATTTAGTCAATCTAGTGTAACTGCGAAGGCAGGACTTTAATCGGTACGATGAAAAGGAGGGATCGCTTTGTCAAGCAAGCCAAGGCTGACCGTCAAAACAGGTGATTGGGCAACGCTGGCATCACTCGCTTTGCCGTTGCGCCTGAGAGTATTTGTTCATGAGCAGGCGGTACCGCTTGAAATGGAGGTTGATGAATGGGATCCAATGGCTTTGCATGCGGTGGTTTTAGGTGAGAGTGGCGAAGCGTTTGCGACTGGGCGCCTAGTCTTCGAACAATCGGGCTGTGTGTCTAAATCAACACCGTCATCGTTGGGCAATGCGGTTGGGCGAATCGGCAGGGTGGCTGTGCTGGCCACCGATCGTGGACAGGGTCTTGGAAGGCTAGTCATGGTGACTTTAATTCAGACCGCCAACGAGAAAGGGATTAAGCGCTTAACGTTGCATGCACAGCAATCGGCTGTTGGGTTTTACGAACGATTCGGATTTTTTAGCGTTGGCGAAGCCTTTGAAGAGGCGGGCATCGCACACATCGAGATGTGGCGGTAAAGGTTTCGACAATAGCCTAAAAGATGGCCCTTCAAAAACAGAATCCAGGTGACATGACTGTCAACTGGACTGTGTATATTCGGTAGTGGTGCCCAGAAGAGGACTCGAACCTCCACACCTTGCGGCACACGGACCTGAACCGTGCGCGTCTACCAATTCCGCCACCTGGGCACGTTGTCAGGCATAATGAAACCTAAACAGGCGTCATAGTATAAACGAGATTCGAAACTTGGCCAATAGACCCACCAAAACACCCCCCCCAACCCGCAAAAATCCAGATGACAAAGCGGCTTCAATGCCGGATTTTGATCCGGATGTGCCAACGCGCGAGCAAATGTTGCTCGAGTTGCGAAAAGCGGCCTCACCCATATCGCCAGACGAGTTGGCCCAGCGCCTAGGCGTGGACAGAGAGCCCACTCGCATGGGCTTTGATCGGCGTTTGAACGCCATGGAGCGCGACGGGCAGTTGATGCCTAATCGTAAAGGCGTTCTTTTGCTGGCTCAAAAGCTCGACTTTGTGGCTGGACGGGTGCTCGGGCATCGTGACGGTTTTGGTTTCTTAGTCAGAGATGACGGTCAAAGCGATATCTTTTTATCACCCCGAGAAATGTTGAAAGTGTTGCACGGCGACCGGGTTTTGGTAAAACCTGTTGGCGAATACCGTGGCAAACCTGATGGTTCGATTGTTGAGGTGCTTGAACGTCGCACCAACCGATTGGTTGGCAGGTTTCTCAATGAGCGTGGCATCACCATTGTGGTGCCCGAAGATCAGCGCATCAAGCATGATGTTCTTATTCCGCCAAGCGACACGGCAGGCGCGCAACACGGTCAAGTCGTGTCAGTCGAAATCATCGCGCAGCCTACGCGCCACACACAGCCGCTTGGTCGTGTGGCCGAAATTTTGGGTGAAATTGATGACCCCGGCATGGAAATTGAAATTGCCGTCCGAAAATTTGACGTCCCAGTGGCTTTTTCTGACGCGGCCCTTAAACAGGCTGACAAATTGCCCGATGCGATTCGACGCACTGACTTAAAAGACCGCGTGGATTTGCGTGACGTGCCGCTCATCACCATTGACGGTGAAGACGCGCGCGACTTTGATGATGCGGTTTTTTGTGAACCGGTTGAAATTGGTGACAAACGCAAACGCCCTGGTTGGCGTTTACTGGTTGCGATTGCTGATGTTGCACACTATGTCGGTGATGGTGATGCCCTCGATGGTGATGCTCGTGAACGCGGCACCAGTGTGTATTTCCCGCGTAAAGTCATCCCCATGTTGCCTGAGAAGTTGTCAAATGGGCTTTGTTCGCTAAACCCCCATGTTGACCGCTTAACGCTTGTTTGTGACATGGTGATTGCGGCCAACGGTGCGAAAGCTGGTGGCGTCGTGGCCTATCAGTTCTACAACGCGGTGATTCACTCACACGCTCGGACAACATATACCCAAGTTTGGGAGACGTTGCAGCATCCCACTGGCCCAGTGGCCAAGCAGTTTGCTGCGGTGGTGCCTCAGATCAATCACTTGCATCAGCTCTTTTTGTTATTGCAAGCAGCCCGGAAAAAACGCGGCTCAATTGACTTTGATACGGTTGAAACCAAAATCATTTGCAACGACCTCGGTCGCATCGAAAAGATCATTGGTATGGTGCGCAACGACGCCCATCGGATGATTGAAGAGTGCATGTTGACAGCCAATACGTGCGCGGCAGACTTTTTGCTGCGTAGCAAGCACCATGGCTTGTTCAGAGTGCACGAAGGACCAACACCGGAAAAGCTTAAAGCATTGCGAGCGTTTCTCAAAACGCTGGGCTTATCGATCGGTGGTGGTGATGATCCGCAGGGCAAAGACTACGCTGTTTTGATCGATCAAGTGCGCTCACGCCCCGATTTTGGTCTGCTGCAAAGCATGAGCTTGCGCTCGATGCAGCAAGCCATCTACTCACCAGACAACATGGGACACTTCGGTCTCAGTTACCCTGCTTATGCCCACTTTACGTCACCTATTCGTCGGTTTCCTGACCTCTTGACGCACCGGGCCATCAAGGCATTGTTGGCCAACAAGCGTTACACCCCTGAGGCTTCTGATCACGTGGTGGTGCCTGGGATGACGCGCCGTGAATACGAGCACGACGTTTGGGAAAAGCTGGGCATTATTCTTTCGGCGCGTGAGCGACGTGCCGATGATGCATCACGCGACGTTGAAGCTTGGCTCAAATGTTGGTTTGTGAAAGAACGCGTGGGCGAGGTCTTTAGCGGGCGTGTCACTGGTGTGGCGAGTTTTGGTATTTTTGTCACGCTGGATACTTTGCACGTTGAAGGGATGGTTCACGTCTCTGAGCTGGGGACCGAATACTTTCAGTTTAATGAAGGGATGCACGAGTTACGTGGTGAACGTACCGGCATGCGCTATCGGCTCACGGACCCCGTTCAGGTGCAAGTGGCGCGCGTGGACCTAGAGGCGCGAAGGATAGAGTTCCGACTGGTTGACGGCACTTCATTTACTGGGTTGCGTAAAGCAGCCAAGCGCGCTAACAATGAAACCCGGCATGTCAAGAAAGCCGCAGCGCCAAAACCTGCTGAGCTGCGTGGTCTAACGGCCAAGCAGCGTCGCGCCCAAGCCAAGCGTGCTAGCACAGCGACGACGGCGTCAGCGGTTGGGCATTCCGTCAAAAAGGCCACCAAAGCCCCCAAGTCAGCTGTGCGTCCCGCCCCCTTAAAAAAACGTTAATCACAGTCCCCACTCATGAAAATATCTCAATTGCTAGCGGGATTTCACGCGGTGACAGCGCGTGCTAGGCACGCGCCAGACACCATCGAGGCGGTCTATGCTGACGCTCAAAGACGCGACAAGCGTATGCAAACACTACTGCAGCAGTTGCAAGATAAGTCAGTCAAAGTGCATCTGGTCAATTCAGCGCGTTTGGGTGAAATCGCAGGCACCGTGAAGCACCAAGGCATCATTGCCATGGCCAGTCAACTGACACAAGCGCAAGACCTGCAAGAAGTGTTTGATGATATCGAAGGGCCAGCCCTTTTTTTGGTGCTTGATGGCGTGACAGACCCCCATAACCTTGGCGCCTGTCTTCGTACCGCTGACGCCGCTGGCGTGCACGCGGTACTCGCCCCCAAAGACCGTGCCGTTGGCTTGAGCGCCGTGGTGCAGCGCGTGGCTTGCGGCGCTGCGCAAACGACGCCTTACCTCATGGTGACAAATTTGGCGCGCACCTTACGCGAGCTCAAAGCACTTGGCGTTTGGATTGTGGGCACAGACGAAGAGGCAGAGCAGACCATTGATACCGTTGATCTGACCATGCCCACGGCTTGGGTCATGGGTGCTGAAGGCGAAGGGATGCGTCGTTTAACCAGAGAACTCTGTGATGTGCTGGTTCGTATCCCGATGAACGGTTCGGTTGAAAGTCTGAATGTGAGTGTGGCGACTGGCGTCTGCTTGTTCGAGTCAGTGCGTCAGCGTGGCCAAAAAACGGTTACGGCGAGTTAATATTTCGTTTTTTACGAGCTTGCGCTCGGTCTTTGGGGTGATCGGCAAATTGCGTCATCCTTTAAATTTTATTTGAGCGACTGAAATGATGAGTCAGCAAGGATTCACAACCCGTATCTTGCATGCCGACCGACGCGGTGGAACCGAACACGGTGCTGTGCATAAGCCGATACACACGTCTTCGCAGTACGCCTATTCGGATGCGCGCGAACTCGCTGCCGTTTTTCAAGGCAAGCCTGGGTTTTCTTATGCGAGGCAGGGCACGCCAACCACGGCTGCCTTGGAGTCTAAGCTCACGCAAATGGAAAACGCTCGCGCCTCGATTGTGTTTTCGACGGGTATGGCGGTTTTGGCGGCCTTGTTCACGACGCTGCTCAAGTCGGGTGATCATCTGATCTCGAGTCGCTATATTTTTGGCAATACCAACAGCCTTTTCGGTACGCTTGATGCGCTCGGTATTGAGGTGACGTTGGTTGATGCCACTGATGTTCAGGCCGTTGCCAATGCCGTGACTGAAAACACAAAGATGATTTTTGTGGAATCAATAGCCAATCCAGCCACACAGGTGGCCGATTTGATGGGTATTGGTGAGTTAGCCAAAGAAAAAGGGTTGGTTTACGTTCTTGACTCAACACTCACCTCGCCTTACTTGCTGCAAGGCCAGTCTGTTGGTGCTAGTTTGGTGATGCATTCGCTGTCTAAACACATTGCGGGTCATGCGCAAGCCCTTGGAGGCGTGCTGATTGACACGGGTCTGTTTGACTGGTCAAGTTATGTCAATATTTTGCCGATTTATCGAAAAGGCGATAGCGCAGGTTGGGGTTTGACCCAGATCAAGAAAAAAGGGCTTCGAGACATGGGTGCGACGTTGGCGGCTGAACCTGCGCATCGCATTGCCGTTGGTGCTGAGACCTTGGCCTTGCGACTAGAAAAGGCGTGCGGCAATGCGCTAGCCCTGGCGCAACATCTGGCGTCACATCCTTTGGTTCAAGCGGTTTATTACCCTGGGTTGGTCGGACACGCACAGCATGAAAGGGCTAAGGGATTGTTTGGTAACCGTTTTGGCACACTACTTTCCTTTGAGCCTAAACCGCATGTGGATTGTTTTGAGTTGCTCAATGCCCTTGACGTGGTGATTTTAGCAACGCACGTGGGTGACACCCGAACCTTAGCGCTGCCGGTTGCCCACACCATTTATCATGAGATGGGTGCTGAGCAGCGGGGGTTGATGGGCATTGCTGACAACCTGATTCGTGTCTCAGTGGGTATCGAAGACAGTGAGGATCTTTTTCATGATTTTGATCAAGCTTTCGCCAAACTGACTTTATGACGCCGTCGTTGCACTGCATCAAAAAAAATTTGGAATCTGTGCTTTATATCATCCCATTGCGTGTGGAAATCTTTTACACTTCAGATTGCTTGTAAAGCACTTTTAATATTTATAGTCAATGTTTATGCGGTTTTCAACGTTTTTTTGTTTGACAGTCCAAACAACTAAAGGTTAAATAGCAACACGCGATGGCTGAGAAGAATAAACATCGTAACCACACGCACTCATCAAATATTAATGTGTGCAGAACTTAAACTAAAGACAGAAAGGGATCTTCTAACATGAACAAAACCGAATTGATCGAACTCATCGCCGGCAAGGCTGATATTTCAAAAGCAGCGGCAGGTCGTGCACTAGATGCGTTAATCGGCGGTGTTAAGACCACCCTCAAAAAGGGTGGCACGGTGACTTTGGTTGGTTTTGGGACGTTCGCAGTGACCGCACGTGCTGCGCGCACTGGCCGTAACCCACGTACTGGCGAAGCCATCAAGATTAAAAAAGCCAAAGTGCCAAAGTTCCGTCCAGGTAAAGCATTGAAAGACGCCGTTAATTGATTTAATTCCGCGTTTGGCAGTGTTCTAACGGTTCGCTATAATGCGAACCGTTAGTCGTTTAAGCGGCTGTCATTTATTGACCGTGACTTCATGCTTTGCATGGAAAACGATATTTTTATTTTCTTTTGATCGTGGGTGCTTAGCTCAGTTGGTAGAGCGGCGCCTTTACACGGCGTAGGTCGGGGGTTCGAGCCCCTCAGCACCCACCACGATCCATCCCCAAATCACCCCACTGCGCCTAACACTTCGCCGCAGATCATGCCGCTTAGCTTGTGGCACAATTCGCCGTACTTTTTCTTATTGCTTATTGAGTAGCCCATGTCTGAACCTGAGTTTATCTCTTACGAGCCGCGATTGGCTGGTGCTATTGAGCAGCGCTTGCAGCAACAATTGGCCTCGGAGCTCAGTGTGGCTGCAAAGCAAGTCGCAGTCACCATGGGTCTTCTGGCTGATGGTGCAACGGTACCCTTTATTGCCCGCTATCGCAAAGAAATGACTGGTGGCTTAGATGACGTGGTGTTGCGCCAGCTCGAAGAGCGCTTGGGTTACTTGAAAGAGCTTGAAGCCCGAAGAGACGTGATCTTATCGTCTGTTGCTGATCAAGGTCAGTTGACCCCAGCCTTGGCGCAGGCCATCACGCAGGCAGACAGCAAGCAACGCCTTGAGGACTTGTATGTGCCGTATAAGCCCAAGCGTCGCACGCGTGCGCAAATCGCTCGAGAGGCGGGTCTAGCGCCCTTGGCTGTGGCTTTGATGGGTGGTGATGCGGCGATGGATCCCCAATTGCTCGCCCAAGCGTATGTCAACGCGGACCTTGGGGTGGCTGACACCAAAGCGGCCCTCGATGGTGCTCGCGATATTTTGACTGAACAGTTTGCGGAAAACGCCGACTTGGTCGCACACCTGCGCGAGATGATTTGGTCACGCGGCTTTGTGTATGCGCGTGTGGTGGCTGGTAAAGAACAAGAAGGCTCAAATTTCAGAGACTGGTTTGAGTTTCAAGAACCCTTGCGTCAAATCCCGTCGCACCGCATGCTCGCGTTGTTGCGTGGCCGCCAGCAAGGCATTCTTGATATTAGGGTAGGGCTCTCGCCCGATGAGGATGTGCTCTTGCCGCACCCTTGTACCCGAGCCATTGCGCATTGTGTGGGCTTGCCCGACACAATATTTGAAGCCAACACAGACCCAAGAGCGCACTGGCTTGCTGACGTCTGTCGCTGGGCTTGGCGTGTCAAACTATTGTTGGCCTTTGAAATGGAAATGATTACCCGCCTGCGCGAGAGCGCGGAGTCCGAAGCCATCCGGGTTTTTGCGGCTAACTTAAAGGATTTGTTGCTGGCACCGCCTGCGGGCGCCAAATCAGTGCTTGGTTTAGACCCTGGTATTCGCACGGGTGTCAAAGTGGCTGTGATTGACCACACCGGCAAGGTTGTCGAGACAACCACGATTTATCCGTTCGAACCGCGTCGCGATGTGGTGGGTAGTTTGGCAACCTTGGCTCGAATCGCCAAAACCCATCAAGTCGAGCTGGTTGCCATCGGGAACGGCACCGCCTCTCGGGAAACTGAAAAGCTGGTGGCAGCGCTCATGAAAGCAAATCCGTCGCTGGCGCTCACCAAAGTCGTGGTGTCAGAAGCTGGGGCATCGGTTTATTCGGCCTCGGCACTTGCCTCAGAGGAGTTTCCTGATCTTGACGTGAGCTTGAGGGGTGCAGTCTCGATTGCGCGTCGCTTGCAAGACCCGCTTGCTGAGCTCGTAAAGATTGAACCCAAAGCGATTGGCGTGGGCCAGTACCAGCACGATGTGAATCAACGGCAATTGAGTCATGGCCTGCAAGCGGTGATTGAAGATTGTGTGAACGCGGTCGGTGTCGATGTGAATACCGCTTCTGTGCCTTTACTGACCAATGTCTCTGGCTTGAATAGCAGCTTGGCTAAAAACATTGTGACGTATCGTGATTTGAACGGCGCCTTTAAGTCTCGCCGTTCGTTGATGTCAGTGCCACGCTTTGGTGAAAAAGCATTTGAACAAGCGGCTGGTTTTTTACGGATTCAAGGCGGTGAAAATCCCTTGGATGCTTCGGCTGTGCATCCCGAAGCCTACCCTGTGGTGCAAAAGATTTTGGCGCAGGTTAAGGCCGATCTGAGTGCTGTCATGGGAAACCCAGAGGCCTTAAAGGGCCTGTCACCGGCTGCTTTTACTGATGAGCGGTTTGGTTTGCCGACGGTCAAAGACATCCTAAACGAACTAGAAAAGCCCGGTCGTGACCCCCGTCCCGAGTTCAAGACAGCGACCTTTGATGAGCAAGTCCAGTCAATGTCAGACTTGCAGGTCGGCATGGTTTTGGAAGGTGTGGTGACCAATGTGGCTAACTTTGGGGCGTTCGTGGACATTGGTGTGCATCAGGACGGTTTGGTTCACATTTCGGCCTTGGCCAATGTGTACGTCAAAGATCCGCGCGATGTGGTGCGCACCGGTCAAACCGTTACGGTTAAGGTGGTTGAAGTCGATCAAGCGCGCAAGCGAATTGCGCTCACCATGCGTCTAGACGATGATGTCATGGCTCGGCAGGCACCACGTGGCAGTGCAGAGGGGTCGGGACAGGCTGGCCACCCCGGGCGTGCTGGCCAAAAGCCGGCCCGTCAAGCAGCAGTGCCCCGTCAAAGCCCCGCACCTGCACCAGCAACAGGGGCAATGGCAGACGCCTTTGCCCAGCTTAAGCGCCGTGGTTAATGCCTGAGTGGTTCTGGCGGGTTAGCCCCGTCACTGCCAAGATTGACAGTGACGGGATGTCATCAAGACTGCCGACCGAGCTTGGCGCCGATGCGCATGCGCAAGGCATTGAGCTTGATGAAGCCAGCCGCGTCAGCCTGGTTGTAGGCACCACCATCATCGTCAAAGGTTGCGATGGTCTGGTCAAACAAGCTGTCTGCCGAGTCACGCGCGACCGTGTACACGTTGCCTTTGTAAAGTTTTAATCGTGCCCAGCCATTGACTTGCGTTTGTGTCTGATCGATCAGGGCTTGCAGCGCATGGCGCTCAGGCGACCACCAATAGCCGTTGTAGATCAAAGCGGCGTAGCGGGGCATGAGGTCGTCTTTGAGGTGGGCCACTTCACGGTCAAGCGTGATGGATTCAATCGCACGGTGTGCTTTCAACAAAATAGTGCCGCCTGGCGTCTCGTAGCAGCCACGAGACTTCATGCCAACATAGCGGTTTTCGACCAGATCTAAGCGGCCAATGCCGTGTTTGCCACCGAGTTGATTCAATCGTTCGAGCATGGTGGCGGGGCTAAGTGCTTGGCCGTTCAGACTGACTGGGTCGCCATTTTTAAACTCGATATCAATGAATTCTGGCGCGTCAGGCGCAGCCTCTGGCGAGACGGTCCAACGCCACATGGATTCCTCGGCTTGTGCCTTGGGGTCTTCTAAGTGCCGGCCTTCAAAACTGATGTGCAGCAGATTGGCATCCATCGAATAGGGAGCGCCGCCTTGCTTGTGCTTCATATCCACGGGTATGCCAGCAGCGTCAGCATAGGCCAGCAGCTTTTGGCGAGAGAGCAAATCCCACTCGCGCCACGGTGAAATCACCTTAATACCGGGCTCAAGTGCGTAGTAGCCAAGTTCAAATCGGACCTGGTCGTTGCCTTTTCCGGTGGCGCCATGCGATACCGTATCCGCACCCACTTGGCGAGCAATTTCAATTTGGCGTTTGGCGATCAATGGCCGGGCAATCGAGGTGCCCAAGAGGTACTCGCCTTCGTAAACCGTGTTGCAGCGAAACATCGGAAAAACAAAGTCGCGAACAAACTCTTCGCGTAAATCGTCAATAAAAATGTTGTCAGGGCGGATCCCCAATTGGATGGCTTTCGCACGAGCGGGCTCGACTTCTTCGCCTTGCCCGATGTCGGCTGTGAAGGTGACAACTTCACATTTATAGGTGTCTTGTAGCCACTTCAAAATGACAGAGGTGTCTAAGCCGCCAGAATAGGCGAGTACCACTTTATTAACGTTACTCATGGGTGACCTTCAAATTTAAATCATTCATCGAATACAGTCTTTCAAGCAATGTTGTGAAGCAAGAAATGTTGAGATTTTAGCGCTTGGTGCTTAAACCTTGCCAAGCAACAGAAATTCCATCAGCGCTTTTTGAGCGTGAAGCCGGTTTTCCGCTTCTTCCCAGACCACACTTTGGGGGCCATCAATCACATCAGCACTCACTTCTTCGCCCCGATGCGCCGGCAAGCAGTGCATGAAAAGGGCGTCAGGGCTGGCGCAAGCCATCATGCGTTGATCAACACACCAATGTTGGAAGGCCTGTTTTCTGACTTCGTTTTCCGCTTCATAGCCCATGCTGGTCCAAACGTCAGTGGTGATGAGGTGTGCACCCTCACAGGCTGCGATTGGGTCATCAAACGAGCGATACACCCCCGCAGGGATACCTTGTAACCGACCGGGGTCGAGCTGATAGCCCTTGGGCGCACTAAAGTGCAGGGTGAAACCCAGCAGCTGGGCCGCCTGGATCCAGGTATAAGCCATGTTGTTGGCATCACCAATCCAAGTGACGACCTTGCCCTGAATCGACTGACGATGCTCAAGAAAGGTGAACACATCGGCCAGTATCTGGCAGGGATGATACTCGTTGGTCAAGCCGTTGATAACGGGTACGCGCGAGTATTTTGAAAAGGCCTCGATGCGGGTTTGCTCAAAGGTGCGGATCATGATGATGTCAACCATGCGCGAGACCACGCGAGCTGTGTCTTCAATTGGCTCAGAGCGTCCAAGTTGAGAGTCAGAGGTGGTGAGATGGATGACCGCACCACCCATTTGATACATGCCAGCTTCAAACGATACCCTGGTGCGTGTGCTGGCTTTTTCAAAAACCATGGCCAGCGTCATGTCGTCAAGTGGACGGTAGGGCTCATAACGTTTGAATTTATCTTTGATGATTCGCGCGCGTTCCAGCACGTGTTCGAGTTCATCGCGGCTGAGATCGGCCAGTTGCAAAAAATGACGTATCGGTTTGCTGGTGGTCAATGGCGTGTCGCTTTGCTGCAATGTCATGCATTTTTCCTATGGTTGTTGAGCCACAAAGGATTGGATCAACGGAATCAGGATATCTAAGAGCATATCGGCTTCTTGGCTCGTCAAAATAAGCGGCGGCAGTAGGCGCACCACTTTGTCACGGGTGACGTTAATCAAAAGCCCGTTGTTCATGGCTTTGGTCACCAGTTCACCACAAGGGCGATCAAGCTCAATACCGATCATCAAGCCTTGCCCACGTATTTCTTTAACGCCCGCAAGAGACCCTAGCTCACTGTCCAAACGTGCTTTCATGGCTTGACCGACTTTGTGGGCGTGCTCAAGCAGGCCGTCGGATTCAAGCGTGTCAAGAACGGCCAAAGCAGCAGCGCAGACCAACGGCCCACCGCCAAATGTGGTGCCGTGGTGGCCAGGCTTTAGTATGCCTGCAGCGGGGCCGCGCAGGGCCACAGCGCCAATGGGTACACCACCACCCAAGCCCTTGGCCAAGGTCATGACATCTGGCAAAACATTTGCCCATTGATGAGCGAGCCACTTGCCGGTTCTGCCAATGCCGGACTGGACTTCATCAATAATCAGTAGCCACTGGCGCTCATCACAAAGTTTGCGCAATTCTTGGATATAACTGATATCGGATGGTCGAATACCGCCTTCGCCTTGCAAGACTTCAATCATGACAGCCACCACATCAGGGCAGTCTTTAGCCGCATTTTTAACCGCGTCAAGGTCGTTGTACGTGACTTGAATAAAGCCAGCCGGCAGCGGTCCAAACCCTTCTTTGGCTTTTTCGCTACCAGTGGCCGCTAATGTGCCAATGGTGCGCCCATGCCAAGATGAATCCATGGTGATGATGGTGGGGATTTTGATGCCTTTCAGATGGCCATAAAGCCGGGCGACTTTGATCGCACCTTCATTGGCTTCAGCCCCGCTGTTGGCAAAAAACACCTCGCTTAAGCCTGAGATGGCGGCGATGCGTTGTGCCAAGGATTCTTGCAGTGGCACTTGGTAGATGTTAGAAGTGTGTATCACGCGGGCGGCCTGCTCACTGATCGCTTTAACGAGCGCAGGATGGGCGTGACCTAAGCAAGAAACGCCGATACCCGACAAACCGTCAAGGTATCGTTTGTTGCTTTCGTCCCATAGCCAAACGCCTTGGCCACGTGTAAAAGCGACAGGCAAGCGACCATAGATAGGTGAAAGGGCAGAGCTCATGATGGGTGGGTTCCATGCAGTCAAGGGTGTCAATAAAAGCGTCATCCTCAATCATATACAATCCGGGCAGCGATCGTGCGAATCCACGGGCGTGTCGTGATTAGATTTGCGTTAGAGACCCGTTAATGAGCAGTTCCCCCGTTTTTTTTGTTATTTGTGGTGAAACCCTCGATGGTCAGCGGTTCCGACCGAGTGACTGGGCAGAGCGCTTGGCTGGTGTCTTGGCCCCCTACAGGCCAGTGGGAGCACTTGGTGGACACCTGACTTATTCCCCCTACGTTGTGCCGCGGAACATCAATGGTACCAAGGTCGTTGTGATTGACTATCGCTTGCGCGATATTGAACCACTGGCTTGGAAGTTCGTTCACGACTTCGCCCAAGAAAACCAGCTCAAAACGGCAGAAGGCCTAACTGACGTCACCAAATTGGCTTAAATGATTTGATAGGTATGAGCTTGGGCTGATGCTGCGCGCCTTGTTACTGGTGTCGTTTTAGTTCACCGGTGTGATCAGAGGCTTGCCGGCAAAGTAGGCGGCCAAGTTTCGTTTGACCAAATCAAACATCGCTTCTCTGGTTTCCACGGTCGCGCTGGCCTGGTGAGGCATCAGCACCGCGTTGGATAATTGCTTGAGCGCGTCAGGTACTTTCGGTTCGTTTTCGAAGACATCGAGCCCAGCGCCACCGAGCGCGCCCGATTTGAGCAGTTCGGTCATGGCCGTTTCATCAATAACAGGACCCCTGGCGATGTTCACGAGAATGCCTTTGGCACCTAGTGCCGTGAGCACCTCGCGATTGAGCAATTGTCGTGTATCAGCACCGCCCACTGTGGCCACAACCAGAAAATCAGACCATTTGGCCAATTCGACCAGAGTCGGCAGGTAGGTGTAGTCGACATCGGTGCGTTTGTTGCGGTTGTGATAACCGATCTGCATATCAAAACCCAGACCACGCTTAGCAATGGCTAGTCCGATACGACCTAAACCAACAATACCCAATCGCTTGCCACTGACCCGTCTGCCAAGGGGCAGCATGCCTTCTTTGTTTTCCCAACGGTTTTCGCGCACAAAGTGATCGCCTGCGGCAATATGCCGAGCCGTTGCAATCAAAAGCCCCCACGCTTCGTCGGCCACACAATCGTTGAGCACATCAGGGGTGTTTGAGACAAGAATGCCACGCGCGTTGGCAGCTTCGATATCAATCGTGTCGTACCCGACGCCCCAGTTGCAAATGAACTTCAGGTTGGGCAATTGCGCAATGATGTCACGATCACAGCCGTGCATGGCCGAAGTGACAACCACTTCTACATCTGCGGCTTGCGCTAGGCAGGCGGCGCGGTCGGCGGCTTGCCAAAGTGCGATGATCTCGTGGTTCTGTTGAAGTGAGACATCAGCGCCGGGCGATCCGCCCAATGATCCAACTTGAAGAATACGAGGCTTTTGCATGATTACCTTTGTGTTGTTTTTTGATGGTGGTTGTTGCGTTTCGCTTGACGCGTTAAATGTTACTTTAGCGCATGGCAACGCCATTCAGTGTTTGAATCAATCAAGACTGAACATCCACCAATGATAATGACCGTACCTTGCGCCTGATTTCGCCTACGTCTTTGGCTTTTCTTCGCTTCGAGCACCCAACAAAAAAGCCCCTTTGAGGGGCTTTTTTGTTGGGTGCTGTCTAAATAAGACTGGCATTGCCATCAATACTTAGAGTCTAAACTTAGGCCAGTGCCAAAGCCTTAACAGCAGCAGAAAGCCTGCTTTTCTGGCGAGAGGCTTTATTCTTGTGAATGATCTTTTTGTCAGCCACACTGTCAATGACGCTTGTCGTCTTGCGTAAAGCTTCAGCAGCCAATTCCTTATCACCGGCTGCGACAGCGGCGCGCACGCGTTTGATTGAGGTGCGCAACATTGAGCGCAGACTGGTGTTGTGCATATTGCGCGCCACAGACTGACGAGCGCGTTTGCGAGCTTGGGCGGTATTTGCCATGTTTCTAAACGAGCCTTTGTTATGTTCTGTACATTCGGACTAACTTAAGTAATCGATAACTATAGCATAAATAGCCCGATTAAGTGGATTTTTCATCCGTATTTTTGGTTTGAATCGAGCGCTTGCGCTGAAAATCAGAAGGTCTGACGCCCATAAGCCACAACGTGAGAACGTAAGTGGCAAGTCCACCGCCCAAAGTGGCACCCAACCAGAGCACCCTGAGCCAGCCGCCCATGCTTTGCTCTGTCCAGTCCACGCCCGAGCCAACCAGGCTGATGAAAGCCCCCATGACGATTAGCGCCACGGCTTGTCGCCCTAAAAAGACTAACCAGCCGGATTGTGCTTGATAAACCCCACGACGGCGAAGGCCGACATAAAGGGCGCCAGCGTTAATGGTGGCGCCTAACGCAATGGCCAGCGCAAGCCCCGCATGGGCAAACACAGGCACCAACACTAGATTTAAAAGTTGAGTCAAGATAAGCACGACAATTGCAATTTTGACTGGTGTTTTGATGTCTTGCTTGGCGTAAAAACCGGGCGCCAGTATTTTGATCATCAACAAGCCGATCAATCCAACGGCATAGGCCATGACAGCGGTTTGGGTTTGGTAGACGTCGTTGGCAGAAAAAGCGCCATATTGAAACAGGGTGGCGACCATGGCGTCTGCTAACAAAATCATTGCCAACGCCGCGGGTAAGCCCAGCAATAAGACCAAACGTAAACCCCAGTCCAGCAGCCGGCTGTATTCGTCACTGGATTGGCTCGCGTGCGCCTTTGAGAGACTTGGCAAAAGAACCGTGCCCAATGCCACGCCTATTAAAGCGGTGGGGAACTCCATCAGTCGGTCTGCAAAGGACAACCAAGTGACGCTTCCTGGGGTTAACCAAGTGGCAATGTTGGTGTTGATCAAAATGGAAATTTGCGCGACAGACACACCCAGCGTAGCAGGCACCATTTGCCGCATCACTCGGCGCACGATGGGGTCTTTGTAGGTTTGGGCAACGTTGCCACCGAACCTAGGCCGTAAGCCCAGCCGTGAAAGGGCCAGCCACTGAATGGACAATTGAGCCACGCCGCCGATCATCACGCCGATCGCCAGGGCATAAATAGGTTGCGCCAAGTGATTGGACAGCAAAAGGCTGGCCGCAATCATGCTCAGGTTGAGCAAAACCGGTGTGAAAGCAGGAATCGCGAACTTGCGCCACGTGTTCAGAACGCCGGAGGCAAAGGCAACCAGCGACATGCACACGATGTAGGGAAACATCACCCGCGTCATCCAGACTGCCGCGGTAAACTCATCAGCCCGCGCCTCAGCACTCATGCCACTGGCAATGGCAAGCACAACCAGTGGCGCGCCAACAATGCCTAGGACAGTGATCAGCGACAGGGCAATGAAAAGTGCCGATGCCACTCGGTCAATGGTTTGTCTGACCGCAGCGGTGTCGGCGTGCGTTTCTTTGACTTCGCCCAAAATGGGAATGAATGCCTGAGAAAAGGCACCTTCGGCAAACAGCCGTCGCAACAAGTTTGGGATTCGAAAGGCGACCCAAAAGGCATCGGTCATTGCGCTGGCACCGAACGCCCGAGCAATGATGATGTCTCGGGCGAGGCCACTGATCCGCGACAGCAGCGTCAAGGTGCTGACCGTCGCGGCTGAACGCATCAAGCTCATTTGGGTGGCATACGTATCGCACCGTCTAAGCGAATGGTTTCACCGTTTAGCATTTCGTTGGTAATAATTTGGTGAACCAATTTGGCATAGTCCTCGGGGCGACCCAAGCGAGAGGGAAAGGGAATGCTTTCGGCCAGAGAGTCTTGCACGGCCTGTGGCATGCCAAACACCATGGGTGTGCCAAATATGCCGGGAGCAATCGTCATGCAGCGGATGCCCAAAGGTGCCAAATCACGAGCGATTGGTAGTGTCATGCCCACGGTAGCGGCTTTTGAGGCAGCATATGCGGCTTGTCCGATTTGCCCGTCGTAGGCCGCAACCGATGCTGTATTGATCAAAACCCCGCGTTCGCCCGTGTCCTCAGGGGTGTTGTGTTGCATGGCTTCAGCGCAAAGACGGATCATGTTGAAGCTGCCAACGGTGTTGATCATCAACACTTTCTGAAACATGTCTAAGGGGTGCGCGCCTTTTTTACCGACAGTCTTGGCCGCCGGTGCGATACCAGCGCAGTTGATCAGGCCAAACAAGGGACCCATGGCACAAGCGGTCGCCACCACCGATTGCGCATCGGTTTCTTGCGTGACATCGCAATGCACGTAGGTTTGATTAAGAGATTGAGCCAGTGTTTTTCCAACCTCATCTTGTAAGTCAGCCATCACCACACGAGCACCGTTGTCGGTCAACATTTTTGTGGTGCCTGCGCCCAAACCTGAGGCGGCACCTGTGACGATAAAGACCTTACCTGCAATCTGCATGTTGTTTCGTTCCTCTTATGATGATCGATCGTTTTGGGTGGTGTGCACTTCGCATACTGCGCCCCGGGGACTATTGGTCAAGTGCCTTGAGCACCCGATTGCGAATCTCCTCAACTGATCCGACACCACTGATTTTTCTATATTTTGCCGCTGTCGAGTCTTGCTCGGCCCAGCTGGAGTAGTAATCCACCAGCGGTCGGGTCTGGTCTTCGTAAACAGACAAGCGATGGCGGACGGTTTCTTCCTTGTCATCGTCGCGTTGTACCAGAGGTTCTCCTGTTTCGTCATCGCGGCCAGCAACTTTTGGAGGGTGAAAAGTAATGTGATAAGAGCGGCCGCTTGGTTGATGAACGCGGCGACCACTCATGCGCAAGATAATGTCTTCATGCGGCACGTCAATTTCAACAACGAAATCCAGCTTCACGTTGGCCGTTTTTAGAGCATCGGCTTGAGGAATGGTTCGTGGAAAACCATCAAACAAATAGCCGCCTGCGCAATCGGGCTGTTCTAGGCGATCTTTCACCAAACCGATAATCAGTTCGTCTGAAACGAGCCCACCAGAGGCCATTACCGATTTCGCTTTTAAACCCAGCGGCGTGCCGGCTTTCACGGCTGCCCTAAGCATATCGCCAGTCGAAATTTGTGGGATTCCGAAATGCTGGGTAATAAATGTCGCCTGGGTTCCTTTTCCGGCCCCAGGTGGGCCTAGCAGTATGAGTCGCATACCCAATCCTTTTTTTTATGACACGCGTCTGAGCGTGGTTTTGATTATGCCGCATCGCGTCATGATGACGAGGATCATTTTTGACGCAAGATTCCTATTGTGCCTCTTGGAAAGTTTTTTGAACTTTTAAAAGGTCTTCTGGGGTGTCGATGCCACCAGCAATCGGTTTGTTCATAACGTTAACGTGAATTTTGAAGCCATGTTCGAGCGCGCGCAACTGTTCCAGTGATTCGCTTACCTCTAGTAAGCCCTGTGTCAGCGAGGGAAAGGCTTTCAAAAACCGCACCCGGTAAGCATAAATGCCGATGTGGTGAAGGACTTGGGCTTTTCCATGCCCATCCCTATCGAAAGGAATTGGCGCTCGAGAAAAATAAAGCGCATGACCACGAAAGTCGCAAACCACCTTGACAACATTGGGATTGTCCCGCAGTGCTTGATCAATCAGGGGGCTTGCGCAAGTGGCGATATCGGCAAGTGGGTCCTCGTGCAGTGCCCGAGCGACCGCCTCAATCAGGGCGGGGTCAATGAGGGGCTCATCGCCTTGAACGTTAACCACGATCTCCTGCTCATCGAAGGCAAGCTGCGTAACGGCCTGAGATAAGCGATCCGTGCCAGTCGGGTGATCAGCCGACGTCATAAGCACTGCAAAGCCGTGTTTTTGGACTGCCTGAGCTATTTTTGAATGATCGGTGGCAACGGTGACAGAGCGAGCACCCGAACGTTCAGCTTGCTCAGCCACGCGTACCACCATGGGAACACCGCCGAGGTCGGCCAACATTTTGCCAGGTAAGCGGGTCGAGGCCCAGCGGGCCGGAATGATCACGTGAAACGCCATTTCAGTCAATCCCGCTGATCCTACGCCAGGCCCGGCGTGCTGCCAGACGCTTCAATGATGGGTTGCGCTTTCGACTCAAGCATCAGTGGGATGCCGTCTTCAATCGGGTAGGTGAGTTTATCCGCACGGCAGATCAGTCCGGTTTTATCGGCATCGAACTGCAATCGACCCTTGCAAATCGGGCACACCAAAATGTCGAGTAATTTGTGGTCCATAGTCTTCAGTCAACGTTGATTGATTGCTGCTTGCTTTTGGTCCTTCTTGCCTTTTTCGTGCAATGTTTTTATGAGCCAATCCAAGATTCTATCGTCTGCCCAATGCAGGCCTGCACTGGCCACCCAGATTCGCGGGTCACGGTCAACCGGAAACTTGATCGCGTCTTTTTCTGTGACTAGTATAGTCTTAGCGTCAATGGACTCGAGCAGCGCTACAGTCATGGGCGCGTGATCCGATAGGGCGACAGTCTGGTCGAGTTTTATTTCATTTTTTTCGAGCACTTGAAAAAAACGTTCGGGCACGCCAATACCGGCGATGGCAGCCGTGCGAGAGGCAGTGCCATTGTTGGCCTTGAGTTCTTGAGCCATCGCGTCAATGGTCCGTTTTTGGCCAGAAGCGGGGCAATAAAAAAAATCAAGCAACACGGTAAAGCCAAAGGTTGGTGCATGGGCATTTACTGGCATTTCGCTGGTTTCCAGTGTTTTGGTGTCGCTGACGCGCCGTAAAATTGCATCCACAGTTGCGCGACGTCGGCTGGCCTCACGCAGCGGTCCACCGGGCAGAGTGGCACCATTACCCACACCACGATCATCTTCAACCAATAACTCAACATCTCGGGCCAAGCGTTGATGCTGCAAGCCGTCATCACTGATGATGACGTTCACCTCAGGAAAGCGGTCAAGCAACTGACAACCGGCTAAAAAACGGTTGGCATGCACACTCACGGGAATCCCAGTTCGGTTCGCAATCAAGGCAGGCTCATCGCCAAATGTTTGCCAATCAAGCGCTACCCCTTGGGCCGTTGCGGGCGTTGTCTTGCGCGAGCTGCCGTAGCCGCGGCTGATAAGCCCGGGCTTGAAGCCGCGCGAAGTGAGCGCTTTGGCCAGTGCAATGGCAACAGGTGTCTTGCCGGTGCCGCCGATGTACAAATTGCCCACCACAATGACGGGAACTGACAACTGGTCACGTTGCCTGATTTGACGGGCATAAAGCCAGCGGTTGAAAGTAACGGTTATCGAGTACAGCCAAGACGCGGGCTGCATTAACCAATACCAAACACCGCGATTTCGCCATTGCCCGGTGAGCCAATCGACAGCAGGTTTTGGCCAACGCACGATTAGTCCGCAACCTGGGCGGCCAAACTGATTTTATTAAGGCCCGCAAGCCGTGCAGCTTGCATGGCAGTGATCACGGTTTGGTGAGTGGCATTGGCATCTGCACGGATCACCACCATTTTTTCAGGGCCAGAACCATTCTGTGCCACCGCGGCAGTCAATGCCGCAGCAATGGCTAAGACATCAGTGCTTTCTAGCACGCGTTGGTCCACGGCAACTTGACCGTCAGCGGCAATCGTGATGCTAATCGAGCCTGAGATCTCCACGGCTGATTGCGCTTGGGGCAAGGACACATCCAAGGCACGCTCTTGTGTGAAAGTGGTTGAAACGGCCAGAAAGATCACAATAACCAGTAGCACATCAATCAAAGGGATGAAATTGATCTCTGGAGAGTCGTCGGCATGTTTGGCGCGCAATTGCATGGCTGGCTTCTTGAGTTAGGGGTAAATCTGCAGGATAAGAGAGCGGGCAGATTGCTCAATTTTGACCAGCAAGTTATTGACGTGTACCCGAAGCAGTCTGTGCGCGATGGCTGCTGGCACGGCGATGAGAATACCAAAGCCTGTGTTGTAGAGCGCAATTGAAATGCCACGGGCCAGTTGCCCTGGGTCAGTCCCGCCAGGTTGATAAGCGGCAAAGATTTCAATCATGCCGATCACAGTACCAAACAGACCCATGAGCGGTGCGATCGTGGCGATCATGCCAAGGGCGGGTAAAAACCGCTGCATTTCATGGGCGATATCAGCCCCAGTTTCCTCAGCACGCAACCGAATTTCATTGATGGGTTGTTGTTTATTGGCCAAAATCGTTGACAATACTTTGCCGCCAAGACTCGATTGGGCCAGTTTCTCAAGCGACTCTTCGTTCACGCCGTTGCTTCTGAGTAGCCGAAAGGCCTCAATTGGAACGTCGATAGGGTAAACACGATTTAGGCGTAGGGCCATTAAGCGTTCAAAAATGATGGCCAGAGCCACCACAGAGATGAACAGTAGGGGCCAGATGGGCCAACCGGCTTCGATGATTATTGACTGCAAGATGGATTTGCCTTGATATAGAGTGACGACCGTAAACACCCTATGGTACGGTTTAGTACCGACCAGTGGCAAGCAAAGTCAAGCGCGAGAGGTTCACCAAACTATCCACAGTTTCTGTGGATAACTCTCGTTTAAACCAAATCGTGTGCCTGAAACAGTCGTCCGAGGTACTTTGCGCAAAAAATGATCACTTCCGACAGACAAATATTTAATTCTTTTAAATTCAATTGGTTGCTTCATACTAATGATATTTTACATGAATAAATTTAAGAAACTTCAAGGAATGTGTCGTTTCACAAATCACCAAATCTTTAGTTGGTGCGCTCTGTGGACAGATTTTGGGCGCAATCGCTTATGACAATTGAAAGTCGTGTCACAGATGACCAAAATGCGCCTACTATCCTGACGGTCAGTGAACTCAACCGACAGGTCGCTCAATCGCTTGAAAACGAGTTCGGCTTGGTCTGGTTGACGGGCGAGGTCTCGACTTTCACGCGTGCGGCCTCAGGCCATCTTTACTTCACGCTCAAAGACGCTTTAGCCAGCGTGCGTGCGGTGATGTTTAAGGGGCGACTGGCCTATTGCGAATTTCAGCCATCGGTTGGAGATCAAGTTCAAATCAAAGCGCGAGTCGGGTTGTATGAGCCAAGGGGTGAGTTTCAGCTCAACATTCAAACGCTACGCAGGGCGGGTCGGGGCACACTATACGAGCAGTTCCTACTTTTAAAGGAGCGCTTGCAGGCCGAAGGTCTGTTTGACTTAAACAATAAGCGTGCCTTGTCAGAGCATCCCAAAGCCATTGGCGTCATCACGTCCTTGGGGGCGGCGGCATTGCACGACGTTTTAACCACATTGGCGCGACGCGCGCCTCATGTGTCCATTATTATTTATCCAAGCTTGGTTCAAGGCGTGGCGGCGCCGCGTGAGTTGCGGCGGGCTTTGGCCACGGCCAACAACCGCCAAGAGGTTGACACGCTGTTGCTTGTGCGCGGTGGTGGTAGCTTGGAAGATCTGTGGGCTTTTAATGATGAGGGATTGGCCCGCGACATCGCATCAAGCACCTTGCCGATCATCGCTGGTGTTGGCCATGAGTCTGACATCTCAATTGCTGACTTTGTGGCTGACTTGCGAGCACCCACACCGACAGCGGCGGCTGAGCTGGCTTGTCTGCCCCGTCCAGTGCTTTTGGATCAAGTCAGCAGCCTAAGATTGTTATCGCAACAAATCGTGATGCGCAAAATAGAGCGTCTGGGCCAACGCCTTGATCGTTTGGGTTACGGATTGGTGTCGCCTGCTCAGCGACTTCAGCAGCGCCGACAGGCCCAAGCCATGTTAATTCAGCGTCTTGAGCACGCTGCCCCTGATATTATTCGATTGCAAGACCATGTAAAACGCCAATATCAGTCGTTGACACGACTGATGTCTGAGGCACTGGCGCACAGGCGCAACCGCTTGGCGTTACAGCACGCCCAGCTTGAAACCTTGGCACCTGCTGCTACCCTCGCACGCGGTTTTGCGATTGTGCGCGGACCAGATGGTGATATCTTGACTGATGCGGCACAAGTCAAAGACTCAGATTTATTGTCGATTGACCTGGCCAAAGGCCGTTTAAAAGCAACGGTTGACAACAAAGAACCATGATTTTCGTGAATTATTCTGATTTGCAGGAAAACCATCCCACTAGGCGGGGTTGTGCCAAGAACAGGTAAGCCTTGGCTACAATCATGGGTTAGGATGGCGAGCTAAACCATCTGAATGGTTTGAGCGTCAAAAGCCAACCCCGAAGACTAGACACACTTGTAAAACCAAAAGGACACTGATCCCATGACACACACCTTACCTGCGCTTCCATACGCAATCGATGCCTTGGCGCCTCTTATTTCTCAAGAGACGCTGGAATACCACTACGGCAAGCACCACCAAACTTACGTCACAAACTTGAATAACCTTGTTCCCGGAACAGAGTTTGAATCGGCTTCTCTTGAAGAGATCGTTAAAAAATCTAGCGGCGGTATTTTTAATAATGCTGCTCAGGTTTGGAATCACACGTTTTATTGGAACAGTTTGTCCCCCAACGGTGGCGGCGAACCTAGCGGCAAGCTAGCAGATGCAATCAAAGCCAAGTGGGGTAATGTTGATGCTTTTAAGGAAGCTTTCAATAAGTCGGCAGCGGGCAATTTCGGCTCCGGTTGGACTTGGTTGGTTAAAAAATCTGACGGCAGTGTCGATATTGTTAATACCAGTAACGCAGGCACGCCTGTAACCACAGACGACACACCACTTTTGACCTGTGATGTTTGGGAGCATGCCTATTACGTCGACTACCGTAATGCCCGTCCAAAGTACTTGGAGACGTTTTGGAAGTTGGCAAATTGGTCGTTTGCTGAAAAAAACTTTGCTTAAACAGCTTTAAGCATTTAGGTTAAGTGAGTCCCAAAAGCGCCAGCACCAGCCGGCGCTTTTGATTTATAGTCGTTGGCTGAGATAACAACTATAGGGAATAGACATGGCAGCAATAGATGCATTCATATGTGACGCCATCCGGACACCGATTGGACGGTATGGTGGCGCTCTTTCGAGCGTTCGCACTGACGACTTGGGGGCATTGCCGATCAAGGCACTGATGGCTCGAAATGGCAATGTTGATTGGAGCTGCGTTGATGAGGTTCTCTACGGTTGCGCTAACCAAGCCGGTGAAGACAATCGCAACGTCGCACGCATGGCTGCGTTGCTCGCGGGCTTACCGGCCGACGTGCCTGGTGCCACAATCAACCGTTTGTGTGGTTCAGGCATGGATGCTGTTGGTACGGGTGCGCGCGCTATTCGTGCCGGCGAAGCCTCTTTGATTATCGCCGGTGGTGTTGAAAGCATGAGCAGGGCTCCTTTTGTGATGGGCAAAGCCGAAAGCGCGTTTGCTAGGGCTGCGTCGATTTATGACACTACGATTGGTTGGCGTTTTGTAAACAAGTTGATGAAGGCACAACACGGTGTGGATTCGATGCCTGAAACCGCTGAAAACGTGGCAGACCAATTTGGTGTGTCGCGTGAAGATCAAGACAAATTCGCCATGGCGAGTCAAGAAAAGGCCGCTGCTGCTCAAGCCGCTGGCTATTTCGACGAGGAAATCACACCCGTGCATATTCCTCAACGCAAGGGTGACGCCCTAATTGTGGCGCGTGACGAGCATCCCCGCCAAACCAGCCTTGAAGCGTTAGCCAAGCTCAAAGGCGTGGTTCGTGAGGGGGGCTCGGTCTCGGCGGGTAATGCCTCAGGCGTCAATGACGGTTCTGTGGCACTTTTAATCGCCAATGAGCAGGCCATTAAAGACCACCAGTTGACTGCGCGCGCTCGCGTCATTGCCATGGCAACGGCTGGTGTTGAGCCCCGCATCATGGGTATTGGTCCAGCACCGGCTTCGAAAAAAGTACTCGCCTTGGCGGGCTTAACCATCGATCAAATGGACGTCATTGAGCTCAATGAGGCTTTTGCTGCCCAAGGCTTGGCCACGTTGCGTTTGCTGGGTGTGGCCGATAACGATCCCCGGGTCAATCCCAATGGGGGCGCGATTGCGCTGGGCCACCCCTTGGGTGCCAGCGGGGCCCGGTTGGTGATGACGGCTGTTCACCAGTTACACCAAACGCAGGGCCGATATGCACTTTGCACGATGTGCATTGGCGTTGGACAGGGTATTGCCATGATTGTTGAGCGCGCATGATCTTGAAATGACACAGGCCATGAAAGGCGCAATCCTTTCATGGCCTGATTCGAAACAACAGCACAAATACACTACCTTAACGTGGGCAAACCACGAACGGTCATGCCTGGTGAAATATTTCTTTTGGCAAACCAGCCTTGATTGACTTCAAGTGCAAATCTAACGGGTTCGGTTGAGCAATGTCGGTCGTCCTTTAATGGTTGCATCTGCTCAATATTGACGATCGTACCGTCATCGCGCAAAAAGGCAATCGATAAAGGAATCAGAGTGTTTCTCATCCAAAAGCACTGAACACCAAGTCGATCAAGGACAAAAAGCATGCCTTGCTTCTCGGGCAAAGAGGGACGGCCCATCAAGCCTTGCATTCGTTCAGGGACTTTCACGGCGAGCTCGGTTTTTACGCGATGCATACCGACGTACAGGTCTATCTTGGGTAGGGGTGTGTGCTGAGCTTGGGCCGCCCCCATTAAAAAAAAGGCGCACAAAATGAAGCCCAAAATCTTAAAGGGCGAAAGGCCAACGTCGATCGCCTGTTGGGGCCAAATAGCATTTACAACAAGCATAGGCATGGAGGGGTTTTTAACCCCGTTGGGTTAAGCAGCCGTTATATTAACGGCTTGATTGCCTTTTGGCCCCTTTGTGATTTCAAAGTTGACTCGCTGACCCTCTTTGAGGGTTTTAAAGCCGTTCATTTGTATCGATGAAAAGTGAGCAAATAAGTCTTCACTGCCGTCATCGGGCGTGACAAATCCAAAGCCTTTGGCATCGTTAAACCATTTGACGACGCCAGTAGCAGTGGGGTTTCCTTGAGAGTCGGGGGCATTGGTCGGATCGGACATCTGAACGGCCTCTAATGTTGTTATGGACAAAAACGAGATGGGCTGTTCGGAAAAAATAGCCCAACGCTGGCAGTCATGTATCAATGGTTTTATCGGTCAGTTTGACTGCTAAGCTCATTTTTGGGCACATTTATGACAACAGTCAAGCCCTTAACGGGTTTTCTATTAGTTGTAAGCTGCCATAAACTCAAACGAAAGCATTTTGTGGTCTTAAAACAGAACTATGCCAAATCGAACTGAATCGTCGGGAACTGTCTTGGTAGAACGGCAAACCGCCAAAACCAAGCCCCCACCTATGTATCAGGTCATTCTCTTGAATGATGACTACACGCCGATGGAATTTGTTGTTTTGGTGCTGCAGAAGTATTTTGGCAAAAGCCAAGAAGAGGCCATGCAAATCATGTTGGCTGTGCACCACACTGGTCGTGGTGTGTGTGGGGTTTACCCCAAAGACGTGGCAGCCACACGTATTACCCGTGTTTTACAGTTTGCCAGATCGCGTCAACATCCGCTGCAGTGTGTCATGGAACCTGTAGGGGATTAGAGGGTTTTGTATAGATAGGCATAGAATCGAATTAAGCTAGATTTTAAGCATTTTCAGCAGTCGTACTTAAAAGCGTTTTTTCGCGGTTAAGCCAATTGGATCAGAAGCAACGGGAGGAAATGTGATTTCCCAAGAACTTGAAGTTAGTTTGCACATGGCATTCGTCGAAGCCCGCTCTGCGCGGCACGAGTTCATTACCGTCGAACACCTGCTTCTCGCCTTGCTTGATAATGCAGCAGCGGTTGAAGTATTGAAAGCTTGCGCGGCCAACACCGATGAATTGCGCCAGCACTTGCGCAAGTTTGTTACTGACAACACGCCTGTTATTCCCGAAGGTGGCGAGGTTGATACACAACCCACGCTGGGATTTCAGCGCGTGATTCAGCGAGCCATCATGCACGTGTCCGCTGGCGGCACGTCAAAAAAACCGGTGACTGGTGCCAATGTATTGGTGGCCATTTTTGGTGAGAAAGACTCTCATGCTGTTTATTACCTGCAGCAACAAGGTATTTCACGTTTGGATGTCGTTAACTTCTTGTCGCACGGCATCACCAAGAATCAACAACCCGAGGCGCCCGCCACTGAACGCCAGGGACCGGCGGGTGGTGAAGAGACGCCCGATTCGCGTCAGACACCACTTGATCAGTATGCACAAGATCTTAATGCGGCAGCAATTGCTGGGCGGATTGATCCTTTGATCGGTCGTGATCAAGAGGTCGAACGTGTGATCCAAATCTTATGTCGCCGCCGCAAGAACAACCCACTTTTGGTCGGTGAGGCTGGTGTGGGTAAAACCGCCATTGCTGAGGGGCTTGCGTATCGCATTACACAAGAGGAAGTGCCTGAGATTTTGCAAGATGCCAATGTGTATTCATTGGACATGGGTGCTTTGTTGGCAGGCACAAAATACCGCGGTGATTTTGAGCAACGGCTCAAAGCGGTTCTCAAGCAGCTTAAAAGTAACCCGCAGGCTATTTTGTTTATCGACGAGATTCACACTCTCATTGGTGCAGGGTCCGCTTCGGGTGGCACGCTTGACGCCTCTAATTTGTTAAAGCCGGCATTGTCATCCGGTCAGTTGCGCTGCATCGGCGCGACGACGTATACCGAGTACCGCGGCATTTTTGAAAAAGATGCGGCATTGTCTCGCCGTTTTCAAAAGGTCGATGTGCCTGAGCCATCTGTTGAACAAACCATTCAAATTTTGCGCGGTTTAAAGCAACGCTTTGAAGATCATCACAACGTCAAATATTCGGCCGCGGCATTAACAGCTGCAGCTGAGCTGGCGGCTCGGCACATCAATGACCGTCACTTGCCTGACAAAGCCATTGATGTGATCGACGAAGCGGGTGCGGCTCAAAAGCTGTTGCCCAAGTCCAAACAAAAGAAAGTGATTGGCAAGCACGAAATTGAAACCATCATTTGCAAGATTGCGCGTATTCCACCGCAAACCGTGTCAACTGACGATCGCAGCCGCTTGGCCACACTTGAGCGCGACTTAAAGACGGTTGTTTTTGGCCAGGAGGCGTCAATCGAGGCGTTGGCTGCCGCCATCAAAATGGCTCGCTCAGGCCTCGGTAAACCTGAAAAGCCCATTGGTTCATTTTTGTTTTCAGGCCCAACTGGGGTTGGTAAAACTGAGGTGGCCCGACAGCTGGCTTTCACACTCGGCATTGATCTTTTGCGGTTTGACATGTCGGAGTACATGGAACGGCACACCGTCTCACGGCTGATTGGTGCACCCCCAGGTTATGTTGGCTACGATCAAGGCGGTTTGTTGACCGAAGCAATCAACAAGCAACCCCATTGCGTGTTGTTACTCGATGAGATTGAGAAAGCACACCCTGATGTGTTCAACATTTTGTTGCAGGTGATGGATCATGGCACGCTAACTGATAACAATGGTCGCAAGGCTGACTTTCGCAATGTGATCATCATTATGACCACCAACGCCGGAGCCGAAGCACTTAGCAGACCGTCCATCGGGTTCTCGAACTCGCGGGCTAGCGGTGACGAAATGGGCGACATCAAGAAGTTGTTTTCGCCCGAATTCCGTAACCGTTTAGATGCAATCGTGCATTTCAGTGCCCTGAGCAGAGAAGTCATCTTGCGCGTCGTTGATAAGTTCTTGATGGAGCTTGAAGATCAGCTGCATGAAAAGCGGGTTGAAACGACTTTCACGCAGCGGCTCAGGGACTACTTGGCGGAGCACGGTTTTGACCCATTGATGGGTGCTAGACCCATGCAGCGGCTGATTCAAGACATGCTGCGCCGTGCCTTGGCCGACGAGTTGCTGTTTGGTCGTTTGGTCAATGGTGGTGGGGTGACTCTAGATATTGATGAGGATGGCAAAGTTCAACTTGAGTTTGATCATGCGCCGACTTCAGCAGCCGACAAAAAGCGTGAAGGCAACAAAAATGCCAAAGAAGCGAAGGATGCGAAGGATGCCAAAGACACCCCGGCACTGGCGGTAGAGTAATCTTTTAAGACGCTAGCGATGCTGTTTTGAGTTGGTTAGACTAATAAGCTGGGCTGGGTTCGGTGGTTTTGGCTAGTGCTTTCCAGTGCTACCAAATCCGCCGGCTGCTCGCGCTGTGACCTCTTCAAAATCGTCCACCAGCGTAAATTGAGCCTGTACGACAGGCACGATAATCAGCTGTGCCAGACGCTCCAAGGGCTCTAATGTGAATGGCTTTTGGCCTCGGTTCCAAGTCGACACCATCAGTGGACCTTGATAGTCAGAGTCAATCAAGCCCACCAAATTTCCCAACACAATGCCATTTTTATGGCCCATACCCGAGCGGGGCAATATCACGGCCGCATAATCTGGGTTCTTGATGTGAATTGAAATGCCGGTCGGCACCAAAATGGTTTCGCCAGGCGAAATCACGGTTGTCCCATCCACGCATGCCCTCAAATCAAGTCCTGCAGAGCCTGGCGTACCGTAGGTGGGTAATCGGTCTTTCATTCGTGGGTCTAATATCTTTAAGTCGATGGCTAACATCAAGTGATCTCCTCATGTCGATTGTTTTGCTCACGCCCCTTGCTCCGCGCTCGAGGTGTTTTGCGTTGGCGGGTAAAAAGATAAAGTAGCGACACGCCTATGACAATGGATAGACCGCCCCCCACATACAGCATCAATTGATTGGCATGTTTGGCCATATAGACACTTTTTACTGCCAGATAGCCAGGCAGTAACATGAGTGGCACCCAAGCCATCGCGGAAAGGATATTAGCGAGTTGAAAGCGCCATTGCGACATGCCCATGACGCCGGCAACCGTTGGAATCGTACAGCGAACCGGCCCTAAAAATCGACCCACAAAGATCGACAAAAATCCGTATCTGTAAAAAAAAAGACGTGCTCGGGCAACGGTGGGGCGTTGGCGCTTAACCGCTCGCCAACGCAATATGGTGGGTCCCACCCACCGGCCCATCCAAAAAGAGATCGCATCACCAGCGATTGCACCCGCAACGCCCCATAGCAGTACCGTCGTTGGCGGTACAAGACCTGACCCGATAAGCCCACCAGCGAAGAGCAGTAGGGCAGTGGCAGGCAACAAAACACCCACTATGAATAGCGACTCTCCGAATGTCAGTAGAAAAATAACAGGTCCTGCCCATGCTTGGTTGATTTCTATAAAGAGACCAATCTGATCGAGATATGCCTGCATTGGTTTGCTGGTTATCCTGTGGGCTGGGTGGGCTGATAAATAGGTGTGGTTTATTGTCGAGTGAAGCGCTTGGCAATTTCAGCCACGATTTGGCGCGCAACCGATTGTTTGGTACCTCTCTGAAGTGCTTGTCGACCCGCGGCGCTGTAAAGCTCGACCGTGGTGTGATCAACATCCATGACGTCTTGCGCCAAGTTTCCGATCAGCAGAGGCACACCTTTACGCTGTCGCTTGTGCTCAACTTCATCAGGGTTCAGCGTGGTTTCAGCGGCGAACCCGACGCACCAAGGCGCATTGGGCAAGGCTGCCACGTCTGCCAATATGTCAGGATTCAGCACGAAGGAAAGATCAGGCGGTGATAAGCCGTTGTTCTTTTTAAGTTTTTCGGTTGATGCGTTATCAATACGCCAATCAGCGACTGCTGCTACCGCTATAAAGATGTCATGACCGTCGACCACCGCCATGACGCGCTCGTGCATCTGCATGGCCGTTTGAATGTCAATTCGAGTCACACCCGCTGGGCAAGGCAAGCTGGTCGGTCCGGATACCAAGGTCACTCGAGCGCCCGCTTGCGCGGCAGCTTGTGCAATGGCGTAGCCCGTTTTACCTGATGAGCGATTGGTTAAAACGCGCACGGGATCAATCGGCTCACAGGTGGGACCGGCCGTGATGAGTACGCTCAGTCCATCCATTGTTTTGGGTTCGAAGTGGCTGACGATGGCAGCCAACAGGTCGTTGGGTTCTACCATGCGGCCATCACCTGTTTCGCCGCAGGCTTGAATACCACTGGCCGGTCCGACGAGGAACACACCATCGTCGCGCAGTTCATTGGCGTTTCGCTGCGTGGGCCGTGCTTGCCACATTTCTTTGTTCATCGCTGGCGCAATCATCAGGGGTATGGCGCGAGCCAAGCACAGCGTGGATAACAAGTCATCGGCTGAGCCGTGCGCGAGCTTGGCCATGAAGTTGGCCGTGGCTGGAGCGACCACAATGAGGTCTGCGCTTCGCGTTAAATTGATGTGGGCCATGTTGTTATCTGGCCGACTATCCCAAAGATCGGTAAAAACGGGGCGCCCCGAAAGTGCCTGAAAGGTCAGTGGCGTGATGAATTCACTGGCTGATGCTGTCATGACAACATCGACAGTTGCACCAAGGTCCATCAATCGGCGCAGCAGTTCGGCAGACTTGTAACAAGCAATGCCGCCTGTCAGTCCCAACACAATGCGCTTGCCGTTGAGCGGATTCATGACGATTCTTCCTTTCTTCGCAAGGCGGTCGCCTGACGCCACCGCCGCCACTCATCAAAGACCAGTAAAACGGCACCAACAGAGATGGCGATGTCGGCGATGTTGAAGGCTGGAAAATACCAGTTATGGCGGTAAAACAACAGAAAATCTATCACATGACCCAGCAAAACACGATCAATCAAATTACCAATGGCACCACTCAAAATGAGTGTCAGAGACAGCGCAGTCAGTGCGCGTTTGTGTTCATGTTTTAAAAGCCACGAAATAAAAAAAATGGCCACAATGGCGATGGCAATCAGTACCCATCGCTGCCAGCCTGAACCAGAAGCCAAGAAGCTGAATGCCGCGCCCGTGTTGTAAACCAGGGTTAAATCAAACATCGGAAAAATATTAACGCGCTCACCATAAGTGAAAGCGTTTTCAGCAAGCCACTTGGTGAGTTGGTCCAGTGCGACCAATATAACAACCAACCAGCACCATTTAGCCACTGCTTGCCTCTGCTAGGTTGGTGACACAACGCCCGCAAATCTCCGGATGGGTGGTGTCAGTGCCAATATCGTCAGCATAATGCCAGCAACGGGCGCATTTTTGTTTGTTTGAAGCCTGCACTTTAATTTGTAGTTCGCCGGTACTCGAGTGGACATCGGCACGCGAAACAATCAAAACAAACTTTAGCTGATCGCTAATGCTTTCTAAAAAGCTTAAATCTTGCTCGCTCGCAAAAAGATCAACCTCAGCTTGCAGTGATGAACCGATCGCGCCATCTGTTCTTAAAACTTCAAGCTCACGTAACACCTCAGCACGAATGTCACGGACACGCCGCCATTTGGCTACCAAGCTATCTTGATTGGCAATCACGGGCAGCGAGTGATAAGTCTGCGTAAAGATCGACCGTTCAGCGTCTGGCGAGGCTGGTGCTAAGGTGGATTCATTTAAAACTTGCCAAGTCTCCTCTGCGGTGAATGACAAGACAGGCGCTAGCAGCTTAACCAATGAAAGGCTGATGTGAAGCAGGGCAGTCTGAGCGCTTCGCCGCGCATGGCTGTTGGGAGCGCTGGTGTAAAGCCGATCTTTTAAAACATCAAGGTAAAAAGCCCCCAAGTCTTCAGAGCAAAACGTCTGTAGGCGCGCCATGGCGGGGTGAAACTCATACTTTTCGAAATGAGCCAATACTTCTTTTTGGACTGAGTCAGTCATCATCAGGGCGTACTGATCGATCTCCAGCATCGCCTCAGGGGCAATGCGGTCGTGCGTTTCGTTAAAGTCCGACAGATTGGCCAGTAAAAAGCGAAGCGTGTTGCGCGTGCGGCGGTAGCTCTCAACGACTCGCTTTAAAATTTCGTCTGAGATCGAGAGCTCACCGGCATAGTCGGTCGATGCAACCCAGAGTCGAAGGATTTCGGCGCCCAGTGAGTCTGACACCGATTGAGGGGCAATCACATTACCCATCGACTTACTCATTTTGCGACCTTGGCCATCCACCACAAAACCGTGTGTCAGTAACCCCTTGTAAGGCGCATGACCGTAGAGCATGCAACCGGTCAGTAAAGATGAGTGAAACCAGCCGCGATGTTGGTCAGAGCCTTCGAGATACAAATCGGCTGGCCAAGACAACAGGTTGCCATGGGTGCCTTGGTCAACGTTATTTTTTCCCCCGAGCACGGTGGCGTGTGTTGAGCCTGAATCAAACCACACGTCGAGTGTGTCGCGATTCTTTTCGTATTGCGTTGCCTCCTGCGCACTCAGCAGATCGGCCGGCTCCAGGGTTTGCCAGGCCTCAATGCCGCGGGTCTCAATCAGCTTGGCGACTTCTTCGATCAGACGAGGCGTCTCAGGGTGAAGCGCGCCAGTTTCTTTGTGGACAAAGAAAGCCATTGGCACGCCCCACTGTCGTTGACGTGACAATGTCCAGTCGGGTCGATTGGCGATCATGTTGTGCAATCGTGCGCGACCCCACGCGGGATAGAAGTCAGTTTTTGCGATAGCAGCAAGTGCAGACTCTCTGAGTGAGGGCTGGCCGTCATTGGGGGCAATGTCCATTGCGGCGAACCATTGGCTGGTGGCTCGGTAAATGATTGGGGTTTTATGGCGCCAGCAGTGCATGTAGCTGTGTTGGTGCTTTTGAACGTTGACTAAGGTGCCGGCATCCGCAAGGGTTTGAACGATTTTGGGGTTAGCTTCCCAAATCGTCAGCCCACCGAACAAGGCAAGGCTTTGCGCATAACGGCCATCACCCAAAACCGGATTCAGGATGTCAGCGTCAGCAAGATCATGGGCCTTGCATGAGACAAAGTCTTCGATGCCGTAGGCGGGTGCTGAATGCACCACACCCGTTCCAGTCTCCAGGGTGACATAGTCACCGAGATAAATGGGTGACTGGCGATCAAAAGCGGCGTCAACTTTAGCCAGTGGGTGGTGAAACGAAATGCCGTTTAGGGCTTCACCCGTCGCAATGGCAATGACTCGGCCACTAAGACCCCAAACTTCTAAGCATGCTTTGACTCGATCTTTTGCCAAAATAAGCGTTGGGCCAGTCGCCCGAGGATTATCGAGCGCCACCAGCGCGTATTCGATTTCGGGGTGCACGTTCAATGCTTGGTTGGCAGGAATGGTCCACGGCGTCGTGGTCCAAATGACGATGGCGCCATCGGCGACTTGATCAACATCAAACGCGCGCGCCAGGGCGGCGTGGTCGGCATAAGGAAAGGCCACGTCCACAGCAGCGTCTGTGCGATCGGCGTATTCGACCTCTGCTTCCGCTAAGGCAGAGCCGCAGTCAAAACACCAGTTCACGGGTTTTAGGCCTCGGTACACATAGCCTTTTTTAAGGATATTGCCCAGAACACGAAGCTCGTTTGCCTCGGTTTTGAAATCCATGGTTAGGTAAGGCTGTTCCCACAGCCCCAGCACACCGAGTCGTTCGAAGTCGATCTTTTGAGCACTGATTTGTTCGAGCGCGTAAGCTCGGGCCCGGGCTTGTACTTGAGCCACGGGTAGAGACTTACCGTATTTTTTTTCGATTTGAATTTCGATGGGCATGCCATGGCAATCCCAACCGGGCACGTAGTGAGCGTCAAAACCAGCCAAGTTGCGATTTTTGACAATCACGTCTTTGAGAATTTTGTTGACGGCATGACCAATGTGGATAGCACCATTGGCATAGGGCGGGCCATCGTGCAAAATAAATTTCGGGCGTCCCGCACTGGCCCGTCGAATGGCTTGGTAGACGCCTTTCTCTTGCCATTGGGCAACCCAGAGCGGCTCCCGCTTAGGCAGATTGCCCCGCATGGGGAATGGCGTGTCAGTCAGGTTTAAGGTTGTCTTGTAGTCCATGATGCGCAAAATAGTCGATCGCATGCTGCCGGTCTTGTTGCATGGCGATGGTCAGGGTCGATAAATCAGAAAACTTCTTTTCGTCCCGCACGTGTTGCAGGACCTCTACACAGACGAGTTTACCGTAGGCATCGACGCTGGCATCAAGAAGGTGGGTTTCGAGTAGCACATCGGCGCTTTCATCGACTGTTGGCCGCAAGCCCAAACTGGCGATACCCGCCATCGGTTGATCGGCTAGCCCGTGGACTCGCACAACATAAATGCCAAATCGAGCGGCAGTGCCCGGACTGACTCGAACATTTAACGTCGGAAAGCCGAGTGTGCGGCCTAATTTTTTGCCGTGGATGACATGACCACTGACGCGATAGGCGCGCCCCAATAAACGGGCGACAGTCGGCATATCACCAGCGGCAAGCGCGCTTCTGACCGACGAACTGGAAATCCGAGCGCCCTGAGTGTCTGTGATGTCTTGTAAAACAGTCAGTTCAAAACCGTGGTGACTCGCGGCTTTCTTTAATAGAGCGACATCGCCACCACGCTGATGTCCAAATCTAAAATCAGCGCCGACAAGTAGCCACCGCGTCTTGATGCTGTCGATCAGCAGCTTTTCGATGAAGTCGTCAGCTGAAAGATTAGCCATGGCGTTGTTAAAAGGCAATAAAAAAACTTGTTCAATGCCAGCTTCGGCTAGCAGAACCGTTTTGTCGCGTAGGCCATTGATTTGCCCTGGTGCCAGCGTAGGCTTGCCTTGTCGTTTTGCGAAATAAGCTTTTGGATGTGGGCTAAAGGTCAGTACCGATGGGCTAAGGCCCAGTCTTGAACCCGCTGCTTTAACCCTTTCAAGCATGGTCAGATGGCCTAAGTGAACACCATCGAAGTTACCGATTGTGAGGGCACTTGGGCCAATATTTGCCTGACTTGGCAGGCTTCGTATGAGTCGTAAGGGTTTCATCTCGAGTGGCAGTTTACAATCTTGCCACCGTTGATGTTGCCAAAGTGATCATGTTTGTGACCGATTCCTCTCTGAAGAAGACCAATAAGCCTGTAAAAAAGCGTTTTGTGATTCTTATTTCTGGGTTAGGCAGTAACATGCAACGAATTGCTCAATTGGCCAACGACCCATTTAGTCGTGTGTCGATTGGTGCCGTGGTGTCAAATAAAGCCAGCGCTGTCGGCTTGGCTTGGGCCGCCAGACACGGTATCGAAACGGCAGTGGTTGACCATCAGCTGTTTACAGACAGAGAGTCTTTTGACCAAGCACTGGCAAGGGTTGTGGCGAAGTATGAACCTGATTATGTTCTTTTAGCGGGATTCATGCGGATTTTGACACCTGGCTTTGTGCATCAATTTAAAGGCCGGCTGATCAATATTCACCCCTCATTGCTACCGGCCTTTCCGGGGCTTCACACCCACGCCAGAGTCATTGAGGCGGGCGAACAGCGGCATGGGTGCAGCGTGCACTTCGTTACCGATGATCTGGACCATGGTCCAGTTATTGCGCAAGCTGCCCTTGAGGTTTCAGCCACCGAGACGCCTGAGCAATTGGCTCAACGCGTGTTGGTTCTCGAACATCAGCTCTACCCAGAAGTTGTTCAGTGGCTCTCTCGCGACCAAGTCACGTTAGACAATAACGGAACAGTCACCTTACACGGCGTTAATTATCGCCATATTGGAACGTCACCATGAGCTCAACAAACCGTCGCACCTCTCGCCCAACGGCCAAAGCGGTCAACCCAAGAGGCGGCAAAGCGCACCGCGGCGTCTCACTAGAAACGGGGGCTGTGAAGGCTCGGGTTGGCGCACGGTCTGAACCGGTTATCTTGACCAATCGGGTTGAGCAAGTGGTTGCTGTCTTGAAGATCATGTTGCGTTGGCAATGGCCGTCGGATCAGGTGTTGTCGCAGTTTTTTAAAGAAAACCGCTATCTCGGTTCGCGTGAGCGGGCCCAAATCGCTCAGGCGGCTTTTCATGTGCTGCGCAATTTAAGACGCTTTAGGCGCGAGGCCCAAAGTGCGCCCGTGACCCTTGAGTATGCCTTGGCTATCCGCGGCTTGGCAGCAACACTTGACGCAGAAGCGGCAAGCAAATGGTTAACCGATGAGCATCGCGAGTGGGTTGACCGATGCGAACAAATCGCACTTGATACCATGCCTTTTGAGGTGCGCTACAGCTTACCCGACTGGGTGGCAACGGCCATTATTAAGTTGCCAGACTCAGCGGCATTGGCTGAAGCGTTGTTACAAAGCGCACCGCTGGATCTGCGCGTCAACACCCTCAAAACCACGCACGGCGCTGCACTGGCAGAAATCCAGGCTTTGCTCCAAGACAGTCCATTCAGTGCGACTGCCACGCCATACGCCATCAATGGCGTTCGACTCAGTGGCCATCCGCCCCTGAATCGCTGGGCGCTTTTTGAGAAAGGACTTGTTGAGGTTCAAGACGAGGGCAGCCAGTTGTTGGCCGAGCTGGTGGCCCCGCGTCGGGGCGAAATGGTTGTGGATTTTTGTGCGGGTGCGGGCGGGAAAACCTTGGCTCTTGCCGCCATGATGCGTTCAGCTGGGCGTTTGTATGCTTTTGATATTTCTGCTGCACGACTTGCGCGGGCCAAGCCACGTTTTGCCAGAAGTGGCTTAAGCAATGTCTATCCCGTGACCATCCGCGGTGAGCATGACGATCGAGTGGCACGATTGGCTGGTAAGGCCCACCGGGTTTTGGTCGATGCACCTTGCACGGGTTTGGGTACGTTGCGACGCAATCCAGATCTAAAATGGCGTCAGACGCCTGATGAATTGTCCCGGCTGCAGCCACAACAAGCCAGTATCTTGCAGCAAGCCAGTCGGCTGGTTCGACCAGGTGGGCGGCTTGTTTATGCCACCTGCAGCTTTTTGCCGCAGGAGAATGAAGATCAGGTGAATGCTTTTTTGGAAAAAAACACTGAGTTTGTCTTATTGCCGGCAACCGAATGTCTTGCCGACAAATTAAGCCATGCGGTTGGTGCTGACGGCATGATGCGCTTGAGACCCGATCTTCACCAAACCGATGGTTTCTTTGCGGCTGTTTTGCAAAGAAAGGCGCAGCCTGCCAAGATTTTGGTCGAAGAAGAGCCATTGGCTGAGTAATTGAAGCGGTTTGTGGCAGATTTACGACTGTTCATGAGGCCATTTAATTGATTTGGCGACGGCTCAGGGGCGTGTTGCCAAAAAAAGCCTAAATAATTGATTTTGCTCAACAATAACCATTGCGAAGCCCCTATCCAATAACGGCTCGCTGGGCTACACTTGAACTGTTATTTAAACAAGCAGGATTTTGAGACTCAATGGATACAATTCTTTCGTTTGCAGCAGCCGGTATCACTCAAGCAAGTTGGTGGGAGGTTGCCCTCTTCACATTGGCTGTGACGCACATTACCATTGTTGCTGTCACGCTTTTTTTGCATCGTTCGCAAGCACATCGCGGTGTTGACTTGCATCCTGCGATATCGCATTTCTTCCGGTTTTGGCTATGGCTAACAACGGGCATGGTGACCAAAGAGTGGGTTTCGATCCATCGCAAACACCACGCGCGTTGCGAGCGTGACGGCGATCCCCATTCACCAATGATGTACGGCATTGGCAGGGTCATGTTTCGTGGCGCCGAGTTGTACCGTGACGAGTCAAAGAACGCGGAAACGGCCAATAAGTACGGTCACGGCACACCCAATGATTGGCTCGAAAAAAACCTCTACTCGCGCCACTCAGCCTCGGGCATCGTGGTGATGTTGGTGATTGATGTTCTGTTGTTTGGCTCACTGGGCTTGGCTGTTTGGGCTGTTCAAATGGCTTGGATTCCGTTTTGGGCAGCGGGCGTTGTCAACGGGATCGGTCATTTTTGGGGCTACCGTAACTTCGCGTCACCTGATACGAGCACCAATGTGTTCCCCATTGGTATCCTGATCGGCGGTGAAGAGTTGCACAACAATCACCACGCTTACGGCACATCAGCCAAATTTTCGAGCCGTTGGTTTGAAATTGACATTGGCTGGGCCTATCTGACGCTGCTTAGCTGGCTTGGTCTGGCCAAGATCCGCAAAGTGGCACCCAAGCTTAAGTTGGGTTCACACGGCAAACCCGTCGTTGACTTGCAGACTTTGCAGGGCGTTATTGCCCATCGCTACGAAGTATTGGCTCGGTATACCGGTCTGATGAAACAGGCTTGCCAAGAAGAAGTGAGCAAACTGACTCAAAAAGGTGGTACTTTAGTCAACGCAGAGGCTTTGAAGTCAGCCGCTCACTGGTTGGGTCGTGGCGACGAAACGTTGGCCCCTGAAGAGCGTGAACGCATCCATAAAACGCTTTCGCAAACCGAGTCATTATCCGTGATGGTTCAAATGCGTCATGATTTGGTCAAGCTCTGGGACAGCTCAAGCGCCAGCAGTGAGCAGCTGTTACATGACCTTCAAGAGTGGTGCCATCGCGCCCAACAAAGCGGCATCGTCAGCTTACAGGAGTTCGCTCTGCGATTACGCCGTTACGCGGCATGATTGAACAGCTCAATGACCCCCAGCGAGCGGCTGTCACGTCCTCGCAGGGGCATGCACTTATTCTGGCTGGTGCAGGTAGCGGCAAAACAAAGGTTCTGACCACGCGAATCGCCTGGCTCATCCAAAACCGCTTTGCCAGCCCGCTAGCCATATTGGCCGTTACCTTTACGAACAAAGCGGCTCGCGAGATGCAAACTCGCGTGGCGGCTTTGTTGCCTATTAACACCCGTGGTATGTGGATTGGTACCTTCCACGGTCTTTGCCACCGGCTCCTACGCGCACACAGCCGCGATGCGGGCTTGCCACAGTCCTTTCAAATCCTCGATACCACAGATCAATTGGCCGCCATTAAACGCCTTTTGAAAGCCAACGGCATTGACGATGAAAAATTTCCTGCGCGTGATGTGCAACGTTATATCAACGCCTCAAAGGAAGAGGGTCTTCGTGCTGATGCGGTGATTGTTGATGACCCTTTCAGCCGTCGCATGCGCGAAATCTATGCGCTCTACGAAGTGCAATGCCAGCGCGATGGTGTGGTGGACTTCCCCGAGTTGCTGTTGCGTGCATTAGAGCTGTTGCAGCGCCACGAACCCATTCGCAGCCACTATCAGCAGCGGTTCAAACACATCTTGGTCGATGAGTTTCAAGACACCAACAAAATGCAATATCAATGGTTGAGGTTGCTCGGCGATGGGGGTGCCAGTATTTTTGCAGTGGGTGATGATGACCAGTCAATCTACGCTTTTCGTGGGGCCAATGTTGGCAACATGGCTGATTTTGAGCGTGAGTATGCACAGGGCACTGTGGTTCGCCTAGAGCAAAACTATCGCTCACATGGACACATTCTCGACGCGGCCAACGCGCTGATTGCGCATAACAGTGCGCGCTTGGGTAAAACCTTGTGGACCGATGCTGGTGAGGGCGAACAAATCCGAGTCATCGAGCAGCCAACGGACTTTGCTGAGGCGCAGTGGGTGGTTGATGAGATACGCGCATTAACTCGTGATGATTTCAAGCGCGATGACATTGCGATTCTGTATCGCAGCAATGCACAATCCCGTGTTTTGGAGCACGCGCTGTTTTCAACGGGCATTGCTTATCGGGTTTATGGCGGATTGCGTTTTTTTGAACGACAAGAAGTCAAGCACGCGCTGGCTTATCTGCGTTTGGCCAGCCGGATTGACGATGACACATCGTGGCTGCGTGTGGTGAATTTCCCAGCCCGTGGCATTGGTGCACGCAGCCTTGAGACATTGACCGATCAGGCTCGGGCTAACGGGACCAGCCTCGCGCAGGCTGTGCCTCGCGTGGCGGGTAAAGCCGGTAGCCATTTGGCTCAGTTTTATACGCTGCTCCAACAGATGCAACAAGACACCTTGAAGTTGCCTCTCGCAGAGACGGTGGATCAGATTATTGAAGCATCTGGGTTGCGTGCGCATTACCGTGCGCAACGCGATGGCGCTGAACGGGTGGAAAACCTAGACGAATTGGTCAATGCGGCCAAAGTTTTTGAGCTTGAAGAGGATTTGGCCGGTGTGCCCTGTGGGGTTGCACGTGAACCGGTTCCCGGCGCTGCAAACACAGACGGTACTGAAATTATTCCGATGTCGCCGCTCGATGCTTTTTTGTCGCACGCTGCGCTCGAGTCGGGCGACACTCAAGCCCAAGCCGGTGAGCAAGCGGTGCAGCTCATGACCGTGCATGCGGCCAAAGGCTTGGAGTTTGACGCCGTCTTCATTTCAGGGCTTGAGGATGGTCTTTTTCCTCACGAAAACAGCATTTACGAACCCAGTGGTCTCGAGGAAGAGCGCCGCTTAATGTATGTGGCGATGACGCGTGCTAGAAAACGCCTTTACCTGAGCTTGGCACAAAGCCGTATGCTCCATGGTCAAACGCGCTACAGCATACGGTCACGTTTTCTTGAGGAGGTGCCTGAGGCTCATGCCAAATGGTTATCACCGCGCGCCAAGCAAGCTTGGGCAGACCAACCCATGTTAAACAGTATGACTGCTGCTAACAAGGCCACCAGTCGCTTGACATCGGGCCTTGAAATCGCTGGTGTGCGCTTCAGAGTTGGACAGGGTGTTAGACACCCTCGCTTTGGAGATGGGACAATACTGTCTTTGTCAGGCCTCGGACTCGATGCCCAAGCGCAGATCCATTTTCTGGATGTTGGCACCAAAACACTCGCCCTTGGTATCGCCAAACTCGACATTATTGAGGGCTAGGCCAATCAGTTTTAAGTGGTTGCAGGTGTTTCTTGCAGCGCCTCAATCTGACCCATCGTCAACAGCCAGTCTTCTTCCAGACGGGTTTTTTCCTGGACCAGTTGCCCATGCTCTAAGAGCACCTTTTGGCGCGCCTCAGTATTGGCGTCAGCATAAAAAGATTCGTCAGCCAGTTGCAGATCCAAACCAGCCATTTGTTTACGGATAGCCTCCAGACGAGTTTCAATGGCGGTGATTTTCTTATCCAGTGGCTTTCTGGCATTGGCTAATTGCTGCCGGGCCTGTGCTTGGTCGCGGCGCTGTTGTTTTCTATCAGCGGCCTGTTCGGCTCTGGCCAACGGTGAAAGCGCTGCACTGCCTGATACCAGTTGTCGGTAATCGTCAAGATCACCTTCGAATTTTTGCACTGAGCCATTGGCAACCAACCAAAACTGATCCACGGTGGTTCTTAACAAATGCCGGTCGTGCGACACCAGTAATAAGCTACCCTCATACTCGGCAAGTGCGGTGGTCAGTGCTTCTCGGGTCTCAACATCTAAGTGGTTGCTCGGTTCATCGAGGACCAGTAAGTTCGGTTTATGCCAAACCACCAATGCCAACGCCAACCGTGCTTTTTCTCCACCAGAAAATGGTGCAATGACTTCATTGACCCGGCTACCCGTAAAACCGAATTGGGCCAAATAGTTGCGGTGTTGCTGCTCCCGCACGCCAGGGGAAATGCGAGCCAAATGCAGCAGAGGCGTCGCGGTGGCATCAAGCACGTCCATTTGGTGTTGCGCAAAATAGCCGATTTTAAGTGTATTGGCGGCCAGCCTGTCGCCAGCCATGGACTCGAGTTCACCAGCGATGAGTTTGATAAGCGTTGATTTGCCTGCGCCGTTAACCCCGAGCACCCCGATACGGTCACCCGCCTCAACGCGTTGGGTTACTTTTGACAAAATGGTGTGTGGCTTACCGCTGACCGAATACCCCACGCTGGCGTCTTTTAACTGCACGAGTGTGTCGGGGGTGTTATCTGGCTGAGGGATACGGATGTCAATGTTTGCCTCGGCCTGAAGCGGTGCAAGGGCTTGCATGCGTGCCATTGCTTTCACACGGCTTTGTGCTTGTTTCGCTTTCGATGCTTTGGCTTTAAAACGATCAATAAACGATTGCAGTCTAGCGGTTTCTTGGGTTTGTTTGTCCCAGGCCACTCGGGTTTGGCGCAAACGTTCAGCCCGTTGGTTGAGAAAGGAGTCATAGCCGCCCTTATATCGCACCAGTTTGCGGTGGTCGACGTGCAAGATGACTTGGGAGACTGCATCCAGAAATTCAGTGTCGTGAGAAATGACGATCACCGAGCCCTCGTAGCTGGCCAACCACCGCTCAAGCCAGAGCATGGCATCTAGGTCTAAGTGGTTGGTTGGCTCGTCTAACAGTAATAAATCGGAGGGTGCCATCAGGGCTTTGGCTAGGCTGATACGCATCTGCCAGCCGCCAGAAAACGAGCCCACTGGGTGACTCCACTGCTCAGCGCTAAAGCCAAGCCCTGCCAACAGAGACTCTGCCCTCGCATTCGCCTGCCAGGCACCTGCCTCGTTTAATGCCGCCTCGAGTTCGCCGATTAACTCACCGCTGGCGGTTGACGTTTCGGCCAACGCGCGTTGTGCTTGTAGGGCGCGTAAGTGGCGATCGCCGTCAATGACATGCTCACGCGCTGCCCGATCCATGTCGTCAACGTTTTGTTCGACCCAAGCCAGACGCCAACTGTCAGGGTAATAAATGTCACCGCCATCGAGGTCAATATGGCCTTTGATGGCAGAAAAAAGGGTGGATTTACCACTGCCATTTCGCCCAACCAGCCCCACCCGCTCGCCAGGGTGCACCACAAACTCTGCTCCCTCAAACAAAACGAGGGTGCCGCGCATGATGTTCAGTTCACTGGCTCTAATCACGATGACAGTTGATCCGCACGGATCAGCAGAAGGTTTTGTTCGGTGGCCACGGTGTCGATCCAGAGAGGGTTTAGTAAGGGGAAGGCTGCCTCAAAATGAGCGCGTTCATGACCGATTTCTAGAAGTAAAAAACCGTCGTCGTTCAAGTATGACGAGAGTTTTTCGAGCAACTGTTTAACCAAAAACATGCCGTCATCGCCACCTGCCAGTGCCATGTTGGGTTCTTTTAAGAACTCAGCTGGTAAGGTGTCCATTGAGGTCTGATTTACGTAAGGCGGGTTACAAATAATCAGGTCGTAAGTGCAGTCGCGAGGCAAGGCATCAAGCAAGTTACCCTCATGCAAATGAACCTGATCGTTTAGCGCGTAGTCATCAATGTTTTGTTGGGCGATAGCCAAGGCCGCCGGCGAAAGGTCTGTAGCGTCGACTGTCGCATTCGGGAAATGAAGGGCGGCCATGATGGCCAAGCAACCCGACCCTGTGCAGATGTCAGCAACGCGTTTGACGCCATGGGTATCGGTTATCCACGGGTCAAGCGACGCGAACAGCAGTTCGGCAATCGGTGAGCGGGGAATCAGGACATCAGGTGAGACCCTGAATTTAAAACCTTGAAGCCAGGCCTCAGCGACGATGTAAGCCGTTGGGATATGCTGTTCACAACGCTGTTTGATCGCACTTAGCAGCTGCTCGCGCTCTGATGGCAGCAACTTGGCATCCAGAAAGGGGTCTAGTTGGCCGATGGGTAACTCGAGGCTTCTGAGCACCAGAAAGACAGCGTCATCCCAAGCGTTATCAGTCCCTTGACCAAAATGAACCTGATGGCGGTTCATTTGGCTGACGGTGAATCGTAACCAATCGCGAACGGTAACCAGTTGCAACAAGTGATCGTTTTTTGAACCCGTTGATGTCATTTCAACAAAAGCTGTTCAAGCGTCCGACGGTAAATGTTTTTTAACGGTTCGAGTTCAGCGATAGCAATGTGTTCATTGACTTGGTGAATCGAGCCATTCAAAGGACCAAACTCAACCACCTGAGGACATATCTGCGCAATAAACCGACCATCAGAGGTGCCGCCAGTTGTTGAAAGCGCGGTCTCGTGCCCGGTCTCCGCTTTGATGGCTTGGGATAAGGCATCACTTAGCGTGCCTTTGGGCGTGAGAAAAGGTAAGCCGCTGACAGACCAATCAAGCGTATAGGTCAACTGGTGGGCGTCGAGAATGTCTCGTACCCGCGTTTGCAAGGTTTGAACGGTGTTTTCGGTGGAAAATCGAAAATTGAAATCAATCACAACCTCACCGGGAATAATGTTGCTGGCACCCGTGCCGCCGTGAATATTCGATATCTGAAAACTGGTGGCGGGAAAGTATTCGTTACCGTTATCCCAAACTTCAGCGATCAAGCTGTTGAGTGCTGGATTGGCCTCATGAATGGGGTTACGGGCCAAGTGCGGGTAGGCGATGTGACCTTGCTTGCCTTGCACTTTTAGTTTGCCCGACATGGAGCCACGGCGGCCGTTTTTTATTGTGTCACCCAGGCGATCTACCGAGGTGGGTTCCCCCACAATACAGAAGTCAGGGGTTTGACCACGGGCCTTAAGCGCATCGCAAACGATAACCGTGCCGTCCGTGGCTGGTCCCTCTTCGTCAGACGTGATCAGCATGGCGATCGATCCTTGGTGATCGGCGTGGGCCAGCACAAATTCTTCAGCTGCTGTTGCAAAAGCCGCAATCGAGCTTTTCATGTCAGCAGCCCCACGACCATAGAGCTTTCCATCGACGATGGTTGGCACAAACGGATCGCTATTCCAACGCTCCAGTGGGCCCGTTGGCACCACATCGGTGTGGCCGGCAAAAACAACCAAGGGCGATTGATTACCACGCCTGGCCCAAAGATTCTTCACGCCACCTTGTTCGAATATTTCGGCAACAAATCCCATGGGCTCCAAGATTTCCATCAGAAGCTCTTGGCAACCCTTATCTTCTGGCGTCACAGAGGCGCGCTCAATGAAGGTTTTGACTCGGTGTAAGACGAGGGATTCAGTCACGACAGTTATGCTCTCAAAAGGTCATTGATACTGGTTTTGGCGCGGGTTTGGGCATCGACTTTTTTCACAATCACGGCGCAAGCTAGGCTGTGTGAGCCATCGGCAGCAGGCAGCGAGCCTGGCACAACCACGGAGCCTGAAGGCACGCGTCCGTAGATAATTTCGCCTGTTTCTCGATCAAAAATGCGAGTGCTTTGTGACAGAAAAACACCCATTGCGAGCACTGAGTTTGCCTCAACCACCACCCCCTCGACGACCTCTGAACGAGCGCCGATGAAGCAGTTGTCTTCAATGATGGTCGGGTTAGCTTGCAGGGGTTCGAGTACGCCACCAATGCCGACGCCACCCGACAGGTGTACGTTTTTACCAATCTGGGCGCAACTGCCGACAGTGGCCCATGTGTCGACCATCGTGCCTTCATCTACATAGGCACCAATGTTGACATAAGAAGGCATCAATACAACGTTTTTGCCGATAAAGGCGCCACGTCTGGCCACTGCGGGTGGCACAACGCGATAGCCACCAGCGTTAAAAGCATTTTGACCAAAACCGGAAAACTTAAGCGGTACCTTGTCAAAAAACTGCAACGGTGCTTGTCCCATTACCTCATTGTCATTGACACGAAATGACAGTAAGACCGCTTTTTTTAACCATTGATGAACCACCCAGTCTGCACCGATTTTCTCAGCGACTCGTAATGTGCCTTGGTCAAGCGAATCAATCGCGTGCTCAATGGCTTCGCGCACGGTGGCGTCAACCGTTTGTGTTGACAAAGAGGCGCGCTCTTCCCAAGCGTGTTCAATGGTGGTTTGCAGATCAAGGGTCATGGTTCAGTCGTTCCTTAGAATTATGGGTCATCTTCACGAATGATCGGCAGTGTAGCCAATATTAGGTATCAAGGGCGTAATCGCCCATCAACCAGTCTGGCGTTGACTCCTAGCAAAGGCAGCAATTCGCTGGGCGCCTTCGACGCACTGTTCGATTGGCGCTACCAATGCAATTCGGATTCGGTTGGTGCCAGGGTTAATGCCGCTGGCCTCACGCGACACGTAACTGCCAGGCAAGACCTTGACGGCCTGTTGATCCAGCAAGTCATGGGTAAATTTGGCGTCATCAAAGGCGGTAGCAGCCCAAAGGTAAAAAGAAGCATCGGGGCGCTTGACGTCGAGTACGGGGGCAAGAATGGGCAACACGGCCTCAAATTTATCGCGATAGGCTTGTCGGTTTGCGATGACATGACCTTCGTCTTGCCAGACGGCCGTGCTCGCGGCAGCAACAAGGGGGGACATGGCACTGCCATGGTAGGTTCGATAGAGTAAGAATTGCTTGATTAATTCGGCATTGCCCGCCACGAAACCAGACCGTAGCCCCGGTAGATTCGATCGTTTGGATAAACTTGAAAAACTGACCAGTCTGTCAAAACCAGTGCGACCAAGTGCATGGGCAGCCTGTAAGCCACCCATCGGTGGATTGTCTTCGTCAAGATAGATTTCGCTGTAACACTCATCAGAGGCGATCACAAAATCATGGCGGTCTGCAAGCTCAAACAGGTAGCGCCAGTCTTCAAGGCCCATGACACTACCAGCGGGGTTGCCTGGGCTGCAAACAAACATCAGTTGCGTTTCTTGCCAGATTTCGGCAGGAACACTTCGCCAGTCTGATAAGAAGTTTTTTTCAGCTTGGCTGTTGACGTAGTAAGGGCGCGCGCCAGCCAAAAGCGCAGCACCTTCGTAGATTTGATAAAACGGGTTTGGGCAAACAACCCAGCCGCCTCGGCTGTCATCGATGACCACTTGAGCGAAGGCAAAAAGCGCTTCGCGCGAGCCTAGCGCTGGTAAGACCTGTGTTTGAGGATCAATAAATGGCAGGCCGTATCGCTTTTCTAACCATTTGGCGATGGCTTGGCGTAAACCATCGCTGCCTTTGGTTGGTGGGTAGCCCGACAGTCCAGCAAGCGAATCAGCGATGGCTTGTTTGGCCAGAAAAGGGGCGTCGTGTTTGGGCTCACCGATCGATAAGTCAATAAAAGGCAAGCCGGTTGCCTCAGGTTTGGCTGTCGCCAGTAACTGGCGTAGCTTTTCAAAAGGGTAGGGCTGCAGCAGGTTTAGGCGTCTGTTCATGGATGAATTTTAGCCTCAGGCAGCGCGTTGTGGGTATCCAAAAAATAGTTTGTGTCTGTGCGCTACAATCACAACAACTGCGAAGGTGGCGAAATTGGTAGACGCACCAGGTTTAGGTCCTGACGCCCTCACAGGTGTGCGGGTTCGAGTCCCGCCCTTCGCACCATTTTTACAACCCCCGGGGCTGGTGGATGTGCTTAGCCCCGACTTGATCGAGTTGGTGAATAATCTATGCAACCCGTGGTTGAAACGCTAGAAGGCCTAGAGCGCCGAATCGAAATCGCAGTTGCCTTAGCTGATGTTGAGCTAGCGGTCAAAAGTGAATTAAAAAAAGCGGCACGCACCGCGAAATCCCCTGGATTCAGACCAGGCAAAGTGCCCATGTCAATCCTCGAGCGTTCTCACGCGCCGGGTATCCGATATGACGTCATCAATCAAAAGGTCGGTCAAGCTCTAGACGAGTCTCTACAGCAGTCGGGCTTAAAAGTAGCGGGTTCTCCATCACTTGAGCCCAAACAAGAAGGCGTGCCGGAAGGTAAGCTCGCTTTTTATGCGACTTTTGAGGTTTACCCTGAAATCACATTGCCAGACTTGAGCGCCATGTCAGTTAATCGCGCCAACTGCCCCGTAACAGAAGCTGAGGTCGAAAAAACACTAAAAGTTTTACGGGAGCAGCGTGCCGAATATGTGGCTGAGGAAGGCCGTGCGGCGAGCGATAGCGACCAAGTCAAGATTGACTTTGTTGGCAAGATTGATGGCATCGCTTTTGATGGTGGCACGGCTGAAGATTTCGCTTTCGTCCTTGGTAAGGGCCGCATGCTGCCTGAGTTTGAAACCGCCGTTGGTGGCCTTAAAGCGGGTGATGAGAAAACATTCCCTCTCACCTTTCCTGCCGATTACGGTGGAAAGGAAGTAGCAGGAAAGACAGCTAGTTTTATGATTAAAGTCAAAGAAGTCGCGCGCGAAGAGTTGCCTGCAGTAGACGAGGCTTTCGCAAAGTCACTTGGCCAAGCAGAAGGCAGTGTTGAGAAATTAACGGATGACATTCGTCAAAATCTAGAACGTGAAGTTCAATCGCGTACGTCCTCGCGTACCAAAGCCAGTGTGATGGATGCATTGCTGGCTGCTGCTGATTTCGATGTGCCCAAGGCATTGGTTGCAACAGAGTCAGAAAGCCGTGTGGCGGCGGCTCGCGAAGAGCTCAAGCAACGCGGTCTGCCTAACGCAGAAACCATTCCCATTCCACCAGAAACCTTTGCTGACGAAGCAAAACGCCGCGTTAAGCTCGGTCTGATGATTGGCGAGTTGATTCGCCAGGTTGGTCTACAAGCCAAGCCTGAGCAAGTCAGAGAGAAAATTGAGAAGTTCGCACAGAATTACGAACAACCTGCTCAAGTGGTGAGCTACTACTTGTCGGACCGTCAACGCCGTGCCGAAATCGAGGCAATCGTCCTCGAGGACAACGTGGTTGATCATGTTTTGGCTAACGCCAAAGTCACTGATGAGGCAGTTGTGTTTGATGAACTGATGGGTACTTCTGCACAAGCGGCTTAACTGTCGCAGCACATTGAGGTCAGAGCAAATGAGTACGAGTGGATTTATAGATTTCTATGCGTCGATGCATGGCGGTGATTCGGTGACACCAACCGGGCTTGGTTACATTCCCATTGTCGTCGAGCAATCTGGCCGAGGTGAAAGGTCTTACGACATCTATTCGCGCTTGTTAAAAGAGCGAGTGATATTTTTGGTGGGTGGCGTCAATGATCAATCGGCTAATTTAGTCGTGGCGCAGATGCTATTTCTGGAGTCTGAAAATCCAGATAAAGACATTTCGCTCTACATCAATTCACCCGGCGGCTCTGTTTATGCAGGGATGGCGATGTACGACACGATTCGCTTCATAAAACCTGACGTGTCAACCCTATGCACAGGTATTGCGGCTAGTATGGGTGCATTTCTGTTGGCTGCGGGTGCAATAGGCAAGCGTTTTGCCTTGCCAAACTCGAGAATCATGATCCATCAGCCCTCAGGTGGTGCTCAGGGTCAGGCATCGGACATCCAAATACAGGCCAAGGAAATCCTGAACCTGCGTGAGCGCTTGAACCAAATTCTTTCTGAAAACACAGGGCGATCGGTCAACCAAATCGAACTCGATACCGAGCGTGATAATTTTATGTCTTCTGAAGAAGCCGTGACCTACGGCATTATCGATAAGATGTTGACCACACGTGCCGATGCTGGCTGACCATTTTTAAGACACCCATGACAGAAAAAAACACACCGACGACAGCCAAGACTTTGCACTGCTCGTTTTGTAATAAGACGCAAAACGAAGTCCGCAAACTTATCGCCGGACCGTCTGTTTTTATCTGTGATGAATGTGTCGATCTTTGTAACGACATCATTCGTGACGAAATCGAATCGAGCACGCGTGATGCAATCAAAACAGATTTGCCCACACCAGCGCAAATCAAGGAATTTCTTGATCGCTATGTGATTGGTCAAGACTCTCCCAAGCGGGTGTTGGCAGTTGCTGTTTACAACCATTACAAACGATTGCGTCACGGTGCGGTTAAGGGCGATGAGGTCGAGTTGAGCAAAAGTAACATTCTCTTAGTCGGACCAACCGGTTCGGGTAAGACATTGTTGGCTCAGACGCTGGCTCGCCAACTCGATGTGCCTTTCGTGATGGCTGACGCCACTACCCTAACCGAAGCCGGTTACGTGGGTGAGGATGTTGAAAACATTATTCAGAAATTGCTTCAAAATTGTGCTTACGACGTTGAGAAGGCACAGCGCGCCATTGTTTATATCGACGAAATTGACAAAATTTCTCGCAAATCAGACAATCCATCGATCACGCGTGATGTTTCGGGCGAGGGCGTTCAGCAAGCATTACTTAAGCTGATCGAGGGAACTGTTGCCTCTGTTCCACCCCAAGGCGGCCGAAAGCACCCCAATCAAGATTTTGTTCAAGTGGACACGACCAACGTTTTGTTTATTGTTGGTGGTGCTTTTGATGGCTTAGAGAAGGTCATTCTTGATCGGACCGAGCGCAGCGGTATCGGTTTTGGGGCCTCAGTGGCTGCCAAAAGCGCCAAGAGTTCTGGCGAGACCTTTCTTTCGGTTGAGCCCGAAGATTTGATCAAATTCGGCTTGATTCCTGAGCTTGTGGGGCGTTTACCGGTGGTGGCAACGCTTTCCGAGCTTGATGAGCAAACCCTAGTCAAAGTGTTGACGCAGCCCGCTAACGCATTGGTGAAACAGTTTCAAAAACTGTTTGAAATGGAGGGCGTTGAGCTTGAGATCCGTGAGCAGGCCTTGCACGCCATTGCACGTAAAGCGATCCGACGTAAAACTGGCGCCCGTGGTTTACGCTCCATTCTTGAGGCAAGTCTGCTTAACGTGATGTATGACTTGCCTTCCCAAACCAATGTCACGCGAGTTGTGCTTGACGAGGCGGCCATTGAAGGTCAGGGCGAACCGCTGCTTGTTTTTGAAGAAGAAATCAAATCAACTGTCGAAGGCAAAACCAGAAGCCCTAAAAAAGTTCGTGACGCTGCTGCCTGAACTTGATTTTTAAGCTATTGTCCCAATATCTCTAACATCGTTAGCGAAATCGCCTTGATCGTTTAAGTTGAGGCGACATTTAAACAGGACAATTTTATATGTCTGGTCAAAACCTACTGCCCGCACAGCGTCTAACGCTGCCTTTGTTGCCCCTTCGCGACGTTGTCGTGTTTCCTCATATGGTGATCCCACTGTTTGTGGGTCGCCCCCGCTCTATCCGTGCGCTCGAAGCGGCCATGGAAGCCGGAAAGAACATCATGCTAGCTGCCCAGAAATCGGCCAGTAAGGACGACCCGACCCCTGAAGATGTTTACGAAATCGGTTGCTTGGCAACCATTTTGCAAATGCTGAAGTTGCCTGACGGTACGGTTAAAGTTCTGGTTGAAGGCACCCAGCGTGCCCGGGTGTTGTCCATTGAAGATGCCGAAAGTCACTTCTTGTCAGATGTTATGCCTGTTTTGCCAGATGAGGTCAGTGGCTCAGAGGTCGAGGCCTTGCGTCGCGCCATCGTGGGGCAGTTTGAAACCTACGTCAAACTTAACAAAAAGATCCCGCCAGAGATCCTGACATCTTTGGCCGGTATTGATAATGCGAGCCGATTGGCTGACACCATTGCTGCTCATTTACCGCTGAAACTAGAGCAAAAGCAGCAGATGCTAGAAGTCATGGATACGGCTCAGCGTCTGGAAAGTCTGTTGGCGCAGCTCGAAACCGAAATCGATATTCTGCAAGTAGAGAAAAGGATTCGTGGTCGCGTTAAAAAACAAATGGAAAAGAGTCAGCGTGACTACTACCTTAATGAGCAAGTGAAGGCCATTCAAAAAGAGCTGGGTGAAGGCGAAGAGGGCGCTGACATTGAGGAGCTCGAAAAACGGATTGAAGCCGCGCAGCTGCCAAAAGAAGCACGCAAGAAGGTCGATGGCGAGCTTAAAAAGCTCAAACTCATGTCACCGATGTCTGCTGAGGCAACCGTGGTTCGCACTTACATTGAGACCGTCATCGGCTTGCCGTGGCGCAAGAAAAGCACCGTGAATTATTCAGTGCCTCACGCTGAAACGGTGCTCGATAACGATCACTATGGGCTAGAAAAAGTCAAAGAGCGCATCGTTGAGTACCTTGCCGTTCAGCAAAGAGTGGACAAGCTGAAAGCGCCTATTTTGTGTTTGGTGGGCCCGCCAGGCGTGGGTAAGACCTCGCTTGGTCAGTCGATTGCCAAAGCAACCAATCGCCAGTTCATAAGAATGGCACTCGGTGGTGTTCGCGACGAGGCTGAGATTCGTGGTCATCGCAGAACATACATTGGTTCCATGCCCGGCAAGATTTTACAAAACATGTCCAAGGTTAGCGTTCGAAATCCCCTGTTTTTGCTTGATGAGATTGATAAGCTTGGCATGGATTTTCGTGGTGATCCTGCCTCGGCATTGCTTGAAGTGCTAGACCCAGAACAAAACCACACATTCCAAGATCACTACGTCGAAGTTGACTTTGATCTTTCGGATGTGATGTTTGTGGCCACGAGTAACACCTTAAACATTCCGCCTGCGCTCTTGGATCGCATGGAAGTGATTCGATTGTCGGGCTACACGGAAGACGAAAAGATTCACATTGCCAAGGATCATCTGCTGCCCAAATTGGTCAAAAACAATGGCTTGAGTCCAGAGGAGCTGACCGTTGAAGACAGCGCGCTTCAAGACATGGTTCGCTATTACACACGCGAAGCGGGTGTGCGCTCCTTAGAGCGTGAAATTGGCAAGATTTGTCGCAAAGTGGTCAAGCAGCTCGTCGCGCATGTGCCTGCTGGTAGTTCTAAATCGGCTGCTCGTAAAGCTTCGAAGGCCATGGCGACTGCCGCAACAGTCGTTGTTAACAGTAAGAACTTGTCTGATTATTTGGGCGTGCAGCGTTACAGCTACGGCATGGCTGAAAAAGAAAACCAAATCGGTCAGGTCACCGGTTTGGCTTGGACGGAAGTGGGCGGCGACTTGCTGACCATTGAGGTTGCCGACATGCCAGGCAAGGGTGTGATCCTTCGCACGGGTTCGCTTGGTGATGTCATGAAGGAGTCTGTTGAGGCTGCCCGCAGTGTGGTTCGGGCTCGGGCGCAGCGGGTGGGTATTAGCGATGTGGTGTTTGAAAAGCGTGACATGCATGTGCATGTGCCTGAGGGTGCGACGCCTAAAGACGGGCCTTCAGCGGGTGTGGCGATTACCATCGCGATTATTTCAGCTTTGACTCGGATTCCCGTGCGTGCCGATGTGGCGATGACTGGTGAGATCACGCTGCGTGGTGAGGTATTGGCCATTGGCGGTTTGAAAGAGAAGTTGTTGGCTGCTCGTCGGGGCGGTATTAAGACGGTGCTGATTCCTTCTGAGAACGTCAAGGACTTGGCTGAAATCCCCGATAATGTTAAGAATCACCTCGAAATCATCCCTGTTAAATGGATCGATCAGGCACTTGAGGTAGCTCTTGAGCGTATGCCTGAAGCGTTGCCGGAAGTGGCGCCCGCTGAGGCGGTTGTGAGCGGTACGCAATCAACCAGTCCAGTGGATCCTGTCATTAAGCATTAATAGGCATGGTGGCTTTGGAAGCGTCTGAGCAGATCCTTCGCATAGACAAATGGCTCTGGGCAGCGCGATTTTTTAAATCGCGCTCACTCGCTTGCGAAGCCATCGAATTGGGCCGTGTTCACATCAACGGTGAGCGGGTCAAACCAGCCCGTCTCGTCAAGCTCGATGACAAGGTTCAGATTTATCGGGGTGTGGATCGAATTGAGGTTTTTGTGCGATTCTTAAGCGGCGTTAGGCGATCAGCATCGCTGGCGCAAGCCCTTTATGACGAAACGGCTGAAAGCCAAACGGCAAGACAGCTTGCGTCTGAGAGTCGGCGGTTTTATGCCGAGCCAACACGCAACCTTGCTGGGCGCCCGACCAAACGCAACCGTCGAGCCATTGAAAGGTTCTCACAAGACGAGAACTAGTCTTCGCGCTATTGCAAGGGCGTTGCTCGAATGAGTCCAACCACCAGGCCCTCGATGGCAAAGTTGTCTGAATCTGAAATCACGATCGGTTCAAAATCTGGATTCTCAGGGTCTAATTGAATCCTTCCTTTTTGAATATTCAAGCGTTTAACAGTCACCTCTTCACCGATCCTGGCCACAATAATTTGTCCCGAGCGCGCTTCTTGTGCTTTTTTAACAGCCAGTAGATCAGCATCCAAAATGCCAGCGTCGCGCATGCTCAAGCCACGAACTTCGAGCAAATAGTCTGGTTGTTTACTGAAAAGATTGGTGTCAACACTCAATTCGCGTGAGATGTTCTCTGAGGCAAGGATGGGCGTGCCGGCAGCAACTCGCCCAACAAGGGGTAGCGTTAGCGCAGAAATGGCTTTTTCTAGCAAACCGCTTGCTGAGGATTTTTCAGTTGATAGATCGGCGGCTTGGGTTAAACGAATGCCTCTTGATGCGCCAGGCGTCAGTGTGATGAAACCCTTTTTTTCCAAGGCTCGCAAGTGGTCTTCGGCCGCGTTGGCAGATTTAAAACCGAGCGATTGAGCGATCTCTGCACGGGTTGGCGGAAACCCCGTCTGCGTGATTGCGGCTTGTATCAGGGAAAGGATTTCAGACTGTCGAGCGGTCAGTTTGGTTGCCATTGGGCGCCCCATGCTGTATGTACATACAGTATTGTCACCCAAAGCCGTTGAAATTGCAACAAAGCGTCAAAAGTGGGTTGGCATTCCTAACTGTTTGACCACTGAGCCTTGGTAGTTCCAACGGCTCAGTGGAGACATGCAATCAAAACACAAGCCAAAGCAAAAAGCTTAAGCTGTTTTGATCACGTCAGCGACAGCGCCGGCGACTACGTCGATATTGCGGCTGTTCAAGGCAGCGACGCAAATCCGGCCACTGGAAACAGCATAAATGCCGTGCGTGTCTCGCAGGACGTCAACTTGAGCACTGGTGAGGCCTGAGTAGGAGAACATGCCCTTTTGTTCGAGCACAAAAGAAAAGTCTGTGGCCACGCCATGCCCTTTGATTTTGTCAACGAGGGCAGAGCGCATGAGTTTGATGCGGTCTCGCATCTCGGCTAATTCGCGGTCCCAAATGGCAAAGAGTTTTTCATTGTTCAGAACTTCAGCAACGATAGCCGCCCCAAAAGTCGGTGGGTTGGAATAGTTGGTCCGAATGACGCGCTTCACTTGACTCAGTACTCGCTTGGCCTCATCAGCGCTGTCAGTGACAACCGTAAGCGCACCAATTCGCTCACCATAAAGTGAAAACGACTTTGAAAAAGAGGTGCTAATAAAGCATGTCAGGCCCATCTCAGCGAACAGTCGAACAGCCTGGCCGTCAGCCTCTAAGCCATCGCCGAAGCCTTGATAGGCAATGTCTAAAAAGGGAACCAGCGATCTTTCTTGAACCACTTGTGCAATTTGCTGCCACTGAGCGGGCGAGGGGTCTGCGCCGGTTGGGTTGTGGCAGCAGGCATGCAACACCACAATGCTTTGTGGTGGTAGTGCACGCAATCCAGCAAGCATGGCTTCAAAGTTAAGTCCGCGTGTCGTGGGATCGTAATAAGGGTATTCGACTACCTCAAAACCGGCTCTCTCAAACAGGGCGCGGTGGTTTTCCCAGCTGGGATGACTGATAGCAACTTTGGCCGTTGGTAGTAATTGTTTTAAGTAATCAGCACCAATTTTTAAAGCACCCGTACCCCCCACGGACTGCACCGTAAAGGCGCGCCCCGAATTGATGGCCTGCGACGACTTACCCAAGACCAGCGTGCGTGCACCGTCATTGAGTGATTTTAATCCTTCAATGGGTAGGTAGCTATGAGCTGCGGCAGCTTGAACGCGCTCAATTTCGACGTCGTGCACGCATCGTAAGAGAGGCACACGACCCGCATCGTCGTAATAAACACCGACACCAAGGTTGACCTTATCGGTTCGACTGTCAGAGTTGTATTGTTCGTTAAGCCCGAGAATGGGGTCACGGGGTGCTAATTCAACATTTGAGAATAGTGTGCTCATGGTCTGTGCTGAAGTTGAGATTAATGAAGCGTGTAGGGTTATGGCTAGACGTGGCGACAGGCAAGCTTGATAATGATCGACTGTTACCTTTCAGAGGTATCCTCATTCAGGGATTTCCCCTAGGATAAAGTCTAGCATGGCGCAAGGTCAGTTTATTGAGTTTCCAGACAGCCCGTTTTCTCTTTTTCATCCTTATGAGCCCGCCGGTGACCAGCCAGCAGCCATCGACAAACTGACTCAAGGTGTGTCTGATGGCTTGATGTACCAGACCCTTTTGGGTGTGACGGGTTCGGGCAAGACATTCACGATGGCCAATGTGATTGCGCGCTCAGGCCGCCCGGCTTTGGTATTGGCACCAAACAAAACCCTCGCTGCCCAACTGTATTCTGAGATGCGCGAGTTTTTTCCTCGTAATGCGGTGGAGTATTTTGTTTCCTACTACGACTATTATCAGCCAGAGGCCTATGTGCCGTCGCGCGACTTGTTTATTGAAAAAGACTCGTCAATAAACGAACACATTGAGCAAATGCGACTTTCCGCCACGAAAAGTCTGCTTGAGCGTCGTGACACCGTCATTGTTGGCACGGTCTCATGCATTTACGGTATTGGAAACCCCGCTGACTACCACGCCATGGTGTTGATTTTGCGCGTGGGTGATCGTTTGTCACGTCGCGAAATGTTGGCTCGGTTAGTTGCGATGCAATACACCCGAAATGACACGGATTTCACTCGCGGCGTGTTCCGCGCGCGAGGCGAAGTAATTGATGTCTATCCCGCAGAGAGTGCTGACTTGGCGGTTCGAATCACCATGTTTGATGACGAAGTTGAATCGCTGTCATTGTTCGATCCGCTGACCGGCAAAGTGCGCCAAACGGTGCCACGTTTTACAGTATTCCCGGGCTCGCACTATGTAACGCCCCGACAAACCGTGTTGCGCGCCATTGAAACGATCAAAGAGGAGTTACGAGACCGACTCAAGCAATATGTCGATGGTGGGCAACTCGTTGAGGCACAGCGCTTAGAACAACGCACCCGTTTTGACTTAGAGATGTTGACCGAGCTTGGGTTCTGTAAGGGCATTGAGAACTACTCTCGGCATTTGTCGGGCGCTGCACCCGGTGAGCCACCGCCCACGTTGATTGATTATTTACCAGCCGATGCGTTGATGTTTATTGACGAGAGCCATGTCACGATCGGTCAGCTTGGTGGCATGTATCGCGGTGATCGGTCGCGCAAGGAAACGTTGGTGTTGTATGGGTTTCGTTTGCCTTCGGCGCTTGACAATCGTCCTTTGCAGATGGAAGAGTTCGAGCAACGGATGCGCCAAACGATCTTTGTGTCAGCCACCCCAGCAAAATATGAAGCCGAAAAGTCAGATCAAGTGGCCGAACAAGTGGTGCGCCCCACCGGCTTGGTTGACCCCATTATCGAGGTTCGTCCCGCACGCACTCAAATTGATGACTTACTTGACCAAGTCAAACCACGAATCGCCAAGCAAGAGCGGATTCTGGTGACCACGCTAACCAAGCGGATGGCTGAGGATTTGACAGATTTTTTAACTGAGCAGGGGCTCAAAGTTCGCTACCTGCATTCGGACATTGACACCGTTGAGCGGGTTGAAATCATCCGGGACTTGCGTCTGGGCACCTTTGACATTTTGGTGGGTATTAACTTGCTGCGAGAGGGCCTTGACATCCCTGAGGTATCGCTTGTGGCGATTCTAGATGCTGATAAAGAGGGGTTTTTACGTTCGGAGCGCAGCTTAATTCAAACCATAGGACGTGCGGCCAGAAACCTAGCAGGGCATGCCATCCTATATGGAGACCGAGTCACAGATTCCATGCAGCGGGCAATGGATGAGACTGAAAGGCGACGAAACAAGCAGTTGGCTTTTAACAAGACTCATGGGATCGAAGCCAAGAGCATTAAAAAGGCGGTCAAGGAGATGATCGATGGGGTGCTGCAAGCAGCCCCAGAGGAAACGGCCGATGGGTTGTTAGCAGAGCCCGTGCGCCTAGATGACGAGAAATCAGTCTCCAAAGCGTTGAAATCGCTGGAAAAGAAAATGCTCGATCACGCTCGTAATTTGGAGTTCGAGCAGGCAGCAGCCACACGCGATGCACTCAATTCGCTCAAAATGCGTATTTTGCAATCGGGGTTGTAGTTGCTTCGGTTTGAAAACACGATTGTCTTATTAAAAGGATAACTATTATTATCACATAGTGCATTAATAAAACTTTATAAATGCATGAAATTATTGATTTAAATAATTAAGTTGATCTGTCACGTATTTGCAACTTTTAAAAATATCTCTAGACAATTTACGGGTTATCCCTCAAAATTGCACACATGATGACAAAAGTACTTTTCGTATGCATGGGAAACATTTGCCGTTCGCCTAGCGCGGAGGGCGTATTTCGCCATTTGCTTAATGAGGCGGGTTTAGCAGACATCGTAGGAACGGATTCTGCGGGCACCCATGGGTTTCATATTGGTGAGGCACCAGATGCAAGAGCATTAACGGCGGCAAGCAGGCGCGGCTATTGCATTGCAGAGAGGACAGCCAGGCAGGTTGACGCCACTGATTTCCAAAATTTCGACTTAATCTTGGCCATGGATTGGGAAAACCTTTCTGCATTACAGCAGCAATGCCCAAAGATCCACCACCATAAGTTGATGCTTTTGATGCGTTTTGCCAACGAGTACGAGGAGGCAACGGTTCCAGATCCTTACTACGGGGGTCCTGATGGCTTCAGCAAGGTGCTGGACTATATCGAAGATGCCTGTCAAGGCGTCTTAGAACTGGTCCGCAAGCGGGCTACTCAGTACCAGGCGGCTTAATTTTCTTAATCCTGTCGGGTACCCAAAACTAACGCCCGTTTTTTACGCCTGTAAATTCATACAAAAACCGCGCCCGCGCGGTTTTTTTGCGTTTGTAAGAAAAAATAAGTATTAACCCGAGTAAATCTGTCGGAAATGGTTTATACTTGAGCTGTTTAGTCGGGTTAGTGAAACAGAGGTAGATCAGGTTGGAAAAGTTCGCACGTCTAAGCAAGTCAAAGGCGGTTTCTTCAAAACCTTGGTTAGTTTATTTCGATCAAATTTTATGTAAAGGGACTTAAACATGCGACTCACCACAAAAGGAAGGTTTGCTGTCACAGCAATGATCGATTTGGCGCTTCGCCAGCACAGCGGGCCAGTCACATTATCGGCAATCAGTCAAAGACAAAGCATTTCGCTCTCCTACTTAGAGCAGTTATACGGTAAATTACGCCGCCACGAGCTTGTGGACAGCGTTCGAGGTCCCGGTGGCGGTTACACCTTGGCTCGCCTGGCCCGTAACATCACTGTCGCAGACATCATTTTTGCGGTTGATGAGCCCATTGATGCCACCAACTGTGGTGGCAAAACGGATTGCTCAAGTGTGGATGGTCGACCAAGCGCCTGTATGACTCATGAGCTGTGGGCGGCATTGAATCGCACCATGGTCGATTTTTTAGACTCGGTCTCGTTGCAAGACTTGGTTGACCAGCAGCGTATGCGTCAATTGCAAGAAAATGGTCAGTCACGCACAGAAACATCAGTTAAGTTTCCAACCAGTATTGATCCGGCAGCTGATCCGTTTGCGCGAAAGGCCAGCGAGTCAGTGACGATTTAATTGGACGTTTGAAACGTAAGATTCAGGAGTAGCGGTTATGGCTGTTCAGCCCGTTTATTTGGATTATTCTTCCACCACGCCAGTTGACCCTCGCGTGGTCGACAAAATGGTGCCTTGGCTTTACGAGAATTACGGTAATCCCGCTTCCCGCAGCCATTCTTTTGGTTGGGCAGCAGAAGAAGCCGTTGAGCAAGCGCGAGCCGACGTGGCTTCGCTGGTGAATGCGGACCCCCGTGAAATCGTTTGGACCTCGGGTGCAACCGAGTCTAATAATCTGGCCATCAAAGGCGCGGCTCATTTTTATGCTGAGCGCGGCAAGCACGTGATTACAGTGAAGACTGAACACAAAGCTGTTTTGGACCCATGCCGTGAACTCGAACGCGAAGGCTATGAGGTCACTTACCTCGATGTGATGGAAAACGGGCTCGTCGATTTGGATGCACTCAAAGCCGCAATACGTCCAGACACCATCTTGATCTCTATCATGTTCGTGAACAACGAAATTGGTGTGATTCAAGACGTTGAAGCCATCGGTGAGTTGTGTCGTGAAAAAGGCATTATTTTTCACGTTGATGCGGCTCAAGCCACGGGTAAGGTTGCCATCGATCTTCAGCACCTAAAAGTCGACTTGATGTCTTTCTGTGCGCACAAGACTTACGGCCCTAAAGGTATTGGTGCACTTTACATCCGACGCAAGCCCCGAATCCGGATTGAGTCTCAAATGCATGGTGGCGGTCACGAACGTGGTTTCCGTTCAGGCACCTTGGCCACTCACCAGATTATTGGGATGGGTGAATCTTTTCGCTTGGCCAAACTAGAGATGGCCACTGAAAACGAGCGCATCCGCATGTTGCGGGATCGCCTGTGGCAGGGTGCTCAAGAAATTGAGGAAGTCTATTTGAATGGTGACTTTGAGAGACGAGTACCGCACAACCTTAACATTAGTTTCAATTATGTTGAGGGTGAGTCACTGATTATGGCGCTCAAAGAGCTGGCTGTCTCGAGCGGTTCGGCCTGCACCTCCGCAAGTCTTGAACCCTCTTATGTCTTGCGCGCCCTTGGTCGTAACGATGAGTTGGCACACAGCTCGATACGATTTACTTTGGGCCGCTTTACTACTGAAGCGGACATTGATTTTGCGGTTGGTTTGTTAAAGCAGCGGGTTGAAAAACTCCGTGACATGTCACCGCTGTGGGAAATGGCCAAAGACGGCATTGATCTTGAATCTGTCCAATGGGCCGCCCACTAACCGTTGAAATGCAGTTATCTGAAGGAGCAATACATCATGGCTTACAGTGAAAAAGTACTCGATCACTACGAAAATCCCCGCAACGTGGGTTCGTTTGAAAAGGGCGACGATCAAGTGGGCACCGGCATGGTCGGAGCGCCTGCCTGTGGAGACGTCATGAAGCTACAGATTCGTGTCAATGAGAATGGCATTATTGAAGACGCACGATTTAAGACCTACGGCTGTGGTTCAGCGATCGCTTCGAGCTCGTTGGTCACTGAGTGGGTCAAAGGCAAGACTCTGGACGAGGCGATGACGATTCGCAACACTCAGATCGCCAAAGAGTTGGCCTTACCGCCAGTCAAGATACACTGTTCCATTCTTGCCGAAGATGCCATTAAGGCGGCGGTCAAGGATTACAAGGACAAGCACGGCAGTTGAACGGGAGCCAGATATCATGGGTGTAACACTGACAACACAAGCAGCAGACCACATTGAAAAGTATCTCGAAAAGAGAGGCAAAGGCGTGGGTTTGCGCCTTGGTGTTCGAACCACAGGCTGCTCGGGCATGGCCTATAAGTTGGAATACGTTGATGATCCAATGTCAGAGGATCAAGTCTTTGAGAGTCACGGCGTTAAGGTCTTTATTGACCCCAAAAGCCTGGTTTATCTCGAGGGCACTGAGCTCGACTATGCTCGTGAGGGTTTAAACGAGGGGTTTAAGTTCAGTAACCCTAACGAGAAAGCCACGTGCGGTTGCGGCGAATCGTTTACGGTTTGACGATTTGACGCAAGCCAACTTTTTCGAGCTGTTTGGCTTGGCCCCGAGCTTTTCCATTGACGCATCAACGCTAGATGCGCAGTGGAAGGCGCGGGCAGCCCAAGTTCATCCCGATCGGTTTGTCAACGCCAGCCCACCCGAAAAGCGGGTAGCCATGCAGTGGAGCACTCAATTAAATGAGGCCTACCGCGTGTTGCGTGATCCTTTACAGCGCGCCAAATACTTGTGTGAGCTGGCCGGCCAAGATGTCACTGAGTCTGCCTCACGCACGCTCGGCATGGCATTTTTGAGCCAACAAATGGAATGGCGCGAGGCACTCGAAAACCTAGAAGCCGCTCACGATGAGGTCGGACTTGCCGCATTGTTGACACAAGTCGAAGGCGATCGGGCAAGGTGCCAAACGCAAACGAGTCGATTGATCGAACAACAACATTGGCCTGATGCTCTGAAGAGCCTGAACGAGTGGATGTTCATTGAGAAATTTGTCAAAGAAGTACAGGTAGTCAAACGCGCGCAAGCAGCAACGGAATAGACCATATGGCATTGCTTCAGATTTCAGAGCCGGACGCAAGTCCCATTCCCCATCAACGCAAAGTTGCGGTTGGAATCGATTTGGGTACGACTCATTCATTGGTTGCTGCTGTACGCCATAGCGTGGCTGAGGTGTTGCCTGATGCGCAAGGCCGCGCCTTGATGCCTTCAGCCGTTTACTATCACTCGGCAGATGAGGTGGTTGTTGGTCACGATGCACTCGCGATGCAGGAATCTAAGCCACTAGACACCTTGGTGTCGATCAAACGTCTCATGGGTAAATCTCGCGCTGACGCATTGATAACGGGTATGCCCTACCATTTTGAAGACATGGGTAATAGTGTGGCCATTGCCACAGAAAATGCGACAGTGACGCCTGTCAAAGTAGCGGCACAAATTTTGTTGTCCTTGCGCAAAAGAGCACAAGAAACGCTCGGTGATGACTTAGTCGGAGCTGTGATTACTGTGCCCGCTTACTTCGATGATGCCCAGCGCCAAGCCACAAGGGATGCGGCTCGATTGGCTGGATTGAATGTATTGCGTCTGCTCAATGAACCGACAGCGGCAGCCATCGCTTACGGCTTAGACAATTCCTCTGAGGGTGTCTACGCGGTATATGACCTAGGTGGTGGCACCTTTGACCTATCATTGCTGCGTTTAACCCAGGGGGTCTTTGAGGTTGTCGCAACGGGCGGGGATACCGCGCTCGGTGGCGATGATTTCGACGCGGCTATTGTGCAAACGATTTGTCAGCAAGTGGGCCTCGATTTCTCTGGGCAGCCACAACAACAAAGACACTTGTTGATGGCGGCACGTCGGCTGCGTGAGCAGCTTTCTGCCAACGACCAAGCCAGTGTTCAAACCGGTCTAGACGGTGCGTTTGCCAGCATTAGCATGACGCGAGTCGAGTTTGAAGTCTTGGCGTCACCTTTGATCAAACGTAGTTTGTCCTGCGCGCAGCGTGCCCTTGATGATGCTGAGTTGTCTCTTGCTGAAGTGCAGGGCGTTGTGATGGTTGGTGGTGCCACGCGCATGCCCATTGTGCAGCAGATGGTCAGGCAATTTTTTGGCCGTGAGCCGCTGGTTAATCTGAATCCAGACGAAGTGGTCGCTATTGGCGCTGCGTTGCAAGCCAACTTGTTGGCCGGTAACCGGCATCCGGGGGAAGACTGGCTTTTGCTGGACGTTACGCCACTGTCGCTGGGGTTGGAAACAATGGGTGGCTTGGTTGAGACGATCATTCCCCGTAACAGCACGATTCCTGTGGCCCGTGGACAAGAGTTCACCACGTATCGTGATGGTCAAACGGCCTTGGCTATTCACGTGGTGCAAGGCGAACGCGATCTTGTGAGTGAGTGCCGCTCGTTGGCACGCTTTGAGTTGCGTGGCATTCCCCCCATGGTCGCTGGTGCCGCACGCATTCGCGTGACGTTTCAAGTCGATGCCGACGGGTTGTTGAATGTCAGTGCGCAAGAGCAAGCCAGCGGCACGCAGGCTGAAGTGACGGTCAAACCCTCGCACGGTTTAACTGACGAGCAGATCACCAAAATGTTGCAAGACAGTGTGGCTGGTGCCGATGAAGACGCCAAGCTCAGAATGTTGCGCGAAGAGCAAGTGCAAGCCTCGCAGTTGCTCGAGTCGATCACAGCCGCATTGGCACAGGACTCTAATCTCTTGAATGCCGATGAGCTGTTACAGATTGAGGCCCAAATGTCGAATTTGCAAGCGCAGCTTGAGACGAAATCGGTTGAGGTCCTTCGCGCTGCTGTCAAAACATTGTCAGCATGTACTGATGATTTTGCTGCGCGTCGAATGGACCGCAGCATCCGTCAGGCACTCACTGGCCGCAGCCTTAACGAAATCTAATGCTATTTTTGAATGTTGACACCAATCCACCATGCCCAAATTAACCGTATTACCTCACCCCGACCTTTGTCCTGAGGGTAAAGTCATCGAGAACGTTGCCAGTGGCGAGTCCATTTGCCGCATTTTGCTTGATCACGACATTGAAATCGAACACGCCTGTGAGCTGTCTTGTGCTTGCACCACTTGCCACGTGATCATGCGTGATGGGTTTGAGACGCTGGCAGAAGCCACCGACGATGAAGAAGACTTGTTAGACCGCGCTTGGGGCTTGGCACCCACCTCACGCCTGTCTTGCCAAGCCAAAGTCGCTGACGCTGACCTCACGATCGAGATTCCCCGCTACACCATCAATCACGCCCGCGAACACCACTGACCCCATTGGTTGTCTGCCATTAGCCCCGATTCCCCTATACACTGCGTTTTTTAGTGCTTTCAGTGGAGCAACCCTCCATTTGTTGACACGGTTTACACAGAACAGACAAACAACAGGGGCGTCTAATGAGAAAAAATACCGTTAAAGCGCGTTTGGCGGCAGGCGAATCAATCGTCAATGGCTGGTTGGCCATACCCTCATCATTTTCTGCCGAAGTCGTCGGCATGGCTGGGTTTGATAGCGTCACTGTGGACTTGCAGCATGGCATGATCGGTTTTGATGCGGCTTTGCCCATGCTGCAGGCTTTATCAGCCACGCCAGCTGTTCCGATTGCCCGCGTGCCGGGCAATGATGGACCACAGATCATGCGTCTGCTCGACGCCGGTGCCTACGGCATTATTTGCCCCATGATCTCAACACCAGATGATGCCCGCCGCTTTGTGAGTGCTTGCCGTTACCCGCCAAGTGGTGATCGGTCGTTTGGCCCAGCGCGTGGTTTGTTGTATGGTGGCCCCGATTATTTTGTGCATGCCAACGACGAAATCTTGACCATCGGCATGATTGAGACCCAGGCGGGTTTGGATAATTTGGATGCGATTTTGTCAGTAGATGGTTTGGATGGTATTTATATCGGCCCCAATGATTTGAGTTTGGCGCTTGGACAAGCACCGAGTTCTGAGCCGACAGCCCAAGTGGTGATAGACGCCATTGCCCATATCTGTGAGCGAGTCCTTGCTCACAAAAAAATACCGGGTATTTTTTGTTCATCAGGGGCAGCAGCTTCAATGCGACTGTCGCAAGGTTTTAAGATGGTAACACCGGGTAATGAGGCGGGCTTGCTCAATCAAGCCTGCAAAGCTGCGATTGAGGCCATTAAGGGTGGTCAGGCGGGGGCCAAGCCTGCTGGCGCTTCGGGGTACTGATCAATGACACTGCGATTTTCAGCCAACTTGGGCATGATGTGGGCGCCGTTACCCCTGCTTGATCGCATATCAGCGGCGGCAGCGGCTGGCTTCAAAGCCATTGAGTTGCATTGGCCCTATGAGACACCAGCCCTGGCGGTTAAGACGGCCTGTGAGCAGCATCACATGCGATTGCTTTCGGTGAATACCCCCGTCGGGGATGCGAGTCGCGGTGACAGTGGATTGGCGGCTCAGCCGGGCAGGGAAGTGGCGTTTCGTGCTGCTTTTACAGAAAGTTTGCAATGGGCAATCGAAAGTCAGGCTGGCATGATTCACGTGTTGCCGGGCATGCTTCCCGTTGATGCTAAAGACCACAGTCAATCGCGTGATATTTTCCTAAAGAACCTCGAATGGGCCAGTAATCAAGCCCAAGCCCATGGCATCACCATCTTACTTGAGGCTTTGAATCCACGTGACAAACCGGGTTACTTTTATCGCTATCAAGCGCAATCCAACGAAATCCGTCAAGCGGTGGGGCGTGACAATATCAAGCTGATGTTTGACGTCTATCACGTTGGGGTGTCTGAGGGTGATATTTTGATGAAGCTTGAGCAATACCTACCACATATCGGTCATATTCAGATTGCTTCAGTTCCAATGCGAGCCGAGCCAGACGAAGGCGAAGTGCGCTACGAGGCGGTTTTTAAGCGACTCGAAGCGCTTGGCTACAGCGGTTGGATTGGCTGCGAGTACATGCCACGGGGCGATGCCACCAAGGGCTTGCAATGGTTGCCATCAATGGGTTTGACACTTTAAGTTAATGAGGCTTACTCGGTCAAAGAAAAAAAACCAGATGCCGACCAAAAGCATCTGGTTTTTTTTGAATGTTGCTGATCAGTCTTCGCGTCTGAGGTGAGGGAAGAGAATCACATCACGAATACTGGCACTGTCTGTCAACAACATGATGAGCCGGTCAATCCCGATGCCGCAACCACCAGCGGGCGGCATGCCGTATTCCAAGGCGCGGATGTAGTCATCATCAAAGAACATGGCCTCCTCGTCGCCGGCGTCTTTGGCGGCGACTTGGGCATGGAATCGGGCGGCTTGATCTTCAGGGTCGTTTAATTCTGAGAAGCCGTTGGCCAGTTCACGGCCTGCGATGAACAACTCAAAACGCTCGGTGACCCCAGGGCGGGAATCGGATTCGCGCGCCAGTGGTGAGGTTTCAACGGGATAGTCGATGATGTAAGTTGGCTCCCAAAGCTTGTGCTCAGCGACTTCTTCAAACAACGCCAGTTGTAAGCCTCCCAATTTTGCATGCACAAAATTAGGCACATTCAAATTCACACCGAGCTTGGTTAAGGCTGCTCTCAGAAACGCAACATCGTTTAATTGCTCGGCCTGATAGTGTGGGGCATGGGCCAGAATCGCCTCGCAAATGGTCAAGCGGGCGAAGGGTCGACTCAAATCAAGCGAGCGTTCTTGATAGGTGAGTAATGCACTGCCATTGGTGACTTCGGCCACTCGGCGAATGACCGTCTCGGTAAAGTCCATCAGCCACTGATAGTCGGTGTAAGCGGCGTAGAACTCCATCATGGTGAATTCAGGATTGTGGCGCGGGCTCACGCCTTCGTTGCGGAAGTTACGATTGATTTCAAAGACGCGTTCAAAGCCGCCAACGATCAAGCGTTTGAGATAGAGTTCGGGCGCGATGCGTAAAAACATCGGCATGTCTAAAGCATTGTGGTGCGTGGTAAATGGTCTAGCAGTGGCACCGCCCGGTATGGCTTGCAGCATCGGGGTTTCAACTTCGAGAAATTCGTGTTCAACCATGATCTCGCGCATGGTTGAGATAGCTTTGCTGCGTCGCTCAAAGGTCTGTCGGGTGTGCTCAGTCACTATCAAATCAACGTAACGCTGGCGGTAACGCAACTCTTGGTCTGCCATGCCGTGAAACTTGTCTGGCATTGGGCGCAACGATTTGGCCAAAACTCGGACTTGGCTGGCGTGAACCGATAGCTCGCCTTTGTTGGTTTTGAATACCGTGCCTTGAACACCTATGATGTCGCCCAAATCCCAGTGCTTGAAGGCCTCGTAGACCTCTTCGCCGAGCATGCCTTTGTCAAGGTAGATTTGAATCCGGCCAGTGGCGTCTTGCAGGGTCGCAAAACTCGCCTTGCCCATGACCCGCTTTAGCATCATTCGGCCAGCGACGACCGCGGTGTGGTTTTCTTGTTCAAGCTGCTCTTTGGTGCTGTCATCGTGCAGAAAGTGCAGCACGGCCGCGCGATGCGTTGGCTTGAAGTCATTGGGATAAGCGACACCTTGCTCTCGTAGATGCGCAAGCTTAAGCCGACGCTCGGCAATCAGGTGGTTTTCATCGTGTGCAGGGGTTTGGTTGTCTGTGTCAGTCATGATTAGAAAGTATGGTTACGCACATCATCGATGACGGTCCGGCCGTAGTCATCACGTTGCAAAATGGCCAATAAGCGCCGGGCTGTTTCTGGCGCTTGCGCCAAAACGCCTTGGGCTTTCATGTCCTCAAATCGTTGTCGGTTGGGAAACTTATCCAGTGGTGTGGTGCGAATCGTTTCTTGCATGGGTGTGTCAATAACGCCAGGTGCCATTGAGCTGATTCGGGTGTTGGCGTGTTTCTCAACATCAACCACTTCGGCGTAGCGATCCATGGCCGCTTTGGTGGCGCAATACACATCCCAACCGTGGGTGCCATTGCGACCTGCGCCTGAAGAAATCAGCATGATGCGTCGGTCTGGCGCACCCTCGGTGGCTTGCAAGAAGTGGGCATTCAAAAAAATGGGCGCCGTGATGTTGACGTTAAACGCCATGTTGATGGCTTCCCAGTCGGTTTGTCGATCAGCGGGCGCCACAGGGTGCACTAAGCCGGCGTTGTGAATAATCCGAACGGACGTAGGCTTTTGGGTGAGTGCTTGAGCGATGGCTTGGCGCATTTGCTGGGCGGCTGCTTCAAGCGCTTGGCCGTCACCCAAGTCAACAGCGATTTGAGTCAGACGGGTTTGACCCTTTGAGGCCGCCTCGGTCAGTGCTGGCATAACCAAGCGGCTTAACGTGATGAGGCTGCCGGCTTGTGCCGCTAATTGTGTCGCCATGGCCAGTCCCAAACCCTTGGTGCAACCGGTCAAGACCGTGACGGTGTTCTCATGAGTGCTCAAGGCTAATCTCCAATTTTTTTATAGCCCGTGCTTCAGGCTGGCTTGGATGAAAGGGTCAAGATCGCCATCAAGCACTTTTTGCGTGTTGGATATTTCAACCGACGTGCGTAAGTCCTTGATGCGGCTTTGATCGAGCACGTAAGAGCGAATCTGATGGCCCCAGCCGACATCGGTTTTGGCGTCTTCCATCTTTTGTTGCTCGGCCATGCGCTGTCGCATTTCTAGTTCGTACAGCTTGGAGCGCAGCATATCCATGGCCTCAGCCCGGTTTCGATGTTGAGATCGATCGTTTTGACATTGCACCACAATGCCCGAGGGCAAATGGGTCAAACGCACCGCTGAATCGGTTTTGTTGATGTGCTGACCGCCAGCACCGCTCGCGCGGTAGGTGTCAACGCGCAAGTCAGCGGGATTGACTTCAATTTCGATCGACTCATCGACTTGCGGGTAAACAAAGACGCTGGCAAACGAGGTGTGACGACCACCGGCTGAGTCGAATGGGCTTTTTCTCACCAAGCGATGCACGCCGGTCTCGGTGCGAAGGTGCCCAAAGGCGTATTCACCTTCAACTTTGATGGTGGCCGATTTGATACCAGCGACATCACCCTCAGACTCTTCAAGCACTTCGACTTTGAAATCTTTGCGTTCGCAATAGCGCAAGTATTGGCGAAGCAGCATCGAGGCCCAGTCTTGCGCCTCGGTACCGCCGGCGCCAGATTGGATATCAATAAAGCAATTTAAGGGGTCGGCTGGATTTGAGAACATTCGACGGAATTCGAGTCCTTCGATGGTGTGCTGATAACCATCGGCGTCTTGTGCAATGGCCCCTAGGGTTTCATCGTCATCGTCTGCGCTAGCCAGCTCAAATAGCTCAAGTGAATCACCAATGGATTGCGCCAACAACTCAAGGGTCTGAACCACGTTTTCTAGGCTCTTTTTTTCACGCCCAAGTGCTTGGGCGTGGGCTTGGTCATTCCAAATCTTGGGGTCTTCTAACTCAGCGTTAACAACCTCTAGGCGAGCGGCTTTGACCTCGTAGTCAAAGATACCCCCGAGCGGCGAGTTCGCGGGCCTTGTAGTCAGCCAAACGGGCTGAAAGGGCATTTAACAGTTCTGCTTCCATGATGCTTTGTTCACTTGCTTGAGTCTCGAAGTCCCTAGTTTAGCCCAGTGCACGATAGGGTTAGGCAGGTAGGGCCGTTTCGATGACAAGTTGCAGGGTCACCACCGAGCGCCAAGTGTTTGAAGTGGGGCGATAGACCGCTTTTATCCGCCCTGGCACAAGCGTGTCGTGGTTAAACCAGATGGCCTCAAACCGCTGCCGATCGCGCGTCAGGGACATTTTGAGGTGTTTTTCAGCAACCAATCGTTGGTCTTGGACGTCAAACTCATCCAGAAACAGTGGCGCGGGAAACCCGGCGCCCCAGACCTGTTGTTGCAACAGGTTCGCGACTTGGACGTTGGCATAGCCCGATTCCAGTGAGCCGTCGGTTTCAATCAAAGGGTCAAAGTGCTGGCGACCAGTCAGTTCAATCACCGCCTGGCTAAGCGCGCTGGCAAATTCAGCCATGCCATCACTATTAAGTGTTAGGCCTGCCGCCATGGCGTGCCCACCAAACTTCAGAATTAAGCCGGGATGTCGCTTTGAGACCAAGTCTAAGACATCTCTCAAATGGACATCGGGAATGGATCGCCCTGAGCCTCGCCAATGGCCGTCACCGCCCGGCGCAAAGGCAATCACTGGTCGGTAATACTTCTCTTTCAAGCGTGAGGCCACCAAGCCAACCACCCCCTGATGCCAGTCGGGGTGGTGCACGCAAATTGCTGCAGACTGCGCATCAGTGGCCAAGTCTTCGATGTCTTGAACCACGGCCAGCGCTTGCTCGCGCATGGTGGTTTCGATGTGACGCCTTTCCTGATTGATGCGATCAAGCTCACGCGCCAAGCCCAGTGCGTGTTGGTCGTCATCGGTAATTAAGCACTCGATACCCAAACGCATGTCGGTTAGTCGACCCGCCGCATTGATTCTAGGCCCTAAAGTAAAACCCAAGTCAAAGGCGCTGGCCTGATGGGTGTCGCGACCGCTGACGGCGAACAAAGCCCTGAGCCCGGCTTGGGCCTGGCCCTGTTGTATCCGCTGTAAGCCCCGAGTAACCAACAGGCGGTTGTTGTGATCGAGTTTCACCACGTCAGCGACCGTGCCCAGGGCTACCAGATCGACCAAGCTGTCTAGGCGCGGTTGTTGACCGTCTTTAAAGTGACCACGGCTGCGCAGCTCTGCGCGCACGGCCAGCAAGACGTAAAAGATCACACCCACACCGGCCAAGTTCTTTGACGGAAACCCGCAACCGTCTTGGTTGGGATTCACAATGGCGAGCGCATCAGGGAGCTGGTCACCCGGCAGGTGGTGATCGGTCACCACCACGTCAATACCCAAAGCTTTGGCAGCGGCGACCCCGTCGACACTGGCAATCCCATTGTCCACAGTAATTAATAAGTCTGGTTTGCCCGCTGCGTGATTGGCGGCGAGCGTGACCACCTCGGGAGACAAGCCATAGCCTGTCTCGAAACGGTTTGGCACCAAAAAATCGACGATAGCACCCATGGCGCGCAGGCCACGAATACCAACCGCACAGGCGGTCGCACCGTCGCAGTCGTAATCGGCCACAATCAGCAGTCGTTTTTGCTGTCCGATGGCATCGGCCAAAACCGCGGCCGCTTCATCAATGTGGCTTAACAACTTAGGCGCTAATAAACCATCCCAATCAGTCGATAGTTCTTGATTGGATTTCACGCCTCGAGCCGATAGAATCCGAGCCAACAGCGGATGCACGCCTTCTGCCACCAAGCCATTGGTTTCGGAAATCGGCACAGGGCGCACCGTCAAAAGGGGGACTTGGGTCATGATTGATTCCACCATGTGGTCCAGGGCTTGGGTTTGCCAACCCCAATCACTGCCTGCCACCATTTTTTGGGTGCCACTCGCAAACTCACCGTGCGATCTGTGCCGAGCAGGATCACTTCAGCGGCAGGGTCTGCGGACAGTAAAGTCGACTGTAGCGCCTGCCAGGATTCAACCCATTGGTGCCAATCCCCATCACGCGCCGCTTGCGTGAGTTCGTCACACCATGTTGTCGGGGAGTGTGAAGCAGGTTGCCAACCCATGCCACCACCATAGAGCCAAACGCCATTGATGGGGGCCTGGCCGCGTGCTGAGCGTGCTTCGTTCACGGGATGTTCGTGCCACGTCATTTGCAACTCATTGAGCAAACGCCGCCAAGGCTGCCATAAGGGACCGGTGGGCCACCAATCGCCAATATCTTGGCCATTTAATGCCATTGGACTGATGCTTTTCTCGGGGTTTGGCAGTGGCCCATCTAGGCGAGCCCGACCGGTGCTCAAAGGTTCAAGCGTAAAACCCGCTGTAGCGTCATCGAAAAGCGGCAGGGCTACCTGCCACAGTGCCTTTGATTCTTCGGCGCTGATATCCAAGTCAGGCAGCGCAACCAGTGCAGCACGATCTTGACCGATCACGGTGCTACACATGTCGATCAACCAAACGCGCTGATTGGTGTCGGTAACGCCTGCCAAGTAAGGACCGAGTGCTGCACCGATGGGTAAATCAGAATTTGAAGGGTATTTCGCCAGTCTCAGTTCGAGACCTTCGCTTGGGGTGCAGCCGTGCACGCGCCAAGGCCATTCGAACACGGTTGCGATGCGCGTCGCAAACCATTGCGCGAGCCACGGGTGCCGGCGTTCTAATGCTGTGGCCAAAGAAGGCGCGTAACCCTCTGGTGGTAGCGCATTTTTGATGGCAATTATCATGATGCCATTGTAGCGGTCAGTGGGTGTATGCCGAGCTTTTGCCACAAACATTGGCTTGGCAATGCCATAATAAGCTCGAACCTGATAATTACCCTCCTTGCGGGCATCGACGCGGGTTCATTTCAAAGGCACGGATTAGAGATTTGATGAAATATTTTTTTGAGTGGTGGGTTGGCGCTCGCTACGCCGGTTTGACTCGACGAGGTGCGGCTGGGTCGGGACGAGACAAGTTCGTTTCGTTTGTGGCCGCCATGTCGATGGTAGGCATTGCTTTGGGCGTGGCAGCACTGATTGTGGTGCTGTCAGTCATGAACGGTTTTCAGCGCGATGTCAGGGACAGGATGCTGTCAGTTTTGCCGCACATCGAGTTATTTGTGCCCAGCGAAACCCCAGAGGGGGTGCTCGAACGTTTCGATGAGCTATCGAATTTGGCTAAGACCAATGATCATGTGATTGGGTCGGCGCCCTTTGTGGCAGCCCCTGCCATTGTCATGCGCGGACAAAACTTGCGTGGGGTTCAGTTGCGAGGCGTTGAACCCGCGCTTGAAGACGATGTGTCAAATTTGAGTGGCCAAATGGTGCAGGGCAATCTGTCAGCACTAGTGCCCGGTGGCTTTGGGTTGGTAATTGGTGACACCTTGGCCAATTTGCTCAATACTTCCATCGGACAGACTGTGATGGTGCTCGCCCCCCAGGGCAGTGTGAGTCCTGCCGGCTTTACGCCGCGCATGCGTCAGTTCACGGTGGTTGGTATTTATCGCTCCGGCCATTATGAATACGACAGCGCCTTGGTTTTTGCGCAAGCTCAAGATGCCGCCCGATTGTTCCGTGACACGGGTACGGCAGGCGTTCGATTACGTATCGCCGACATGCATGCCGCACCACGCGTGTCCAATGAACTTGGGGCCATCTTGCCGCGAGGGGTGCTATCAGCGGACTGGTCGCGTAATAACCGGACTTGGTTTGCTGCTGTTCAAACAGAAAAACGCATGATGTTTCTGATTTTGGCGTTGATTGTGGCCGTGGCGGCATTTAACCTGCTGTCCTCGCAAGTCATGGCCGTCAAAGACAAACAGTCAGACATTGCCATTTTGCGTAGCTTGGGCGCCACGCCAGGAAAAATTGCGCGGATTTTTCTGATTCAGGGCGCATTGATTGGCATCATCGGCACCGCATTAGGTGTCATTTTTGGCGCCTTAGTGGCCTACAACGTTGATGTGCTGGTGCCGGCCATCGAAAGGATGCTTGGGCTGCAGTTTTTGGCGCAAGAGATTTACTTTATTTCGAGTTTGCCAACCGACCCTCAAATCGCCGACATGGTGTTAATTGCTGTGACGTCCTTGGTGATGTCACTGCTTGCCACGCTTTATCCAAGTTGGCGAGCGTCAAGGCTTGAGCCTGCACAGGTGTTGCGATATGACTGATAGCGTACTGAAAGTTAAAGGCCTTTGTCGCCACTTCAATGATGGTGATCGACGTGTGGACGTTTTAAAGAACGTCGACTTGCAGGTCGTACGCGCTGAAACGCTGGCCATCGTTGGTTCGTCTGGTTCTGGTAAAAGCACTTTGCTGCATTGTCTGGGCCTGCTTGACCGGCCCGACGCCGGTGAAATCTTTATCCAAGATGTGGCGGTTTCTTCGCTTGGTGAAACGGCCCGCAGTGCATTGCGCAACAAACACTTGGGGTTTGTGTATCAGTTTCACCACTTGTTGGGTGAGTTTGACGCGCTTGATAACGTGGCCATGCCTTTGATTGTGCGTGGTCAATCGTTGGCCACTGCGCGCGCGCAAGCCGAACCCCTGTTGGATGCCATGGGTTTGGCTGCTCGAGCCTCACATTTTCCGGGGCAGCTATCGGGCGGCGAACGCCAGCGGGTGGCCCTAGCTCGCGCCTTGGTGACCAAACCGATCTGTGTCTTAGCCGATGAGCCAACGGGTAATCTTGATCGCGAAACCGCTCAACAGGTATTTGAGCTGATTGCCAATGTTCGTGACCAATTTGGCACGGCCTTGGTTTTGGTGACCCATGACTTAACGCTCGCGAGCAAAGCCGACCGACAACTCACCATGGTCGATGGCCACTTGGCGCCGCTTGGAACCAGCAACCCTCCTAATGACACCACCCGACAAATCAATGCTGGGCTTTAATGGCGTCCTCTCGCCGTTATTTGACACCCACTGTCATTTGGATGCGGGTGAGTTTGATTTAGACCGTGAGGCGGTTATCGCGCGTGCGCAGGCCGTGGGGCTTGGAGGTTTGCTGATTCCAGCTGTTCATCGGTCTAATTTTTCTGTGGTGCGCAACATGGCTCATGCCATGCCAATCGGGGCCTATGCGGTTGGCATTCATCCGCTTTTTGTGGCACGGTCTGAACGCGCAGATTTGAAAGTCTTGGCTGAGTTTTTAGAACAACATCGAGACGATCCACGCTTGGTCGCGGTGGGTGAAATTGGTTTGGATTTTTTTGTGGAATCGATTCGCGAGGGTGTCGCGCGCGAAGAGCAGATCCACTTTTATCGCGAGCAGTTGGCTTTGGCTCGGGCATTTGATTTGCCTGTTTTATTGCACGTGCGTCGCTCGCAAGACGAGTTGCTTAAATGGTTGCGCCGCATACCCCCTACAGGTGGTTTGGCGCACGCTTTCAATGGCAGTTTTCAGCAAGCCGAGCAATTTATCGACTTGGGTTTTGCCCTTGGCATGGGTGGTGCCTTAACGTTTACCCGTGCGCTTCAAATCAGACGCCTGGCCACAGAACAGTCACTGAGCAACCTGGTTCTTGAAACCGATGCGCCTGATATTGGGCCGTCATGGCTCACCAAAGGGCAGCGCAACGAGCCCGCTGAAGTCGCTCAGATCGCGGCCTGTCTCGCGCAATTACGCGGGGTTTCGGTCGACGTCGTGATCAATCAAACCGCGCAAGCCGCGTTCAACCGGCTACCCAAATTGGCCAAGATTTGGCCCCACCCCTCAGTTGTCATTTAGTCTCGTTCTGTCCTGAGCACTGAATCCACATTTTGTTTCATACGGCACATACGAATTGAATCGCTAGCCATTCGCAGGCAGTCTTGCAGACCCTTTCATGGATCTGTTTTGATATTGAGTCGCCATGCGAAATACCTTGTACCCCTTGGTTTGGGTGGGTGGCGTGATTCTCGTTCAACGCTTGCCTGAGTTACCCACTGCTGCATGGCGTTTGGCCATCGTTGGCTTGATCCTAATCCTTTGCCTAACGGCTTTGGCTTTGGGTTGGGGTTTGGCGCGAGGCTTATCTGCTTTCAGGCCCATTCTGCTTGCCTTGGCATTGCTTTTATTGGCTATTCTTTGGGCGAGTTGGCGTGCTGACGTGAGGCTCGCGCAAGCCTTGCACCCCGGTGAGGACAATAAAGTCACGAGAGTGACCGTAGTGTTGACGGCCTTGCCCGAACAAGTCGATGGTGGTGTGCGCTTTATCGGGCAGATTGACGCCAACCCAGGGCGATGGCCCGAGCGAGTGTTGGTGGACTGGCCAGGGGCATGTACCGGTGCGTGCACCAATGCATTAGAACCCGGTCAGCGTTGGCGCATGGCCTTGCGTTTTCGATCGCCTCACGGGCGGATGAATGCCCACGGATTCGACACGGCCGGTTGGTTATTTGAAAAAGGGGTGCTTGCCACAGCCACTGTTCGCGGTCAGCCTAAGCGTCTAGCCGATGCAAGCGCTTGGGACCCCAGGTTTTGGGTGGTGCGTGTTCGCAGTCACATTCGTGCGCGAATGTTGCGCCTACTAAAAGATCAGCCTGAGGCCCCGGTCATGATTGCCCTAGCCATCGGTGATCAACAAGGGGTGTCAGCTGACGATTGGAAAGTTTTTAACACCACGGGCATCACCCATTTGGTCTCGATCAGTGGATCACATGTGACGCTGATCGCTGCGCTAGGTGCCGGTCTGGTGGTGGCTTTGTATCGGCGTTTGAGTTGGCGATCGCGGCAATTCAGTGAGTCGTGGCCGACACGGTTGGTGTTTGTTTGGTCAGCCGTCGTGGTGGCTTTTTTGTATTGTCTTTTGGCGGGTTGGGGAGTGCCGGCGCAGCGAACATTTTTTATGTTGGTCTGTGCGGCCATTGGCTTCAGTGGCCGCTTGCCGCTCAGTGGCTATCAGGCGGTTGCCTGGGCAGCGGCAATCATGACAGTACTTGATCCTTGGTCGGTGTTATCCACCGGGTTCTGGTTGTCCTTTGCAGCCGTGAGCACTTTGATTGTGATTGCCGAACAAGCCCCGCAATGGCGCCTTGTGGAAAATTCCCGTTGGCAACGGTTGGGTCGAGTGGCGGTGACAGCGGCTCATTTGCAGTGGGTCATGACCATTGGCACAACACCAATATTGGCTTACTTGTTTCATCAAGTGTCATTTTCATCCATGCCGGCCAATGCGTGGGCTATTCCTTGGATTACATTTGTGGCGACGCCTTTGGCGCTGATCCTGTCAGCGTCGTGCCTTTTGCCGCTGCCCGATGTTTGGCTATCACCCTTGGCATGGTTGGCCCACGAAAGTCTTTATTGGTCGTTGCGTCCGGTGCGTTGGCTGGCGGGTTTTGAGGTGATGGCCGTCGAAGTCAGTGCCATGCCGTTCATTTGGTTGGTTCTGGGTTTGCTTGGGGTGATGGCATCGGTCTGTCTGCCGCCCACGCGTTGGCGTGTGCTTGGTTACGGGGTGATGTTGGCGGGTTTGTTGTATCGACCATCAGCGCCGCCCGCGGGTGGTTGGCAGTTGACCGTGTTTGACGTCGGGCAGGGTGGTTCGGCTTTGCTGCAAACCAAAACCAAGACCCTGTTGTTTGACACGGGTTGGCGGTTTGGTGCTGTTGATGCCGTGCAGCGCGTGGTTTTGCCTGAACTGAAGGCTCTAGGCGTTACGAAGCTCGATCGAGTCGTTATTTCTCACCCGGACAACGATCACGTGGGCGGCTTAGAAACCCTGCAAGCACAACGCAAGGTGTTTGCATTGATTGGTTCAGGCGTGCCGCAAGCGACACCTTGTCGTAGCGATCAAGGCTGGACCGAGGATGGGGTTCGGTTTGAGTTTCTCTATCCGCTTGACGATTGTGCCCAACGGTCGTTGACAGGGACGTTACGCAATCGTTGTGGTTGTGTTTTGTTGATCACGGGTCGTTGGCATTCAGCCCTTCTGACGGGAGACATTGATGCGGTTGCTGAGAGCCAAATCATTGCTGCGCAGGCCAGTCGTGGGCCGATGGCAATTGATGTCATCAGCATGCCGCACCACGGCTCACGAACGGGTTCGAGTGAGCCGTTTGTAGCGTGGAGTCAAGCCAAACATGCTGTCGCGCAAGCGGGTCACCACAATCGGTTTGGTCATCCCCACCAATCGGTTATTGAACGTTGGCGAGCCTTGGGCACGCAGACCTGGGTTTCGGCGCATCACGGCGCCATGCAGTTCGACTCAATCGCCAAGACGTTGCAGGTGCGATCGGTGGCCAATCAAAGACGACGTTACTGGCACGGTCAGCACCCCCATTTGAGGGCTGATGCCCTAGAATGATGTTTTAGATCAGGGGGTTTTCCCATGACGGCTGCGCGCGTGAATTCAATGGCTTGTGTGAGTCCGACCGGTTTGCACCGCATGGCTTACTACGAGTGGGGTGATCCAGATAACCAAGACCTGGTGCTTTGCGTTCACGGCTTGACCCGCACGGGACGTGACTTCGATGCTTTGGCATCGCGATTGGCCAAGCGCTTCCGTGTGGTTTGTCCTGATGTGGTGGGCCGCGGGTTATCGGATTGGTTGTCTCAACCCTTGGGGTATGCCGTGCCGCAGTACACCGCTGATATGGTGGCTTTGCTGGCACGCCTTCAACCCAAAACCCTGCACTGGGTGGGCACCTCGATGGGTGGCTTGATTGCTTTGAGTTACGCCGCCTTGGTGGCGCAATCCAATCCGCGACTTAGGGCAACGCCACCGGCACGACTAAGCGCCAGCATTGCTGATCCTGTGGTGCCAATCTCGCGGTTGGTGCTAAATGACGTTGGACCAAAAATAGAACCCATGTCGTTGGCGCGTATTGGCCAGTATCTGGCTGAAGATTTACAGTTTGAGAGCTTTGAGGCATCTGTTCACTACATGAAACAAACAGCCGCCTCATTTGGGCCGCATACCGATGAGCAATGGGCCAGTCTCACGCGCCATTATTTTGTGCCACGTGATGGGCGATGGGTCAAACATTACGATCCTGGCATTGCGATGGCCTTTGCCACCGTTAGCCAAGAGCTCATGGCGCAAGGTGAGCAAATGCTATGGGGTGCTTACGCGTGTGTGAATGCGCCGACTTTGATTTTGCATGGGGCGCAATCTGATCTGCTTTCTGAAGCAACGGTAAAAACAATGCTCCAGGCCAACCCGCAGGCACGTGCGGTTGATTTTGCTGGCGTGGGTCATGCCCCCAGCTTAATTGTTGAAGATCAAATCCAAACGGTGGTTGAGTTTATTGATGCCAACTGAATCAAAAAAAATACAATCCCTGCAGCGCGCCGACCTGCATTGTCACTCAAACATATCAGACGGTGTGCTTGAGCCTGCGGATTTGGCTCGGCGCGCGAGCGCAAACGGGGTTGAGCTCTGGGCCTTGACCGATCATGATGAGGTTGCGGGTGTGGCGCTGGCCCGTCAAGTTGCTGAGTCGCTTAACTTGCCATTTCTGGCGGGTGTTGAAATATCAGTGACTTGGGCTGGTCGCACATTGCACGTGGTTGGGCTTGGTATTGATGACGCGCACCCTGCGCTTCTTAGTGGTTTGACCGCGATCAGGCAGCAGCGAATTGAGCGAGCCAAAGGCATGGGCCAACGTTTTAGCGACTTGGGGTATCCGGGCACCTATGAGGGTGCGTTACGTGTGGCTGGCAATCCAGGCTTAATCAGCCGCACACACTTTGCGCGTCACTTGGTTCAGACCGGTCAGTTTAGTCACATGCAAGCGGTGTTTGATCAATATCTCAAAGACGATGGTGCCGCTTTTGTGCCAACCATGTGGCCAACTTTGGAACAAGCCCTTGGTTGGATTCACGCCGCCAGTGGCGTGGCGGTGATTGCGCACCCGGGTCGTTATTGCTACACCGAGTTACAGTTTGAGGGGCTGTTCACAACATTTAAGGATCTTGGCGGCGAAGCCATTGAAGTCAACACGGGCAGCCACCATCCTGGGCAGTTTCAAACGTATGCTGATGTGGCCAAACATTACGGGTTTTTGGCTTCGACCGGCTCGGATTTTCATGGGCCCAAGGACAGTCGTTATGACCTTGGCGAGATACCGGTCTTGCATCAAGACCTAACCCCTGTTTGGCACGCCCCGGCGTTAGAAGCTCGATTGGCATGAGCACTGAAAAAAACTACCTGACTCGCCAAGGCTACGAAGCCATGCGCACGGAGCTCGCGCAGTTGATCAAAGTTGAGCGACCTTCGGTGGTTCAAATCGTTTCCTGGGCGGCGTCTAACGGTGATCGATCAGAAAACGGTGACTACATTTATGGCAAAAAACGCTTACGAGAAATCGATCGGCGCATGCGGTTTTTAACCAAACGGTTGGAAGTCGCTCACGTTGTGGACCCAGCAGATCAAGCAGGCCAAGATCAGGTGTTTTTTGGGGCGACAGTGCATTACATCGATCAGACAGGACAAACGGTACGTATCAAGATCGTTGGTGTTGACGAAGTCGATCCCCTTAATGGTCATATCAGTTGGGTTTCACCCGTGGCGCGTGCCCTTTTAAAGTCTCGTGAAGGCGATACTGTCACTTTAGAAAGCCCCACCGGCCTGCAGACGCTCGATATTATTGCAGTCAGTTACGTCGATAGTGAGTTGGCTTAATGCAAAACCAATCAATCGCGCCAGTTTTCGTTCGCCAAGATCGCTGCATACCCTTGGCGGCAATCAGGCCATCGAAACGTGAAGCCGCTGTCGCACAGTTTTTGATTCGAAAGGCGCTTTTTACCCATCATCGACGACGGTGGTCCTTCTCTGGGCGAAGGTGCCCCAATGGCTGCAGCCAAATCTCCGTAAAGCGTCTTAAGTGGCACGGGCGTGCTGTCAGTGCCGATGTAAGTGCCCGTTAAGTTTTTACGCTTAAGCAGGTGAATGACCGCCAAGGCGGCATCGGTGACATGAATGCGGTTGGCCCAGTACGCATCAGAGGCGGGCACCGAGGTCGCACCTGCGAGCAATTGTTTGAGTAAAAACACGCGGTTTGGCCCATAGATGCCGGACAACCGCAAAATCAAGGGGTCTGACCATTGCTTGGTGAGTTCACGCTCGGCCTCAAGCAGGACCCGACCGTTAAAACCGCTGGGTTCAGCGATACTGGTCTCGTTCAGCCATCCCGTTTGCTCGGCCCCGTAGACAGCCGTCGACGATACGAATAACACGCGAGCCTGAGCGTTGCCCGTGTCTTTGAGGGCTTGTAGAAGATTTTTTAGGCCTTTGACGTAGGTTTCTCGATAGCTGACCTCGTCGCGTTGGTCTGGTGTGGCACAAAACACCACATGGTTGATGTCTGCTGGTAACTGACGCAGGGACTCCCGGTTCGATAAGTCGGCTTTCAGCCAACGCAAATTGGATGAATTATTTTTGGCATCACTGGGTTCTGGTTTGGGGATATGGCGTCTGAGGGCTAGGACAGTCTCGCCAGCCAGATCAGGATCGGCTTGCATGTTGTCAGCCATTTCACGCCCCAAATCACCAAATCCTGCAATCAACCAAGTCATGTTTAGAGCCCCTCGGGCAAAAAGAATCTCGTACGCAGTGTGGGCAGTCCAACGCGCTCTAAGATGGCTTGCAGCTTTTGGGCAGCCATGGCCTGCGGCTTGCCTTTGCGCTGGGCAATAATCAGTTCGTTTTTAAGGGAATGCTCCCAACCCACCAGTTCGGTCACCGTCACTTGGTAGCCATGCGCTTCGAGCTGAAGGCAGCGCAAGGTATTGGTCAAATGACTACCGAATTCGCGCGTATGCAGCGGCCGGCGCCAGAGCTCAGTCATCGGGTCAGGATCGTAAGGTTTTTTCTGTTGGCGCAAACTGGCCGCCACTTCGGCTTGGCAGCAGGGCACGAGAACCACGGACTGGGCTTGGCGCTTGAGCGCAAAACGAATAGCGTCATCGGTCGCGGTGTCGCAAGCATGAAGGGCCGTCACCATGTCCACAACCGTTGGTAGTTCATCGCTTGTGCATGCCGCTTCAGCATCCATGGTCAAGAAACGCATCTGCGAGAAACCTGCCAGCTCGGCCAATTGCTGCGAGCGATCGACCAATTCACGACGCCGCTCGATACCGATCACTTGGGCGTTGGGGGCTTTGTCTTTGATGAACAAGTCCATCAAGATGAAACCCAGATATGACTTCCCAGCGCCGTGATCCACTAAGGTGAATTCGGGGTTCTTTTGGCTTAGCGCTTCAAGTGCAGGTTCAATCAAGCGAAACAGGTGATAGACCTGTTTAAGCTTGCGCCGGCTGTCTTGGTTCATCTGACCCTCGCGGGTCAGGATGTGCAGCGCTTTGAGCAGTTCAACCGATTGGCCGGGCAGAAGGGTTGCGGTCGTGTCTGGTGTTTGCATGCCATCATTTTAACGGTCAACGACCGGTTCAACTAAAAGCCAGTGGGCAGCGCAAGCGTTTGCGTGTTGGCTGGGTATGTCCGCCAAGGTTCATTGGGGTCACCGGTCAGCGCCATCCAGACCCCATCGCCACTGCTTACAAAAGTGTTATTTAAGCCACTTATCACCACTTGGTGGCTTACCATGACATATGGCCCACCTTTGGGATCAAGTTCACGTATAAAAGTCTGGAGCTCAGCGATTTGAGCTGGCCCCTCGCTTGGGTTTTGGAAAAAAGAGTTTAAAGCTGGCAAGGGTGTCACTTCGCCCACGTTCATCAGTTGAGCCGTTTCTGTTGAGCGGCACCATTGGCTGGACCAGACCTGGGTGGGCACGATGCCAAGCGATTTCAACTGGGCACCAATCTGGCGCGATTGCTCGCGGCCCTGGTCACTGAGGTTGCGCTGTGTGCGGCAATCGTTGACATCGAAATGGGCGGGGTCACCGCCCCCGGGTGCAATGGCATGTCTGAGGTGCAAGATGAGCGAGGCTTTGTCTTGGGATTGAGCCGCGCTTATGTTGGGCCAAGCCAGTGCCAATGCGATGGCGGCAAGTGTCAACAAAATCACCCGTGGCACGCTCAGCGGCTGGATGAAAATCTGGTTATTTGAAGTCATAAGTCACATCCTACGGTCTCATCAATGGCTTGGTTTGCGTTTTAATCGCAATCGGATGGCGTGACTGCCACCCATGGCAAACGGTACACTTGTATTAGTGGTGTGTGTTTGAATATTGACACAACACAATCATTTGAGTTCACCGACAGGTACAAAACCATCTTAAAGCGAGTCACGCATGTCTGATGTTATCGCCTTGGTCTTTGATTTTGATGACACGTTGGCACCAGATAGCACTTCTGGTCTTTTGGCGCATCTTGGAGTCGACACCTCTGCATTTTGGGCCAACCGGGTTGACCCCTTGCTCTCGTCGAATTGGGATCCAGTGCCGGCCTACTTGTACGCCATGATTGAGTTGTCTAAGTCACAACAAAACGGCTTGATCACAAAATCCGTGTTGAACGAATGGGGTAAGCAGTTACCGTTGCATTCGGGCGTGCCAACGCTGTTTGAGCGGCTTCGTGCGGTGGTTCGTGACGTGCATCCACAGACACAGCTGGAGTTTTATCTCATATCGAGCGGTATCGGTGATGTGGTTCGATACACCCCCATCGCGCATGAGTTTTCACAAATTTGGGCTTCAGAGTTTGTATATGGCGACGATGGCGGCATTGCGTTTGCCCGTCGGATTGTGAGCTTCACCGACAAAACACGGTATTTGTTTCACATTCAGAAAGGGATTATTGGCCCGTCTTATGAAGGCAAGCCGTTTGAGGTCAACCGCAAAATCCCTGAGGATCGCTTGCGGGTGCCTTTTGATCAAATGGTTTTTGTGGGTGATGGTTACACCGACATCCCTTGTTTTTCTTTGGTGCGTCAATCTGGTGGTATTGCTTTTGGCGTGTGGGACCCCAAGCACCGTGACAAGCGCAGTCGTGCCTGGGGATTTATCGAAGACGGTCGCGTTAATAATTTGAACCAGGCGCGTTACGACGAAGACGCTGAGCTATACCAATGGCTTGAAGAAGCGGTGATCAGTTTGGTTCGTCGTATCTCGGTTAAGTCCCGGATGTATCGTGGATGATGCTTTTTACATGCGCTTAGCGTTGGCGCAGGCTGCTCGCGCTCAGGCTAAAAACGAAGTGCCCGTCGGCGCCGTGGTGGTGAGCGCCGAGGGTGAACTCATCGGTCAAGGCGCGAATGCTGTCATCGGCCTGTCTGACCCCACGGCACACGCCGAAGTCATGGCGCTAAGAGAAGCGGCCTCATATTTGGGTAACTATCGCTTGCCGGGCGCCTCGGTGTTTGTCACGCTTGAGCCCTGTGCCATGTGTTTGGGCGCCTTGTTTCATGCGCGGGTGTCAAGGATTGTGTATGGTGCTTCAGATCTTAAAACAGGCGCTTGTGGCGGCCGGGTTGATTTGAGCGAGCGCGGCACTTTGAATCACCACGCTCACATCGAAGGCGGGGTGTTGACGCAAGAATGTGGGCAAGTATTGAGCCAATTTTTTAAAGCACGGCGCGGGCATTACGATTCGAGTCCGGTTTGCGACCTAAGCTTTCCCGCGCGAACCTCAGACTGACCCATCAACACAAAAAAGATGCTCATCATCATGAAAGAAGCCAATACCGGATTGCATGCACCATTGACCAATCAACGGATTTATGTGATTGCGCCCTCAGGCCCAGTGGTGCCTACTGAGAAACTCGATACCGCTGTGGTCAATCTTCAAGCCTTGGGTTTTAAAACCAATTTGGACCGCGGTGCCAAGACCGTTAATGGACGTTTCGCTGGCACAGACCGACAGCGGCTCCAAGCGCTGACAAGAGCGCTTAAGCAACCAGCCGATATTGTCATGGCTGCGCGCGGGGGTTATGGCATGACTCGCTTGCTGCCCTCGATTGATTGGCATGCAGTGGCTGACAGTGGCAAGCTTTTTATTGGTCACAGTGATTTCACGGCTTTTAATTTGGCGTTGTTGGCGGCCACTGGTGCGGTGAGTTACACCGGACCAGTGGCCGCTGCTGACTTTGGTGTGGCCAATGTGAATGATTTGACGGCTGATTTGTTTGCTGAAACCATGCGTGGCGAGCTGGAGATCTTAAGTTTTGAGAGTGAACAAGCCGATGCTTTTGATGGGCGAGGTGTCTTGTGGGGCGGCAATTTGGCGATGTTAGTGAGCCTTTTGGGGACGCCATTTTTTCCAAAAATACGCGGTGGTCTTTTGTTTGTGGAAGATGTTAACGAACACCCTTATCGCGTTGAGCGCCTGTTGTTGCAGCTGGCACAGTCGGGTGTGTTGGGCCGGCAAAAAGCCTTGATCTTAGGGCATTTTACCGGCTACCGACTGGCGACGCATGATCAAGGCTTTGACATGCCTGATGTCATTGCACACATCAGAAAAACCGTTGGCATCCCGGTGATCCCGGGATTGCCTTACGGTCACACTGCTGTGAAAGCCACTTTGCCCATTGGCGCCAAAGTTGGGTTGGCCACTGAGCAAGGCATGGCTCACTTGGTTATTCACGAGCATTAAGCGGGGCGGGCGCGGGCAGGCGTTTGTGAACCACAATACCGGAAAGCAACAGCAAGCCAATCAGGTTAGGAATCGCCATGAGTCCATTGAAGACATCAGCGGCGGCCCACACCAAGTCTAGCGAAATTAAGGTCCCGAGCATGACAAATCCCGTGTAAATCACGCGATAGGGTACGACCGCTTTGTCGCCGAAGAGGTAAGCCGTGCACTTTTCACCGTAATAGGACCATCCCAAAATGGTCGAGTAAGCAAAAAATATCAAGCCGACCGTGACCACCCATGACCCCACGCCTGGCAGCATTGCTTCAAAACTGTTGGCGGTCAAGGCTGCACCTGTCATGCCTTGGGTGTACTGATTGCCCATGACCAAGATAATGCCGGTGACCGAGCAAACCACGATGGTATCCAGAAAGGTCCCTGTCATGGAAACCAGCGCTTGTTCTTCGGGGCGTTTGGTCTTGGCGGCTGCCGCGACGATTGGCGCTGTGCCGATACCCGCTTCATTAGAAAACACCCCACGAGCCACGCCATAGCGAATCGCCAGACCAATGGCGCCACCGGCCACGGCCTGACCGCTAAAAGCATCACTGACGATCAGACTAACCGCTGGCCAAACCAAATCCCAATGCGTCAAGATAATGATCAACCCACCGATGACGTAAATGAGCGCCATAACGGGTACGATGACAGCGGCAACGCGCGCAATTCTGCGAATACCACCGAGCAGCACGAGTCCGGTCACAACGGTTAGGACAATACCGGTGATCCAACCCGGTAGGCCGACGGTGTTTTGAAGCGCTTGTGCCACTGAGTTTGATTGCACCGAGCTGCCCGTGCCCAGTGCTGCTAGGGCGCCACAAACGGCAAACATAATAGCCAAGCCTTTCAAACCCAGACCGTGTTCGATGTAATACATCGGCCCACCCGACATATTGCCGCGACTGTCACGCACACGGAAATAAACGGCCAAATAGGCCTCGGCGTATTTTGTGGCCATGCCCACTAAGGCGGATAGCCACATCCAAAAAACCGCACCAGGTCCACCGAGCACAACGGCTGTGGCCACACCGGCGATGTTACCGGTACCGATGGTGCCCGCCAAGGCGGTCATGAGTGCTTGGAAGGGTGAAATATCGCCTGGCGCATCGCTGGCTTTTTGTCGGGCAAATGCCAGTTTCAGCGCGCGCGGCAACAATCGAAATTGCAAGCCGCCCAAGCGAATGGTGTAGAAAACACCTGTCCCGACCAAAAGGACGAGCATCACAGGACCCCATACCCAACTGCTGATTAGATTGAACCAATCTGTTACTACTTGCATTGCGTCTCCTTAACTTTTTTTCTTGTCACATCGGTCGATGTGTGACTGCGGCATATTAAGAATCACTTTGTTCAAGTGGTGTCGGTTTTGTCCGACAATCCATGAAAGCCGTAATCTTTCAAGGTGTAACCAATGGCTTGACTATTCATGCAAGGGCGAAGCTCATCTGTAAAGCAGGGTGAGTGAGACCCAGGCCAAGACCAAGACCAAGACCAAGACGGCCAAGGTCTTACAATGGCGCCATGATTATTCTTGGCTATGAAAGTTCTTGTGACGAAACAGGCGTGGCGCTGGTGTGTACCGAGCGCGGGGTTTTATCGCACGTGTTGCACACCCAGGCCGCCATGCACGAAGCTTACGGCGGCGTGGTGCCTGAGTTGGCTTCACGTGATCACATCCGGCGAGTCATACCCTTGACCCGTCAGGTGTTGTCACAAGCTGGTCTTGAATTAAGCGCGGTCGATATGTTGGCTTACACCGCAGGTCCGGGGCTGGCGGGTGCGCTTTTGGTGGGCGCGGGTAGCGCACAGGCGATTGCTTGGTCGTTGGGCAAACCCGCTGTTGGGATTCACCACTTAGAGGGGCATCTGTTGTCGCCTCGCTTGGCTGATCCCAAACCTGATTTTCCATTTGTGGCACTTTTGGTGTCTGGCGGGCACACGCAGTTGATGCGAGTTGATGGGGTGGGGCAGTACGAACTGCTCGGTGAGACTTTGGATGATGCGGCGGGTGAGGCTTTTGATAAAACAGCCAAACTGCTTGGCTTGGGTTACCCCGGTGGGCCCGCCTTAGCGGCTTTGGCGCAGCAGGGCAATGAGCGGCGATTTGAGTTGCCGCGCCCATTGCTCAACCGCGCAGGCTTTGACTTTAGCTTCAGTGGCCTGAAAACGGCAGTGCTGCAGCAAGTGCAGCGTGCTGGTGGCCTTGAGCAGCTCGACGAACAAGCCCGAGCTGATTTGGCTGCGAGTACCCAAGCGGCGATCATTGACGTGTTGGTGGCAAAGTCGCTGGCCACGTTAAAAGGCACGGGTCTCAAACGATTGGTGGTGGCCGGTGGTGTAGGCGCCAACCAGCGGTTACGCGGTCGGTTAAAGCGTCAGGCGGCCTCAATGGGTGCAACTGTTTTCTTTCCCCCAGTGGCACTTTGTACCGATAACGGGGCCATGATTGCCTATGCCGCCGCCGAGCGAATCAATGCGGGGTTAGAAGACGTTGGTGACAAGCGCCACCGATTTGTCATTCGCCCGCGGTGGCCACTCTCTGAGATTGGCACTGCGATGTTGGAAGATCAGGACCTTTAGCAGTCCAGACAAAAAACTGTTTAAGTTGTTTTTTTGCCTATTTTGGGCTCTGTACCCGCGAGTATTCGGACAATATTGGCACGGTGCCGAGCCAGTAATAAGACACCAATCAAAATCAGCGCTCCTAGGATGGCTGGTTCAAATGGCCAAAGAACGCCAGCCAAAATAAGGTAATAAAACGGAGCAAAAACACCAGCCGCAACCGCAGCCAGTGATGACATTCTAAAAAAGAAGGCCACGATTAACCATGTTAGTAAGGTGGCTAGACCGAGTGCAGGCGCGAGTGCAAGCAGTACCCCAAACGCAGTGGCGACGCCCTTGCCCCCTTTAAAAGCCAGAAAGATGGGGAAAAGGTGACCTATAAAAACCCCCACGGCAGCGATGCAAACAAGTGTGGCAGAGGCGCCGAGATTGATGGTAAGCCAAACGGCCAACCATCCTTTAAAAGCATCGCCAAGTAAGGTCAACACCGCAGCGGTTTTATGACCGCTACGCAAAACGTTGGTTGCACCCGGGTTGCCTGAACCATACGAGCGCGGGTCTTGAAGGCCGTAAAGCTTACTGACGATTACCGCAAAAGAGACGGATCCCAAAAGATAGGCGGCAACAAAAAAAGCCACTGCGATTGTTGACGGGATGACTGTTGCGTTAAAAAATTCCATCATGCGAGAAACGACCTGTGAATTAAGGCATCAGTTTACTGGAGTGGCGGGCATGGTTTTGAGTTCGACGAAGGTACAATAAGATCAAAGCTTATTGTGGGCTTAAAACTGGTTAACTCATGAAAATACTCGTTTCCAATGACGATGGCTACAGCGCCGCTGGTATTGAAGCTTTGGCGCATGCGCTTCAGGGTATGGGCGAAATCACCGTCGTGGCCCCGGAGGTCAACCACAGTGGAGCCTCTAACTCATTGACTTTAAATCGGCCGCTGACGGTTCGGCAGGCAAAAAACGGTTTTTATGTGGTCAATGGAACGCCATCTGACTGTGTGCATGTTGCTTTGACTGGATTACTGGCATTTAAGCCTGACTTGGTGGTGTCGGGTATCAACAATGGCGCCAATATGGGCGACGACACCATTTATTCGGGTACTGTCGCAGCAGCCGTTGAGGGCCACCTATTTGGAATACCTGCCATTGCATTTTCTTTGACACAAAGGCGCTGGGAGTTTTTAGATGAGGCGGCCCTCGTGGCCCAAGCCGTGGTCAAGCGCTTTATGAATGATCCGCTGGCGGCTAAGGCCCTACTTAACGTCAATATCCCTGGTTTACCGGCGCACGAACATCGTGGGCCGAAGGTAACACGTCTGGGTAAGCGACATGCTTCTCAACCGGTGATTGCCACCACCAACCCGCACAACGAAACGGTTTACTGGATTGGCGCTGCGGGTGACGCGCAGGACGACTCGCCAGGCACCGATTTTCATGCGGTCAAGCATGGCTGGACGTCGGTGACGCCGTTGAGAATGGATTTGACGCACGAGCAGCAAATTGCTGTTGTGGGTCAATGGCTATCTGATTCCTCGGTTTTACACCCATGAAAAAAAAGGCGCTGTTCGCTTCAATGACGGACATTCGTCCGTCTAATAGCAACACGCGTATCATGCCGCCCGGACCGTCTGTTCGTGCGCCAGCAGCAAGTGCCGCACCTTTTTATGCCGATTATCCAGAAAACTTAGGCCTCACATCTGAGCGTCTGCGCTTGCGCATGGTCGATCGAGTGCGCAGCCAAGGGGTGACCGATGAGACTGTTTTAGCCGCACTGGCGTCTGTGCATCGACATTTGTTTGTCGATCAGGCGCTCGCGAGCCGGGCCTATGAGGATGCGGCGTTGCCCATTGGTCATGCACAAACCATTTCTCAGCCTTGGGTGGTTGCTCGGATGTTAGCGGCAGTATGCGAGTCGTCACCCAAACCCATTAAAGTGCTAGAGGTTGGCACCGGTTGTGGCTATCAAGCGGCGGTCATGTCAAAAGTTTTTGGGCAGGTTTATTCAATTGAGCGCGTCCGTCCGTTGTACGATACTGCCAAGGAACGGATGCGACAAATGGGTTGTCGTAATGTTCATCTGTTGTTTGGTGATGGTATGTTGGGTTGGGCAGCGCACGCGCCTTTTGACGCGATCGTTGTGGCAGCGGCTGGACTAAAGATACCCCAAGCGTTGCTCGAGCAACTGTCTGTGGGGGGGCGATTAATTGCCCCAGAAGGCCAAGCGCAGCAGCGATTGATGATGATGACACGTCAGTCGCCACAGCATTGGGTCAGACAAGAGCTAGAGGCCGTTCGATTTGTGCCTCTCAAACCCGGAGTACAAAGTTGATTGTTTTGGAGAGTCATATGTATGCACCCACAAGGCGCGAGATCACTGGTAAGTTGCGCTGGATCACGGTGATGTTGGTGGTTTTGATGGCTGGTTGTTCTGGTACTGGCATATTTGCACCTGTTTCCAACCTCAGTGATCTTGGGGTCGACGGCACCTATCGCATTCAGCCGGGTGATACCTTGTCTTCCATTTCCAGGGAAACAGGGGTCAGCGTTGAACGCTTGGCTTCTCTCAATAACATCAGCAATCCTAGCCTGATTAGAGTGGGCCAGCGTTTACGGCTAAACGCTGATGCACCTGAACAGGCCTCGGTCAGTGATTCAGGATCAAGCATGGCAGCAGCTCGTCAAGGTGAGGCAGATCCCGCGCCGAGGGCTGATGATTCGGGGACCCGAGCCAACGACGCCACAATATTGAATCTAGTCTGGCCAACAAAGGGCACTATCATTCAAAAATTCACTGTGCAAAACAAAGGCATTGATATCGCTGGTAATGTGGGTGAACCCGTACTGGCAGCAGCAGCCGGTAAAGTCGCTTACTCCGGTAACGGGGCCCGCGGATTTGGGAATTTGGTGATTTTGGATCACGACAATGGTTTTATTACCGCTTATGCGCACAACGAAAAGCTGTTAGTCAAGGCAGGGGATAGCGTTAAAAAGGGCACACAAGTCGCCACAATGGGTCAGTCCGACACAAGTTCACCTCGCTTGCATTTTGAGGTGCGGCGAAATGGCACACCGGTCGATCCCATGCGCTATCTGCCTGCTCAGCAATAATCGGACGACAGCATGACGCCGATACTGGTTTTTGATCTTGAAACGATTCCGGATGTTGTTGGTTTGCGCCAGACCAACGACTGGGGTGACCTAAGTGATCTCGAAGTGGTTGAAAGGGCATTGGCCGAGCGCCATGCCAAAACCGGTAACACCTTCTTGCCACATCACTTGCATAAAATTGCCGTGATTGGTTGCGCGTTTCGTGACGATAATGGTTTTCGAGTGAAATGTATTGGCCAAGCCGATGACCCGGAGCGCACGCTTATTCAAGGTTTTTTTAAAACAATTGATCACTACACGCCAACAATTGTCAGCTGGAATGGATCGGGTTTTGATCTGCCCGTTTTGCATTACCGCAGCCTTGTCCACGGCGTGGTTGCCACGCGGTATTGGGATAATGGCAGTGATGATCGTGATTTTAAATTTAACAACTACTTGAGCCGATACCACACGCGCCACACGGACTTGATGGATGTCTTGGCCAATTACAGTGGCCGCGGCAACGCGCCTTTGGATGATTTGGCCAAAATGTGCGGCTTTCCGGGCAAGCTTGGCATGGACGGCAGTAAAGTCTGGGAGGCTTGGCAGCAAGGTCACACTGACGAGGTTAGGGCTTATTGCGAAACAGACGTTGTCAACACGTGGTTGGTTTATTGTCGCTTTCAGCTGATCCGGGGCCTGCTCACGCAGGCGGCTTACGATCACGAAATAGCGTTGGTTCGAGCGCACCTTGAGAGCCTTGACGCTGAACATTGGCATGAGTACTTGGAAGCTTGGGGTCCTGTCTGAAAGTCAAACGTGTCAAACCAACCATTGAACTGACCATTGATTCCCTTGACCACGAAGCGCGTGGTGTGGGTCGCCTTGACGGTAAGGTCGTGTTTGTTGAGGGCGCGCTGCCCCATGAGTCAGTGACAGCCCAGATTTTAAAATCGAAAACGTCTTACGACACCGCGAAAGTGGTGTCTGTTGAGCGCGACTCGTGGATGCGCGTGGCACCACGTTGTCAATACTTTGGTGTCTGCGGTGGTTGCCTGATGCAGCACTTGGCCTCAGATGCCCAGGTTGCGGTTAAGCAACGTTTATTAGAAGATGCGTTTGGTCATTTGGCCGGTATCAAACCCGAGCAAGTGCTCGCACCCATACACGGACCGAGCTGGGGTTATCGCTATCGCGCTCGATTGACAGTTCGTTTGGTACCACCAAAGGGTGGCATTCTGGTTGGGTTTCACGAGCGGCGCAGCAGTTTCGTGGCCGACATGACGTCCTGTGAGGTGTTGCCACGTGCGGTCAGTGATCTGCTGAGCCCACTGCGCGAGATGATTGGACGCATGGGTTCGCCGACACGGTTTCCACAAATTGAGTTGGCTGTCGGCGATGCTGTGATCGCCTTGGTTTTGCGTCACTTGGATCCTTTGACCGAACTCGACAAAACGATTTTACGGGCTTTTGCGCAATCACACGGCGTGCAGTGGTGGTTGCAGTCCAAAGGGCCTGATACCGTTTGTTTGCTTGATGAGGAAGGCGCTGTGCCCCTGACTTATGCCTTGCCTGCCTTTGGCATTAGCATGCCTTTTCGTCCAACAGATTTCACGCAGGTTAATCACCAAATCAATCAAATCCTGGTGTCACGAGCGCTGTCATTGCTTGGCGCCACAGAAGCGGATCACGTGTTGGATCTCTTTTGTGGTTTGGGTAATTTCACGTTGCCGTTGGCACGAGGTTCGCAGCAGGTTCTTGGCGTCGAGGGTAGCCAAGCATTGGTTGATCGAGCGCATGCTGCGGCAAGTCACAACGGCGTTAGTAATGTGGCCTTTCAAACCAGTGACCTGTTTACTTTCACCATCGATAGCTACGCTGTTTTGATGGCCGCCTTGGACGGTCGTATTGATCGCGTGTTGGTTGATCCGCCAAGAGAGGGGGCGCTAGCCGTTTGTGAAGCATTGAGTCAACTTAAGGGCAAAAATCGTCCCAAGAGAATCGTGTACGTTTCTTGTAACCCAGCGACCTTGGCGCGTGATGCTGGCGTTTTAGAGCAGCATGGCGGCTATCGCCTAAAGCAGGCAGGCGTGGTTAACATGTTCCCGCACACCGGCCACGTGGAATCAATCGCTGTTTTTGAGTGAATCCAGCTTGTGTTGAGCGGCTGCTCGGACTTGATCAGGCGCAGTGCCGCCGACATGGGATCTGGCGTTCACAGAGCCCTCTAGCGTCAAGCAAGCATGAACGTCGGCTTCGATGAGGGGATGAAAAGCTTGAAGGGCATCTAGTGGCAAGTCGGCAATGTCGCAACCCTGTTGTTCACAACTCAGTACAGCATGCGCCACAACCTCGTGAGCATCACGAAATGGAACCCCTTTCTTCACCAAGTAGTCAGCCAAATCAGTGGCCGTTGCATACCCTTGCTTGGCCGCTTCGCGCATGGCTTGCGCATGGACCGTCACACCTTGCATCATGTCAACAAAGATGGTGAGGGTGTCACGAACAGTGTCTGCCGTATCAAACAACCCCTCTTTGTCCTCTTGGTTGTCTTTGTTGTAAGCCAGGGGTTGGCCCTTCATGAGCGTCAGCAGCGCCACCAGGTGGCCGTTGACACGCCCCGTTTTACCGCGAGCAAGCTCGGGTACATCGGGATTCTTCTTTTGCGGCATGATGGAGCTGCCCGTGCAAAACCGATCGGCTAAGGTAATAAACCCGACTCGTGGGCTCATCCACAGCACGAGCTCTTCCGATAGTCTGGAAATATGCGTCATGATCAAGGCGCTAGCAGCACAAAATTCGATCGCAAAATCTCTGTCAGAAACAGCATCAAGCGAGTTTTGGCAAACCGACTCAAAGCCAAGTGTTTTTGCCACGCGTTCGCGATCAATTGGAAAGCTCGTGCCAGCCAAAGCGGCTGCGCCAAGTGGCAATCGGTTCACGCGACGGCGGCAATCCACGAGGCGTTCATGGTCGCGCGCAAACATTTCAGCGTAGGCCATGAGGTGATGCCCAAAAGTGACGGGTTGTGCCACCTGCAAGTGGGTAAAGCCTGGCATGATCGTCTCGGCGTGCTTGACGGCTTGCTCGGCGAGTACGCGCTGCAGTGCATTCAATTGAGCCAAGATCAAGTCGATTTGCTCACGAACCCACAAACGAATATCGGTTGCCACTTGATCATTTCTTGATCGCCCCGTGTGCAAGCGCTTGCCGGCATCGCCGATTAACTCTACCAAGCGTTTTTCGATGTTCAAGTGAACATCCTCTAAATCGAGTAACCAAGTGAACTGACCGTTTTCAATGTCTGTTCGAACTTGACCCAAGCCAGTTTGAATTTTGTTTAAGTCGTCTTGGCTGATGACCCCGACATGGGCCAACATCTCGGCATGTGCCAAAGAGCCTGCAATATCATGAAAGGCCAGCCTTTGATCAAACCCGACCGAAGCGGTGTAGCGTTTGACCAAATCGGATACGGGTTCAGAGAATCGGGCAGACCAAGCTTGCGCCTTGTTGGCGAATTGGTCTTCAGGGGAAGGGGCGTTGTTTGTCATGATGCTTTGATTATAGAGCCATCGCTGACGCCCTTGTCATGCCATAATCAAACCTCAATTTCAATACGAATGTGAAGGTGCCCATGTCAGCTGCAAACGTTGCGCTCGCGCAGATCAATGCCTCGGTCGGTGATTTTTTAGGCAATGCCGCTCAAATTGAGCAAATGGCGCGTCAAGCGGCTGCTTGCGGGGCTGATGTTTTATTGACGCCTGAGCTTTCCTTGACAGGCTACCCTTGCGAGGACTTGTTACTACGACCGGCCTTCGTTGAGCAAGACCGCCAGGCATTGCTTGCTTTGTGTGCCCGTTTGGCTGATTTGCCTAACTTAGCTGTGGTCGTTGGGCATGTTTACGTCCAAGAAGCCAAGCTTTACAACGCCGCTAGTGTGTTACTGGGCGGGCAAGTGATTGCGCGATATTTCAAACGCGAATTGCCCAACTATGGCGTTTTCGATGAGCAACGGTATTTCAGTGCCGGCGACCAAGCCTGCACTTTTGAGCACGCAGGCGTGCGATTTGGTCTTAATATTTGTGAGGATGCTTGGCTTAGGCACGCACCAACGGCTGCTAGTGAAGCTGGGGCTCAGTGCCTGCTGGTTTTGAACGCATCGCCGTTTCACATGGGCAAGTTTACGCAGCGACTCGAAATGATGCGCCGGTGTGTTGATCGGTCCGGCCTAAGTTTGCTTTATGTCAATCTTTGTGGCGCGCAAGATGAGTTGGTGTTTGAAGGGATGTCTTTTGCCCTTGATCGCCAAGGGCATTGCATTGGCCATGCCCCTGCATTCAACCCGGCACTTAATCACGTGTTGGTGCAAAGTAGTGGTGCATTGGCGCTAGGGGATGGCCTATGGACGCCGGTTACCAGCATGGAGGAAGAGGCCGAACAAGAGCACCTGTCGCTGGTTTGGGGCGCCCTTACCACTGGTGTGAGAGATTACGTGCTTAAAAACGGCTTCAAAGCGGTGGTGTTGGGCCTGTCTGGTGGCATTGATTCAGCCGTGGTCTTGGCGGTGGCTGTTGATGCCTTGGGCGCAGAAGCGGTGAGTGCCGTTATGATGCCATCTCGCTACACGGCTGATATTTCGCAGACAGATGCGCAAGCCATGGTTGAAACATTGAATGTTAATTATCAAGTGATACCCATTGGCGAGGTGACCAATGCCCTTGAACAGGCGCTTTCAAGTGCTTTTAAGGGCCGCTCGCCAGACACCACAGAGGAAAACCTTCAGTCGCGTACTCGTGGCACTCTATTGATGGCGCTGTCGAATAAGCTGGGCTCTTTGGTACTGACAACGGGCAATAAATCCGAGCTAACCACCGGTTACTGCACTCTATACGGTGATATGGCGGGCGGTTTTGCTGTGCTCAAAGATGTGCCAAAAACATTGGTGTATCGCTTGGCTAAGTGGCGCAACCAACAGTCTTTGGTGATCCCTGAACGCATCATTACCCGCGCACCCAGCGCTGAGCTGCGCGATGACCAAACCGACCAAGATTCATTACCCAGTTACGAGGTCATAGATGCCATTATTGCGGGCTATGTGGACCATAATCTACCCCTTAAATCGCTGGTCCAATCGGGTCTTGACGAGGCGGCGGTTCGACAAGTGGTGCAACTGTTGCGAATCAATGAGTACAAACGTCGTCAATCGCCGCCAGGCCCTAAAGTCACGGTCAGGGCATTTGGGCGTGATTGGCGCTATCCTTTGTCTAACGCATTTCGTGAGTCTCTTTCCGATTAGCACTAACTTGCTGGCTTGTCGCTGGCGCAGGAGTCACTGTGAAATTAGTCACTGCCATCATTAAGCCATTCAAACTCGATGAGGTTCGCGAAGGCCTTTCTGAGGTTGGTATCACGGGTTTAACCGTCACGGAAACCAAGGGTTTTGGTCGTCAAAAGGGCCATACGGAGCTGTATCGTGGTGCCGAGTACGTGGTCGATTTTTTGCCCAAAGTACGCGTTGAAGTGGCCATTAGCGATGATAAAGTTGAAACGGTCATTGAGGCCATCATCAAAGCGGCGCGCACGGGCAAAATCGGTGATGGCAAGATCTTTGTGTCGCCACTCGAACAGGTGGTGCGTATCCGAACCGGCGAGATGGGTGACACGGCGCTTTAATGCGGGTTGTGTCGACAATAAAGTCAACAATAAAAAAAGACCCTGGACTGCCATGAAATCTTTTGACTGGAAAAACCCCTATCCAAGCGTGCGCATTCCAGTGTTTGCGCGCAATATCGTTTCAACCTCTCATCCTTTGGCAGCCCAATCGGGCCTGCAAATGCTTTACAAAGGCGGCACTGCTGTTGATGCGGCTATTGCCGCCGCAGCTGTTATTACCATGACTGAGCCCGTGTCGTGTGGCTTGGGTGGTGATGCTTTTGCGATTGTTTGGCACGAAGGTCAGGCGCATGGCCTGAATGCCTCTGGCCATGCACCCATGGCTTGGAATCCCGCGTACTTTGCCAACAAATACGGTCGTAATGCACAAGGTCACGCCAACGCGCCCAAGCGAGGCGTTGACGCGGTTACGGTGCCAGGGGTTGTGGCTGGCTGGGCGGCCTTACACGAAAAGTTTGGTCGTTTGCCTTTCTCTGACCTGATGGCTCCCGCAGCGGCCATCGCTAAGCGCGGTTATGCCGTACCACCGGTGGTCGCACACAAATGGGCAGCCGCCGTTCCTGAGCTCTCTGGGCAACCCGGTTATGCCGAGGCCTTCATGCCCAATGGTCGTGCGCCGCAGGTTGGTGAGCGGTTTTCGTTGCCGGCGGCAGCCGAAACATTCCACCTCATTGGTCAAACCAATGGGCGAACCATGTATGACGGTGAAATGGCCAAGCGCATGGTTCAGCACCTACAAGCCAACGGTGGTGCTCACACGCTAGAAGATTTCGCTGCCTATGCCCCTCAGTGGGTAGAGCCGCTGACCAAAGACTTTCAAGGCTTCACGTTGCATGAACTGCCACCCAATGGCCAAGGCATTGCGGCTTTGATTGCGGTGGGCATTTTGGAGCAGTTTGATTTGAGCGCTTTGCCGCTCGATAGCGTGCAATCACAACACTTACAAATCGAAGCCATGAAACTCGCATTTGCCGATTTGTATCGTTACGTGAGCGAGCCAAGAACCATGACGGTAACGCCTGAGCAGATGCTGGCGCCTGACTATTTGGCGGCTCGTGCGAAATTAATTGATCCCGGCCGTGCCTCTCATTTTGGTGCGGGCGTGCCTGATGCCGGTGGCACCATTTATTTGTCAGCGGCAGACGAAAGCGGCATGATGATTTCGTTTATTCAATCGAACTACATGGGGTTTGGGTCTGGCGTGGTGGTGCCCAATACCGGCATTAGCCTACAAAACAGGGGTTGTGGGTTTTCAATGGATGAAGCCTCACCCAATGTGGTGGGTGGGCATAAGAGACCCTTTCACACCATCATTCCTGGATTCTTGAGTCGTCAAGGTGCACCCGTGATGAGCTTCGGTGTGATGGGTGGTGATATTCAGCCCCAAGGACACATGCAAACATTGGTTCGCATGCTCGCTTACAACCAACAACCACAAGCGGCATGTTGCGCGCCGCGATGGAAGGTAAACCGTGACTTCACGCTTGACGTTGAGTCCACCATGGATCCCGAGGTGGTGAAAGGGCTGGCCGCCAAAGGTCACGTTTTAAAGTCAATCGAAGACCCATACATGGACTTCGGATCTGGCCAGTTTATTTGGCGCCTGTCTGAAAATTTAGAAGATGGCTATGTCGCGGCGAGCGACAGCCGTCGCGACGGACAGGCTGTCGGGTTTTAAGCCGCTGACGGTGTTTGTGCATCGTGGCGGTGTTGCCAAAACATGAGTGCAAAGACCAGCAGTACGCAAGGAAAGATAATCCAGTTGATGATCTCCCAGCCGGCCACAGACAGGAGTTTGCCCGAGGCGAATGAGGAAATTGCCACTGAGCCAAAAACCAAGAAATCATTCATGGCTTGAACACGCGTTTTTTCTTGTGGTCGATGGCAGGCTGTGATCATTGTGGTGGCGCCAATGAAGCCGAAGTTCCAGCCCACACCGAGTAGCACCAGAGCCACCCAAAAGTGGCTCAAACCAAGTCCTGAAAGTCCAACCGCGCCAGCCGCCGCCAAAAGTAACAAACCCGTTACCGTCACCGTCGTGACGCCGAATCGCTGAATGAGTCGTCCAGTAAAAAAGCTAGGGCCAAACATGGCCAATACATGCCATTGAATACCAAGGGCGGCTTCACCCACGGTGTGGCCGCATCCGACCATTGCCACAGGTGCTGCTGTCATGACAAAACTCATTAAGGCGTAAGAAACGACGCCGGCAGTTACTGCCACGATGAATTTTGGTTGTGCGGCAATCTCTTTTAGCGATCGCACTGGTGCATCGCTGGCTGTTGCTGGTGGTGAGCCGACCAGAGCAGTCTTGGTGCTGCGCAAACCCCAAATAACAGGCAGCACCAGCAATGCCAGTATTCCTTGTGAGACAAAGGCGCCTGCAAAGGGCGCTAGGGGAATTAAGTCACGGGTCCAAATCACGGTTTGAGGGCCAATAATGGCGCCAAAAAGACCGCCAAACATGACCAACGATATAAGCCGTGGTTTCATTTCATCGGGTGCGCCGTCAGCCACGGCGAAGCGATAGCTTTGCACGTACGAGGCATAAAAGCCCGCGATCATGGTCCCAATACAAAAAAGAACGAACATCTGTTGGTAAATGCCTGCGGCGGCAACCATGCCACCCGCGGCGCCAAGCACAGCGCCAAACAAGTAGCCCGCCCGGCGACCAAAGCGTTTCATCAGCCAAGCCG
>ERZ888423.28-NODE-28-length-122846-cov-11.550024_pt1 | contig 122846 bp, 101 predicted proteins | sample MGYA00520523_ERZ888423 | MGnify/ENA primary metagenome ERZ888423 (study PRJEB32303, sample SAMEA104408611) | aquatic metagenome | biome: Brackish water; feature: Pelagic; material: water | place: Baltic Sea | collected 2014-06-08T10:24:00 | depth 30,27 m ...
AGAATATCGGAGTCGAACCGATGACCTCTTGCATGCCATGCAAGCGCTCTAGCCAACTGAGCTAATCCCCCAAGTGGACGGCAAATATAGGCCAAAACTCAATTCAAGGCATAGGACAACTGCAGGGTCACGCTGCGCGGCTCGGCCAATAATGCGGGGCGGGGCGAAGCTAAACGGTTCAATGCATTTAACAGGCCCATCTGTAGACTGAGGCGTTCGGTCAATTGGGCCCCAAAACGGAGATCGACAAAAAGATCCCCCTTATTTAGCTGGTATCGAGAGGCCGCCACACCCGGCACAAAAATGGCAATCAATGGATCCGTGAAGATGCCGTCAATATTGGACATAAAGGAATTATAACGGATGCTTGTGCCTAAACGCAACTTCTTATATTGTGCCTGCAGGTCCCCCTTGGCGGTGTGCACATAGCGGTATTTAAGCAATTGTTTGCTTGGGTCTAAAGACGTGCTATTATAGGAGAGCGCTAGGCCATCTGCATCTTGCGCATACACAAAGCTGGGATCAAGGGCTAGGGGTTGTGCATAGGTATACCCCGCCATGGCTTGCAACTGTATTGGGCCTAGTTGCGCTTGTGCCCCAGAAGTCCATTCTACGCCTGCAATACGCGTGGGACCGACATTCATAGAGGTAAAACCGTAATTGGCCAGGGTGGTCCCTGCTACATTGCCCCATTTCCCAAAGGTGAATTCTAGCATATCTGCAAATTCCGTCAAGAAAAATGCCACATCTACATAGCCTTGGGTCCTGCCGGACTTCCAAAGTTGTTTCAGTCCAAGCTCCGTCGTCCATCCCGATTCGGGGCGCACTTGGATATTTGGGAATACTTGCAATGCCCCCGCTGCCGATGCGCTAAAACGTTCTGCAATAGAGGGGAATCGATAGCCTTGCGCCCAGGAGGCGCGCGCATGTAAGCCCTGGTTAATGGCCCCATGCAGCCCCGCACGCAAAACAGGTTTGGCCGCCTTCAAGCCATCTACAGAAAAGGACTCCCAACGAATGCCCAACGTAGCATCCCATCGGGTTCTTTTCAAGTCTGCCTGAGCAAAAACCGCTTGGTTGGTAGATGCATGGGCTCCACTGAACAACGGACTGTTCATGGTACTCCCAATCCAAAGCGCCCCAGCCGTATAGGTGATTCCCTTTGACCCAAAATGTTGCAGTAAGTATTCCGTATGAAGGGACTGGCCCTCATTACTATAATCGTTGCTGTCCAAGCCCGATTGGTTGGTGTAGCCCATAGCGCGCACGCGAAGCGAATGAAGGGTTCGGTTTTGACGGTACTTTACGTGACCTGTCAATGCACCCAGCTGAGATTGGGTGAGGGTGGCAGAGGAATCCAAAGGGGTATACCCATAGCGGTAATCTTCCCAAATCAAGGAAGAACTTCGGTCCGAAAGCCACACCTGGCCCTGAAGGCCCACTTCGAGCCGGGAAGAAGGTTTGTACCGGTATTTTACATGAAGACGGGACGATTGATCCCCGACCAAATACTGGTAGCCCTGATCGCCAAACAGTTGGCCATGCACCACAAGGCCATGTTGCTTTTTCTTTCCATAGCTATCCGAGAGGGCAAAGCGGAGCGCGCCGCGCCCACGTGGCTTCTCCCACCATCCCAGGCTGGCTAGTTTGGGCTTATCAAACACTTCTGCCATGGTAGATACTCTTACACGAAGCTGGGTGCTTGGCTCCCAGGTGCGCAAGTGAATCACCCCATTTAATGCAGAACTGCCATAAAGGGACGACGAGGCGCCCTTGAGCACTTCTATTTGTTGCACCGCTTCCATGGGCATGGCATTCCATAATACACCCCCAGCGTCAGGACTCAGGGCAGGCAAGTCATCTACCAACACAAGGACACGTGAGCCCGCACCAAGACTCCATCCGCTCCCAGATCGAATATTGGCCTGACCATCTTGCAGCGTGACCCCAGGGGCCATCTGGATAACTTGCTCCACACGCGCATTGGCTTTTTCTTGCAAAACCCGAAGCGGGAGGACATCTACGCTGACCGTCGTATTTTCAAGCCGTTGTTCGGTGCGGTTGGCGGTGACGACCATCGCCTCCAACAAAACCGTTGAATCTTGCGGCAAGTCCAAGGGATTCGCCAGCACCAAACCATTCAATAACAAAGAAGTCCATCCAATCATCACCATCACATTATACCGAAAAGTATGAAAACCATCTTAGTTACGGGCGCAAGTTCTGGATTTGGTGCAGCAACTGTTCAACGTTATGCCTCAGAAGGCTGGCGCGTTATTGCCTGGGCGCGCCGAATGGACCGATTGACCGATTGGAAATCTTCTCTTTCCACAACACAACAGGCGCTTACATGGATTCAGGAAGTGGATGTGCGCGATCCAAAGGCCGTCACCTCCGCCATCGCATCACTCCCTGCCGAATTTTCAGATGTTGACCTCCTGATCAACAATGCTGGCCTTGCTGCAGGGAAAGATCCTGTGCATACCGCCAATCTGGATGACTGGGAGCGCATGATCGATACCAATCTCAAAGGCCTTTTGTACGTCACTCGGGCCATCAGTCCCAAAATGGTCGCGCGAAAAACAGGGCATATCATCAACATTGGCAGCATTGCAGGGAAGGAAAGCTATCCCGAAGGCAATGCGTATAACGCCACCAAGTACGCCGTAGATGGCCTTACACGCAGTATGCGTATGGATTTGGTGCATCATAACATCCGCGTGAGTCAAATTTGCCCGGGCATGGTAGAAACAGAATTTTCGGAAGTGCGCTTTCATGGAGATCAGCAAAAAGCAGCCTCTGTATATGCCCATATGGAGCCTTTACAAGCAGAAGACATAGCCGATCTTATTTGGTATATGTCCCAAGCCCCAGCCCATGTCAATATTGCAGATGTGTTAATTCTCCCTACGTCACAAGCCTCTGCAACCATTGTAGCCCGCCAATCTTAGGGAAAACACGCCTTCTTTGGCTTTGTGAATTCATTCGTTTTGTTAGGCATATGCTTTATGGGTAAAGGTTTTCAGCCGCGTAGCATGTGTACCCCCTTTATACCGGATAGCCCGCTTGATTGGGCCAAATTGGCCCCATGAAACCTACCCCCTATGCCCTAACCCTCAGTTTAGCCCCAGGGATTGGGCCCGTCAAGGCGCGCCTCTTACAAGAAGCCTATCCCGAGGCCGAAGCCCTTTTTGAAGCACCTGCCCCTGATGCCACTTGGCCCAGCTTGAGCGAATGGAAAGCCTATGCGCAAAAGGCCAGTCAATTACTCGAAAAGCAAGCAGAAGCTAATATTGCCGCACTGCATATTCATGATCCAGCCTACCCTGAACCTCTGCGGCACATCCCAGATGCCCCTATTTTACTCTTTGTGAAGGGGCATATGACTGAAAACGATTCAAAGTGCTTGGCGGTTGTGGGCACGCGTGACCCAACGCCCTTAGGTATTCGGCATGCAAAAAGTTGGGTAGAGGCCATGCAACCCTATCATTGCACCATTGTCAGTGGCCTTGCCCGTGGCATAGATGCCCACGCCCACCATACTGCCTTGCATGCTGGACTCCCTACGTGGGCGGTCCTAGCGCACGGCCTTCATACCGTCCATCCGGCACATAACCGTATGTTGGCAGAACGCATCCTCCATTCTGGCGGTTGCTGGATATCGGAGGCTCCATACGGTGTAGCCCCTTACCCCGGGGCCTATCCTCGAAGGAATCGATTGATTGCAGGCTTATCTGATGGGGTATTGGTTATTGAGGCCGCCATTAAATCAGGCGCCGGCATCACAGCCCATCTAGGACATCAATATAACCGTGAGGTATTTGCCTTACCCGGAAGGATAGAGGATGTGCGCAGCCAAGGTTGCTTGGATCTTATTCAAAGGCATGTGGCACAATTGGTGACAGCCCCAAACCAAATAACACAAGCACTAGGCTGGTCCCAGGTTATGCCCACAGCCGTCAATTTGGACCAATGGCCTGAAGATCACCGCAAAATATGGCAGGCCCTTGCCCCCGAAGCCCTGCGCCCAACCGCGCTCTCCGAAGCAACTGGCATCAGCGCAACCCGATGCCTTGCCATTCTTGCAGAACTACTTTGGACGGGGGACATCAAGGTTTCACACGGATGGTACGCGCAGAATCAAAAGAGGGATTAATCCTCCTCTTCCACAACGGTGTCTGCTTCTGGCGCAGCATCATCTTCTACGGCCACTTCTTGGTCGTCATCTTCTTCCAAGAATGCCTGTGCTTTGCGCTCTAACTCGACTGATACCTTAAACAGATATTTGGTGGTTTCCGTCTCCAAAGGAATGGTTCGGACGGTCTTCCCCTCACTGTTTTTGTACGTAATCATGTCATCCGGATCAAATCCTTCGGGATATTTATCCGTGAGGATTTGGAGTTGTTCCGGTGTGATGTTTCGATAATCAACGATCAAACGCTGTTTTTCCATGAAGCTTTTACCATTTAAGTACCCAAGCGAAAATAAGCGGTGCAACGATAGTTGCATCCGACTCAACAATAAATTTTGGTGTATCCGCATCTAGCTTGCCCCAAGTGATTTTTTCATTGGGTACAGCGCCAGAATAGGAGCCGTATGAAGTGGTCGAATCCGAGATTTGACAGAAATAGCCCCAGAAGGGAATGTCCTCCATTTCCATGTCTTGATACAACATGGGTACAACGCAAATAGGAAAGTCCCCTGCAATACCTCCACCGATTTGGAAGAAGCCTACGCTTGGCGCAGTGGGGTTTTGCGGATTGCGGCAATTCTTGACATACCAGTCGGCCAAGTAGCCCATGTATTCAATGCCCGACTTCATGGTGCTAGCCTGAAGTTCATTTTTGATGCAATAACTCGCAAAGATATTGCCCATAGTGCTATCCTCCCAACCTGGGACAATGATGGGAAGGTTGCGTTCCGCTGCCGCCAACATCCATGAGTTTGCAGGATTCACAGCCTCATCATATTCTGCAGCAAATTCGGGTAAGCCCATCATTTGATACATATACTCATGCGGAAAGTAGCGCTCTCCTTTGGCTTCCGCGCGTGACCAACAACCATGAATATGATGTTGCAATTTGCGGAAAGCTTCTTCTTCTGGAATACACGTATCCGTCACGCGGTTCAGGCCCGCATCCAACAAGGCCCGTTCATCCTCTGGGGTAAGATCGCGGTAGTTGGGAACGCGCTTGTAATGGCTGTGCGCCACCAGATTCATCAAGTCTTCTTCGAGGTTGGCCCCTGTGCATGAAATGATGTCAATTTTCCCTTGACGAATCATCTCTGCCAATGAACGCCCAAGCTCAGCAGTGGACATAGCTCCGGCCAATGTGACCATCATTTTCCCGCCCGCTGTTACATGTGATTCGTAGCCTTTAGCTGCATCCATCAAGGCTGCTGCATTAAAGTGCTTATAATGAGAGTCTATAAAATTGGATATCGGACCACGCATGGGAGTGAGAATTAAAAGAGCAAATTAAATACAGAATGTTTTGTCAAAGGGCCATTAATAGCCCAAAATTTTGAGCATGCTTTTATAGGATTGCTCTTTTGCAAACAAACGGGTGTTCCAATCCCCGCCTTCATCACGCGAAATAACGACATGCTTTGGCGCTGGAATCAGACAGTGCTGCAATCCGCCATAACCCGAAATACTCTCTTGGTAAGCGCCTGTATTAAAGAATCCTATGTACTGCGTAGGGGCCTCTAATTTGAACTTTGGCAAAAAGATGGCGTTGGAGTGCTGCTCAGAATTGTAATAGTCATCAGAGTCGCAGGTCAAACCACCTAAGAGCACGCGTTCATAATCGCTTTCCCAATGATTGATGGCCAACATAATAAATCGCTTGTTGATGGCCCATGCATCAGGCAGGGTGGTCATAAAACTGGAATCAATCATATACCATTTTTCACGGTCGTTTTGCTTCTTCTCCCCCATAATGGAATAGAATGTCGCACCACTTTCACCCACAGTGAAACTTCCGAACTCTGTGAAGATGTGTGGCTCGGGTATCCCGGCTTGCGCACATTGGTTTTTAATCTGGGCAATGATCTCTTCCGCCATGTATTCATAGTCATAAGAGAAGCTCAGGCTATTCTTGATTGGGAAGCCCCCACCGATATTCAGCGAATCCAAAGTGGGACAAATCTTCTTCAATTGAATGTACACATTGACACATTTAAGCAGCTCATTCCAGTAATATGCCGTGTCGTTGATGCCGGTATTGATAAAGAAGTGAAGCATCTTAAGCTCTACATTCTCTTGGTCCATCAAATAGTTCTTATACATCGGAAGGACATCTTTATAGGAAATGCCTAATCGCGACGTATAAAACTCAAACTTGGGCTCTTCTTCTGCCGCAATGCGGATGCCAATTTTCATTGGGCCTTTTCCTTTGTGGATCTGGTCAATGAGCATGGGTAATTCTTCTTTGTTGTCCATGACGGGGATAACATTGGTCCATCCTTCATTGATCAAACGGGCAATGTTTTCAAGGTATTGGGCACGTTTATACCCATTACACACAACAAATTGATCCTTGGTAATCTTACCCTCCTCTTCCAAGGCCTCAATCAAATTGATGTCAAAGGCTGATGACGTTTCGAGGTGGATGTTATTTTTTAACGCCTCTTCCATCACAAACTGGAAGTGAGAACTCTTTGTACAATAGCAAAAGTGATAACTGCCCTGATAGTCCACTTTGGCCATAGCCACATTGAACATGCGCTTGGCGCGTTGAATATTCTCTGATATTTTTGGCAAGTACGTCACCTTAAGCGGCGTGCCATATTGCTTGATCAATTCCATAAGGGGAATGTCATGCCAGTGCAATTGATCCTCTTCCACATAGAATTCTTCCTGGGGAAAATCAAAGGTCTGTTCGATTAGGTCAACGTACTTGTTCTTCATCGGGTTACATTTAAAACGGGAGGCAAATGTAATCCGGCTGAGATGGATTGCTTAAAAATTTTACATGTAACGCAGTTGGATTAGGCTATTTTCTAGCATCCAACTGCGTGGTTATTATTTTAATGCTTGATTTTCAGTAGGTTATATATATTTATCTTCAGCAGCCTCTTGCAAATTCATCTATTTCTTTCTAGAGCAAGCCAAGTAGTTCATCCACCTTGAACGCAAAGTGGCCTATTCCTTTGATCCTTGGATTTCAGACGCTGACCCGATGCCCCTTTGTTTCATGTATCGTGTGTTCCACTGAACACACTTCTTCCTCGTGAACAAGAACATTTTATCACAAGGGCCGTTAAAGCCTTCAACTTATCCAAAATCTGCTGAGATATCTTATCTGAAGACTCCTTAAGGCACACTATTTGTTAAGCATACCTAAATTTTATTTCCATGTTTGACCACATACGCCAAAGTATCCCCAGTTCTATTGTTGTCTTTTTAGTTGCTCTGCCGTTATGTTTGGGCATCGCGCTTGGCTCTGGCGCACCCCTTATTTCGGGAATTATCGCCGGCGTTGTTGGGGGTATTGTGGTAGGTAGCATTAGCGGGTCCCACCTAAGTGTGAGTGGGCCAGCGGCTGGATTAATTGCGATTGTAGTGGCAGCTATAGGCGACTTGGGCGGCTTTGACACCTTCCTTCTTGCTGTTGTTATTGCCGGGATCATGCAAATTTTGTTTGGCATTCTGCGCATGGGCATCGTCGGACATTACATCCCCAATACCGTCATCAAAGGCATGATGGCCGCCATTGGCCTAATCCTTATCCTCAAGCAAATCCCACACCTAGTTGGGTATGACGTCGACTTTATGGGAGATGAAGGATTCTGGCAACGCGCGAATGAACATACTTTTAGTGCGGTGCAGCACGCGCTAGGTACTCTAACCCTCGGGCCAACCCTCGTGGGATTGTTTTGTCTTGGCTTGCTCATTTTGGCACAGAGGCTGAAATACCATGCGTTTTCTATCTCCAAGTTTCTCCCAGCCCCATTGATGGTGGTTTTATTGGGCACCCTAGCTAGCCTTGGGCTCGCATCGATCAATCCAGATTGGGCCATTCTAGCTGAACACCGCGTCCAACTTCCCAATTGGCAAGAGGGCCTAACCTTCCCGAATTTCAATGCAATCGGAAACCTGGATGTTTGGGTAGTAGCCTTAACCATCGCCATTATTGCAAGCCTAGAAACACTGCTATGCATTGAAGCTGCAGATAAACTGGACCCTATAAAGAGAGTAACGCCCACCAACCGCGAGCTCATTGCGCAAGGCGTGGGCAACAGTGTTTCAGGTTTACTGGGCGGGTTGCCTATTACCTCGGTCATCGTGCGCACTTCGGCCAATGCACAAATGGGCGCAAAGCACAAATCAAGTGCCATTTTACATGGTTTTATTCTTGGCGGTTCTGTGATTGGCGCAACTGCGTTACTCAACCAAATACCCCTATCTGTACTTGCCGCTATTCTCATTATGACAGGGTATAAACTCATCTCCCCAACCGTCATCCGCAGCGTGGTAGAAAAGGGATATATGCAATGGGTGCCTTTTGTCATTACCGTGGTGGCCATTCTTTTATCTGACCTCTTAAAAGGCATTGCCCTGGGTTTGGTTATCTCCTTGATCTTTATTGCTGTAACAGATTTTAAAAGCAATATTTCTTTTGACCACAAAGACGATCTCTACATCTTCACTTTGCGCCGTGTAGTGACCTACTTGAGCAAGGGTCAGCTAAAGTTCCGCTTAGAGCGTATCCCAGAGGGGGCAACGTTGCATTTGAACTATACCGAATGTGAATTCCTAGATGCTGACATCGAAGAAGTTATTGCTGATTTCCTCAAACATTCTGGCTTTAAAAACATAACAGTGAAGGAAATCCGCTAAATTTCAGGGAGTTCCGGCTTTCTTGCCGATTATTGGGAGTACTTTTGCGCGGCCTAAGAGACGGCCTCTATTATGAACCCCATTCGAAACATTGCGATAATCGCACACGTTGACCACGGCAAGACGACCCTGGTAGACAAGATTCTCCACTACTGTCAATTGTTCCGCTCCAACCAGGAGACGGGTGAATTGATTTTGGATAACAATGACATTGAACGCGAACGTGGTATTACCATTTTAGCCAAAAACGTGAGCGTACGCTTCAAGGATGTCAAGATCAATATCATTGATACCCCAGGCCACGCAGACTTTGGCGGTGAGGTTGAGCGCGTACTCAACATGGCGGACGGCGTCCTACTATTAGTCGATGCCTTTGAGGGGCCCATGCCACAGACGCGATTCGTATTGCAAAAAGCGCTTCAATTGGGCCTTAAGCCGATTGTGGTCGTCAATAAAGTGGACAAGCCGAACTGTGATCCAGAAGCAGCACATGAAGCGGTTTTTGATTTGATGTTCTCATTGGATGCCACTGAAGCGCAATTGGATTTTCCATGTGTATTTGGCTCTGCCAAAAACAACTGGATGGGGGAAGACTGGAAGAACCCAACCGACAGCATTGAGTCTTTGTTGGATATGGTGCTAAAGTACGTTCCTGCAGCAGAGCAACTTGAAGGCACTTCACAGTTGTTGATCACCTCTTTAGATTACTCCACTTATACCGGACGTATGGCAATTGGACGTCTACACCGTGGTGTGTTAAAAGAGAACCAGCCTATTTGTGTAGTAAAGCGCGATGGCTCTATCACAAAATCGCGTATCAAAGAGCTGTATGTTTTTGACGGCCTAGGGCGCACACGTGTTGAAGAAGTTAAAGCCGGAGAAATTTGTGCTTTTAATGGCGTTGAGGGATTTGAAATTGGTGATACCGTTGCAGACTTTGAGAATCCAGAAGGATTACCCCCTATCACTATAGACGAGCCTACGATGAGCATGATTTTCACGATCAATGACTCACCATTTTTTGGTAAAGAAGGGAAGTTTGTGACCTCGCGCCACTTAAAGGACCGTCTTGAAAAAGAATTGGAGAAAAACCTTGCCCTGCGCGTTGAGCCTACTGATTCTGCAGACACCTTCCGTGTCTTTGGACGTGGCGTTTTGCACCTATCTGTTTTGATCGAAACCATGCGCCGCGAAGGCTACGAGATGCAAATAGGCAACCCACAAGTCATCATTAAAGAGATAGAGGGTGTAGCCTGTGAGCCCGTTGAAGAACTGCTCATTGACTTGCCCGAATCTATGAGTGGCACAGCCGTTGAGATGGCCACTTTGCGCAAAGGCGAGATGTTGAATATGGCACCTAAAGGTGACCGTATGATCTTGACCTTCCACATTCCATCACGTGGACTGATTGGCTTGCGTAATGCACTATTGACTTCTACCGCAGGGGAAGCCATCATGAACCACCGCTTCTTGGAATTTCAACCCCTCAAAGGAGATTTGCCTAGGCGTACAAACGGATCTATGGTTTCTATGGAGCAGGGCACTGCCATTGCCTATTCCATTGACCGATTACAAGACCGCGGCCGCTTCTTTATTGAGCCTGGCGAAAGCATTTATGCAGGTCAGATTACGGGTGAACACACGCGTGGTTCTGACATGTTGGTCAACTTGACCAAAGGCAAAAAGCTCACCAACGTTCGCGCTTCTGGCACGGATGATAAAGTGCGTCTTACCCCAGCCATCAAGTTGCGTCTAGAAGAAGCTTTGGAGTATATCCAGAGCGACGAGTTGGTCGAAATCACACCCAAGAGTTTGCGCTTACGTAAAATGAAGATGATAAAGGGTTAAAAAAACAACCATCTCATAATTTTGAACATGCCGCCCTGAAAAGAGCGGCATGTTTTCTTTGTACTTTCCCATAGTGAATCAGTTGATCAATACCCCTTCGATCCTCATCGCGCTGGCTGCCATCGTGATTGTATCCTACCTCTTCAATCTTTTAGCCAAAAAGACCCGGATTCCCAGCGTGCTCATGCTTCTCGGGATGGGTATCCTCTTTAGCCTTGGGGGCACGTATGCCGCATTGCCTCAGCCTGATGTTCGTCCTGCACTCGAAATCTTAGGATCTGTTGGGCTCATTATGATCGTTCTTGAGGCAGCGCTAGACCTTGAGCTTCGTAAAGAACATCGCAGCATGATTGGCCGTAGCATGGTGTTGACCTTGTTAGAGATGGGGGGCACTACCTTCTTTTTGGCTGCTCTTTTTCACATTGGCATGGATGCTCCCTGGACCCGTGCCATTCTCTACGCCGTGCCGTTGAGCATTCTAAGTTCTGCCATCATTATTCCCTCTGTAGAGAACCTACGGCATGACCTCAAAGAGTTCATGATTTACCAATCCACCTTCAGTGATATTCTGGGCATTATGCTCTTCTATTTCCTGGTAGAAGGCTTTGAAACCCCAGGTGGAAGTGTGACGGAATGGTTGCTGCAATTTGGCTGGTCTTTTGGTGTCAGCGTGCTGATTTCTGCTGTCTTCTCCTACTTGTTGGTGCTCCTGTTGCAAAACATCAAAACCCAGCTCAAACTCTTCCTTTTGATCGCGGTACTTATTCTCTTGTATGCGGTGGGCAAGATGCTCCATTTGAGTTCGCTTTTGATCATCCTCATTTTTGGACTGATCCTGAACAACCCGAAGCTATTTTTTCCAGGCAAACTGCAGAAGTTGCTCAAGGCTGACATTGTCAGCGGATTGCTCAATGATTTTAAATTGATCACCCGCGAAACTGCTTTCATTGTCCGAACCTTCTTTTTTGTGGTGTTTGGCTATAGTATTGACCTCGGCTCATTGGCCAATCCGCTGGTCATCTTCTTTGCTTTGCTTGCCCTAATAGGCATTTACCGTATTCGTGCCGTGGCCATTCAATGGACGGTGCCCAAGCCGCAAGCCATTCTCACCTATTTGGCGCCACGCGGTCTGATCACCATTTTATTGTTCTACGCTATCCCCCCCGAAATGGGCATTGCCCAATTTGACAATGGAATCTTGCTGTATATCATCTTAGCCAGTTCCGTCTTTATGGCGTGGGGGATGGTGCGTCATCGCGACAAGGATGACCACCGAACGCTTGGGGATGTCCTACGTGACACGGGCAGCGTAGATCCTGATATGGCACATGAACTGCCCACGACAGACGCCCCTGATCCTGAGGGGTCAACAAACTAAAAAAGGGCGTAAAAGGAATCTATTTCCCCTTACGCCCCTTGCTTGAGTGTATGACGCAGTTACTCTGCCCAGTCGGCAACAAATAAGTTGGTTTCACGCGTTCCCCCGTTATTGCGGTTGCTTGCAAACACCAACTTGGTCCCATCCGGAGAAAACATAGGGAAGGAATCGAATGCCCCATCTTGGGTGACCTGCTCTAATTCGGTTCCATCTAGGTTAATTAAGAACAAATTGAAAGGGAAGCCACGTTCTGAAGCATGGTTGCTACAGAAGAGAATTTTGTGCCCATCCGGGGTGAAAAAAGGCGCCCAGTTTGCATTGCCTAAGTGTGTCACTTGGCGCATCTCCGTACCGTCTGCGCGGGCAACAAAAAGCTCCATATCTGTGGGTTCAACCAGGTGTTCGGCTAATAAGCCTTTGTATTTCTTGATGGCTTCTTCCGTTTTGGGGCGTGATGCACGCCACACCAGATACTCCCCATCAGGCGAAAAGAAAGCGCCACCATCGTAGCCCAAGTCATGGGTGATCTGAACCACTACGCTGCCATCCAAATTCATGGTGTACAATTCAAGGTCTCCGCTTCTATCGCTAGTAAAGACGATGCGGTCCCCTCTTGGAGAAACTGTGGCTTCAGCATCATAGCCAGGTTCATGCGTCAATTGACGTTGGATATCGCCTTCTAAATCCGCGACAAAAATGTCAAAGCTGGGATATAGGGGCCAAACATAGCGACCTTGCTCGCGAACAGGCGCTGGAGGGCACTCCTTGCCACCTAAATGCGTAGAAGCATAAAGTACTTCCCGATCCCCCGGTAAGAAATAGGCGCATGTCGTACGCCCTAAACCCGAACTGACACGCTTTGGTTCCGTTTCTATGCGCGTCACATCTCGGTAAATAAAAATTTGATCACAAGCCGTGCCCCAGGCATCATAATTTGCTTGGAAAACAAGGCTTCGACCTTCAAAACTCCAATATGCCTCAGCATTGTCTCCACCAAACGTTAACTGATGCACATTTTTTAGGTGTGTTTCGCCTGGATAGGTTAGCGTTGCTTTGTCCAATTTTAGCCCCGCTATGGGTTGAGGCTGTGCTATGGTCATTAGGGAAAATAACAGGGTCAAGAACGTAAATGCCCCGATAAAAAGCGGGGAGGAAAGTTGGGTTTTCATAGGGATGCGGTTACATTTGGCGCAAACCTAATTCCCCAGGCCTTATGAATTTGCACAATACCCCAAAGCGCGGATTATCTACCCTTCTTTTACCCGTTTTAAGCGTTCTTGCACTCTCTACACATGCCCAAGACAGTCCGAAGTTGTCAAAAGTGGGACAAAGCCTTCAAGCGGATATCCGCACTTTGGCCGATGATGAAATGGAGGGCCGCAAAGTGGGAACCAAAGGAGAAAAGAAAGCGGCAGATTATTTGGTTAAGCGGTTTTCCTCGATAGGCGTTTCCGGTGGTATTTCTACGAGTAAGAAAGAACCTTACTTTGACTTTTTTGAAGCGCAACCCTCTGTGCACGGAACCCCTGCCGGACCCAAAATTACCGGCCGAAATGTTGTCGCTGTACTTCCAGGTAATGGGGAAGGCACCCTGTACATTGGAGCACACTATGACCATTGGGGATGGGGGGGAGAAGGAAGCCTCTATCGCGGAGCAGATTCGGCTATTCACAATGGTGCCGACGACAATGCCTCTGGCGTTGCGGCCGTTTTAGAGCTGGCGCGCCGTTTTCATGATGCCCCCTTGCAGAGCACCGTGGTTTTTATCGCTTTTTCAGGGGAAGAAATGGGATTGTGGGGTTCTAATGCATTTGCGAAAGAGCATCTTGGGACCTTTCCTTCGCCTCGTTTCATGATCAACATGGACATGGTGGGCAGGCTCAATGAAGAAAAGCAATTGGCCGTCTATGGAACCGGCACCAGCCCCTTGTGGGATGGCCTATTAGATGAGCAGAACCAGTATGGCTTTGCGCTCAAAAGAGAAGTGTCTGGCGTGGGACCCTCGGACCACACATCATTTTACTTAGCAGATATCCCGGTGCTTCACTTTTTCACTGGGCAACATGAAGATTACCACCGCCCTTCTGACGATTGGGAAAAAATTAACGCCGAGGGCCTAGCCGCCATCGTGGATTATATCGAAAACATTGTCCGCTCCGCTGACGGATTTGGCGAGATCCCCTTTAGCAAAACCAAAGACCAAAGCGAGGATTCACCGCGCTTTAAAGTCACCTTAGGTGTCGTGCCTGACTACCTCTACAGCGATCCGGGGATGCGTATTGATGGCGTAAGTGAAGGCCGCCCTGCAGCCAAGGCTGGACTCATCAAAGGGGATGTAGTGACGAAGATGGCTGATCACACGATCGAGAGCATGATGGACTATATGAAGGCCCTCAGCAGTTTTACTAAGGGGCAAACGGTTGAGGTAACCGTACTTCGTCAAGGAAAGTCCACCGTCGTGCCCGTGACGTTTGATTAATGGGCCTCTAGCCAGGTTGCGCCAACACCCGTATCGGCCACCAGCGGAACCGAAAGGGGGTATGCTTTTTCCATTTCCTCCACCACGAGGGTTTTGAGGGCATCAAGCTCTTTGCGTTGAACATCGAAGACCAATTCATCATGTACCTGCAAAATCATGGGGGACGTGATCCCTTCTGCCTTCATGCGGGCATGCACGTTGATCATCGCTAGTTTTACGATATCAGCTGCCGTCCCTTGAATGGGGGCATTGATGGCATTGCGTTCGGAATGGCCGCGAACTGCTTGATTGCGTGAATCAATGTCCCGCAAATACCGGCGGCGGCCAAGCAAGGTCTCTACGTACCCTAGATTCCGCGCTGACGCTACTTGGTCATCAATAAATTTCTTAATGCCCGGGTAGGTAGCAAAATAACTGTCAATGACCTCCTTCGCCTCAGAACGAGACAAGGTGGTTTGATTACTCAACCCAAAGGCAGAGACGCCATAGATGATGCCAAAATTGACCGTTTTCGCATGGGATCGTTGTTCACGACTCACCTCTGATAAGGGCACCCCAAACACCTTTGCTGCCGTGGCTGCATGAATGTCCTCCCCACTATTGAAGGCTTCCATCATCGCGGCATCTTGGCTCATCGAGGCGATGACACGCAATTCAATCTGGGAATAATCCGCACTCAATAAAACGTGGTCCGCATCCCTTGCGACAAAAAGATTCCGCACACGCCGTCCACGCTCTGTGCGGATAGGAATGTTTTGCAAATTTGGATTCGTCGAAGAAAGTCTGCCTGTAGCCGCCACTGCCTGGTTGAACGTGGTGTGGATACGCCCCGTTTCTGGATGCACCAATAACGGAAGGGCATCTACATAGGTGCTTTTGAGCTTTCCCACTTGGCGCCAATCCAGAATTTTCTCCACAATGGGATGTGCCTTAGCATAAAATTCTAGCACCTCTTCTCCCGTGGCATACTGCCCTGTTTTGGTTTTTTTGGCCTTTCCCTGTCCGATTTTTAGTTCATCAAACAGTATGTCACCCAATTGCTTGGGCGATCCAAGATTGAAGGGGCGTCCGGCAATCTCTTGAATTTCATTTTCTAAACGGGCCAAATCGGTCGCCAATTCTTGTGAAAATGCAACGAGCCCTTCACTGTCCACCTTCACCCCGGCGCGCTCCATATCCGATAAAACAGGAATTAAGGGCGCTTCCAGATTTCGGTAGACCGATTCAACGCCTGTCGACGCTAACTGCGGCGCTAAGACCTCCCGCAATCGCCAAGTGATATCAGCGTCCTCCCCGGCATATTCTGCTACCACTGCCGGGTCTATCTGCCGCATGCTTTTTTGGTTCTTTCCTTTGGGTCCAATCAATGCGCTAATCGGGAGGGGGGTGTAGCCCAGCATGTTTTGCGCCAAATCATCCATGCCGTGGCGCTGGTCCGGTTCGATGAGATAGTGCATCAACATCGTGTCTACAAGGGATCCTTGCAGGCGGATGCCATACGAAAGCAAAACTTGGACATCATACTTCAAGTTGTGGCCCACTTTTTCAATTGCCGGGTTTTCGAGCACCTCACGCAGAATGTCTAAAAGAAGCTGCGCGTCCTCGCGCGTCTCGGGCAATGCAACGTAGTAGGCGGTATGAGCTTCATAGGAAAAAGACAAGCCGACCAATTCAGCTTCGAGGCTATTCAAAGAGGTTGTTTCTACATCCAAACAGATCGCCGGTTGCTGGGATAGTTTTCGGGCCAACATTTGTACCGCTGGAAGGCTGTCCATCAACGTATAGGTATGGGGCGTAGTGGCGGCATCACTACCTTCTGTCGCCTGGAGCGCCGTACTCTCGGCAACGCCAAATAAATCCATTTGGCCTTGCGAAGCTTGCGGGCTTGCAAAAGCGGAGACGCTCTCCGCCTTCTGGTCGCCCTCCCTGGTTTTTGGGGCACTTTGCACCTGAGATGGAGCCGATCCTTGTCCAGCGTGATTGGGCAATAGTCGACGCTGCAAACTCCTGAATTCTAGCTCATCCAATAGTCCTTTTAGGGCTTCTGTGTCGGGGCTTTCGCGCAGCAAATCTGCCTCATTGAGGTCTATGGGCACATCCACCAGAATGCGTGCGAGCACTTTGGACAAACGCCCTTGGTCCGCAAATTCCCGCACCTTTTCGCCTAGTTTTCCCTTGATCTCGTCTGCATGGGCCAAAATCCCTTCCATATTGTCGTACTGTGCCAATAGTTTGGCGGCCGTTTTTTCTCCGACGGAAGGAATGCCTGGAATGTTGTCCACGGCATCCCCCATGAGACCTAGCATGTCAATGACTTGATCCACACGGGCAATGCCCCAACGACCACAGACTTCTTCCACACCCAATATTTCTGCGGGTTCGCCGCCACGGCCGGGCTTCAAGATTTTCACCTTTTCGGTGACCAGTTGTCCAAAATCCTTGTCTGGAGTCATCATAAAAACCTCATAACCGGCTGATTCGGCCTTATGGGCAAGGGTCCCAATCACATCATCTGCTTCAAAGCCGTGTACCCCAAGAGCGGGAATGCGCATGGCTTCCAATAATTGTTGGATATAGGGGACCGCAACCTTGATCCCTTCAGGTGTTTCATCTCGATTTGCTTTGTATGCCGGAAAGAGTTCTTCTCTTACTTGGCTTCCTCCAATATCAAACACCACCGCCATGTGGCTTGGGTTGTGCTTTTCTATCACATCCAAAAGGGCCAGCATAAAGCCATACACGGCGGAGGTATCCACCCCTTTGCTGTTGACGCGCGGATTTCGGGCAAAGGCAAAATAAGCCCGATAAATCAAGGCATAAGCATCTAACAAGTACAAACGGGGCGTGGACATAAGCAGCAGATTTCTTCAAAAATACGGCCTCTAAAGCCTACTTTTGGGGCAAATGTCCGGGTCCCTCGTCATCATTCCCACGTTTAACGAACGCGATAACATTCATGCCATCTTAGATGCTGTGTTGTCACTGTCGGAAAATTTCCATGTCCTGATCATTGATGATGGCTCACCTGATGGCACCGCAGATCTGGTCCGCGATAAGCAAGTAGCGTATTCGGATCGTCTGTTCTTAGAGTGCCGCACCGGTAAGTTGGGATTGGGGACGGCCTATATCCATGGCTTCAAGTGGGCGCTAGCGCGTGACTATGCGCATATTTTTGAAATGGATGCGGATTTTTCACACGACCCAAAAGACCTCCCCCGTCTGCTCGAAGCTTGTACGCTCCAAGGCGCAGATATGGCCATTGGGTCTCGTTATTCTAATGGCGTAAATGTGGTCAATTGGCCCATGTCACGGGTATTATTGAGCTACTTTGCCTCCAAATATGTCCGCTTTATTACCGGCATGCCCATTCATGACACAACCGCAGGCTTTATATGCTATCGCAGAAGTGTCTTGGAGGCCCTCGATTTTGAAAAGATTCGGTTTGTAGGATATGCCTTCCAAATTGAAATGAAGTTCCGCGCATGGCAAAAGAACTTTCAATTGGCCGAAGTGCCTGTCATCTTCACCGACCGAAAATTGGGTCAAAGTAAAATGTCCAGTGGCATCATCCGGGAAGCCGTCTTTGGGGTAATTTTGCTGAAGATTACGAGCATATTCCGCAAATGACAACCATACACCCACGCATTTTAATTAAGAATGCCCGACTGATCAACGAAGGCATCATCACCGAAGGTGATATTTTATTAGAACATGGGCGCATCGCGCGCATTGACAGTACCCTGACCCCTTCTGACACACACGTCCAAGTAATCGATGCTGCCGGGGGCTACGTTATGCCAGGGGTCATTGATAGCCAAGTGCATTTTCGTGAACCGGGCCTCACACATAAAGGGGATATCGCCTCAGAATCTATGGCCGCTATTGCCGGGGGCGTGACAAGCTATATAGAGCAACCCAATACGGTCCCGCAAGCCGTCACAGTGGAGGAGCTAGAAAAGAAATATGCGCGCGCTGCAGAAGTTTCTTGGGCCAACTACAGCTTCAACATGGGCGCAACCAACGACAACCTTGAGGAACTCAAAAAGATTTCTAAAAGGGACGTCGCGGGCATCAAAATCTTTATGGGTTCTTCTACAGGCAATATGCTGGTGGACAATCCTGAGACCTTGGAGCGCATTTTTCGCGAGGTAGACCATCAGCTCATTGCCCACTGTGAAGATGAAGCGACCATTCAGCGCAACCTCCAAAACATTTTAGCCAAAAAAGGCGCAGCCTATTTGACGGCTGCAGATCATCCTATCATTCGCAGTGCGGAAGGATGTTATGTGAGCTCTTCTGCGGCCATCGCCATGGCAAGAAAAACAGGCGCGCGTTTTCACCTATATCATGTATCCACCGCCCAAGAATTAGAGTTGCTTGAAGGGGATATTCCTCTTTCTGAAAAAAAGATCACCGCCGAGGCTTGTGTGCACCATTTGTGGTTTAGCGACGAGGATTATGCTGACAAGGGAAACTTGATCAAATGGAATCCCGCCATCAAAACAAAAGATGACCGCGACGCATTGCGCGCCGCTCTGCTCAATGGAAAAATTGATGTGGTCTCTACCGATCATGCGCCCCACACCCTAGAAGAGAAAATGCGTCCCTATATAGATGCGCCCTCAGGAGGCCCCTTGATTCAAAATAGCTTGCCTGCCATGATTGAGTTGGCCCGGCGAACGGATATGGATGTCGCACGCATTGTCCAGTTGATGTGCCATAACCAAGCGGACCTCTTCGGTATTGAAGAGCGTGGTTATCTCCGTGAAGGCTATCATGCTGATGTCGTCATTGTGGACCCATCACGCCCATGGAACGTAACACGTGAGAGCATTCTGAGTAAATGTGGGTGGTCTCCTTTTGAAGGAAAAACCTTTGCCGCACGCGTCACGCATACGTTTGTTAACGGGCATTTGGTCTACCGCAATGGTCACGTACGCGGAAAAGCTGCGGGCCAGCGTTTAATGTTTTTACGGGGATGAGCGGGCAGTGGAAAGAGTGGACTAACATGCCTACATACTTCATCCGAAGTCTTTTAGCCTTTGGATTGTTCCTGTGCCTTTCTGCTTGTCAATTGGATGCCAACAGTGCGGCATCCAACCCCATGGATGCCCCTAATGACCTAATTCCAGAAAAAAAGTTTGTCTCTCTTTTATACGAAATGAACTTGTTAGAAGGTGCACGGACAGGCAATACCTTATTGGGAGATTCTATCCCATTAAGTCAATTCTACCAAAGTCTTTACCAGGCATTTGACGTTCAGCCCGAACAGGTGAAGTCCTCCTTTTCATATTACCACAGCGACCCCCAGAAAATGGCCACCTACTATCAATGGATCATTGACAGTTTACGCATCGATGTGCAGATATTGAGCACCTCAACTGGGAGTAAATCGGACGAACCCGATGCAAACAACTGAGCGTTTTCCCTTCATTTCTGACACTTTTGAAGAGGTGGCATTGCACCTTTTCCGTTATCAAGCACAAAACAACCCTATTTATGCTGCTTGGTTGCAGCACTTAGGCGTAGATCAAGACGCACAATCGGCTATTCAGTCCGTCATGGATATTCCCTTTTTACCGATTGAAACGTTTAAAACGCATGAGGTTAAGACGGGAAACTTTACCCCTGGCGCCATCTATACTTCAAGCGGAACCACTGGCCAAGTGCCCTCTCGGCATTTGATCGCTGATCCGGACGCATACTTGAGAAATGCCCAGGCATGTTTTGAACATTTTTACGGTCCCGTAGACCAATATGCCTGGCTCTGCTTACTCCCTAGCTATATGGAACGAGAGGGTTCTTCCTTGATTGCGATGGCCGACCATTTTGTGAAACAATCTCCTGCAGATGAAAGTGGTTTCTTTCTCAAAGGCCTGGATGAACTGCGTTATCGCCTCGATACACTTGAACTCAACAGGGTTCCCACCATCCTACTTGGGGTCACCTTTGCCCTCTTGGATTGGGCTGAAAGCCTTGAAAAGCCCCTTGCTCTCAAGTCCACCCTCATCATGGAAACGGGGGGCATGAAGGGCCGGCGTGTGGAACCTATTCGGGCTTCCGTACATGAAACATTAACCCAAGCGTTTGGGGTAGACCGCATTCACTCCGAGTATGGCATGACCGAACTTATGTCCCAGGCCTACAGTTATGGTGAGGGCCGGTATATCCCCCCTCCTCAGATGCGCGTACTCCCACGCTCGCCCGAAGCCCCTTTGTCATTGGGTCAGATAGAAAGTCATGCGGCCCTCAATATTATTGATTTGGCCAATGCTGACGCCTGTGCTTTTATCGCCACATCAGATCTTGGCAAGGTCTTTGAAAATGGTTCTTTTGAAGTCTTGGGCCGCATAGAAGGTTCGGATCTTCGTGGTTGCTCCTTGATGACGGTTTAACCTACATTGACCATGCGCAGCCTCCTTGTTATCTTGCTGCTGTTTGGCATATGCCTAGCCTCACAGCCACGTCACCGTAAAACCGCTTACAGAAGCCCCTATAGATATGCCTAGCCCCACCCAGCCCTCCCGTAGTACACGCAACCTGCCGTTGTGGTGGTTGACCACCGTCCTGATTCTTCTCGCGTCACCGTTGTCCGCCCAGTGGGTGCACGAATGGACCCCTATTACCGTGGACGGCAGCCTCGCGTTCGCGTTATCCGACAGCACCGCCGTCTACGCAGAACGTTCCGCTGATGAAGGATACGACATCACCAAGCGTGTTTGGGTAGAAAAAATCAGCCTTTCGGACGAAACCCTCGCTGAAGGCGCCTCCCTTTTTAACGCAAAAGGAAAGGTGATGGGTACCACCCGTATGGCCCTCCGTATTGAAAATATTGGGATGCCCACAGATCGTCGAATGGCAAAGAAATATGTTACTGGCTTACTAAAGGGGCATGTGCGTTCCTCTGGATTTATTAGCCATTCATGGCCAGAGCGCGCGCTTGTAGCATTTTTAACTGAAAAACGCATAGGGCCCTTTTGGGAGGGATTTTCAAGCTACCTCAACACCTTTGGCTTTGAACAACTAAAAAATGCGCCTAGCGAATTACAGGATGCAGGACTGGACGCATGGGTCTTGCGCTACCAGGACCGCAGCAACTCGGATGAGCAAAAATTTAGAATGATTGTCTTCACGCGAGGCGAGGTAGGTATTCAATGTATTCTTACAGATCAAGAAGTTTTAACGCTGCCCAAATTAAAACTTCAAGAGTCCAAAGTCTTTGGCCAGCTGCATCATTTGGCGAAGCCCACACTGACCCAGTCTGCTGGTTATGAGTATACTGCCTATGCCTGCATCCCGCTAGAAGATGCGTAGCGGCATTTTTATGGTCACCTTGGTGGTGCCAGATTATGATGAGGCTATTGCCCACTATACCCAAGCATGGGGCTTTGATCTTTTAGAAGACAGCCAAAGAAGCCCTGAAAAGCGTTGGGTCAGAGTTGCCCCAAAAGGCAGTACTTGTGCCCTGCTTCTAGCACAGGCTACCCATCCAGCGCAACATGCCGCCATTGGACATCAAACGGGAGGACGAGTAGCCTTCTTTTTACATTCAGAGGACCTTATAGAGGATGTCACCCGACTTGCCACGTATGGCTGCCACCCAGAAGCCCCCATTCGTCAAGAGGATTTTGGAAAAGTATGCGTGATTGCGGACCGCTTTGGTAACCGTTGGGATTTGATCCAGCCCCTTACTTGATGACAATCAAGGCGTAATTCTTTTTGCCTTTTTGTGCTAATAGATAGCCCCCGCCAATGATGTCTTCCGAGGTCACTATATACGCGGCATCTACTTTGGATTTGTTAAGGGAAACGCCCCCAGCAGCCAATAATTTTTTTGCTTCGCCACGTGAGGCAAACAAGGCTGTATCCGCACAAAGAACCTCCAGAATGGGCAATCCAGCTTGAATGGCCTCCTTTTGAACTTCCATCTGTGGAACCCCCTCAAAAACATCTAATAAAGTGCGCGCATCTAGACCTTTCAGATCCTCTGCCGTTGATTGCCCGAAGAGAATTTGACTCGCCTGAAGCGCTTTTTGAAGCTCCTCTTCAGAATGAACTCTTGCTGTGATGTCAGCAGCCAATGCCTTTTGTAAAATGCGCAAGTGGGGCGCCTGGGCGTGCTCGGCTTCAAGCGATTCTATTTCTTCCCGTGATTTGGTGGTAAAAATGCGGATATAATTTCCACCATCCTCATCGGCTGCATTGAGCCAGAATTGATAGAATTGATAGGGACTGGTCCGATTCGGGTCTAGCCAAACATTGCCCCCCTCCGTTTTGCCAAACTTGGTTCCATCCGCTTTTTTAATCAAAGGGGTCGTGAGGGCAAACGCCTCGCCTGCGCCCATTCGGCGAATAAGCTCGGTTCCCGTAGTGATATTACCCCATTGATCACTTCCGCCCATCTGCAAACGGATGCCTTCATTTTTCCAAAGATGAAAAAAGTCATAGCCCTGGATCAATTGGTAGCTAAACTCGGTAAAACTGATGCCACTTTCTTGGCGGCTCTTGACGGAATCCTTGGCCAACATGTAATTCACCGTGATATGCTTGCCTATATCCCGAATGAAGTCCAAAAAGCCAAAATCTTTAAACCAGTCGTAATTATTGACAATTTTTGCCCCGTTTGGACCATCAAAATCCAAGAATTTCATGAGCTGAGCCTTTTGGCCCGCTAGGTTTTTTTCTAGCGTTTCCGCATCTAAGAGTTGACGCTCGGCTGACTTAAAAGATGGGTCTCCCACCATACCGGTCGCCCCACCTATCAGCGCATAGGGTTGGTGCCCAGCGCGCTGAAAATGGACCAGCATCATCACCTGAACCAAATTGCCCACCCCTAAAGAGTCGGCCGTAGGGTCAAATCCGATATAGGCCTTTTGAGGACCTGAAGCCAATAATTCTTCCGTGCCAGGCATGCTGTCATGCAGCATCCGGCGCCAGCGCAATTCTTCAACAAAGGGGGTGCTCATGCCTACAAAGGTATAGCCCATAACCCTGAGGCGGACGCTACATTTGTTCTATGATTGTTGTGACAGGTGCCTCGGGGATGTTGGGCGCACAAATTGTGCTACAAGCCCACTTGTCAGGGCTTGGCCCCATTCGCGCTTTATACCGGAGTACATCTTCCTTAGCCTCCGTCCAAATTAGCTGGGCAGCGCAAGGCTATCCGCAGGTGTTCGCGGCCATTGAATGGCGCCAAGTTGATTTGCTTGATGCCCTTGAAACCTATGAGGCCATCCAAGGTACCCAAGCTTTAGTCCATGCTGCTGCAGTCGTTTCTTTCCGAAAAAAAGATGAGCCTGGCATGCGCAAAGCCAATCCACACATGAGTGAGAACGTTTGGCTTTCCGCACTGGATGCCCGCATCACACAGGGTATTCATATCAGCAGCATTGCCACGCTTAGCACAGATCCTCGTAGCCCCATGGTGACAGAAACCCATGAGGCCAAGCGTTCGAGTCTTAGCGCGTATGGACAATCCAAATATGACGCAGAGATGGTTGCATGGCGTTATGCCGAAGAAGGTGTCCCTATGACGGTACTCCATCCCAGCGTCATCTTAGGACCGCCCGCTTGGCAAGAGGGCAGCAGCCTCTTCCCAAAAACCATTGCCAATGGCCTCGCCTTTGTTTCTCCTGGCGCTACGGGGTGGGTCGATGTGCGGGATGTAGCGGAGGCCGTTGTGACTATACTAGGAAAACCTCACCCAGGTGAACGGTATATTCTCAATGGAACAAATGCTTCCTTTCAAACAGTCTTTAGTCAATTGGCCATGGGACTTAAAAAGAATCCCCCGCGCTGGGTCGCGCCCAGGTGGACCTTGGCTTTGGCGTGGCGATTAGAGCGACTTCGTGAAAGATTTTTGGATAGTCGCCCCCTGCTGACCAAAGACAGCGTATCCGCAGCCTGTAGCACTGTGACCTATAGTGCAGAAAAAGCACAATTAGCCGGCTTTCATTTTAGACCCCTCGAAGACACAACAGCTTGGGTTACCCAGCAATATTTTTCCCTTTATTCCTAGTTCCATTTACCTAGATTTTTTATCGTATTGGTTTTTAGGCATTTATACCCGTTTTTTGAATAAATACACAGGCAAAATCATTTTTTTTCCGTACTTTATAGACCATGTCCCTGAGAATTTTTTTGCATATTCCCCTCTTACTTACCATGCTCTGGGGCTGCCAAGGCCCGGCACCTACAGAAATGGAAGAAATAGATTCTGCCTTTGAATGGACGGATCCCAGCACCGCTTTTGCCTATCCGGGACCCTACGCCGAAGGAGATAGTTTGCTTGGCGAACAGGCATTAGATTTTTTGGATGGATTTGCACAGGGAGATCTTTCCTCTTTTCCCTATCCGATTGCTGACAGTATAAAAGTGAGTTTATTAGATGAACCCGTTTTCGTTATTCTAGGAAAGGATTTTAAGTCCTACTTACAAGGATTTCATCACCGTTTTCTTAAAGTAGAATACGAAGCTTTTAATGTCCGGACTGCTTATAACATTTCCTTTAAAACGCATATGTCCTTCTGTTTTGGCCGCTGGCAATACACCACAAAAGATGGAAATCTAGACGATCGATATGGGACTTTTGTCCTGGTATTGGATTCCCTAGGAAGAATGAATACCCTGTCTGAATGGGGGGCTTGTTGGCCAACTAATTCCCCCATTCCTTTTCATCCGAACTCAGATCCGCGTTCATTCCATTTTTACTCCCCTACAAAACTCGGGACGCAAAAGACTGCTGTTATGGCGGTTAACGCCGTTCAATCCCTTCATGCCAGGGATTCTGTCCGATCGCATTCTGATATGGCAGACAGTGTCCTATTAACTACCTCGTGTGGCCTAAATCAACACTTGTCAAAATTTGACATTGGCAGGATAAGCTATCATTATGAACCTTTTATTGGCGTTTATCCCATTAGTGTCATCCCGTTTTATATGAAACGGCAAAAGGAAGAAATCGTCCATGTGATGGATTACGAAAGCTTCGTTGAGGACGGTGCCGTTCGTCGCTATTCCTATTTTCGGACATTTATATTTGACACCTCTCACAAAATTCGCACTATTTTGGTCCAACGTCGATTGGTCCCCAATTCTGTAGATTGGACATGGCAACGCGCGCCCATCAAGCCATGATATTTTAGATATGGGCGACCATGTCGTCTACCAAGGTGGATAAGGTATAGTGGGGCTTCCATCCCCAATCGTTTTTTGCACGCGCATCGTCCATCCGCTGTGGCCAGCTAGCGGCAATCGCTTGACGAAAATCAGGCGCATAGCGCATGTCAAGTGTAGGGTAATGGCGTTTCATTTCAAGTGCCAACTCTGCGGGCGTAAAATCCACTCCAGAGACATTATAACTGGTTCGGATCTTTACCTTTTCTTCGGGGGCTTCCATCAAAGACAAAGTGGCACGAATGGCATCTTCCATGTGCATCATAGGCAGACGGGTCTCCGCTTCTAAAAAGCACGTGTAGGTATTCTCCTTACGTGCTGCATGAAATATGTCAATCGCATAATCTGTGGTTCCTCCTCCTGGCAGCGTCTTCCAAGAAATCAAGCCAGGGTAGCGCAAACTCCGCACATCTACTCCATATTTTTCGTGGTAATACTGGCACCAAAGCTCCCCGGCTAGTTTAGAAATTCCATAGACCGTTGTGGGGTCCATAGGGCTATACTGGGGGGTATCCAAAACGGGTGTATTAGGGCCAAATGCCGCAATAGAACTAGGCCAAAAAACCTGCTTGATCAATCCCTCCTTTGCCATGTTCAGGACATAGAAGAGCGTATTCATATTCAGAGCCCAGGCTTTTTCGGGCATTTTCTCTCCTGTCGCACTTAGCATCGCTACCAAATGATATACCTGTGTGATCCCTTGCTCTTGAACGAGCGTGCGCAAGGCTTCTTCATCCATGGCATTGAGCTCGGCACAAGGCTGTGTTAAGCCCTCCCTGCGCAGGTCTGTTGCCCATACATTCTCGGCTCCAAGCCGCGTGCGCAAAGCCGCAACCAACTCCGTTCCGATCTGCCCGGCAGCGCCGAGTACCAATGCCTTTTTCATTTCACAAATGTATCGCCGAAGGTGCTGACGAAAATCAACCCTAGATTTTCCCGCGTGGGACCTTTGTTGCCTTTCCTCCTTGAGAACTGCTTGACTTACCTTTGTACTATGTCCCCAAAGGCCCCAAAACCTGTCTTGTACAATAAGTACGACCGTGAAACACTTATGAAGCGTTTGGCAGACGAACCCTTTGCGCGTCGAACCCTTTCATTTTATCGCTATGTGGTTCTGCCCGATCCTCAAAGTGTTCGGGACCAACTCTTTTTACAGTGGGATGCCCTGGGCTGTTTTGGGCGCATTTATTTGGCCGAAGAAGGGATCAATGCACAAATGAGTGTGCCAGAACACCATTGGGATCAGTTTGTGGCCGAACTCTATACATGGGAGGCTTTTCGCCAAGTACCTTTTAAGCTCGCCGTCGAAGATGACGGAAAGTCTTTTTTTAAATTGACCGTAAAAGTCAGAGTCCAAATTGTGGCGGATGGGTTAACCCTGGATGACTATGATGTAACCAATGTGGGACATCACTTAAATGCGCAAGAATGGAATACTTTGATGGATTCTGGCGAAGCCATCGTCGTGGACATGCGCAACTATTACGAATCTGAAATTGGCCATTTTGATGGCGCCCTCTTGCCTCAAGCAGAAACATTTAGAGAAGAATTGCCCGAAGTGTTACATATGCTTATAGGTCAGGAAGAAAAGCCCGTTCTGCTTTATTGTACCGGGGGTATACGTTGTGAAAAAACATCGGCCTACCTCAAACATCACGGCTTCCAAAATGTAAATCAATTGCATGGGGGCATCATTGATTATGCGCGGCAGATTGAGGAAGCTCAGCTCCCCAATAAATTCAGAGGAAAAAACTTTGTGTTTGATGCGCGACTTGGCGAGCATATCTCCAGTGATGTTATCGCGCATTGCCATCAATGCAGTGCACCCGCTGATGCGCATGTAAATTGTGCCAACAAAGCATGTAATTTGCTGTTCATTCAGTGTGACGCATGCCAAACAACACATGAACACACGTGCAGCCCTGAATGCCAAGCCATCATTCATCTGCCAGAAGAAGAGCAAGCTAACATTCGTCGTGAAAGGGCGGCACAAACGCGTGCCAAACGTTATCACCGCGCTAAACCTTAACAATCATGGCCTATTATCATACACTGGGCAGCATCCCGCCTAAACGCCATACCATCCACGAAAAACCCGAGGGAGGTCTCTATTATGAGCAACTTTTTGGCACCGAGGGTTTTCATGGCGTGAGCTCTTTGCTCTACCACACCCACCGGCCTACGATGATCAGCCATATTGGGGCGTCCAAAGATCTGCGCCCAAGTGCTGCGGTTGACAAGAATATCCATTCGCGCATGTTGGCGGGATTTGCGGCAACCCCTGTGGATGATTTTTTAGAAGCGCGCACCTCTGTGTTATTTAACAATGATGTGCAAATCGACGTGGCTGCTCCGCGCAAAGGCATCGACAACTACTTCTACAAAAATGCGGATTGCGACGAGGTGCTTTTTATCCATGAAGGCAGTGGCGTTTTACGCTCCATGTTTGGGGAACTCCGCTTTGAATATGCCGACTACATTGTGATACCGCGCGGCACCATCTATCAGATTACTTTTGACGGGACGCAAAACCGCCTATTTGTGGTAGAAAGTCATTCACCGGTCGTGACGCCAAAGCGCTACCGAAATGAGGTAGGGCAAATGCTCGAACATGCGCCTTTCTGTGAGCGCGACTTTCGCTTACCTACCTATATGGCCCCCATGGATGCGCGTGGTGAATTCTTGATTCAAATTAAAAAAGAAGGCATTTTGCATTCGGTCACCTACAGCAGCCACCCTTTTGATGTGGTTGGATGGGACGGATACAACTATCCTTACATTTTTTCCGCTTTGAACTTTGAACCCATCACAGGAAGGGTGCACCAACCGCCGCCCGTGCATCAGACTTTTGAAGCCCACAATTTTGTGATCTGCACCTTCGCCCCGAGGATGTATGACTATCACCCAAAGTCGATCCCTGCGCCCTATAACCACAGCAATATTGACTCGGACGAGGTACTGTATTATGTGGATGGAGATTTTATGTCGCGCAACCATGTGGAAAAAGGCTTTATCAGCCTGCACCCGGGTGGCATCCCACATGGTCCCCACCCCGGCGCTTACGAGCGCAGTATTGGACAAAAAGAAACGAGCGAATTGGCTGTGATGGTCGATACGTTCCGTCCGTTAAAAGTCACCCAAGCCGCACTAGATATGGAGCATTCTGATTACTGGAGCTCCTGGAATGAATAATCCCCCTGAAACTCGCCCTATGTTAACGGACAGTACGTCACTCAAACTTCCCATCGAAAACCCAGAAGCGAAAGACTTTCTCCCCTTAAATGGTACAGATCACGTAGAATTCTATGTGGGGAATGCCAAGCAGTCTGCACACTTTTTCAAAACTGCCTTTGGCTTTCAAGACTTTGCCTATGCAGGACTAGAAACAGGCGTGAAAGACCGCACATCCTATGTACTAAAGCAGGACAAGATCATTTTGATTCTCACCTCGCCTTTAACCGCAGAATGCCCCATCAATGACCATCTAGTGAAGCATGGAGATGGCGTAAAGCATATCGCCATCTGGGTGGATGATGCAACAAAAAGTTGGAAGACAACCACAGAGCGTGGGGCAGAATCCGCTTTTGAACCTTACACGTTGCAGGATGACAAAGGCTCCGTCACCATGAGCGGAATCAAAGCCTACGGCGACACCGTTCACGTTTTTGTAGAGCGTAGCGAATACCACGGCGTCTTTATGCCAGGCTATATTGCCTTGGACACCGGTTTTCATCCTGCCTCAACTGGCCTCAAATTCATTGACCATATGGTGGGCAATGTGGGATGGAATGAAATGGACACTTGGGTCAATTACTACAAGAATATCATGGGTTTTGCACAATTGGTTTCATTTGATGACAAGGACATTTCTACCGAATACACCGCCTTAATGTCCAAGGTCATGACCAATGGCAATGGCCGTATCAAATTTCCTATTAACGAACCCGCTGAGGGACGAAAGAAATCGCAGATCGAAGAGTACATTGATTTTTATAATGGACCCGGCGTTCAGCATTTGGCCCTTGCTACGGATGATATTATTCAGACGGTTTCAGAATTGCGATCGCGTGGCGTACAATTCTTAGAGGTGCCAAAAAGCTACTATAACGACGTACTAGACCGCGTAGGCAAAATTGATGAGGATCTAAGCCCCTTGAGTAAATTAGGCATCCTCATTGACCGCGATGAGGAAGGCTACTTACTTCAGCTCTTTACAAAACCCTTGATGGACCGACCTACGGTCTTCTTTGAAATTATTCAACGCAAAGGCGCAAAGTCCTTTGGCAAGGGAAACTTTAAGGCCCTTTTTGAGGCCATCGAGCGCGAACAAGAGCGCCGGGGAACCCTGTAATTACCCTGTATTGAATAAAAAGGCGCCCCTTTCAGGGCGCCTTTTTATTTATCTACAGCACTAGATTAACTCACGCGTTGCGAAGCTTCTTCATATCGCTTGATCAACTCTACCTCATCATATTGCTCCTGTGTCATTGGGGCATTATTGAATTCGTATTGCATCACCATGCGCACGAGCATTTGATAAAACTGCAAGCTGGTTTGGATCTCATTCGTGATTGCACGCTTGTCCGCGCCTCGGAACTGAGCAAAATAATTCAATTCCTCCTCTAGGCTTGCGGCAAATCCCTCCACAAAAGCATGTGCCTTTTCGGTAGCCCCTGCCACATAGTACCCCTCGATCATGGACAACATAAAGTAGTCATAGCCTAGCTTTTCTACAGGCATCTTTGACATGGCATAATCCAAGACTTCCACGGCTTTATCCTTTTCGCCACGGCGCGCCAATTCTCCGCCCAAACGACCATAATTGATTCGGAGGTTAAAGGTAGAGCGGCGTACAGTTTCGTCTAGGAAGACTCCTGGCTTTTCCATGTTGCCAAAGTTAAATTTAGCCGAGTCATCCGTTGGATTGTACATCATACTATACATTTTATCTGCATCTACAGAGCCAAAGTCATACGAATTACCGGCACTCTCGGTTACAACTGGAACAAAGCGATAGGCTAACCCTTCTAGTCGGAAATATTTCTGTAACCAGAAGAAGGAACTTGCGCTGCTTCCTACGGTAGTAGAAAAATAAAGGGGCCGTGTCCAGTCGTTATTGGCAATCAGATCGATCAAGACCAAATCACGCTTTGAAATCACCTGACTGTTCCAATCCCAATCAATAAAATCGACGACACGGCTGCTGTCCTTCATGGGCACAACCCCCTGTTGCATCACCGCCGCTTTGTCTACAGGCACGCGGAATTTTTTCATCGGGAAGAACTGCAACTTCTTAGGACTCTTGGTATTGGGAAATGCGGTAAAGAAGACTGCATCATCATTACGCAATGTATATTGAATGAAGTCTTTGGCATACCAACGACCACTCAATTTTAGGTCTTGGAAGTATAGGACATCACGCGTTCCTTGCACATAATCCTTCTTCTCTAAGGTAATAGGTACGGGCGCTCCATCATAGAACTTGCGCTTCATCATGTCAATATACCAATCCGTATTGAGCAAGGATAGATTGACAATTCGAACATCGGTGCGGTAGCCTTCTACCTCTTGGACATACCAAAGCGGGAAGGTGTCATTGTCTCCATTGGTAAACAGGATAGCGTTTGGCGCACAGCTGTCTAAGTACATTTTGGCAATTTCACGCGCCGTGTAACGGTCACTTCGGTCGTGGTCATCCCAATTCTCCGCAGCCATCAAGGTGGGAATCCCCAGCATGGCCAAGGTCAAAGCACCTGCCGTCATGTTATTTCGGAATTTGCCCATCCAATCATACAGCGCGATCACGCCGAGGCCCACCCATATCGAAAAGACATAGAAAGAACCTACAAATGCATAGTCACGCTCACGCGGTTCAAACGGCTTGTGGTTGGTATAGACCACAATGGCCAATCCTGTAAACAAGAAAAGCAACGTGACTACCCATGCATTGCGCTGGTCTTTTTGCACTTGATACACGAGGCCAATCAAGCCTAAGAGCAAGGGAAGCGCGTAATACACATTCCGTGAGGGGTTGTTCGCATAATGCGCTGGCAGATTCTTTTGAGGCCCTAGGCGCATTTCATCTAAAAAGGCAATCCCTGTAAGCCAATTTCCTTTGGTGAGTTCATAACGGTTTTGGTCATCATTTTGACGTCCAGCAAAGTTCCACATGAAGTACCGGAACCACATTTGGCCCACTTGATAATCCACAAAAAAGCGGAAGTGATCACTAAACTTGATTTTATCCGTTGGCTTTACGCCCATCAACTTTTGATAATTCTCCCCATGGTCTGCTTGGTCCGACCACATACGTGGGAAAAATCCTTGATCGCTTTTAGCGTAATTCGGTCTTGCGGCTTTGCCGTCATTGGTCACCTCATATTTTCCGGTTTCCTCACTGTATTGATAGGCAGGGCTACCATCCACATAGGGTGTTGACGGGTCTAGCTGACTATTAAAGCTCTGACCATAAAGAACTGGCCAATCGCCATACTGGTCGCGCTTGTAATAAGACAAAAGGGACATGGCATCCTCTGGGTTGTTCTCATCAATCGGAGTGTTGGCATTTGACCGAATCGCCAAAACCACAAAACTAGAATAGCCAATAAGAAGGAATACGACCGCTTGGATGCCTTGGGCAACAAGTGGACGGTTGTTCTTTTTTGCCCATTGAATACCGAAATATACCCCAGCAGCAATAAGGAAAAGTGCCACTATTGAACCACTGTTTTTAGGCAAACCAATGCTATTGACCGCGGCGATCTCTAACCAGCCAAACAAGGACAGGATAAAGGGAATAATTATGGCAAATACCAGCCCAAGTATGCCGATTGAAGCCGCATTGGCTGCGACCCACGACTTCCATGATACGTTGGGGTATTTTTTATAGAAATAAATCATCACCACGGAGGGGATGGTTAAGAACACCAAGATGTGCACACCCACCGATAATCCCGTGAGGTAGGCGATCAAGAGAAGCCAGCGATTGGCATACGGGTCTTCCTCTGCGGCTGCTTCCCACTTGAGCACAGCCCAAAAGGCGATAGCGGTAAAGCAAGAGGACATGGCGTATACTTCGCCTTCTACAGCAGAAAACCAGAAGGAATCACTAAAGGTGAATACCAAGGCCCCCACTGCACCTGCACCCAAAAGCACAATCTCTTGACCACGGTTGAGTGTATCCGTACTAAAGAGTTTGCGTCCAAAGGCCACGATGGTCCAAAACAAGAATGGAATGGTAAAGGCACTAGATAGACCGGAAACTAAATTCACATAAAACGCTTGGCGTTCTACGTTTCCAAATGCCAATTGCGACAAGACGTTCGCAATCAATTGAAAGACAGGGGCACCTGGAGGATGTCCTACTTGAAGCTTAACAGAAGTCGCAATGTATTCCCCACAATCCCAAAAGCTTACCGTAGGCTCTAGTGTGGATACATAGGTGAATAGGGCGATTCCAAAGGTGAGCCAACCAAAGAGGTTGTTGAGCTGCTTAAAGGAAAGATTCATAGTTCTCCAATTTTATCGAAGAACGAAGATACCCATTCCTGCTTGGAATTGGTCCCATGAAAACCGCCTAGTTGAGGCTGTTTTGAGCCCGAGGAGCTTTGGTCTGTTAGACGTTTAGGCCCATCTCCACGCCGAGCTTTTTACCAATCATGCGGCTCAGCTTTGCCTGTAAACTTGGGTGCTGAATGTCTGCGACCGCATCGTGTGCAAATGCCAACATTAAAAGGGCTTGCGCTTCCTTTTTCTGGATACCCCTTGCGCGCAAATAGAACAGGGCATCATCGTCCAATTGGCCAATCGTACATCCATGTGAACACTTCACATCATCCGCAAAAATCTCGAGCTGCGGCTTTGTGTCAATGGACGCCTTTTCGCTGAGAACAAGATTATCGTTCTCCTGAAAGGCTAATGTTTTTTGCGCATCTACATGCACATGAATTTGTCCATTAAAAACACCATTGGATGACCCGTCAAAGATCCCTTTGTAGTTCTCTTTGCTCGTACAATGTGGTGCAAGGTGGTCTACACGCGTGTGATGATCCACAAGCTGCTGCCCGTCTGCCAAGGAAAGTCCAAACATGCGCGCTTCTGCCCCTGGCTCAGCTAATTTGAAATCTAAGTTGTTCCGAATAAACTTGCCATCCGTACTAATGGTATGTACCGTGGCATGGCTTGCGCGTTTCTGGTGCACTATGCTATGCTGCGTCAAGGCAGCGGAAGGTTCGTCATGCTGCAATTTGACCCAATGAAGATGGGCGTTTTCTCTCATAAAAACCTCATCCACGGCATTCGTCCAAGAAGCCGCTTCGGTCAGAGATTGATGGCGTTCAATAATCTCCGCTTTGGCATTTTCTCCAAGAATCACCAAGCTGCGTGTTTGATTAAAAACGGGCGCGTCCCCCGTGGTAAAGTACAAGACTTGGATCGGCTTGTCCACGGTGACGCCATCTGGCACACAGACATACAGACCATCCCAAGCCAATGCGGTGTTCAATTGAACGAGCGACCCTAAGTCCTCGGTTAATTTTCCAAAATGCAGCTCAATTTGGTCCGCATACTTCTTCCATGCGCTCCCCAGCGTACAGACATCAAAACCATTATGGGTCGTCTCCGAAAGCCAAGAAGAATACCGACCATTGATAAACACGACCCGGTAGCAATCAATATCATTGACAAGGAATCGCTTGATGTCCTTAAACTCAACGTGGTCTGAGTCTTCTTGATTGCCAAAGGGTGCATGGAGCACATAATTTTCCTTTAAAAGCTTCTTCAAAGAGGTGTATTTCCAATCTTCATGGCGGACGGTCGGGAAGCCTTCCTCCTCAAAGCGCTCCATAGCCCGTCGGCGGCGTTGCGTTACCGCATGACTTGATACGGAAGAAAAGTCCGCCTCATGCAACCAATAAGAAGCCGCTAAGCGATCCTTCATGCTTGCTCTTTTTTGATCCAATCGTACCCGCGCTCCTCCAAGTCCATGGCGAGTGATTTGTCACCCGATTTGACAATTTTACCTTTGTAGAGTACGTGAACAAAATCCGGTATGATGTGGTCTAACAAACGCTGATAGTGGGTAATCACCATGAAGGTATTTTCGGTTGAGCGAAGGGCATTGACACCGTTAGCCACGATGCGCAACGCATCAATGTCTAAGCCTGAATCGGTTTCATCCAAAATGGCCAATTTGGGTTCGAGCATAGCCATTTGAAAAATCTCATTTCGCTTCTTTTCACCACCCGAAAAACCTTCGTTTAATGAGCGACTTAAAAAGCCTTTGTCCATCTCCAGTAAGTCCATCTTCTCACGCATCTTTTTAAGCATAGACGAAGCGTCCAAGGGCTCCTGACCGCGTGCGCGACGAATTTCATTTAAGGCCGTTTTCACAAAATTAGACACCGTCACCCCCGGGATTTCTACGGGATACTGAAAGCTTAAGAAGAGGCCTAAATGGGCGCGCTCTTCCGGAGCTAAATCCATAATACTTTCCCCGTAGAAAAGAATGTCTCCTTCGGTGATTTCATATTCTTCTTTTCCTGCAATGACATTGGCTAGGGTAGACTTACCTGAGCCATTTGGGCCCATGATCGCATGTACCTCGCCTGCTCCCAGGGTTAAATTGATTCCTTTTAGAATCTCCTGCCCGTCGATGCTCGCGTGCAAATTGACAATTTCTAACATCTCATTATTGACTTATCCGACCGACCCCTCAAGGCTAATAGCCAGTAATTTTTGCGCTTCCACAGCAAATTCCATGGGCAGCTGATTCAAAACATCCTTGCAGTATCCATTGACAATGAGGGCAATAGCTGCCTCCATATCCAAACCGCGTTGTTGGCAGTAAAAAATCTGATCTTCCCCGATTTTGCTAGTCGTCGCTTCATGCTCCATGCGGGCAGAAGGGTTTTTCACTTCAATGTAGGGGAAGGTATGGGCACCGCAGCGGTCGCCCATGAGCAAAGAATCGCATTGACTGAAATTTCGTGCATTTTCGGCACGAGGGCCCATGCGCACAAGTCCACGGTAGCTATTGTGGCTATGGCCAGCGCTAATTCCCTTGCTGACAATGGTGCTTTTGGTGTTTTTGCCCAGGTGCACCATTTTGGTGCCCGTATCCGCTTGTTGGTAATTGTTGGTTACCGCAACACTGTAGAATTCTCCAACACTATTATCCCCTTTGAGGATACAGCTTGGATACTTCCATGTCACGGCTGACCCTGTCTCAACTTGGGTCCAGCTAATCTTGGCGTTGCGCTCACAAATACCGCGCTTTGTGACAAAATTGTACACCCCGCCTTTGCCTTGCGCATCTCCTGGAAACCAGTTTTGGACGGTGGAATATTTGATTTCTGCATCATCCAATGCAATTAACTCCACCACCGCAGCATGCAACTGGTTTTCATCACGCTGAGGAGCCGTACAGCCTTCTAAGTAGCTCACAAAACTTCCCGCATCTGCCACTATAAGGGTGCGTTCAAACTGACCCGTTCCTGATTCATTGATGCGGAAGTAGGTACTAAGTTCCATAGGGCAACGAACACCCTTGGGGATATAGCAAAAGGATCCATCGGTGAAGACCGCAGAATTCAATGCTGCATAGAAGTTGTCCGTCTTGGGAACCACTGTTCCCAAATATTTTTGGATGAGCTCAGGGTGGTTTTGTACGGCCTCGCTCATGGAGCAAAAGACAATGCCTCTTTCTGCCAAGGTCTTTTTGAATGTTGTAGCAACCGATACGCTGTCCACAATCACATCCATCGCGACACCCGATAAACGTTTTTGCTCATTTAAACTGATCCCAAGCTTCTCAAATGTTTTGAGCAGTTCAGGGTCCACCTCATCTAGGCTGTCGATTTGCTTCTTGACAGGAGCGGAATAATAGCTAATTGCTTGAAAATCGGGCTTTGTATAATGCACATTAGCCCATTCCGGTTCTGTCATAGTGAGCCATGTGCGGTAGGCATCGAGGCGCCATTCAAGCATCCACTCAGGCTCATTTTTCTTGGCACTGATCAGCCGAATTACGTCTTCATTCAGCCCGGGTGGGACCTTATCCGACGCAATATCTGTGTAAAAGCCGTATTTATATTCTGAGGAGGTTACCTCATTGAGAATTTGGTCTTGATCGCTCACAGGGCAAAGCTTTCCCCACATCCACATGTACGAGATGCATTGGGGTTATTAAACGAAAATCCTTTGCCATTGAGGCCCCCACTAAATTCGAGTGTGGTCCCCAAGAGATAGAGCATGCTTTTCTTTTCGACCAAAATCTTGACGCCTTGATCTTCAAAAAGTTGATCGCCTTCTTCGGGCTTATCCACAAACCCCATATCATAGCTCAAGCCAGAGCATCCCCCTGACTTCACTCCAACACGAACAAAAGCAGATACCACATCTTTACCCTCCTCTTGCATAAGGTGGGCAACCTTTTTGGCGGCTTCAGTGGAAACATTGATCATTTGGACTCATTCTAAATTAAGTGACAAATATACAACCCATCCAGGGCTTATTTAGTTCGCTTCTTTGGCTGAAAACCGTAGGATAGATAAGCCATTCGAAGCGATTTCATAGCGCCCATTCATGAAAATTGGACCGGTCCCGCTATCAGGGATTTCCTGTTTCAGCCGTTTGGTCTCTAATAGTGCCGTGTCCAACGCATAGTCCTCCTTTAATTCGCCTAAGCGCTCAAGGTCAAATCCTTGGGTCTTCTCATCTCGGTTGACCAGGATAAGGAGGAGCTCCTCAGCATCATACCAAGCATACGCATAGACCGCTTCATTTGGAACCCATTGCATGAACTTTCCCGTTCCAATGACCTTATGTTGTTGACGAAGGGCCGCCAAGTCTCGGACAAATTTCAAGGCTTCCATTTCGTCCTCCGTCATTCCCACATGCGAAGGGTTGAAGGCATTTTTGATGTCCCCGGGCCAGCCTCCGAACATATCTTGGCGCATGGCTCCATGATCATTTTCGGCTTTCATGAGTACCTCTGTTCCATAGTAGAGGCAGGGTATGCCGCGCATGGTATAGAGCATGCCCAAGCCCATCTTGTAGAGGTCCATATCCTCCTTGATTTTGGCAAAAAATCGTCCTTCATCATGATTGTCGAGAAACACAACGAAGTTTCTTGGCTCTCGGTAGAGGTAATCAGCGGCCAAATTGGCATACAATTGATTCAGGCCTCCACTCCAATTCGTGGGCTTTTCAAGGGCTTCTTTCCATGCTGCATAGAGCATAAAATCTGCCGTGCCATCCAATGTTGGATGGCGGTCCAAGAAGTATTGCTGGGCATTTTCACTTCGCACCCACGATTCTGAAAAAATGAAAAAATCAGGATACACGGCATGAATTGCTGTAGACCAATGGTTCAAAAAGTCTTGGTCAGAATAAATCCAGGTATCCACGCGGAAAGCGTCCACGCCAATGGCTTCTATCCACCACAAGGCGTTCTGTACGAGGTACTGCGCACAATGTCGATCCCGCTGGTTGACATCCACCATAGAGGAGACAAACCAGCCATCTGTAAACTGTTGTTTATCTCTGGGCGCAGCGTAAGGGTCATAAAGGGTTTGGTAGCGGTGATTCGTCACCATGGGTTTCCCTACTTCGCCGTTTTTATCCGTTTGCGGTTCTGCGGGCCAGGCATTGATCCAATTGGAGTCCGGAGGGTTTTGATAGAACCGGTGCGCCGTGCCCACATGGTTGGGGACCATGTCCATGACCAGTTTCATGTCCTTCTGATGCAGGGCTTCCGCATAGGCCGCATAGGCATCAAATCCTCCAAATCGCGGATCGACAGCATAGTGATCTGTAATAGCATAGCCGTGGTAGGAGGCGCGCGGCATATCGTTTGCCAGTATCGGCATCGTCCAAACCGCCGTGGCCCCTAAAGACTGGATGTAATCCAAATGCTCGGTCAACCCTTGGAGGTCTCCGCCATGACGCGTATAGCCCTCCTTGCGGTTTAGACTTTGTTCGCGCATACCGCGGATACGGTCATTCTCTTCCTCCGAATTGGCAAAGCGATCCGGGGTAACCAAATACAAAAGGTCACGGGAATTCAAGCCCATATTGTCCCGTCGTTCTGCATTGCGTGCTCGAAGGGTATACGGAATGGCTACACCGCGTTTTCCTCCCTTGTACATGCAGGTTAATACGATGGTTTGAGCCTGTGCAGTCGGCTCAATAACCAAGGTGACATAATGGTATTGGGGATTTTGCGCGGGTTCATCTTTAAAAAGATAGACGCCTTTGCCCTGAACCGTAACTGAGATGATGGCATGCTTTGGCATTTCAACCAACAACTCAACCGTATTTCCAGGCATCCCAACCCACCAATTTGGCGGATCAACACGCACTGCTCCCTCGTTGGAGGCCGCTACCTGAAAAGGGAGCACACACAAGGCCAGCCCATACGCGGCGTTTAACATTCTGTATTTCATCATAGCTGTAAAAGTAAGAAGGCCGGCTATGCCGGCCTTCTTGTGTTCCAATCGGAAAAAATTAGCGGCTAACTGCTACGCGCTGGATAGACTTCTCGCCATCCACCAACACCTCAACGAGGTAATTGCCATTAGATACCATGCTACCATTGGCAGCATCTAAATTCCAACGAATCTCGTTCTTGCCAGCAAATACTGCTGCATCAAAGCTATTGACACACTGACCAAGTACATTGAATACGTTGATCGTAGCATTCGCTGCTGCCTTCGCAGTGAAAGCAATAGCAACAGGACCATTTGCTGGGTTAGGGTAAACGGACAGTCCTTCGATAACTGCTTCTTCTACGCCAATAGAAGCGCCGCTTCCATCACACTGATAGCAAGCATCCCAGCAAAAACGGTAAATCGCCCCGTTGCTAGAAGGTACCACGATTTCGCGGTTGATGTTACCGGAACCGTCGTCAGAACCGCAACCATCCGTAGCGATGGTACAAGCAGGATCCGTGCCTTCATTGGTTCCCCAATCACCGTTTACAAATTTGTAGAACGTGGATCCACCAATGGCTGTTGATGGGAACGTAACGGTGATAGACCAAAGGTCACTTCCTAAATCTGTCATAGCAGACCCCGTATCTGTAGGAGTCCAATCCGCCATTACCAGGCTACCATTGGTTGCCCCTGCTGTTGCAAACTGCCCGCCAACGCGAAGTCCGTTTGCTGCTACAGCATTACCGGCAGCTACATAATCCGCTACATCCACTTGGAACGTAACATCTACTTGGCCATAGGCCATGATGGAGGTCATAGCCGCCAATCCGAGAGTAAGTAATTTTTTCATACTTGTTATTGTGTTTAGTGATTAATGAATGGAATTAATAGCCTGGGTTTTGGACCAGGTTTTGGTTAGAAATGATATCCGAAGAAGGAATGGGATATAAATTGTAATGCGCTGGCGTGGTCGTTCCAAATTGTTCGCCTCCTTTGAAGCCCCACAGATAGGACCCACCTGTAAATGCACCAAAGCGCACTAGATCTGTTCGACGGTGTCCCTCACTGTACAATTCTCTTGCACGTTCGCTCATGATTGTAGGCAGATCCAATGTCGTCACATTATGGTCGCTATTTCCATAGGCCCGTTCACGTACCATGTTAAAGTACCCTGTACCTTGGGACAAATTACTTCCTGTGCGCACAGCGCATTCAGCATACATTAAATACGCATCTGCCAAGCGGAAAAAGGGGAAGTCAATATCTACAAACGTAACGGGATCTGAACCAGCAGATCCATCCCGGTTCACATTGCGCCATTTTGTAATGCCAATGCCTTCTGTAAAGGTTCCGACCGTTGTAATGGTGTCCTCCATGCCATCTAGCCACACCAAACGACGTGAATCCAATGTATCTGGGAAATTGTCATACCACGCCTTCGTCGCGCGGTTACCTTGCCAGCCGGAAGTAGTACCAAAATAGGCTTGGTCCATGGTGCCCCCCATGTGTGAGTGAACCAAAAAGGTCGTTCCACCCCAAGTCCGCGTATGCTGTCCATCAAACGTGGCAGCAAAAATGAACTCACTAGAAGTGTGATTATCAGCAAAGAAGTTGTGCTCGTAAGAGGGTTCAAGGCTATACCCCGATCCAATAATCGCAGCACAATCTTCCATCGCCTCTGCATAACGACCCGTGCCCGTATAGACCTCTGCATTCAGATAGAGTTTTGCACGTAATGCATAAAGCGCCCCTTGGTCTGCACGGCCATAAGCACCAGATCGCGCGGCCATCAATTGACCTTCAATCGCATTTAGCTCCCCTTCGATGTAATCGAATAGATCAGCACGTGAGATTTGTTCTGGATAATAAACCCCTGGGCGGTCGCTTTCATCCACAAATGGAACATTGCCAAAAAGATCAAGCGCATGGTAGTAACTTAAAGCACGTAAATAACGAGCTTCAGCACCCATTTCTTCAATCATCGCAATCTCGGTTTGGCTAAACTCTTTGGTGTCTGTCCATTCAGGCAAAGTGTAGCGTATAAACTCATTCGCTAAGGCTATCTGATAGTAAATACGGTAGTACATGGCACTAACAAAAGATGAATTGTCATTCCAAGTCATGGTATTCAACTCGGGCACGCCTGGGTCATTCCAACCACAGACCGCCTCATCCGTTGGTAACTCTTGTAAGTTCCAGTACACGCGGACATATTGAGAAAAGCCTTCGTCAATACCTCCGATGTCAGGCATGCCGGCTGGGCCCTGGTTTCCACTCACGGATAAGCCCGCATAAAGCTTAGCCAAAACGTTGATATAGTTGCCGGGATCCGAATAGACAGCATCCGCATTCAGGCCATATTTTGGCGACAAGTTTAAATCCTTGGCGCATGATGCAGCTAGCAAAATAAGGCCAGCCATGAGAGAGAAATTTTTCAAAGTTTTCATAGGGGCCGTAGATTAAAGAGAAACATTCAATTGGACGTTGAAAACACGTGGGCGTGGATAAATCATATTGTCTATGCCCCCAGCAATTTCTGGATCCAGCCCTTTATACTTGGTGATGACTAGGGCATTCTGCATCGATAGATTTAAACTTGCCGCATACTTGTCCTTGTACAAGGTGCCCAAATTGTATGAGAGGTAAAGATTGTCCAATCGAAGAAAGGACGCTTCTTGAATGTAATAGCTGGACAAGTACTGAGGCGTGCGGAAACCCGTATTCAAGAAATCCGACGTGAGGTTGTTCAAATGGCGCATGGAGCCACCCACCTCAAAGTAATTACCATGGTTAGATGCCAAGTTGTTGTACATATATTGGCCTTGCTCGGCACGCCAAGTCATTCCGCCTGACCAGCGCTTGTGCGAGAACGATGCCGTAAAGCCAAAGATTTGACGCGGTTCGGGCGTTTTTCCCCCCCAGGCAACCAAGTCTGAAGTATTGATGATACCATCCCCATTTTGGTCAACATAGGCCTCAATATCATCAATCTTACCATTGCCATTCACATCCATGCCTTCGCTATACTGGTCTAATGAACCATTGCGCTCAAGGGGGCGGCCGTTGGCATCATAAATCTGCTCATAGGTATAGAAGGCATACATGGGCATCCCCACCGCATGAATTTGAATGGTATTGCCCACACCCCCTGCAATTCCGCCAACCTGGATACCCGGAGAGGTCGTGTCTTGAACGAGCGAAAGTTTGGTGATCTGATTCCGATTCCGAAAAGCATTAAATCCGATTTCAACATTGGTGGTGCTGTTATCCCATAATACAAGGTTTACGGACGCTTCCACCCCATTGTTTTTCATTGAACCTACGTTGGTCAAAACACGGTTAGAGAAGTTGGTTCCCGCAGGGATGGGGACTACGCCAAGAAGATCATATGTGTTCTTTTGGTAGACATCCAATGAACCGTTGATTCGGCCCTTCATCAATCCATAGTCAAGGGCAATGTTGGTTGTTGCGGTCTTTTCCCATTGAAGATTATAATCGTACGCATCTGGGCGGAGAATGTCTACCCACTGGTTGCCAAACTGATATTGTGCTGTCGCCGTACCGTAGTTGTAATTAGGAATATAGCCGTAATCATTATAAATATCCTGCTGACCTGTTAGACCATAACCAAGTCGAACTTTTAAGTTGCTAAACAAGGTCTGTCCAGAAAAGAGCTCTTCTTCAAGGATATTCCACGCTAATGCTGCAGAAGGGAAAAGTCCCCAACGGGCATCTTTTGAAAACCTTGAAGAGCCATCCGCACGCAACGTAGTCGTGAAGAGATATTTGTTGCTAATGTTAAAGTTTCCACGTCCATAGAAAGACATCAAAGCATTTTCTGAAAAAGCTGGAAAGGGATTTGCAGGACTCATCGTGTCACCTAAAGCATTTAAGCTAGGGAAAGATGGAGATCCACTTTGCCAGTGCTGGAAGGAATAACCCCCCGTAAGGTCCGCATGGACGCGATTGGTTAATTGGTTTTTGTAGTTTCCATACAATTCAATCAATCGACTAGATCGGGTAGATTCATATGTATTCATCTCCCCCCCGTTGTTGTAGTTCATGGCAGCATAGGCTGGAACAAACGTATTGCCATGCGTATAGGAATATTCTCCACCAACGTTCATGTACAGGTGAAGCGCCTCGGCAGCTATAGGCTGATAATCAAAAAGGACATTGCCCAAAGCGCGAGTGTTATAGCCCACATCATCGCGCAACATTAATAGCCCAAGGGGATTTCTTGGTGACAATGCTGAAGGAGTGCCATTGGGCATTGTCCATTCAAAGTATCCGCCAAACGCTGTATCACCACTCATTACAGGGCGGGTAGGATCAAAGAAAACGGCCGTACCAATAGCACCTTGATTGGCATAAAAATTCTCAGCAGAAATAATCTTTGCGCTGGTATTGGCCTTTAGCTTGCCATTAAAGAATGTTGGGCTTGCGTTTAGCGTAGCCGTGTATCGCTTCAATTCAGAACGCTTCAGGACGCCGTCTTCACGGTACATGCCTAGACCCAATCGGTAAGGGAACTTTAATCCGCCGGATAATGCCACATTGTAATCATTGACCCTCCCTGTTTGGTAAATTTCATTCTGCCAGTTGGTCGCTTGGCTAGGGTCGGTCGTAGCTAACCGTGTTTGTTGCGTTGCCGTTCCATATTCGCCAATAACTTCACGGAATTGATCTGGAGAAAGCACATTCACTTGGTTGGTTATATTACGGAAAGAGGTTGCCGCGGTCACATCTGCATGGAAAGCTTCGTTCGCCTTTCCCTTTTTGGTCGTCACAAGGATCACACCATTTGCCGCACGAGAACCATAAATAGCCGCGGCAGAAGCGTCTTTCAAGATCGTAAAGCTTTCAATATCAGATGGATTCAATAGCCCTAAACCATCTGCTGGCAAACCATCAATGACAATCAACGGATCATTACTCGCATTTAAGGATGAGCCTCCGCGGATTCGGATGCGGCTACCAGCGCCTGGCATACCTGAATTGGAGGTGATCCTCACCCCAGGCGTTTTACCCAAGATCAGCGCTTCCGGTGTAGAGAAGGATCCTTTCTGAAAGGACTTAGCCTTCACACTCACAATAGAACCTGTGAGGTCTTTCATATTTGACGTACCATAGCCGATCACCACAATATCATCCAGGGCAATGGCTTCACTATTTAAAGTGAAGTTTATTACCGCTGCGCCATCGCGTAGTGTTGCCCCTTTTGTTGCGGCACTATAGCCCATGGCAGAAGCCGTAACTGATACTGTATTAGACGTTACGTTGACGACATACATGCCGTTATTGTCAGACATCGCCGTGATGGACAACCCCTCCACGGACACAACCGCGCCAGGCAATACAGCCCCCGAAGCATCTTTTACAGATCCAGTTATTCGGCCTTGCGCGAAGGCTGAACTTGAAATAAGGAGAAAGGAAAGGCAGGTGCCAAGCGTAAGTTTCCAATTCATCATATGGGAATTTTACCCCTAAAATAAGGGATTCCCGGGAAAGTGTCAAATTTACACTATGGTAAAAAATACCATAAGTCAGTATGTCTTTTCTAAGGCCTTAGCAATGTGCCTCAAATGCTGCCATAAGATTACTGGCTAGCATGTCAGCTGGACGTCCTTCAATGTGATGGCGCTCAATCATATGCACCAATTCGCCATCCTTGAATAGCGCCATACACGGAGAAGAGGGAGGGAAGGGCAACATGAGGTCACGTGCTTTGGTCACCGCGTCACGGTCATTGCCCGCAAAAGCGGTCACCATATGGTCAGGCTTCTTTGATGCATTGGCTACTGCCATACGCGCACCTGGCCGGGCAGACCCAGCCGCACAACCACACACAGAATTGATCACGACAAAAGTGGTTCCTTTTCCATGTGAAATGGCATTTTCCATGGCATCTGATTCGCGGATTTCTTGGAATCCTGCGTCTGTCAACTCAGCCCGCATCGGGGCAATTAGGTCTTCTGGGTACATAGTGCGTGATCTAAAGAGGTTTGTTCATCTCGAAGCCAATGTGCTTGTTCGATGTATGATGCAAAAGTAATGCCCAAAAAATGGTGCGGCCCTGTGAACCCAATGGTCATGATAGCGTTCATTCTTGTAGGCCTATATTTATCCTCCTCATGTGCAGACCCCCCCTGCTTATCACCCCCTTTCTAATTGTTGCCGTTGCGCTAGCCAGTCATGCGCAAAACAACAATCCACAAGCCATTTTGGCAGCTGCAGAAAAAGCGACCGTCCAACTTTCGGCCTATAGCTGCATCAAAATGGTCGCCCAAAGGCCCCGCTACACCAGAGAAATGGAATTGCGCAGTTGGAACAATGGAAACGAATATTCTTTAGTCCAAATCACAGCACCAGAACGCGATGCTGGAATGGTCTATATGAAAGCAGAAAAGTCATTAATGACCTATTCGCCCAGGACGCAAAAAGTCATGAAATTGCCCTCCTCTATGTTGATGCAAGGTTGGATGGGCACGGACGCCCAATTTGACAACATCTTGGGGGCCGCATCCCTTAGTCAAGACTTTACCCACCAGGCATTGGGCAAGGTTGCCATGAACGGACAAGCGTGTTATCAAATTCGGTGTGTGCCCAAGCCCCATACACCCGTAGCCCATGATCATGTGGATGCATTTGTCAGCGTCCAAACCAATGTGTGGGTTCGCTTGGTCTTCTACGACAAGAAGAATGCAATCACCCAACAAATGGATGCGCTGCATTTTCGCACATTTGATGGAATCTATATGGCCGATAAGATTAGGTTTACGGCAAAGGGCGGGAGTCAGACGACCAACTTAACCCTCTTAGATTGGAAAAAGCGCCCTGATCTAACCCCCGCCTATTTTACAGAGTCTAGAATGAAATCTCTCGAGCCATGAGGCTTATTTTTCGGATGGCCTGGCGAAATCTAGGTCGAAACAAACGCCGCAGTGGAATTACTGCTGCCGCAGTTGCTTTTGCGCTCTTTTTTGCCATTTTGATTCGAAGCTTGCAGCTGGGCATTTATGGCCACATGATTGACACTGTTGTGGGCGGAATGGCGGGATATGTTCAAGTAGCAGACAGCGCATACTGGCCTTCTCAAAATATAGACATGGCCCTTCCTGAGGATGCCGCCTGGCTACACTCTGTCCGTCAAGACCCAGGGGTGATTTCTGCCAATCCAAGACTTGCGGGCTTTACGCTATTAAGCCATCAAAAGCAGAGCGCTGTTGCGCAATGGACAGGGGTGGATTTTGACCAAGAGGATACCGCCTATTGGAATAGCCGTCTTGTCGCAGGATCTTTTGAAACCGCTGCAGAGGGTCCTTTTCCCGTCTGGCTCGGCCGCTATTTAGCTGAACGCCTTAAGGCAAACCTAGGGGACACCTTAATTGGGCTAGGACAAGGCTATCAAGGCTCTATGGCCAATGATCTGTTCACTGTGGCCGGGACCTTGCGTTTGGGGAATCCCGAATTAGAAAAACGCATGGCGATCATGCGTCTTTCTGATGCACAATCATACAGTGGCGCCTATGGCCTTTGGGGAACTGTGATGATTACACCAAAAAATCCCCATGCCTCTCTTGAGGCCGCACAATCGTTCTCTTTAGCGCATCCGATGCCCTATGCCACCTGGACCTCATGGGAGCAGCGCATGCCTGAATTGCAACAAGCTATTCAGGCAGATTCAGCCGGGGGAATTGTCATCTTGTTGATCTTGTATGTCGTGATTTCATTTGGGCTACTTGGCACCATGATCATGTTGGCGAGTGAACGACAGCGTGAATTTACTATGCAGATTGCCTTGGGCGTGAAGCGCCGTGTGTTGCTTGGGGTGGTTTTTGTCGAAGCTGTTCTCATGGGGTTACTCGGTGCAGGTATCGGGATGTTTATGGGTCGGGGATGCGTGTATTATTTCCATTTACATCCACTGCGCTTGGTGGGAGACATGGCTCTGGCCATGGAACAACAAGGCTGGGAACCCATCTTACCCCCGACAATGGATTGGTCCATTAGTTTGACCCATGGGGTCATCGTCGTCAGCTTGATGCTTTTTGCGAGCTTATGGCCCATGTATGTCGTGTATAAATCCCCCGCAATCCAGCGTTAATATGAGTACTGTAAGCATGGCATGGCGAAATATCTGGCGAAGCCCCTGGCGATCTGCTGTGGTCATTGGCGCTATGGCGCTTGGGGTTTGGGCAGGCATCTTTATGATGGGATGGGCCACGGGGTTAAATGATTCGCGTACGGTCAGCATGCTCGATGACAATGTGGGCCATGGCCGTTTACTATCTGGTTCATTTGACGAGTCGCAAGAGATCAGCGCCCCCCTGCCTGCGTTGCCGCTTTTTCTAGAAACGCTTTCAACCGACACTACCGTGACGGCTTTTGCTCCGCGCATTGTCATTCAGGCCATGGCTCAGAGTGGGTCCGGCGCTGCGCCCGTCATGATCTACGGCATTTATCCAAATGCCGAGCAAAGCGTTTTTTCCTCAGCTAGAAAGATTCCTGAGGGGAGGTTTCTAGAAGATCTTTTTGCGGATGAAGTGGTGATTGGGCAAGAATTAGCCAAGCGCCTGGAGGTGGGCGTGGATGATCGCCTAGTTCTCACTTTTCAAGATGTCGAGGGAGATCCCCATACTGCCCTTTTTTATGTTGTAGGCCTTTATGACGGAGCCTCAAATATGCTGGAGGAAACCTTGCTTTACGCCCCTGCATTGAATATGGCGCAACAAACAGGGCTTTTAGACAGCTCGGCGATGGCTTCATTATCGGGGTCCCCTCCCGCTTTTCCTGTTGCCCATGAAGTGTGTTTTCGAGTACAAGATCCTTACGCCATGAAGCCCACATTGGAGCGCCTTAGTATCCAAGACGGTCTGCGATTAGAGCAGGTGGAGCAGCGCAGTACGATCCATTCTTTAGAAACATTAGCGTTTATCTCCACCCCCATTGTGATCAAAGACTGGCGCTCTATTAGTCCCGAACTCGCCTACGCCGATAATGTCATGGCACAGTCTCTTCTGCTTTTTATGACCATTATTTTATTAGCCATGGCTTTTGGCATCCTCAACACCATGCTGATGGCCATTCTTGAGCGCACCCGCGAGTTAGGCATGCTGATGGCTATTGGGATGAATCGGCGGCGCATTTTTAGCCTTATTGTCCTCGAAACGATTTTGCTCAGTTTGGCGGGATTGCCCATAGGCCTCTTGCTGGGGCACGGCACGTTGGTTTTAACCTCCCAAACAGGGATCACTTTTGAAAGCGTAGAACAAGGTTTAGCAGAATTTGGCATGGACGCTACCATTTACCCTGTCACAGTGCCTGAGTTTTACTTGCCCATTGCCGCTTTGGTCTTTGTTTTGGCCTTTCTATCTGCCCTATATCCCGCACGAAAAGCCCTCAAGTTGAATCCTATTGAAAGCATGCGTGTGCTCTAATTCCTCATTGCTATGGCCCTCATTGAATTAAAAAACGTGATCAAAGTATACAAATCTCAAGCGGGAAATGTCACTGCTGTGGACGGAATTTCTGCCTCCTTTGAAGAGGGGGAATTCACTGCCATTGTAGGGCCTTCAGGCTGCGGTAAAACCACCTTGCTCAACGCCATTGGTGGGTTGGATCGACCCAACCAAGGCACTATTAAAATTGAAGGCCAGGACATTGCTGCCCTCAAAGACCGCGACCTCATCGATTTTAGATTGCAAAACATTGGATTTGTTTTTCAGGCATACAACCTCATTCCCGTCTTGACTGCCCTGGAAAACACCGCCTTTATTCTCGAATTGCAAGGGGTGTCTAAAAAAGAACGAGAAGCGCGTGCGATGGAGCTCTTGGAGGCTGTAGGCCTTGCCGACCGAGCGCATAATAGACCGAATCAACTCTCAGGAGGCCAACAGCAACGCGTAGCGGTGGCGCGCGCTTTGGCCAGCAGGCCTCGCTTTGTCCTTGCGGATGAACCCACCGCTAACCTGGATTCGAGATCAACAGAAACGCTCTTGGACATCATGGCCAACCTAAACCAACGAGAAAAAACCACATTTATTTTTTCTACCCATGACCCGCGTGTCATCGATCGTGCACGTCGCATCCTACTGCTGGAAGATGGCAAGATTGTCATGTCAAAATGAGGGAGTCTATACATATCCCCTACCAGCCCAAAAACGTTGAACCGGTGGAGATGAGGCTGCGTGCCCAAGCTCTTTACGCTCGATGGAATGCTAGGCGGTCTGTACGCTTTTTTACCGATACCCCCGTGGATGCAGCTATTATTGATGCGCTTATCGCCGCGGCCGGAACAGCCCCCTCAGGGGCAAATAAACAGCCTTGGACTTTTTGTGCCGTATCCGATCCCGTCATCAAAGCCCGCATTCGGGCAGAAGCCGAAGAAGAAGAAAAAACCTTTTATAGCAGCCGAGCTTCTAAGGAATGGCTAGAGGACTTAGCCCCCATCGGAACCGACTGGGAAAAGCCCTTCCTTGAAATGGCCCCTTGGCTCATCGTTGTCTTTAAACATGTACAAGACGTTCGCCCTAATGGTGAAGTGAAAAAAAACTATTACGTCTCAGAATCGGTGGGCATCGCTTGCGGTCTTTTTATTGCGGCCATTCATGAAGCAGGATTATCCACCCTCACGCATACGCCAAGCCCCATGAATTTTCTCGGTAGCATCCTAGGGCGCCCTGCGCATGAAAAGCCTTATTTACTCCTACCCATTGGTTATGCGGCACCCGACGCCACGGTTCCCAATATTACACGCAAACCCCTAGAAGAAATTCGCGTCCGATATACAGAAGGGGAACGCTAAGCTTTTTCTTGAGACGTAACCCAGGCGATCACTTTTTTAGCCTTGGCAGGGCCGACAGCCTGTTCTAATGCTTCTGCGGATGCCCGCTTTACCCCGGCAGCAGACTTAAATGTTGTAAGTAAAACATCTAGGGTGGCAGGCCCCACGCCAGGAATAGTGGCAAGGGCAGATGTAATCCCCGCTTTGCTCCGCGTATTTCGATGAAAGGTGATCCCAAACCGATGCGCCTCATTCCGCGCCTGCTGAAGGATTTTCAACGTTTCTGAGCGTTTATCCAAATACAGAGGCACAGAGTCTCCAGGAAAGTAGAGTTCTTCTAAGCGTTTAGCAATCCCTAAGATGGCCACCTTCCCTCGTAACCCAAGCTTTTCTAATGCCGCAACCGATGCGCTTAATTGTCCTTTTCCGCCGTCGATCAAAATGAGTTGTGGCAATGATTGCCCTTCATCCAACATGCGTTTGTAGCGTCGGTAAACCACTTCTTCCATGGTAGCAAAGTCATCTGGACCTTCGACCGTTTTTACATGAAAATGACGATAGTCCTTCTTCGCAGGTTTGCCATTTCTAAAAACGACACAAGCAGAAACAGGATGTGTTCCTTGAATATTAGAATTATCAAAGCATTCCAAGTGCCGAGGCTCTTCTGACAAACGCAGGTCTAACTTCATTTGCGCCATGATGCGGTTGACATGGCGGTCAGGATCTATAATCTGCATGTTCTTCAGACGCTCAAGTCTTTGGGCACGTGCATTGCGCGATGATAAGGCTACAACGGCTGCCTTGTCGCCACGTTGAGGAACAGCCCATTGTGCGCCCTCTAAGATTAGGTCAACCTCATGCGACAAGAGTATATGCTTCGCTTCTGATCCAAATCGTAGACGGATCTCTGGAATGGTCAACTCCAGCATTTCTGCAGGGGTTTCTTCTAATTTCTTTTTGATTTCTAACGTATAAGATTGAATGACCGCACCTTCGCGCACCATGAGAAAATTCACATAGGCATATTCCACGTCATCCACTACACTGTAAACATCCACTTCGCCTATGTGCGGATTTAAAACTGTACTTTTTGCTTGATATTTTTCTAGCAGTGCCAATTTCTCCTTTATGGCCTGGGCATGCTCAAAGGATTGGCTTGCCGCATGCATCATCATCTGCCCATGCAGTTTGTGTTTGATGGAAGACCATTCCCCTTTGAGAAGGCGGCGCACAGATGCAATGTCCTCCAAATATTCAGCTTCTGTTTGACGTGCTTCACAGGGTCCAAGGCAATTATGCATTTGGAACTCAAGACAAATTCGGTACTTCCCAGCTTCTACAGCAGATTCCGTCAGCGGCAATGCACACGTGCGCAATGGGTACAACTGTCGAATCAAATCCAACAAGGTAGCCAACATCCGACCCGAGGGATACGGACCAAAGTATTCGCTCCCATCCTCAATCCGCTGCCGCGTGCTAAAGACCCTGGGGAAGCGTTCCTTTTTAATGCAAATCCACGGGTACGTCTTGCCATCCTTTAGGTTGATATTATACCAAGGCTGATGTTGCTTGATCAGGGTGTTTTCTAGCAGCAAGGCGTCGTATTCCGTTTCTGTGATAATCACATCAATGCTCTCCACGCGCCGAACAAGCATACGCAGCCGCGCTTGGTCATGCGTTTTGCTGAAATAGCTACTAACCCGCTTTTTGAGATTCTTCGCCTTGCCGATATATAGGATCTGCCCGTCCTTATCCAAATGCTTATATACCCCCGGTTTTTCCGGAAGCGTTTTAAGTATTTGTTTTATTCGACTTAGACGGTCCATTCCTATTTGAACGAGGAAGGCCGCCTCGTGTTTGCGAGGCGGCCTTCCGTTTTTTATTTGACTTCGTTTATTGCGTCAACAATGTCACATTACCCGTTAATTCAACGTGGGCACTGTTGGGGTTGTCATCCAAACGAAGGATGTAGAAGTATACGCCATCGGCCAATCGATTGCCGCGGTTATCCTCCCCTTTCCATGGCATGGCATTGTCGTAGGCTGTATTTTCATAGACCACTTTACCAAAACGGTTCATGATTTTGAGATAGCGGTTAGATGAGTAGCTCATAGCGCCTTGAATACGGAAACCATCATTCACACCATCGCCGTTTGGTGTTACCACGTTCGGAACAATGACCGTATCAATGGGCGGAATGGGGGGGACTGGCTCACCAAATTCAATCCAGTTTGAATACGCAGTGTCCTGCAACCGATTAGGGTTGTGCGTGCGTGCGCGGATTGAATATTCACCTGGAGGTAAGTTGGGGTACTCAACCGTCACAAAGGTGTCAAGCTGAGTAGAGCCATAATCTTCCCATATGAACACACCCGCTTGACCCGGAATACCGCGTCCAAACTCCACTTGATACATGGGGCTACTCCAGCCATTATAATTGGTCCATTGCGTTGGGATTGAAGCCGTATTGCTCATGTCGCCACGCAACCAAATGCTCTTAACCACATTGGTGGGTGGTTGCTGCAAGCCATTTATGATAGCTTCAACATAGTATCGATAGGATTTAGCATCTACATCAGGACTACCTAGTGAATTGTCAATCCAATCACGTTGAGCAGAGTCAGACAAAGAGGTGGCTTGATTCCAGTTTGCACCGCCATCGCCAGAACGCCAAATTCGGAAGTTGTTAAAGAGGTAGGAGGGGAAGGTGGCGGGATCAATTTTCCAATAAATATGCGGGCGCTTGTCCTGATCAATGGACACATTCGTCAATTGCATATCGAGGTTGACACAATCATTCACGAGCAGGACAATCGTGTCAAATTCATTCATGTCTTTTCCGCACTTGTTCAAAAGAGTATTGCCGTCATTGCCCATTTTAGAATACAAGAAGTACTCCCCATTCATCGACAGTGGCTTAAACAACTTGACACGCAAGGAATCTGTTTCGCCATTGACATTACAGAATGGAATCAGTTTTTCAATCGGAATAGGTTGGCCGTTGGGTGCCGTCAGGCGGAAGTCCGATCCATCAGGAGAAATAGAGACACATTCCACAGAAAGCGTGAAGTATAGCATCACCGTAGAGTCCAAACATTTGTACTCAACTTGTTGCTTCCCATCAGGCCGAAGCGTTACCCCAGGTGCATTTTGATCCAACTTTACCCCTTGGTTGACAATCGGGTTACAGTTTGCCGCAACGGAAACCTGAATTTCTCGGTTAGATGAACCTACTTTTTCCCAGAACAAATAGGTCGAGTCAAATCGATATTCATTGACGCGAATAGCAATCACGGAGGTCTCCTGGGTGGTTGCCATAAAGGTGATGTTCCCCGATTGAGGATCTAAACTAAATGGGGACAATGGATCCGTATGGATCGGTTGTAAATACGTGAAGGTTGCTGCGTAAGGAACACTCGTTGGCGTACCTGCCAAGTCACGTGCAGGAATTAATTCATAATTGATCGAATCGCCGTCTTTCTCGTAGGCGTTCTGCAAATAGTTGATGTAGCCACCCGTACAGATGTAGCTCAAAGGCGTAGAGACAAACTGTGGTGCTGAGTTGTACCCAAGTGTATTGTTCAATTCTGCTTCAAAATAGAAGCCCACGCCACTAGAATTTGCAATGCCTGTCACCCCAAAAGGTCGGCAGCAAGAAGTCCAGTACATCTTGTAATCATTACAGGTTTGCGTAAGCGTAATATACCCCACAAAAATGTTGACCATTGGGCTAAAAAATGAACCTGAAGTTCCCTGAGGGATGCAATCATAGGCACCAAGGCTTGCAGCGCTAAATTCAGGCTGAGAAAGGCTACAAGTGACCGACGTGTTGATGTTACAACTGGCAGAAACAATGTTTACAAAGGCAGTAGTACCCAGACCCACACCTGTTTGCTCGCGGTAAATCACCACTTTCACACGGTATTGACCCGTTACACCCGTCGAATCTCCGACATATTTGTATTGGATATCCCCACCTAAAATATGGGAGGCTTCGGCCTGAAAAGGCAAAAGGAGTGCGCCAAATAAGAAGGCAAGGAGGAAATGTTTCATAACAGCGTATTTTTTTCAGCATTACGAAAATAGGGGAAAGCAACAGATTAACCCCCCAAATTCAACGAAAGTCTACCATAATTGATTGAACGACCGACTCAAAGCGTTTTGCGCAAACGCGCCACAGGAATTCCCAGCTGTTCCCTGTACTTTGCCACCGTCCTGCGAGCAATAGGGTACCCTTTGTCTTTGAGCAATTTGGCCAGGGCGTCATCGGTCAGTGGGTCACGAGAATCTTCCTCCCCCAAGCTGTCTTCAAGAATCTTCTTGATCTCGCGTGTACTAACCTCCTCGCCCTCTGCATTGAGCATGGATTCACTGAAGAACATCTTAATCAAAAAGGTGCCAAAAGGCGTTTGAACATATTTATTGCTCGCTACGCGGCTGATCGTAGAAATATCCATACCTACTTCATCCGCAATGTCTTTTAAGATCATCGGTTTTAGCTTGCGGTCATCTCCCGTTAAAAAGTACTCCTCCTGAAAGCGCATGATCGCCGACATGGTGATAATCAAGGTTTGCTGCCGCTGCTTAATGGCATCAATAAACCACCTGGCTGCATCTAGTTTTTGCTTTACAAAACTGAAGGCTTCTTTTTCTTGTTCTGATCCGAATTGTTTTGCCTTTTTATAATGTTGGAGCATGTCTTTGTACTCGCGTGACACATTCAATTCAGGGGCATTTCGACCGTTGAGACGCAGTTCTAACTGATCATCCACCACTTGAATCGTGTAATCAGGAATAATGGTCTGCGTAGCATGCGAACCCGTTTCAGCCGTGTGACCTGGTTTTGGATTCAACCGGCCGATTTCTTCCAACGATGCTTTCAGCGCTTCTTCGGTGATATCTAACTGCGTCACCATTTTACTGTAATGCCGCTTGGCTAGGGCATCAAAGTGATCTTCCACAATAGCTATACAGAGAAGGGTCTGCGGGGTCTGCGGCCTTAGTCTTAACTGTAACATGAGGCATTCTTTCAAATCCCGTGCCCCCACCCCTGCAGGTTCCATACTTTGAATGATTTTCAATGCCTCTTCTAGCTCTGTTACTTCAATAAAGATGCCCAATGAAAAAGCTAAATCATCCACAATGTCAGCCAACTCTCGGCGCAGATAGCCGTCATCTTCCAACGTGCCAATTAGGTATTTACAAAGCGCCTCTTTTTGCGGGGATATGGAACGCATGGACAATTGCTCTTGCAAGAGGTCACTCATGTCCTTTCCTACCACTATGGGCGACTCAAAAGACTCGTCGTCAACCGAATAGTTATTTGCTTGGAGCTTGTAGTCCGGGACATCATCATCACTCAGATAATCATCCATGGGGTCATATTCCAGCTCTTTGGCGCCCTCTTCTTCCCATTCATTGCTCAGCTCATCCGCGGTCTCTTGTTCCTCATTTCCTTCCTCAAGGGCTGGATTGATTTCCATTTCCTCTTGGATACGCTCTTCCAATGCCTGCGTCGGCAACTGAATCAGCTTCATGAGCTGAATCTGCTGTGGCGACAGCTTTTGCTGTAGGCGTTGGCTTAGGGACTGCTTGAGCATGGTGATCAGAATTCTGCGTTACCTGGTGTTCTTGGGAAGGGGATCACGTCCCGAATATTGCCCATCCCTGTCACAAATTGCACCATGCGTTCAAAGCCAAGGCCGAAACCACTATGCACACAGGTTCCATATTTGCGCGTATCGAGGTACCAATCCAAATGGGAAGGATCAATGCCCACCGCCTTCATCTTTTCCACTAGGACATCATGGCGCTCTTCACGTTGACTTCCGCCCACCATTTCACCAATACCTGGAAAGAGAACATCCATGGCCCGAACCGTCTTGCCATCTTCATTGAGACGCATATAGAAGGCTTTGATTTTGGCGGGGTAGTCAAATAGAATAACAGGTGATTTGAAATGCTTTTCCACCAAGAAACGCTCATGCTCTGATTGCAAATCTGCGCCCCATTCCTCAATAGGATATTTGAATTGACCTTTTTTATTGGGCTTAGAATTCTTTAGGATGTCAATCGCCTCTGTGTACGTGCAGCGAACAAATGGGTTTTCTACGACAAATTGTAGTTTTTCTATCAAGCCTTGTTCACTTCTTTGCTGCTGAGGCTTGCCTTGCTCTTCTTGGGTAAAACGTTGATCTAAGAAGGCTAGATCCTCTTTGCATCTGTCCAAAACGGCCTGAATAATCGCCTTACAAAAGGCCTCGGCAAGATCCATGTTGTCTTGCAAATCATGAAAGGCCATTTCGGGTTCAATCATCCAAAACTCGCTCAAGTGACGTGTAGTATTGGAGTTCTCCGCGCGGAAGGTTGGGCCAAATGTGTAAATTTTCCCAAGCCCCATGGCGCCAAGTTCCCCTTCCAATTGCCCACTCACGGTCAAGTTGGTCGGTTTCTCAAAAAAGTCTTTAGAAAAATCGGTTTCGCCCGAATCCGTCTTGGGTGCCCCGTCTGCAGGAAGCGTCGTTACGCGAAACAGCTCCCCAGCCCCTTCTGCGTCACTTGAGGTGATGATAGGTGTATGGAGATAGACGAAGCCTTGATCGTTAAAAAATTCGTGTACCGCAAATGCAGCCGTATGGCGCACGCGCATAACGGCGCCAAATGTGTTGGTCCGCATGCGGAGATGGGCAATTTCACGCAGAAACTCAAGGGAGTGGCGTTTCGGCTGCAATGGAAAACTGTCGGTAGGGCAATCCCCCAAAACTTCGAGCTTCTTCACCATGATTTCCACTGCTTGTCCGCTGCCTTGGCTCGCCACAACTTCTCCCGTAACAGAAATACTTGCGCCCGTTGTAACACGTTTGAGTAACACCTCAGAAAAGGATTCAAAATCCACAACACATTGAACATTGCCTTGACAGCTTCCGTCATTCAGGGCAATGAAGCGATTGGAGCGAAAGGTGCGAACCCATCCTTTGACTTCTAATGTGCTTCCAATATTTTGTTGACGCAATACGTCCGAAATGGTGGCAGTTGGCATGATGTATGATGCAAAAGGTGAATTCTCATTGCAAAAATGGGTAAAATTCCTCATTATCAATAGGTTTTTTGAAGTATTTCATTGTGCCTGAGGCCTTTTTCTTCGACATTTTTTACGTCCATGGAAACATTTAGTGACATAAAACGTTTCCTATGTGTAAGATTATTGCGTCCTTTGCCGGCCGAATGCCCCCCTATGGAAATAGATCCCCGACATACCATCCTGACCCGCGCTATGGGTCTCTTCCAAAAGTTCGGCTTACGTGCCGTGACGATGGATGATGTAAGCAAAGAATTGGCCATGAGCAAAAAAACGCTCTACATCTACTTCAGCAACAAAACAGACTTAGTAGATCAGGCAGTTAAATTTCTATTTGCGCACAAAAGCAAACAGTTTATTGACCAAGCCAGTCTGCATGAGAATGCGGTTGATGAGCTTTTTGAGGTGCAGCGCATTCAAGAAGAAGTACTCAAGAACTACGGAATAAGAATGCTCTTTTCATTGCGGAAATATCATCCCGAGACCTATGAATGGATGATGACGGCAAGACGCAATATGATGATTGAAGCCACCACAGCCAATTTACAGCGTGGTATAGCGCAAAAGCTTTACCGTGAGGATTTATCGATTAAAGACGTTGCACTCATTCGATATAACACCATGGTTGGCATTATGGAAGACCCGCTTTTAGGGGATGACCCTGCCCCACGGGGCGCATTGCTTCATTACAGTTTGCTCCTCCATATCCGGGCCATTGCTTCGGCACAAGGCCTTGTCTATTTACAAGAATTTCAACAACACAAAACCCTATGAGAACATCGTTCTTTCTGCTTGCCATGATCGCCAGCCTAGGCTCAGCCTTTGGGCAATCGATGCCCTTAAGCCTGGATCAGGCCATTGAGTATGCGCAAACCCACAATGCGCAGGTACGCGTTCAGTCTCTCGAACGTAAGGTGGCCGAAAAAGTCTTACTTCAGAACATCGCTTTGGGACTTCCTTCCGTGCAAATGGGGGGCAACTATACAGACAATATTGCCTTACCTGCGCAATTCTTTGATATCAACCAAGATGGTGTCATTGACAAATTGCAGTTTGGTACGCGCTACAACGCTGTAGGCAACCTAGCGGTGAGCCAATTGGTGTTTGACGGGTCCTATGTGGTTGCCGTTTTAGCCACCCAAGTCCTCCGAGACATGGCCGATGGGAACTATGAAAAAGCCTTGATCACCACCCGAGAACAAGTGGCGCAAGCGTACCATTTACGTGTCATTTTAGGCGAAAATCACACGGCATTGCAGGCAACGTTGGATCACACCTCCTTAACGCTCAAAAACATGCAAGCGATGAAGGCGGAAGGTTTTATGGCGTCAGAAGATGTGGACCAATTGGCCATCGTCTATCACAATGTAGAAGCCAATTTAGCCAACCTAGAAAATCAAATGAATCTATCAGAGCAATTACTCAAGCTCCAATGTGGCTTATCTCCTGAAGTTGTTCTCACCTTGAGCACCCCCTTGGAGGATCTTTTGGTTTTTGCCAACGGCGGACAATCCCTTTTGGATAGCCCCTTCTATGTTCAAAAGCACATTGATTACCGTCAATTAGAAATCAACCGCAAGGGTCAATACCTCAATCTTCAAAACGAGAAGATGCAGTTTCTACCTAAGCTTTATGCGGGTTATTCCTTTAACCGACAGTATGTGAGCCAAGATGCCAATGTCTTCAACCCCGATGGTACCTCTGCGAACAACACCAACTTCCAATCATGGAATCTATCTGCCCAGGTCCCTGTCTTCAGTTCTGGTCGAAAAATTGCGCGTGTACAGGAGCAAAAAATCAAACTACAAGAACTCGACATCCTTCTTGACAATACTGCCAATGCGCTCGCCCTGCAGCACTATCAAGCGCAATCCGAGTATGCCAATGCGCTGAAAGTATATCGAATTCAAACACAAAATGTAGCCTTAGCAAAGCGCGTTATGTCCAACACCGAAATACGCTTGACAGAGGGCATGGCGTCTTCTATGGACTATGCGCAAGCTTCCGCACAATATCAGCAAAGCGTTGCCGCTATGCTGCAGGCAGCTAACAATGCGTTAAATAAACGTGTTGCCTTAGAAAAATCTCTCGGTCACTATAATCTGAACAATCTCGATTAATCTCCCATCATGAAAAACCTTTCTACTCTTTTCATTTCGGCTGCCTTGGCGTTTACCGCATGTAGCCCAAAGCAAGAAAACACAACTGTTGCAGATTTGAATGCGCGCCGTGATTCTATTTCAAACTTGATTGAAACCCTTCGTGCTGATTTGGCACAGGTGGATGCGTCGCTTGCGCGCCTTGATTCAACGCGCAATTTTTCGAGTGTCACTACCCTTGAGGTGGTACAGGGTTCTTTTGCCCATGGTTTTCAAGTCTATGGTACCGTTGCTTCAGACCGTTCCGTTACCCTCTACCCAGAGATGGCAGGAAGTATTTCAAAAGTAACCGTTCAAGGCGGAGAACGCGTTCGCAAAGGCGCCGTGTTGGTTGCCCTGGATGCCGCCATGGCAAAGGCAAGTTTGGCCGAAGTCCAAACCCAATTGGGTTTGGCACAAACCGTCTTTGAAAAACAAGATCGATTGTGGAAGCAGCATATTGGCAGTGAGGTTCAGTTCCTGCAGGCTAAGACGCAATTTGAATCTTTACAAAAACGTCTTGCTACCGTTCAACAGCAGATTGGCATGACGAATATCGTTGCGCCTTTTGATGGCATCGTAGATGAGGTATTTGCAAAGGAGGGGGAATATGGCGCCCCAGGCATGCCTATGTTACGCATAGTCGGTTCAGGCGGCCTAAGTTTGGACATGCAGGTTCCTGAGCCCTATATCCAACGTATCAGCAAAGGCGATGTGGTTTCCATGAACTTTACTGCCATCGGCCTCGTAGAAAAAGGACGCGTCAGTCAAGTAGGAGATTATATCAATCCAGGAAGCCGCACCTTCACGGTGTCTGTTGATCTTCCCAACAATGCAAGTCTCAAGGCCAACATGATGGCTTCTGTGACCATACAGGATTATCAAAAAGACGAAGCGTTATTGATCCCGAATCGCTTAATTCTTCAAGACACGAAGGGGCAGGATTATACCTATGTTTTCATACCCAATGGCGCTATCGGGACCATTGCACGTCGAGACCTCACTTTAGGCCTTGCCAATGATGAGATGACCGAAGTCCTCGCAGGCATTGCTGCTGGCGAAAAAGTAGTAGACCGCGGAATCCGCAGTGTACAGCCAGGTGAAATTGTAAAACTTTACTAAGCCATGTCCGAGCAAAACACACGTATGATGCGCCGGTTTGGTATAACCGACTGGGCCGTCAATAACCGCGTCACAGTAGGCGTTCTTACCATCATTATTTTCATCGCAGGATTAATGGCCTACCGGGCCATGCCGGCAGAGAGTTTTCCTGAAATTGCCCAACCCACCATCTATGTGGGCACGGCATATCCTGGTAACTCTCCCATCGATATTGAGCGACTGATCACCCGTCCTCTTGAGAAGCAAATCAACAGCATTTCTGGTGTTGATGACATCACCTCTACTTCTATTCAAGGATTCTCTTCTATACAGGTCAAATTCAATTTTGACACAGAGGTTTCTGAGGCCCTTAGAAAGGTAAAGGACAAGGTAGACGCTGCGCGATCTTCCCCAGACTTTCCAAATGACTTGCCTGCTGACCCGAATATTTTTGACTTGAATATTAGTGAGCTTCTGCCCATTATGAATATCAACTTATCAGGTTCTTATACCAGCGAACAGTTGAAGAATTATGCGGAGTATCTCGAAAGCGAAATTGAGGATCTTCCCTCCATTACGGCGGTAGATATTCGCGGCATTGACGACAAAGAAGTCCGCATTATGGTGGATGTCCAGAAAATGGAATCCATGCGTATTTCTTTCCGTGACATTGCCGGCGCCATTCAGAATGAGAATATGTCCATTTCGGGTGGTGACCTTCTTGTGGATGGTTACCGTCGTAATGTTCGCGTTGTTGGAGAGTTTCAGGACTTAAATGACATCAAAAACATCATCGTCAAACAAGAAAAGGCAGACATCGTGTACTTACGCGACATAGCCACTGTGGCTTTTGATGAAGTTGACCGTGAGTCTTATGCACGTCAATACAGTGACCCTGTCGTCACCTTGGATATAAAAAAACGCTCTGGCGAGAATTTGATTCAAGCTTCTACCGACATCAATGCCCTTGTAGCGGCTGCGCAAAACGAATACTTCCCGAGCAATTTGATGATTTCTATCACCAATGACCAATCTACGCGAACCAAAAATCAGGTGGGCGACCTCGAAAACAACATCATTTTTGGTGTCTTGCTTGTGGTATTGGTCCTCACCTTCTTCTTGGGACTTCGCAATGCCTTGTTTGTCGGTATTGCCATTCCCCTCAGTATGTTGCTCAGCTTCTTTGTGCTGAACTCCATGGGTATCACGTTAAACTTTATGGTGCTTTTTGCGCTGGTTCTTGCCTTAGGTATGTTAGTAGACAACGGGATTGTAATCGTTGAAAACGTATACCGATTTATGAGTAATGGCTATTCGCCCTCGCAGGCTGCAAAGTTGGGTGCTGCTGAGGTCGCTATGCCCATCATCTCTTCAACGGCCACCACCTTGGCTGCCTTTGTGCCTCTGGCAATGTGGCCTGGCCTTATTGGGGAGTTTATGAAGTTTTTGCCCTATACCTTGATTGTGGTATTGTCTTCCTCCCTTTTTGTGGCATTGGTCATCAACCCAGCCTTGGCTGCGCGTTATATGAAAGTCACCGAAGACGAGGTAAATCGCCCTAAATGGACCAAAATTGGGGCTGTATTAGCCCTTGTGGGATTTGGCGTTTATTCGACTATTTCATTCTCAAATGAGCATCCCACGGTCAATATGATTTTTGCTGCTACCATGTTCAATTTGATTGGGTATGCGGGCGCCTTAATCCTATCCTATTTATACATTTTTGAGCCCGGAACGCGCCATTTCCAAAACAAGGTTTTGCCTCGTTTGGAAAACCGTTATTCTCGTTTGGTTACGTTTTCTCTTCGTGGGAAAAATGCCAAAAAATTCTTTTTGGGCACCATAGGGCTGCTCTTTGTTTCCTTTGTGCTTTTGGCCATTTTCCCCCCTAAGGTGTTGTTCTTCCCGGATAACCAACCCAACTTGGCCAACATCTATATTGAGTTGCCCGTTGGTACTGACATAGAGGAGACCAATGCCCTGACTTTGGATCTAGAAACCTCCATCTCTACCCTCATTGACCGTTATGCCTATGATGTTGATGGTGCCCCCTATAATTACATGGTGGAATCGCTGATTGCACAAGTAGGGAAGGGAACCAGTGATCCGCGTCAAGGACCTTCTAATGTGCCTACACCGAACAAAGCTAAAATTGTGGTGGCCTTTAGAGAAACTAAGTACCGTCTCGATGCATCGGGGAATGTTGTGAGCAGTTCTGACGTACTGAATCTCTTGCGTGACAATATTTCAGATGTCCCCGGTGCTGTGATCACGGTTGAAAAGGACCAAAATGGCCCGCCTCAAGGGGCCCCCATCAACATTGAATTAACGGGGACAGACTATGACGCATTATTGGCCTTTGCTGAGGACGTCCAAAAGGAAATCGAGTCTTCTCCTATCAAGGGCTATGACGAGCTCAAATTAGACGTTGAGTCTGGCAAGCCCGAAATGCCTATCACGGTTGATCGTGCCAAGGCACGTTCACTAGGTGTGTCCACCGGTCAAATTGGGGATGCCTTGCGGACCGCCCTCTTTGGCAAGGAGATTAGCCGATTTAAGGATGATGAAGACGAGTACCCCATCAACCTCCGATTTGATGACGCTTATCGCTACAATTTGGAAAGCTTGATGAACCAAAAAATCACCTTCCGTGACCAAGGTTCGGGTCAGATAAAACAAGTGCCTATTTCTGCTGTCGCAACGGCAAGTAAGTCTTCTACTTTTTCTGCAGTAAAGCGCAGGGATCTCAAGCGGGTCATCACCTTGTATTCCGGTGTCCAAGAAGGAGCCAACGCCAATCAGATTGTAGGAAAAATGAAGGATTTGCTGACCACCTATGAGGTCCCGCGGGGGATGAGCCTTGCCTTTACAGGACAGCAAGAGGAACAATCCAAGGAGTTTAGCTTCTTATCCAAAGCCCTTTTAGGTGCCGTTTTCATGATCTTTCTGATCATCGTGGGGCAATTTAATTCAGCACGAATTCCCTTCTTGATTTTGACCACCGTCGTGCTGTCTTTGATCGGCGTACTCTTGGGTCTCGTGATGTTCCGCATGGACTTTGTCATCATCATGACGATGATTGGCATCATTTCACTGGCGGGAGTCGTTGTGAACAATGCCATCGTTTTGGCAGACTATGCTGGACAGTTGATTGATCGTCGCAAGGCTGAATTGGATCTAGATGAAGATGCGCGTCTCCCCGTGGACGAGTTAGCCTTTACCCTCGCGGAAGCTGGCCGTACACGTCTTCGTCCCGTATTGCTAACCGCCATCACCACTGTTTTAGGGTTGATTCCTTTAGCTACCGGTATGAACATTGACTTCTTCTCTTTGATTTCGGAGAACAATCCACATATTTACTTTGGCGGAGACAATGTGGCCTTCTGGGGGCCCATTGCTTGGACCGTCATCTTTGGTTTGACGTTTGCTACCTTCTTGACCTTGGTCATCATGCCCGTCATGTTGTACCTCACTGAAGTCGTGCGCTCGCGTCGCTATTGGGAAAAGCAGGCAAAGGCCTAGGTTTTCTATCCTGGATATCTAGCGCCGCCTTCCGTTGGGAGGGCGGCGTTTTTTTATGCGCGCAAAGCGCCACCTTGCCTTTGCATCGGTGTACTTTTGAAGTATGTCCCATCCCCTTCCTTCCCTTGAAGAACTCCGTTCGATGCCCCCTTCTGAACTGCAGCGCGTAGCGGAAGAAGCCAAAGCATTTGTGCGTGCCGCTACGAAGGAAAAGGCAGGACATCTTGCTTCGAGCTTAGGTGCTGCAGAGCTCACTGTAGCCCTGCATGCGCTCTTAAACACCCCCGAAGACTTATTAATTTGGGATGTAGGACATCAGGCCTATGTGCACAAAGTGCTCACGGACCGCGCAGCCGTTTTTCATTTAAACCGAACCCCCGAAGGTCCAAGTGGTTTTCCAAAGCGCGACGAATCCCCTTTTGATCCTTTTGGTGTAGGGCATTCTAGCACTGCATTATCTGCCCTCTTAGGCTTTGCCCGCGCGGATGCCCATCTCGGAAGACAACGCAAGCGCGTGGCTGTCATAGGCGATGGTGCTTTTACTGGGGGTATGGTCTTTGAAGCCCTTAATGATGCTGGTGCACATGGCGATGATGTTCTGGTCATCTTGCACGACAATGGCCAAGCCATTGAAGAAAACGTTGGCGCCCTGCATCAAAATGGCCGTTATGCCGCATTTATGCAATCTTTGGGCTGGAACTGGATGGGGGGACCTGTCAACGGCCACGACATGCCCGAGCTGCATTCCTCCCTAGAAAATGCCCTCCGCCAAACTGGCCCACGTGTTTTACATGTGCAAACCAAGCGACCCACTTTGGATTCTTTAGGCCTAGAAGAAAAGGCATTGAGCCCAGACCATTTTCAAGAACATTTTGCTTCCGCCCTTATTGCCTTAGCCCAAGAGGATCCGCGCATTGTGGGACTAACCGCCGCCATGGCGCCAGGATGCAGTTTAGATGCTTTTCGAGCTGAATTTCCCCATCGCTTTTATGATGGTGGCATTGCCGAGCAACATGTTCTAACCCAAGCAGCCGGTATGGCCGCTGCCGGAATGCGCCCCGTCGTCAATCTATACAGCACCTTTTCTCAACGGGCCATCGATGCATGGATCCATGATGTGGCATTGCAGCATCTTCCCGTCATACTCTGCCTAGACCGCGCAGGACTTGTTGGAGAAGATGGTGGCACGCATCATGGCGTATTTGATCTGGCGCTTTTCCGCGCTATTCCACATACCGCCATTTGGGCCCCGCGCAACGGGGCCGCTTTACATGAGGCGCTCCAAGAAGCGCTATCCTATGGCGGGCCCAGTATTATCCGATATCCTAAGGGCATCGAACCCTCGCTACCTGATGCACTTGAGCGACGTGGTCGGATGGATATTTTACAGTTAGGGACGGGGACGGTGCATTTCTGCCTTGGACCTGTTATCGCTGAAGCACTCCAAGAAGCGCGACCAACGGATAGTGTGGTAGACCTACGCATGGCAAAACCCATTGCGCCAGACATGTTAGCCATGTTTGCAAAAAACCACACGCAGTGGCATGTTTGGGAGGATGCGCAGGCGATTGGAGGGGTTGGGGCAGCCTTGACCACATGGCTGGCTGAAAGTAATGTAGGCAGTGTGAAGATTGTGCGCCGCGGATACCCAGATCAGTTTATTGGCCATGGAAAGACGAACGATCTTTCGACTACTTATCGCAGAAAATAAAAAGACATCACTTTTTAAAAGCCTAATGCAGCGCGGACTCGACCTAGGGTCGCTTGGGCAATCGGGCGAGCTTTTTCTGCCCCAAGAGCTAACGCTTGGTATACGGCTTGTGGATTCTCCACGTACGCATCAAATCGCTTTCGCTCATCTTCAAATGCGGTAAGGAGAACTTCAAATAAGGCGGTTTTTGCGTGTCCATATCCATACCCTCCAGCACGATAGTGCGCTTCCATTTCTACTACTTGGTCCGGATGCGCGACCAGGCGATACAGCTGGACAACATTGCAGGTGTTGGGATCTTTGGGATCTTCTAATGCCTTAGAATCTGTGACGATCGACATGATTTGCTTCTTCAAGGCCTTTTCGGGCAAGAAAATATCAATCACATTGCCATAGGATTTGGACATCTTTTGCCCATCCGTCCCCGGAATGGTCATGACAGCTTCATCAATTCGCGCCTCGGGAATGACAAAGGTTTCGGTAGCGGTTTGACGGTTAAACGCCTCCGCTATATCGCGGGTCATTTCTACATGTTGGCGCTGATCTTTGCCAACAGGCACCACGTCTGCATCATACAGGAGGATATCGGATGCCATCAAGACAGGGTAATCAAAAAGCCCCGCATTGACATCCGCTAAGCGATCAGATTTGTCTTTAAAGCTGTGCGCATTGGCCAACATAGGAAACGGCGTATAGCAGTTGAGGTACCATGTAAGCTCCGTGCATTCTGGCAAATGGCTTTGGGCGTAAAAAACGGCTTTATCTGGGTCTAAGCCACAGGCCAGCCAAGCGGCTGCAGTGGCCAAAAGGTTTTCTTTTCGGGCTATAGGATCTTTGACAGAGGTCAGTGAATGGAGGTCAGCAATAAACAAATAGGCGTCATTGCTCGGGTCATTTGCCAATGCAATAGCGGGCTTGATTGCGCCTAAAATATTCCCCAAGTGCTGACGGCCTGAACTCTGAATGCCGGTAAGGATACGTGCCATGAGGTAAAGGTAGGAAGTAGATTTCGGTGTTGACGGGCAAATTATGGGGTCTGGGTTCCCAACCAACGGGCGCGAATCATCGCCTGTTCTTCCGTTGGACTGGGAGACGCAAAGATGCGGTGTTTCAAAAGAACCTCCTTTCGCTCAGGTTCAAAGCGCAGGGTTTCGGTGACACCCTCCCGTAAGCGGAGGGCCTCAACTTCTTTACCCATCGGCAAGGGCCCTTCCCACCCTATCAGTTGTCGGGCGTCAAATTCTACCTGATCCTCATTCTGCAGGGCTAAGGGCAGTGGCCCTTTTACTTTTTTGACCGTGCGCCAACCGGCAAAAGGAATCCATTTCATTTTAATATTGGGACTTTTCAAAGGGTCCTGGGGCATTGAGCGCGTTTCAAGATGCACATAGTTCATGCCTGCATAGCCCAGATTTCGCGCAATAGGCAAGGGGTTACGACCACGAACATAGCCGTCAAAAAAGTCCATTACATCGGGGTGAACCTCCGCGACAAATACCTCAAAGAAGGTAGCCTCATCGAAAGAGCGCATGGCCCCATAGCGCGCATTTAGGACCCCCACTACATCGCGAAGCGTCTTTTTGCCCTGCGTGAGCCGCATGATTTCAAGGTCCAGCAATGCTGCCATGAGTGCCCCGCGTTGATACACTTGGCCGTACTGCTTTTTCCATGGGTTTTCCAAAACGTGGGTGCTCATCTCGGTAAAGGCCATCTTTTCTGTTGGGTAGCGACTGGCTGAGCGGATTTTGCCTTCTAGTAGTGTTTGTATGTAGGCTTCGGGGGTCATGACGCCCCCTTGCACTTGTGAAAGTCCCGCAAAATACTCCGTCACGCCTTCATAAAGCCAAAGGTGCTGAGACATAACAGGGTCCGCATAATTGAATTCCCCGATGCATTCGGAGTGAAGCCCCAGGGGGGTCAGTATGTGGAGGAATTCGTGGATGCAGACATCTTTGATTTGATCCAACACCAAATCGTTGCCAAAGTCCGGCAAGAAATAGGTCGAAGAGTTGCCATGCTCCAACGCCCCAAATCCCTGGCCTATGATCTGACGAAGCAACTTGATGGCTTTGCCAAGCTTTAGGTCCCCCTCCATCAGGCCTTTAAATTCAGTGTAATCCTTGATGTAGAATAAAAAAGCATAGTTGTCTACCGGTAGTTTTCCGCCTAAGAAGGCAGCGATGGCCTCCATGGACACCTTTACTTCCTCATATATCGCCGCACTTAAAGGGCGGCCGCTCTCGCTATATACGCTTAGGGTCACCTTGCAGTTGGCAACATAAAAGCTCGTGGTATCGGGCACCGTCACCATGATGGGGCAATCCATCAGATGATGATAGTCACGCGCTTGAAAGGACTGAATTCGAGTTTCTCCAAGGAACATGAGCGGCCCCTCCTCCACCCGGCTTGGCAGGGCGCTCACGCCCAGCATATTCCCTGGATAGTGCAACTGCACTTGCGCTGGCGCCAATTCATAGCCTGGGAAGTACCCAAAGAAGCCCGCGTTATTGAGTAAGAAATTCGCCCGCTCTTGGATATTTGTCCCTGCCGGCTCAAAGATGTGGTTCTTCCGAACACGGGCATCATAGGTGTCCTTTACTTGGTAGGTAATGCGGTCAGGCAGCGCGCTCAAATAAAAGATGTTTTGTCCCTTTTTGCGCACCTTGATCTTGCTGCCATCCGTTTTAAACGCTTCCAAATGCTTGATGTACTTCCCATAGTCCTCGGTCGCATAAGTGCCCGGTATGGTCTTGGGAAACTGCCAAGGAATGGGGGCCTCCTCAAGGTCATCCGGGAGGGCTTCCCAATGCACTTCTGCGGTGACTTGGACCTGGTCACCCTGAACGCGCAACAAGTCAGCATAATAGGTAATGAACGGGGCTTGCGCCCATCCCGCCGCGCTTAGCGCTAGGAAAAATGTGGTAAAAAGATTGCGCATAGTTTTAGCGTATTGACCCCTCCCATAGGCGTAGACCTCTTTCCGTCATTAGCCAATATTTTCCTACCATCTTGGGGCCATAGACATTTTGGAGATTGTCGACATGATCTAAATAACCCAAGAGACTTTGATCCAAATATACCTTGTGACCAATAGGTAAATACAGCGTGAAGCGCACATTTTGACCGCGGAATCGATCTTCAAAAGGAAAGTGGATTACATCCCCCACCAATAGGCTGTCTTGGCGCACTTCGAGGGAGTATTCAACGCGACTTGCCTTCAATCTGGCTGTTCGTCGGTTCCCACTGTGTGCTTCTATAAGGACCTCCATACTGGGCACGTTTCGGAGGCTCTGCTTAATATCAAGGGCAATTCCTTCAAAGTAAATTTCATTTCCGTCGGTAGACCAAGTGCCTTCTTCTTCCGCATTGCCCATTTTCGCCTTCCCGTGCGTTTGCCATGGATTTCTCTCGTGTGGTAGGCGTTGTGAAGACATGGCGAGGACAAAATGAGACTGGGGCTCTTTCAATTCTAGTGACCTCATATAGTAGGCCTCTTGGCGGAATTCTAAGCCTGTTCGTAGACCAATGAAGACCCAAATAATGACCCCCACCATGGCGGATAGAATGGCTATGCCATGGATGAGCCGCCAAGCGTACGGTGTAATTTTAGCACGAAAGGTAAACCGCAATATGAGCGCAACTATTTCGATCAAGAGACCCAACACCAAGGTTCCTGTAGCAAGCCAAAAGATACTTGAGGCCATGTCACTCGGTAAAATTGTCAGAAAGAGGTCCATCACATTGCCTGATTCTGCTTCCCCATGCCATGAAAACCCAAAGGTCCCAATAACGGTGAGGGCGATGCCGGCAGCGCCTAAGCCAAGAAGGAATATAAATCCGATTATGCGCAAGAGCGAAGACAAAGCACGCCCAAGCCCTTTCAAAATTTGGTGTGTAGCTTGGCCCATCCCTTGGGCCGCATGGCGTGCTGCGGGGGCCACCTCATGGATTCCTTCTTGGAATCGAGCTTTCATACGCTGGGCCTCTTCTTCCACCGACTTTTTGATGTTCTCAATATTGACTTCTTCGCCTCGCATGGCCAGTTTTTGCGCCGTTGATTTTGCTCCCGGGATAGCCACCCATAAAATGAAATAGGCAATCAGGCCAATGCCTTTCCCAAAAAAGAGCACCAAAAAGAGCACGCGGAAGATGATCGGATCTAGCTGAAAATAGGACCCAAGGCCGCCAGAAACCCCCCCAACAAAGCCGTTTTCCACATCGCGGAATAATCTTTTCATCGCTTTACCAGAAGAGACTGAGGCTTCTGTCGTATCCGCGATAGGTTCATTTTGATGGCTATTTTCACTAAAATCTTCGGGCCGACCCAGCGTTTCCATAGCTGAGGTTACCTCGTGGATGCTGATGACTTGCTTTCCTGGGTGGAGACTAGCAAAAAAAAGTTCCGCTAGACGTGACTCGATATCCCGTAACATTTCATCATACCCTTCCTCGTTCTTTAAACGCTGTTTGACCGCCTCTAGATAGGCGAAAATGCGATCATACGCATCTTCATCAAGATGAAATAAAAGGCCGCCCAAATGAATATCTATGGTCTTTTTCATGATTGTGAAAGTGCATTAACTGCGTTTACAAATTGATTCCATTCTTTGTCTAGCGTGGCAAGAAGCTCCTCGCCACTCGATGTGAGGGTATAATACTTCCGTGGAGGGCCCGCTTTTGATTCTTCCCATCGATACTCTAGCCAGCCAGCATTTTTGAGTCGTGTAAGCAGGGGGTATAAGGTCCCTTCCACCACAAGGATGTCGGCTTTCTTCAGCGCTTGGGACAAATCCGAGGTATATGCTTCTCCTTTTTGAACCACCCGCAGCACACAAAGCTCTAACACCCCTTTGCGCATCTGTACCCTAGCGTTTTCCGTATTCATAAAGCAAAGATATAGTTTATATTAGGTACTATGCAACACATAGTACTTAAATTTATTCTAAGCAGTTCTTCCCATCGCCGTTCGCATAAATTTCGAGACACCTGAGAACAACGAGGGTTAACCCCGTTTAACTTTGTTTGTATGCACATACCCTTTAACTTCAATCATTGGTTGGACAAAAACCGCCATACGCTGGTCCCTCCTGTTGGAAACAAGAACCTTACACCTGACTCCGAGGATTATATCGTGATGGTGGTCGCTGGGCCCAACGCGCGAAAGGACTATCACTACAACGAGACCGAGGAATTTTTCTATCAACTTGAGGGCCGTATCACCGTGCGCACTCAGATGGATGGGCAAATCGTAGACCATGTTTTAGAGGCTGGGGACATGTTCATTTGTCCAGCTAAAACCCCGCATTCTCCCATTCGTGAAGAAGGAAGCATGGGCCTCGTGGTGGAGCGCAAAAGAGCCGGAAAAGGCTTTACCGATGGCTTACTTTGGTTTTGTGACACCTGCAACGGCCCGTTGCATGCAGCCTATTTTGAATTGCACAACATCGAAAAAGACTTTTTGCCACATTTTCACGCTTTTTATGGCGATGCATCCCTGCGCACCTGCAAAAATTGTGGCACCACAATGGACACAGATCCACGCTTTGTAAAATGAACCGGGCAACAAAAAGCGAGGAAGATTACCTCAAAATGCTCCTCCGGTTTAAGATGACAGGAGACGATATTGGCACCAATCACCTAGCTGCCAAACTAGGCGTTGCCCCTCCCAGCGTAACCTCCATGCTGAAAAAATTAAAATCAAAAGGCCTCGTTAATTACAAAAAATATGGCCGCATCAGCCTGACGCAACTAGGAGAGCGCATTGCTATTTCACTACTCAGACGCCACCGAATTTGGGAGGTCTTCCTCTACAAAACTTTAGGATTTACTTGGACCGAAGTCCATGAAATTGCCGAGCAGCTTGAGCATGTTCGTAGCGAGAAGCTCATCAACAATCTTGAGGCCTTTTTGGAATTTCCCAAAGTGGATCCGCACGGTGACCCCATTCCCACCATTGAACTTCTCATGCCTAATTATGAAGGGCACTCGCTTGAAGAGGCGCGCACAGGCCAGCATTGCAGTCTCATCTCCGTCATAGATGACTCGAGGGAAATTTTAGGTCAATTGGATGTACTCGGCCTTTCCATCGGCTCTGAATTTGATGTGCTTGGACCAGGGGCACCCGAAGGGTCTTTTGTTATCCGCAAAGCAGGAAAAGTATCCCTCATTCGAGAGGAGTTAGCCCGGAAAATCTACGTCATTTGAGGTCCATTAAGCCACGCAAGGGCATTTAAACCCAATGCTTTCGCTTTTTTCTCTGCGTTCCAGTCCATGGACGAAATCAATTTCCCTGGTGTCAATTCACCTAAAGGGAAAGGATAATCCGTACCCAAAGCCACCTTGTCTTCGCCCACAAGGTTGGTTAGAAAGTCTAATGCTAGCGGATCATGCACTAGGCTATCCACCCAAAATTTTCCCACATATTGGGTGGGCGCAACCGCATTGTCCACAGCACACAGGTCTGGTCTAACGTCAAAACCATGCTGGATTCGGCCTAAAGTAGCAGCAAAGGATCCTCCACCATGGGCTATGGCAACCCGAAGCCCAGGAAGTCTTTCTAGCACCCCGCCAAAGATCAATGAGCAGATTGCGCGGGAAGACTCGGCAGGCATACCCACCAGCCAGGGTAGCCAATATTTAGGCATGGTCTGAGCGCCCATCATGTCCCACGGATGAACAAATACCGCCATACCCAAGCGTTCACAAGCTTCAAAAACTGAAAATAATTCTGGTGCATCTAGGTTCCAGTCATTGATATGGCTGCCAATCTGAATCCCTTTGAGGCCCATGGCCTTGCAGCGTTCCAATTCTGCTATAGAAAGCTCTGGGTCCTGCAGGGGGAGCGTTCCAAGGCCCTCAAATCGTCCAGGGTAACGAGCTACAATCTCCGCAATATGATCATTGAGAAAGCGTGCTACCTCTAGCGCATCTTTTGCCGGTGCCCAATAACTGAACATAACAGGAACCGTGGACAAGACTTGCATATGCACGCCGTGGTGTTGGCATTCGCCCATTCGGACCTGAGGATCCCAGCAATTGGCTTGAATTTCGCGAAAAAACTGATCGTCCTTCATCATGCGCGCACAGCCGGGGCAATGGTGATCAAGATGGATAAAACCCCCATATCCAAAGCGTTGGGCAAAAGGGGGAATATGTTCGGGAAGGATATGGGTGTGGATGTCAACCACGAGTGGAGATGTGTCCATTAATCAGGTTCATTGGGTCTTGAGCGAAGATAGGGAAGCGCTACCTTTGAGCTTTGAAATCCATTCGATGAGCGACGCCATCCACCACGAATGCGGAATTGCCCTGTTGCGCCTCCGCAAGCCCCTAGGACATTACCTGGAAAAACACGGGACGGCCTTGTATGGCCTGAATAAAATGGTGCTCATGATGGAAAAGCAGCACAACCGTGGCCAAGATGGTGCAGGGATTGCGGGCGTCAAGTTGGACATGGCCCCAGGGCAGCGCTACATCAGTCGCTACCGCTCGGTGGAACCCAAGCCCATGCAGGACATCTTTCAGCGTATTCAAACGCGCGTCAACGTCTTGGTAGATGGGAAGCCTGAACGGCTAAAGGATGTGCATTGGGTAAAGGAAAATCTAGCCTTCGCATGTGAGGTCTATTTGGGCCATTTACGCTACGGAACCTTTGGCGGAAATTCGATAGAAGCTTGCCATCCTTTCTTACGCCAAAGTAACTGGATGAGTCGCAACCTCATTGTTGCGGGAAATTTTAACATGACCAACGTCAAAGAGCTCGTAGACGAGCTTGTTTCTTTAGGTCAGCACCCAAAGGAGCGTGCCGACACGGTCACAGTTATGGAAAAAATTGGCCATTTCCTTGACAAGGAAAACGAGCGTCTCCACAAGGAGGCTAAAGATATTTTTGGCATGGCCAAGATGGAGCGAAGCGTCTATCAAATGAAGAATCTTCAACTGCCACGCGTTTTGCGAAAGGCTGCCGAAGCATGGGATGGGGGATACGCCATGGGCGGCATGGTCGGTCAAGGGGATGCCTTTCTCTTGCGCGATCCAAATGGTATCCGTCCTGCCTACTATTATGTTGATGATGAAGTAGCGGTTGTGGCCTCTGAGCGACCCGTTATCCAAACTGCTTTTGGTGTGGATTTTGATGAGGTAAAAGAGGTTCCTCCGGGTCATATGATTTGGATTCGCCGCAATGGAGACGTCTCTATCGAAAAAGTTTTAGAGCCCCGTGAACGCCTTGCCTGTTCATTTGAGCGCATCTACTTCTCACGCGGAAACGACGGTGCCATCTATAAGGAACGACTTGAACTGGGTCGCCGCCTAGCCAACCGTGTTCTAGATGCTGCCGACAGAGATTTTGACCGCACCGTATTCAGTTTCATCCCTAATACGGCAGAAATCTCCTTCTACGGACTGGTAAAGGGCGTCGAAGACGCGTTGAATGAACAAAAGATTCAAGAGGTAAAGGACTTGGCGGCCGACGCCCCAGATAGCGCATTGCGTGCCATACTCGAGCGTCGCTCACGGGTAGAAAAAATTGCCTGGAAAGATGTCAAGCTCAGGACTTTTATTGCGGAAGAGGCTGGCCGCGATGACATGGTCGCCCACGTTTACGACAGCACGTACAACGTCATTCAGCCCAACGATACCTTGGTTGCTGTAGATGACAGCATTGTGCGCGGCACCACCTTGAAACAAAGCATCTTGCGCATGTTAGACCGTTTAGGTCCCAAGCGCATCATTATTGTCAGTTCTGCGCCGCAGATCCGCTACCCTGATTGTTACGGCATTGATATGGCCAAGATTGGGGACTTTGCTGCCTTCCGCGCAGCCGTATCTTTGCTGAAGGAAAGGCATATGGAGAACGTTTTAACCGATGCCCTGGCCGATGCCCTTGCGCAACTCGCCCTTCCCATGGACCAGCAGCGCAACGCCGCACAAGCTGTGTACGCCCCCTTTTCGGACCAAGAGATTTCTGACCGCATCGCACAAATGCTCACGCCTCCTCAGGTAAAGGCTGAAGTGAAGGTGATTTATCAAACAGTAGAAGATTTACACGCTTCCTGTCCCGAAAACCTAGGGGACTGGTATTTTACGGGCAACTACCCCACCCCTGGCGGCACGCGCGTAGCCAACAGAGCCTTCGTGAACTATATGGAGGGAAGCAGCGTTCGGGCCTACTAAAATTCCCTGGGAAGACCAACGCAGGAGGCACAGCGCGGGTTATTTTCCTAAGGGATTACATAAAAGGACCGTGTCACTGCGCCTATCCCTGCCTCTGCGTTCCAGCGATAATATCCTGCGGGCGCGGGCGAAATGTCTATCTGAAGCGTTCCATCGTGGGCACGATGTGTCCCACGCATCCAAATACGGCCCATCAAGTCGGTTACTTGCCATGTTCCATCCCAATCAACCCCGTCTACGACAAACCTACCGCGCGTGGGATTTGGGTAGAGGTCAAGCCCTGCTCCCGCGCCCTGCTCAAAGCCAATGGAGGAATATGTAATGGCATTGCTGGGAATCGTTACGTTGGTTGATCCTGCTCCTGGGCCCATAACAGGAAAATTATCAGTGGCCACTATTCCATAATACGTATCTCCAATCACATAGGGAAAGGCTGAATTCCGGTTAACATCGACCGTGGTATAGTAGGCATACGTTCCATTTGGAAATTCTGGCGTAACGGCAAAGCGCCCATTGTGCGCATCTAGATTGCCAAGGCCTGGTACATATTCAAAGTCTTCTTTGTACGACCCTAATACGACGGCAGAAGGAGAAGGGCCATATTGCCCCGCCGTGAGTACCGCGCCGCTGGGTAAGCTGCTTCGTTCGGTTATGTTTCGAATCTGATAGCTGCTCTGCATGCGCACAATCGACCCCTGACCCAAGGAGTCTACATGGGCATAGGCTCCATAAATGGGATAACCGTCAAAGGCAAAGCCAAGCAACGGAGAGTGCACCGTAGAATCCATGGTATAGAGGCCCAAAGAAGGGTAGGATGCGCAGGGATTTGACAAAGGCTGGGTTGCTGTTGTAAAAATGGCCGGACTTTGGTGGTGATGATAGGACCCCCCCACCAAGGTTGAGCCAGGCCCAGGAGGTCCATTGAAAACAGGCGACGGATGGCCTTTGGCGCAGTCAAATCCGCTTTGTTCAAACACAACGGCATTTTGATGCCAGATATTTTGATTGTTATAGGACATGGCATCTGCATAATTGTACACAGGGACTCCATTAATCCACACGCCGATATGCCCCAAACCTGGGACAGAGGGCGTGCCCGTGTTCGGAACCGGGTTCTGGGGGATCCGAAAAATATAGTGACGGTTGCTGGGCAAGGCTGGGTTTCCGTCCAAAAAAGGGCCGACGGTATAGGAGGGAACCCCGCTGCAGCGGATATAGGTGTCTGTGGGCGTATATCCAATCCATTTCACGTCAGCTAGCGCCGTGTCTGTCGTTGGGTTGCTCTGGCCTTGCGCCCAATGCTGACCCGTTATGCCCGTACTGTTGTAGACCCAGGCAGCGAGGTAAGGGTTTTGTTGCGCCTGTAACGACCAAGAGGTGAGAAGCAATAAGAAAATCGAACGAAAATTTGCCATGAGATAAAATTAAAGCAAAGGATAACCTGCTCTGGTGGATTTCTGTATTTGTTTACCAAACAAACCATTGGACGCGAAGTTCGGTCCCGGGTTTAATCCTTTTTCATTTTCTGCAAGATGGGCTACTTTAGCCGGGTGAAGATTTACACAAAAACAGGCGATTCAGGCCAAACAGGGTTGTTTAGCGGGCAGCGAGTGTCAAAATTCGACTTGCGCTTGCACGCCTATGGAACCCTGGATGAGCTTAATGCGCATACCGGCCTCTTGCACGACTTGGCGCCTAGAGAGCTCCAAAAGGAGCTCCAAGTAATTCAGCGCCAGTTGTTCGCAATTGGATCCCACCTAGCAAATGATTCTTTGGAGATGGTAGAGCGGCTTCCCCCGCTTAACCCTGCCTGGACTGAAAATCTTGAAGCCGCCATTGACCGAATGGACGCGGTGCTTCCTCCGCTTCGGAATTTTGTGCTGCCGGGAGGACACCCTGCCGTTTCTCATGCGCACCTTGCGCGCACGGTTTGTCGTCGTGCCGAACGTTGGTGCGCTGAACTCCAATTGCAGTTGGCTTCGGGGCCGCTCCCTATGCCTGAAGCCGTACTTCCTTTTCTTAATCGACTCAGTGATTATTTCTTTACCTGCTCCCGCTGGTTAGCCCATGAATTAGGGGTTCAAGAAATTGCTTGGAAACCAGAGCCTTAAATAGGTCTTGCATAGCCCGACAAAACGAATATATTTGCGCAAAATATCTTTTGCACCTCTCCTATGTACTGGACACTTGAATTGGCCTCCTACTTGAGCGACGCCCCTTGGCCCGCCACCAAAGACGAATTGATCGATTACGCCATCCGTACGGGGGCACCTTTGGAAGTGGTTGAAAACCTCCAAGCCGTAGAAGAAGAAGAGGCAGAGATCTACGAATCAATCGAAGAAATTTGGCCTGACTACCCTTCTGACGACGACTTTCTCTGGAATGAGGAAGAATACTGAGTCTGCCAAGGTTCCGTAAGTATTTAGGTGGCACAAGGATTGTACTTTTGCCGCTACCATGATTCAAAAGCTTCTTCAGAAAATCCTTGGCGATAAGTCGCAGAACGACCTCAAGGAGATTCAACCCTATATCGACAAGATTCACGCGGCAGAGCAGGCGCTAAGCGGCTTAAGTCCTGAAGCACTACGCGTTAAAACAGCAGAATTCAAAGCAAGAATTCAGGCGGCTTCTTTTGCACAAACCAAAGAAATTGAAGCGCTCAAAGCGCAAGCTTCCGTCGAAAAAGACATGGAGGCCAAAGAAAGGCACTACCATCAAATTGATGAACTGACAAAATCAGCCATTGTGTCAGAGGAAGCAGTCTTGGAAGAAATCCTCCCTGAAGCTTTTGCCGTCGTCCGTGAAACCGCTCGTCAATGGGCACAAGGCCCTCTATCCGTTACAGCCACAGAAATTGACCGTAGCCTACATGGAAAGCTTGGCGCCATTCAGCTAGACGGGGATCAAGCTATCTGGAACAATACCTGGGATGCAGCCGGAACACAAGTCACTTGGAACATGGTCCATTATGACGTACAACTTTTTGGTGGCACCGTCTTGCACAAGGGCCGTATTGCAGAAATGGCCACGGGGGAAGGAAAGACCTTGGTGGCTACGCTACCCGTATACCTCAATGCCCTCAGCGGAAGAGGCGTGCACGTTGTGACGGTCAACGACTATCTATCTAAACGTGACGCAGAATGGATGGGGCCCTTGTACCAATTCCATGGCTTACAGGTTGACTGCATTGATAAGCATCGACCCAACAGTGAGGGCCGTCGACAAGCCTATTTAGCGGACATCACATTTGGTACCAACAACGAGTTTGGTTTTGACTACCTGCGGGACAACATGGCCCGTGATATGAGTGAATTGGTGCAACGCGGACACCATTATGCCATTGTGGATGAGGTAGACTCTGTCCTCATTGACGATGCGCGGACACCCTTGATCATTTCGGGGCCAACGCCCAATGGCGACCGTCATGAGTTTAACGAATTGAAGCCTTTTGTTATGGAGCTCCTCCAGCAACAAAAAGGCGTTTCACAAGATGCATTGGCACAGGCCAAGCGCCTGCTCGCAGAAGGAAACGCAAAAGACGCAGGATTTCAATTGCTCCGCGCGCACCGGGCCTTACCTAAAAACAAAGCCCTCATTAAGTTTTTGAGTGAAGAAGGCAATAAGGCGCTACTCCAAAAAACGGAAGGCGTTTACCTTCAGAACCAAGGAAAGGAGATGAAAATTGTGGACGAGGTTCTTTACTTCTCTATTGAAGAAAAGCAGAACCAAGTCAACCTTAGCGATCGCGGTATTCAATTACTCAGTGACCAGACAAGTGCAGACTTCTTTGTCTTGCCCGACATGTCCACAGAGCTGGCAAGCATTGAAGGATCTGACAAAGACACCGCAACCAAGGCCCAAGAAAAAGATGTGTTGCTGCGTGACTACCGTCAGAAAAGTGAGCGCATTCATACGATGAACCAGCTCCTAAAGGCCTACACGCTTTTTGAAAAAGATGTGGAGTATGTCATCATGGACAGCAAGGTTAAAATTGTCGACGAACAGACCGGCCGAATCATGGATGGCCGACGCTATTCTGATGGGCTACACCAAGCCATTGAAGCCAAAGAAAATGTGACCATTGAAGCGGCCACACAGACGTATGCGACGGTAACCCTCCAGAATTACTTCCGGATGTACAACAAGCTTTCGGGTATGACCGGTACCGCAGAAACAGAGGCGGGTGAATTCTGGGAGATTTATCGACTGGACGTAACGGTCATCCCAACCAATCGTCCCGTTGCCCGGGATGACCGGGACGACTTGGTGTACAAAACAAAGCGTGAAAAGTACAATGCCGTCATTGACGAAATTATCACATTGCGCGAAGCGGGGCGCCCCATCTTGGTCGGTACTACCTCAGTTGAAATCTCAGAGCTTTTGAGCAAAGCGCTCAATATGCGCAAGATTCCCCATCAGGTACTCAACGCAAAACTGCACCAAAAAGAAGCAGACATTGTCTCAGAGGCGGGCCGCCCAGGCACGGTGACCATTGCCACCAACATGGCGGGACGCGGAACAGATATCAAGCTTTCCGATGAAGCCAAAGCCTCAGGTGGTTTAGCCATCATTGGCACCGAGCGCCACGATTCTCGCCGGGTAGACCGTCAGCTCCGTGGACGCGCTGGACGTCAAGGCGATACCGGCTCCTCACAGTTCTTTGTCAGCTTAGAAGACAATTTGATGCGCCTTTTTGGGTCTGAACGCATTGCCAGTTTAATGGACCGAATGGGCCATGAGGAAGGGGAGGTTATTCAGCATTCCATGGTCTCTAAGTCTATTGAGCGTGCCCAAAAGAAGGTTGAAGAAAACAACTATGGCATGCGTAAGCGCCTGCTCGAGTATGATGACGTCATGAATGCACAACGCGAAGGCATCTATCGCCGCCGACGCAATGCCCTCTCCGGTGAGCGCCTTCAGGTAGATATTGCCAGTAGTGCCTATGATTTGGCCACCTCCATTGTGCAAAACACAAAGCCAAGCCAGGCCTATGCATCGTTTGAATTGGATCTTTTCGAAACCTTTGGCATCACGCCCCCCGTTACGGCGGACGAATTTGATCGCCTAAAGGCCGCTGAGATTATAGAGAAGACCTACCAAGCCGCCACAACCCAATATGCGGAGAAAGCACAACGGGTTGCGCAACAAGCCCTGCCTGTCTTACAAAACGTCCTCAAGGAACAAGGCGCAAATGTTGAGCGCATTCTTGTGCCCTTCACCGATGGCGCTAGGGCATTGCAGGTTTCAACAAATTTACAAGGGGCCGTTGATAGCCAAGGTGAAAGCCTGAGCCGCGATGTGGAAAAGAGCATCGTCTTGGCCATGATTGACGAAAATTGGAAAGAGCATCTGCGCAACATGGATGACTTGCGCCAAAATGTTCAAGGGGCGGTCTATGAACAAAAAGATCCGCTGTTGATCTACAAGCATGAAAGCTTTAATCTGTTCCGCGAGATGCTCGGAGAGATGAACCAAAGTGTCATCTCTTTCCTGTTCCGGGCAAGTTTGCCTATCGCCGATCCAGCCACACAAGCACAGTCTGTCCGCCGTGCGCCTGCGCCTGCGCCCCGTAAGGAGCTTCTACAAACTAGTGGTCCAGGCGGTGAGGTGGGCACCCCTTCGGGTGGCGCTAAAGCACGCAGAGCCCAGGGCCCTTCTCCGACGCGTATTCAGCCTACGGCACCCATTGTTTCTGGTAAAAAATATGGCCGAAATGACATAGTGACCCTTGCGAATGTGGCAACCGGAGAGAAGAGAAGTGTGAAGTATAAGGTCGCTGAACCCCTACTTAGTCAGGGCTGGGCCTTGCTAGAGGGATAAGCCTTCCCCCTTTGTTTAGTGTTTTTAGCGCCTTTGATTTTCCCGTCGCCTTAGCGACCTAACCAAGGTTTTGGATCCTCATTGTTGGTGTCCTTCCACAACTCAAAGTGAAGGGTTGATTCACCCGTTTCGGGGTCGGAGGCTACACGCCCAATAACTTGTTTGGTGCTGACTTTGTCCCCCGTTTTGACGTTGACTTCGTCTAGATTGGAATACACCGTAAAGTAATTGCCATGGCGAATCAACACAACTCGATTGGCGCCTGGAATGCGTACCACAGTAGAAACTTCGCCTTCAAATACCGAACGAACTGCAGATTTACCTGGGGTTCCAATATCCACCCCCGGATTTTTGATGGTGACCCCGTTGGTACCAGGCACGGGGTTTTCGCCATAGTTCTGTGTGATAATACCCCGCTCTACCGGCCAGGGCAATTTACCTTTATTGGCGGCAAAATCCTTTGCTAAGGCTGCCCCCTCAGGCGTAAGCGCAAATGAAGTGCTGGAGGATTGGCTCCCCTCTGTGCTGCCCGGATTTTGCGCTTCGGCTTGTTTTCTTGCAACCTCACGCTGGCGACGCAGTTCATCTTGAATGATTTTCTGAATCTGCTTTTCTAGCTTCTGCAGTTCGCTCCGCTTCTTCCTAATATCGGTGACGATTTGGCCTTCCTTCTTTTTAAGCGCTGCCACTGCTTTTTCTTGCTCACTCTTCTCTGAGACCAAGGTTTGCTTTTGTGCCACTTCCTGACCGAGCAGCTGGCGCTTTCTTCCTTGTTCTGCCTCTAATGTCAAAATGGTTTGGGCTTTTTGCACCTGAAGTGCCTTAATTTCTTCTACCTGCGTTTGACGAAAACCACTGTACTGCCGCAGAAAATACAAGCGCTTTAAGGCCTGCTGAATGTCCTCAGAGGCAAAGACAAAGGCTAACGCACTGCTCGGAGTTCCGCGTTTTTGCGCCTGACGTAGCATGCCGGCATATTTCTCTTTGAGCGTTTTGATCTCGCTATCCAAGCGAACCATGTCGTTTTTCAGACGGTTTATTTCCCTTTCTGAGTTCCGAATTTGCAGTTGTACCGTTCGAATCAGCTCTTCCCGCGCACTCACTTTTTTGTCCAAAGCGCGCACTTGACTAAGCGTGAGCTCCTTATCCTTTTGCGTTTTTTTGAGGATGCCGTTGGCTACTTCAATTTCATCCTGAAGTTGCGTTTTACGTTGTTCGAGGGTTTCCTTTTGCGTCGGCTTTTGTGCCCACGCTGACAGCCCTACGAACAAGAGCAGAAGGATCCATAGTGCCTTTTTAAAGTTCCACACGCGCATAGCCCGAAGGTAAACTAAAGGGGAAACTCAACGATGCTGCCTGCCAGCCTGCAGAATTAGGTTCAAATTGCATTCCGCCCTGATACTCTGGGCTGTCAAAAACAGCCGTCCACGCCCCTCCCGTCCTGTATTCTACGGTTGCTTTAGCGTGTAAGGCTTCCACCGAAAGCGATTGAGTCAAGAGGTGGTGAGGCGCCTGCTGTGTGACCGTCAAGGACAAGGTGCCCATATGTTCACCGCGTTGCACAGGATAGCGAAGGTCCCAAACGGGGACTCCCTCTACCATGGTTGCTGTCAATTCCATCCCTATAATACTAGTAGGAATGGCCATCGGTTCTCCCGTTAATAAATGGACCAGGTCCATGGTGCTGACGGGGATTCCCGCATTTTCTAGCCGGGCAATGGGTTCATTGACCACCTTATTGATGATGTGGGCATAGCCTTGCGCCGTGTCCGCATCGATGTTGACGCGTGCCAACTTGAGGCCTACAAACGGATCTGCAATGTCTAGCCAAACTTGAGGTGCGATGGGGTCTGCATGAATACGCATCTCTAACCTTGCCTTTTGCTCCGTCGAAGCCGATTGCACCCGTATAGACCCCTTTGCCCGATAGAACAGCGTGTCCATCCGAGCAGTCCCAAACTGAGCCTGTAGCGCCTCCATGGCAATCAAAGTAGTAGGGCGCGGGGGGGGTGTCTCCATGGTGATGTCTTTGGGTCCACGCTGCATGAGGCCGCAGCTAGATAGAAGGATAGAGGCCACGTAGGGCCAAATCAAAGCACGCCTCTTCATCGTTGTATAGGTTGAGTGGCCTGCCAAATAAATTGGCGGTCCGCAGCTTGGAGCATTTCTTCTGTAGCCCCTAATTGGGCAGCTTGCGTAAGATGTTCTTCTTTCTCTGCTGAAAGCTTTAATTGATGGGCGATGTGGGCAGCGCGAAGACAGGATTCGAGTAACTGATCTCCTCCATGCATAAGGCAGTCCGCCATGACGGTATGGGCCTTTTCCCATTTGCCCTCTTGCATAAAAATAAAGGCTTTTGTATCTAAATAATTCGGATTCGTGGGTTCTGCGATGACCGCTTGTTCAGCCATTTTTTTTGCTTCTTCCAATCGGATGCCAAAGCATCCAAGGTAATAGGCGTAATTGTTCTTTGCTTGCGGATGGTCTGGGAAAACCAAAAGGAGTTTATCCATGGCTGCTGCCATGTTTTCCAAATCCCCCACATAAAAATGGGCCGTCCCCAAACGGAAATAAAATTCTGGGGCGAGCGGGCTATTGCCCATGTGCACGTTTTGCGACTTTGCCAGACCCAGCTGCAACAACTTCACCGCTGCCTGGGGTTGGTTGTTCAGGTATAAGGCCGTCCCCAAGAGCAAGGCGATGCGCTCATTCTCTGGAAAAGCTTCCGATGCGGCTAAAGCATCTTGTAAGTAGGCCGGGAGATCGCCCGTCCTTTGATCTAGCATGCAGAGCAGTTCCCAAGATTCATACTGCATTCCATTAGGGAGGGTAAGGCTTTCTCTCACATAACGTTGGGCTGACATGGCCTCTCCACGAGCATCGGCGATTTCACCAACAAGGCGGGCCATCTCTGCGGATGTCGGATTGACTTCATATGCCATGAGCGCCATTTCCCACAAGCGTGTCCATTCTGCTGATTGCCGCGGCACTTCTGCTAACTGTTGCAGGGATTCCATCAGGATTTGTGCCTTCGCTGCCATTTGAATATCAGGATCCGTAAAGAGGGCGGTAAAGGCTTCTTGACTTTCCCTCTCTCTGCCTGTGGTGAAAAGCATCTTTGCATGCGCTAAGCGAACCATAAAGTGCTCTGGATAATTCCGCATGGCTTGCTTAAAGACCATATACGCTTCTTGCTCACTCCCCACGTCCAAAAGAGTTTGAGCGTATAGAAGAGTCGCTTCGATGGCAATCTCTGATTCTTGCATTAGGGCAGATACCGCCGCTAGGGCTGAATCTAACTCGCCCATTTGCAGATAAATGAGTCGAAGACCATCTGCCCGTTCAAGGGTAAGGCCCAGCTGCGATTGTCCTTGCTTCAAAAAGTACGTGGCATCATGAAGCCTTCCTATTCGATACGCAACATTGGCACATTGTTGGACCATTTCGTCATCCATCCCGCCAGTCCAGCAACGCAACCGGCCCAATTTAAGCAAGGATTCGGGCGTACCCCCCAATTGCAGGCTGGCTTCAATGCTATACAGGACTCTAAGGTCCCCTTCACTGAGAATTCCCGCCTTTAACCGTTTATCAATGCGTTTTTTAGACTTGGAAAAAGCCTTACGGCCCCTTTTATCGTCACCTTCATTAAATGATTGTACTCCCTTAAAGTAGAGGCTCAAGGCGTCAAAATCCGGTTGAGACAAAGTGGTTGAGCGGCCCTCTGGGCTCCGTATGGCAGCAGAGGGTTCCGTCTGTGCACTAAGCGGCAAACACATCAAGAGGGCTATCCAAAGCCCGAATAGTCCTCTCCTATACATATTATCCTTCCAGTCGGCTGTAATCACCCAGGCTCAACGATTGGAATGCGCCATTAATATGCGCATGTTGGCCAATCATCGAATTCTTGAGCGTGATATGCATGATTTCTGTGTTCTCCCCGATGATGCAATCCGTTAGCGTACTGTTTGTCACGGTACTGCCGGCGCCGATGCTTACATAAGGGCCTACCGTGGATCCAACAATTTTTGCGCCAGAACCGATAAAGCAGGGTTCAATGATGGTCGCATTTTCTAGCACCGCATCTGCGGAAACCAGGGTCTCCTCATTTTTAACAAAATCAAGGATGCGTCCATTGGTTTCGACCGTGACGTCCTTATTGCCGCAGTCCATCCATGCATCTACCTGCCCGGGGACCATACGCAAGCCATCATTTTTCATGTTTTCAAGCGCGTGGGTCAATTGGTATTCCCCTCCACCCTTGATATCGTTATCTATCAGGTGCTGGAGCTCCTTCTTGAGCCTTGCGCCATCTTTAAAGTAGTAAATCCCAATGATGGCTAAATCACTGATAAACGTTTGAGGTTTCTCCACAAAATCGGTTATGTCCCCATCATCACTCAGTTTTACCACGCCAAAAGGGCGCGGATCCTCTACTTGGTTGACCCAAATCACGGCGTCTGCCGAGGCATCCAATTGAAACTTAGCACGAAAAAGTGTATCCGCAAAAGCCACCACACAAGGACCGTCCAGGACCTCTTCAGCGCAGAGTACAGCGTGCGCTGTTCCAAGAGGCTTCTCCTGATAATGAATACTTCCTTTGGCCCCTAATCCAGTAGCCACGTCGACCAACATATTTTCTACTTCCGAACCAAAGTCCCCCACAACATAGGCGATTCGGTCTAGGTCACTACCTACAATTCCGGCAATGTCTTCAACAAGGCGCTGAACAATTGGCTTGCCTGCAATGGGAAGTAAGGGTTTAGCCGTTGTGAGCGTATGCGGACGAAGGCGCGAGCCTCTGCCTGCCATGGGAATAATGATGTTCATGATGCTTCGTTCAATTCGTTTGGCACATCAAAGGTACAACCCTTCATAAGCCTGTTTTTGGCCAAAGTATGTGCAGACCACGCCACTTACTTTTGGCCACTGTGTCCAAAACCCCCCGTCCCGCGGATCGTGCTGTCCAAACGTTCAACTGGGGTCCAAATAAACCGTTCATAACGCGCTACCACCAACTGCGCAATCCTGTCCCCGGGGGCAACATCAAAGGGTAGGTCGCCGTGGTTGATCAGAATGACCCCCACATCGCCGCGATAATCTGCATCAATCGTCCCTGGACTATTTAATACGGTAATGCCATACTTATAGGCAAGGCCCGAGCGAGGACGCACCTGTGCTTCTAGTCCTTGAGGAAGCGCGATATGTAATCCCGTGGGGATTAATTTCCGGTCCCCGGGGGCCAGGGTGACGGTTTCCGTCAGGTGGGCCCGAAGATCCATTCCTGCACTGTCCATGGTGGCAAATTCAGGTAAGGGATTGGCAGAATGGTTGACTATCTGAATATCCATAGGTTAGCGCGCGTTTTTATGGCCAAAGAGGACTTTGCGTTCCGCATAGAGTACCAGTCCGAGCATGGCACATGCGGCCAAAACAGAAGGCCAAAGCGTGGTTAAACTAAAATACAGGGCCATGTGGCCAAGGATTGCCGCTGCGCCGACATATAAGGCTAGGCGACCAAAGGCATAGGGTACCGGAAAATAATATTGACCCAACACAATGCTGAGTGCCGTCATGGTGATGTAACTGCCCAGGGTGGTCCATGCTGCCCCTTCAATGCCAAGGTGGGGGATTAAAGCAAGGTTGCCCACAACCGTCACGACAAACCCTGTGAGGGTAATGTAGACGCCCATTCGGGTCTGATCCGAAAGTTTGTACCACATCGAAATCTGGGTGTTCATCGATAGAAAGACATTGGCCAATAGTAAAGCATAAAGAATGTGTAGACTGTCCCAATACTTAGGGTCAATGAAGTACTTAATTCCCCCAAGGGCGGCCAATACCCAGACCATGCCGATACACAGGATCCCGGTGAATAACCGCAACACATCCGCCAATTGTTGACGTGTTTGGGCAGATTCTTTGAAGAAGAACGGCTCTGCCGCAAAGCGAAAGGCCTGATTGAAGAGGATGATGAAGATGGAAAGCTTATAAATGGCCGAATACGTGCCTACCGCTTCCTTCGCCGTGGCTGCCGGCATCAGATATTCAATAAAGAAACGATCGGCCATTTCATTTGCCACCCCAGGCAAACCCGCCAATAACAAGGGGAAACCAAAGGCCAGCATCGTTTTCCAAATACCGGTGTCAAAGCGACGCTGAATGGCAAAAAACTCAGGAAGTAGCATGAAGAGCATCGCTGCACTGGCCGCCAAATTGGCCAACAATACCCACCCCACTTGCCAGTCCGGCAACCAAATACCTGCTTTGGGAAGGATCAAGAAGAAGCCATAGCACAAGATGAAGTTGACAGCAATTTGGGTGATTTTGATGGCGACAAATCTTTTGGCTCTGTTCTGCGCACGTAAACGGGCAAAGGGGACCGCGGCAATGACATCCATCGCCACAATCCAGGCCATCCATAAAACTAAATAGGGCCTGTCATCCATGCGCAAGAGGGATGCCGCTTGTGGGTATACAAACGCCATGGCCGCCAAAAAGAGCGCGGTACTGCCGAGTAGGCTCCACATAGCCGTAGAATAAACGGCATCCTCATCGGCGCCTTTTTTCTGGCTTACGCGGAAATAGGCCGTTTCAAAGCCATACGTGAGAATCACCATCAAAAAGGCAATGCTGACATAGAGCAAGGAATTGACCCCGTACTCCGACTTGCTCAGCACCACGGTCAATAGGGGCGTCAAAGCAAAGTTTAACACGCGCGCAAGGATGCTGCTGAGACCGTAGAGGGCGGTGTCCCCCATGAGCTTTTTCATGCCCGACATATTCCAAAGGTACGCGAAGAAGAAGGTCTGCATTGGGCACCTACCTTTGTCATTGTGGATGCCTATTTTCAACCCTTTTTAGACCCGGCGCGTTTGAAGGAACGCTATGTCAGGCTAGGCGAATCTTTGCACCGTACACCGATCATGACCTCCCAGAGCCTAAATCAGGCCGCCGGATGCTCCCTCCATTTTAAGTGTGAAAACTTTCAACGTTCTGGCGCATTCAAAATGCGCGGTGTCAACAATGCCCTGCTTGAATTGTCTGCTTCTGGGTTGCCAGAAGCGGGGGTCGTCACGCATTCCAGTGGCAACCACGGACAAGCATTGGGTTGGGCGTGCAAAGAGCTCCATCTTCCCTGCACGGTCATTATGCCTTCTAATGCCCCCGACTTTAAGAAGCGCGCTGTTGCGCTTACCGGTGCACACGTGATTCAATGCACCCCAACGCTAGAGGCACGCATTGAAGCTGTGCAGGCCCACCAGGCCACACATGGCTCTGTAGAAATTCACCCATCCAACCAACCCCCCGTCATTTTGGGCCAAGGCTCTGCTGCATGGGAATTGCTAGAAACCTGCCTTGAGGAAGGGACTACATTGGATTGGGTGGGCGTTCCTGTTGGCGGCGGTGGCCTTTTGGCGGGGACTGGATTTGCCGTGCTTGTGTGGAATCTATTACATGGCACCTCGGTCAAAGTCTTCGCGGGGGAGCCTACAGGGGCAGACGATGCCTTCCGAAGCCTAGCTTCAGGAAAAATTGAACACAATGAAAATCCGCAAACCGTTGCAGACGGTATGAGAACAGAACTGGGGACATTCAATTTCCCTGTGATTCAGAAAACCGTCACGGCCATCCATTGTGTCACTGACCCAGAGATTCTTGCCAGTCAATTGCTCGTTGCAGAGCGGTTAAAAATTATAGTGGAGACCAATTGCGCGCCCCCTCTTGCCGCTGTATTAAAGCACATAGATATTTTTGCTGGCCAACAGGTAGGCATTGTTTTATCAGGAGGCAATCTTGATCTACAAGTGCACCGCTGGGGTGCGGACGGCCTTCTATAATCCAAATCCACCTTTTTTTGCAAAAAAAACCCGGCTTTCACCGGGTGTTTCATCTGGCCTGCGCCATCCGCCGCAAGCCTCTCATCAGCTATGGCGTTGAAAAGGCTCAGAATTCTGACCATAGCACCCCTAGGGGTTGATACAACTGCTTGCAGCTCAAAGATAAAAATACTTTTGGTGTTTTATACTTTAAGTTAAAATTTGTCTTATGTTTGTTTTGAATCTTTTGGAAACGAATGGATTCATCAAGGGTTGTAAAACGTCGCTGAAAGGCGGCGTTTTCTATTTACAAGACTTTTCTCTTTGAGCGCACGACGGCGTTTCTTTCGCTGACCTAAAGCGCGCATCCGCCTAGGGCAGGGCTCAGAACAACCTGCATTCCCATCAAATGGGGTACTTTTGTGCTCGTATGCAAACACCATCGCCCACTCCTGAATCAAATGCCCCACTTCCCGTAGGCGCCTATCCCATGACACGTCGTGTGGGCGACCTCCTTTTTTTATCGGGTGTTGGGCCAAGAAAGCCCAAAAGTGATACCGCGGCAGCTTCCGTCCCTGGCCTTGTTTTGAACGAAAAAGGAGCCGTAATGGACTATGATTTTGAGCTGCAAGTTCATTCGGTCATGGCCAATGTGAAAACCATTTTAGAAGAAGCTGGAGCCCGCTGGGATCAGTTGGTCGACATCACCGTCTACCTCACCGATATGGAGCGAGATTTTGGGACGTTTAACCGTCTGTATGCCGCTTACATGGAAGGTGTAGAGCCAAAGCCTTGTCGGACGACCCTCGAAGTACTCTCCCTGCCCACGCCTATTGCGATTGAATTGAAGTGCATTGCCGCGCTATGAGCCACCTATTTCCTGAACGCGGTTCACTGAACCTGCCACAAACCCAACGTGACATCCTACAGTATTGGGAAGATCACGACGTTTTTGCCAAGTCCATCCACGCGCAAGGACCTGCGTTTGTTTTTTATGAAGGACCTCCTTCTGCCAATGGACTCCCCGGCATCCACCACGTAATGGCTAGAGCGCTCAAGGATGTATTCTGTCGCTATAAGACCCAGAAAGGCTTCAAAGTAGACCGCCGTGCAGGCTGGGATACGCATGGCCTGCCTGTAGAGCTTGGCGTCGAAAAGGAATTGGGCATTACCAAAGAAGACATTGGCAAAAAGCTTTCTGTCGCCGAATACAATGCGGCGTGTCAAGAAGCGGTCATGCGCTACACGGACGTTTGGAACAACCTTACACGTCAAATGGGTTATTGGGTGGACATGGAGAACCCCTATGTCACCTACACGTCAAAGTATATGGAGACCGTTTGGTGGCTCCTTGCGCAAATAAACCAGAAGGGCTTCCTGTATAAGGGCTATAGCATTCAGCCCTACTCCCCCAAAGCGGGTACGGGATTGAGTTCCCACGAGCTAAACCAACCCGGTTGCTATCGAGATGTGATGGATGTCTCAGCGACCGCCTTGTTTGCCATTCAGGCATCCCCTCAGGCTACGAACCTTTTTGGGGATGAACCTGTCCATTTTATGGCTTGGACGACGACCCCTTGGACTTTGCCCTCCAATACGGCTCTAACAGTGGGTCCTAAGATCCCATACACCCTGGTCGATACCTTCAATCCATACACGCACGAAAAGCAACGTGTCGTCTTGGCGGAGGCGTTGATTTCTAAGCATTTCAGAGACGAAGACCAGGGAGCAGAGGGCAAGCCAGAAGGAAAAATACTGCCCTGGAAAGTGCGCAAGACCTTTCGGGGAAAAGACCTCCTTGGCTTGCGCTACGCGCAATTGCTGCCCTATGCGCTTCCATATGAACATGCAGAAAACGCCTTCCAAGTGATTCCTGGTGACTTTGTCACCACGGAAGATGGCACTGGCATTGTCCACACCGCCCCCACTTTTGGCGCAGATGACGCACGGGTAGCCGCCGCTGCCGGCATCCCTCCTTTGTTGGTCTTAGATGCACAAGGAACCCCCGTGCCTTTGGTTGACTTACAGGGTCGTTTTGTGCCGCAAATGGGCGATCTCGCAGGACAGTATGTCAAAATTGAGTACTATGCTGAAGAAGAAAAGCCAGAGCGCAGTGTAGACGAGCAGATTGCCATTCGCCTAAAGCAAGAGGGCAAAGCCTTCCGCGTACAGAAATATGCGCACAGCTATCCGCATTGCTGGCGCACGGACAAGCCTGTTTTGTACTATCCTTTGGACAGTTGGTTTATCAAAACCACGGCGGTAAAAGAGCGTCTACAAGCTCTCAACCAAGAAATCCAATGGAAACCGGCAAGCACGGGAACCGGACGCTTTGGCAATTGGCTCGAAAACCTCAACGACTGGAACCTCAGCCGCAGTCGCTACTGGGGCATCCCCTTGCCTATTTGGCGTACCGAAGATGGCAGTGAGACCGTCGTGATCGATTCGATTGAAACCCTAAGAAACGCTTTAGAAAAATCCGTAGCCGCAGGGCATATGACGCAAAACCCCTTGGAGGGCTTTGTGCCGGGAGATTATTCTGAAGACAACTATGCGCAAGTTGACTTGCACCGTCCGCATGTGGACCAATGGATTCTGACCTCAAGCACTGGTGCGCCCATGATGCGCGAAACGGACCTCATTGACGTGTGGTTTGATTCTGGTTCCATGCCCTACGCCCAGGTGCACTATCCGTTTGAAAACAAAGAGGCCATTGACCAAAACAAGGCCTTCCCGGCTGACTTTATTGCAGAAGGGGTGGACCAAACGCGTGGCTGGTTCTTCACTTTGCATGCTATTGCCGGACTCGTTTTTGACAGTGTCGCCTATAAAGCGGTCATTTCTAATGGCTTGGTACTGGACAAAAACGGCCAAAAAATGTCCAAACGATTGGGCAACGCGGTAGACCCCTTTAAGGCCATGGACACCTATGGTTCGGATGCACTGCGCTGGTATATGCTTACAAATGCCCAGCCATGGGACAATCTGAAGTTTGACTTTGCTGGCGTTCAAGAGGTTCAGCGAAAATTCTTTGGCACGCTGCACAACACCTACAGCTTCCTCGCCCTCTATGCCCAGGTCGATGGCTTTGATCCAAAGCAACCTCAAGTGCCTCTTGCGGAGCGGCCAGAAATTGACCGTTGGATTTTATCCAAGCTCAATACGCTGATCTTGGATGTCACCGCCGCATTGGATGACTTTGAACCTACCCGTGGGTTCCGGCCTATCAGTGACTTTGTGCAGGATGAGCTGTCCAATTGGTATGTCCGTTTGTGCCGTCGTCGTTTTTGGAAGGGCCAAATGGGCCCAGATAAGTTGGCGGCCTATCAAACATTGTATACCTGCTTAGATACCGTAGCGCGATTGATTGCGCCCGTTGCCCCTTTTTATGCTGATCAGCTCTACCGCGACCTTCATCCTGAAGCGCTTTCGGTTCACACCAGTGTCTTCCCTATCGTTAATCAAGGACAGATTGACGCGGATTTAGAGCGCAGAATGGACCTAGCGCAGCGATTGAGCTCCCTTGTTCTGTCTGTGCGCAAAAAAGAAAAAATCCGTGTTCGTCAGCCCATTGCGCGCGTCTTGGTCCCCGTCCTCAACGAGGTTCAGTATGCTGATGTTGGGGCTATTGAAGACCTTGTTTTAGCCGAAGTCAATGCAAAAGCGCTTGAACGGGTAGACGCATCTTCTGGCGTATTTGTAAAGCGGGCCAAGGCCAACTTTAAAACCCTCGGACCTAAGGCGGGGTCAAAGATGAAAGAAGTTGCCGCAGCCATTGCGGGCCTTGGACCCGATGCCATTGACACGCTTGAGCAGCACAACACTTTTGAACTTTCCCTTCCTAGCGGCGCATTTACTTTGGCGCTAGAGGATGTGGAGGTACAAACAGATGACATTCCCGGAATGGCGGTCGCCAGCGAGCGAGGCACCACCCTAGCGGTGGATTTAGTGCTCACGCCTGCCCTTCTGCAAGAAGGGCTTGCCCGTGAAGTGGTAAACCGCATCCAGGGCTTACGAAAAGACAGTGGATTGGAGATCACAGACCGTATCCAAGTCTGGGTTTCGGGCGCAACAGAAACCCTTGCGGCAATTGCTGCTTACACGGAGTATATCAAGGCCGAAGTCCTTGCAGACAGGCTATCTACAGACGTACCCCCCTCCCATATTTTTACCCTTGAAACTGAGCTTGAAGGCCATTTGGCGACCTTTGCCATGCAACGGGCGTGATATTTTAGCAAGGCGATCCGCACTAAAACTTCGGATTGCGTATATTCGGCCCTGTTTAACCCTGAAGAATGATGGAAAATAATACCGACCGCTACAGCGATGCCGAGCTCGAGGAGTTCCGAATTTTGATTCAAGGAAAAATTGAAAAGGCGGAAGAGGACCTTCGCATTCTCCGTGAGCAGTTTACCAACAACATGGACAACGGCACCGAGGATACCTCGCCTAGTTTTAAAAGTTTTGAAGAGGGATCCGAAACCATGAGCAAGGAGGCAAATGCCCAACTTGCTTCACGTCAAGAGAAATTCTTACGCGATCTGCATGCGGCTATTATCCGTATCCAGAACAAAACCTTTGGCATGTGTCGTGTTACAGGTCAACGCATCGAAAAAGAGCGTTTAAAACTGGTTCCGCACGCCACCATGAGCATGGAGGCGAAGCTAAAGCAAAAGTGAACGCATCCCTTAAGTGGCCGCTGCTTCTTGCGGCAATCTTGGTCTTCCTTGACCAAACCCTTAAACTCTGGATTAAAACCCATTTTGCCCTGGGGGAGCATGTTCAACTCACTTCTTGGTTTCAGCTCCATTTTACAGAAAACCCAGGGATGGCCTTTGGCATGGAGTGGGGTGGAATAGCAGGAAAATATGTCTTAAGTAGCTTCCGGATGCTTGCTATTGGCGGCATTCTCTGGTACATGAACCGACTCGCACACGGAGGTGCGGCGCGCTTTGTTCTGTTTGGCTTTGGCGTGGTGCTGGCCGGCGCTTTAGGCAATGTGATAGATAGCGTTTTTTACGGTCTCTTCTTTGATCGGGGATTAACTTTTTCAGCAGAGTATGGAGATTGGTTGTTGTACTCTGGCGTTGCACAATGGGGACACGGATATGCACCTATGCTCTTGGGGAATGTGGTTGACATGCTGTACTTTCCCCTATGGGAAGGCATTTTACCCGAATGGATTCCTTTTTGGGGAGGGGATTACTTTATCTTTTTCCGCCCCATCTTTAACTTGGCAGATGCTTGCGTAACCACGGGGGTCGTCCTTCTTTATGCAAGCTCTCGCCATCCCAAAAATTGGGGAACGCAACGTTGACACCTATGAAACGGACCTTATTCCTTTTTGCACTTGTTGCATGGACAGGACTTCTCGCACAAACCATCAAATGTGGAAGCTTAGAGGGTGATGCCCATGAGCACCTCAAGCGCGATATGGAATTCCTCGCCTCTGATGATTTAGAAGGAAGGCTCCCTGGAACGGAGGGGGCCAATATGGCGGTCAGCTATATCATCCGAAATTTTCAAGAAGCGAATCTTGCCCCTTTTTTTGCTGGTGGCTACACACAACAGTTTAATGCCCCGCGCCCATCAGAACTTCCCAAAAGCGGGAACTGGCTTGTACTGAAAAACGATACGCTCTTTGTCGAAGAAGGGTTTGTCATTACGCCTTATAGCCAGAGCATTCGTATGGAGGGCAGTACCCGCTACTTGGGTGCCGGGATATCCGGAATACATTATCAACCCAGTGACCTGTTGGGACAGATTGTAGCCATGGACTGGGCGCTCACGGACAAAGATCAAAAGCGCTATAGCAAAGCCGGAATGCCCGAAATAGGCACTTTGTTTGACCGCATTGAAGCGGCCAAGAATGCAGGAGCGAAGGCGATATTGCTTTTAGACCGTAAAAACAAGAAGCCGGTTCCCCAAATGATGTTGCGCCGAATGCGCGACCTAGGTATTCCTGTTGCGATTATAAGCGGAAAGAAGTGGGTCCGTAAAATGCGCCACGACCAAAAAACCATTTCCTTTAAAATGACCCTTTTAGAGCGTGGTGCTGAGGCCTACAATGTGGCGGGATATTTGGATAATGGACAGCCCACCACCATGATTATTGGAGCGCATTATGACCATGTGGGACTGGGTAAGTGGGGGTCGCGTGATCCCACTGCCAATGGCCAAATCCATAATGGCGCGGATGACAATGCCAGCGGAACAGCCGTTTTACTTGAACTGGTACGACAGTTTTCAAAACGCCCAGAAGTACAAGGACGAAATGTCTTGTTTATTGCTTTTTCTGCAGAAGAAGATGGTCTTTTAGGTTCTACATTCTTTGTAGAAAACAGCCCTATTCCCATCCATGATTTTGCCTACATGCTAAACATTGACATGGTGGGCCGGCTCAACCGTGCCGATAGTCTGATGGTTTATGCTACAAGCTCTGCGCAAGAGTGGAATACGATTCTTCGGGATATGCCCTGCGACGCTTATGGCATTGAGAATATCCCGGCGCTCTTCCCGCGGTCTGACCACGCATCCTTTGTGCGTGCTGGGATCCCTGCTATTATGCTACACACCGGACTCCACGAAGATTACCATGGTCCCACGGATGATTTGAATAAAATTGATATGGATGGCCTCGTCAAAGTCACGGAAGCAACCCTAGAAATTGCTCGGCGCGCTCAAGCCCACCCTCGTCTCACCTTTGTAGATATAGCCCAACGTAGTCCGCGCGTTCAATAATGGAAAAAAATCCAAGCATTGCCGTCATAGGGAGTGGCTCTTGGGCTACTGCGCTAGTCAAAATCCTCAGCCAAAACACAGACCGCATTGGGTGGTGGGTGCGCAGCGATGAGTCCATTTTACATGTGCAAATTCACCACCACAACCCCCGTTACCTTTCTGAGGTAGAATTGGATGTTGAAAAGCTTGAACTGGACAGTGATATCCGCGCTGTTGCCCTAGAAGCAGACATCCTGGTACTTGCCGTCCCTTCGGCTTTTCTTGCTGAGGCCATTGAGCCTATTCGGGATTTAATACCAAAAAAGCATGTGTTTTCAGCCATAAAGGGCATTGTGCCGCAAACCCATCAAATTGTGGGAGAATATTTGCATGACAGCTTTGGTCTAGATTACAGTCGGTTTGGTGTCATTCTCGGACCATGTCACGCAGAAGAAGTAGCCCTTGAACGATTGTCCTATTTGACCATTGCGTCACAAAATGATGACCTTTCAAGGATCATGTCAAAGAAATTGCGTGGTCCCGCCATTCAAACCAATTGCAGTGATGACATCTATGGGACCGAATATGCTTCGGTGCTAAAGAACATTTATGCCATTGCCGCAGGCATTTGCCATGGCCTTGGATATGGGGACAATTTTCAGGCTGTTCTTGTCAGTAATGCTCTGCGCGAAATGCGCCGTTTTATTAAGGTCGTTGACCCCATGAAGCGTGACATTTCAGATACTGCCTACTCGGGCGATCTCTTTGTGACTATGTATTCCCCTTTTTCGCGTAACCGAACTTTGGGCAACTTGATTGGAAAAGGCTATACGGTCCGAAGTGCCATGTTAGAAATGAGCATGGTCGCGGAAGGATATTATGCTGCCAAGTTGATACGCGACGTTAAAAAATCCAAAGAAGTCCGCATGCCCATTGCCTCTGCCGTCTATAAAATTCTCTATGAGGGCAAGTCTGCAAAAAAAGTAGTGCGCGAGTTAGCCGAAAAACTCAAATAGCCAAGCAGGGCTTTGTACTTTTACCCACACTAATGAAAATAACATGGCATTGAGCATCTTTTTGGGCATGGTTGGCCCTTGGCAGATTGTTTTGGTCGTTGGACTGGTTCTCTTGTTATTTGGCGGTCGCAAAATTCCTGAGCTCATGAAAGGCTTAGGAGGTGGCGTCAAGGAATTCAAGAAGGCCATGAAGGAGGACGAAGACGATAGCGCCAAGGACAAAGAGTGACCTACGCATCGATTGAATTACTTCACCGGGCTTTACGTTCCGGTGAAACGACCTGTGCCACGCTGGTAGAGGCTGCACTCGAATGCGCTGAAGAAAAAGCCGAACTGAATATTTTCATAGAATTGTTTCCTGACTCGGCTAGGGCACAGGCCTTTGCCGTAGATGCTAAGTTAAAAAACGGAAGTGCTGGCCCTCTTGCCGGCGTCATTATGGCCATCAAGGATAACCTTTGTTATCAGGACCATGTTGTGAGTGCAGGGTCTAACATGCTACGAGGATTTACTTCACAGTTTTCTGCAACGGTCGTTAAAAAATTGCTCGCGGCTGATGCTATTATTTTAGGCCGAACGGGCTGTGATGAGTTTGCTATGGGCTCCTCCAGTGAGACCTCCGCCTATGGTCCCGTTAAAAACCCCGTGAACCCAGCCTTAACGCCGGGCGGTTCTTCAGGCGGTTCTGCGGCAGCTGTTGCGGCAGGCATTTGCCATGCATCCCTGGGTTCTGATACGGGCGGATCTATTCGTCAGCCAGCCGCTTTTACCGGCATTTATGGCGTAAAACCAACCTATGGAAGGGTTTCACGCCATGGCGTAATTGCCTATGCCTCGTCCTTTGACCAAGTAGGTCCCTTTGCAAAAACGTTAGAAGACTTAGCGCAGATCACGGAGGTTATTTCGGGTGATGACGCCTTTGATACTACTTGTTCTGAGCGTCCAGTTCCCTCTATGGCCCCCACAAAGGCGGAAAAGCCCATGACCTTCGGATATTACAACGAGGTGTTAGAAAATCCAGCCCTTGACCCAGAGATTCGTCAATATTTTCACACGAAGATTGCGGTACTCAAAGCCCAAGGGCACACGGTAAAGGCTTTAGACTTCCCTTATTTGGATGTTCTCGTTCCTATTTACTACATCCTTACTACCGCTGAAGCAAGTTCAAACTTGGCGCGTTATGACGGAGTCCATATTGGACATCGTAGCGAGGGCTTTTCAGATCTTGAGTCTTTGTACAAAACTTCTCGGTCCGAAGGTTTTGGTCAAGAAGTGCAACGACGCATCTTGCTCGGCACCTTTGTTTTGAGTGCGGGTTATTTTGATGCCTTTTATGGTCAGGCACAAAAAGCGCGTCGCGTTGTACGTGATGCCACGCTATCGGCCTTGGAGGAGGTGGATGCCTTAATCGGGCCGACAACGCCTCACACCGCCTTTCCTTTAGGTCAAGAGTATACAGACCCCACCGTACTTTACCTTGAGGATATCTTCACTGTTCAGGCTCCAATTGCGGGCATTCCTGCCGTGAGCATTCCTGCAGGCCCGCATTCTAATGGCCTACCTTTTGGCATGCAAATTATGGTGGGGCCATTTGATGAGCCCAAGCTATTCCAAGCTGCGCATATTTTAGATCAACGCTCTTGATGACGCGGTATCTTTTCCTTTTGGCTCTTGCCCTATGGCAGCCCGTATTTGGACAAGGGGCAGACAGTCTCGTGCCGCGTTATCCATTGGCCTCAAAGGCGGACTCTTTATATGCCGTTTGGCTAAACAGTCGCGCGGAGCAAACCTTTGTTCATCACGCCATTAAAAGCGTGGATACCTCTGCTGCGGATATTCTTGGGGTTTCGGACGCAGTCATTGCTCAGCGTTTAGCCACGTTGGACCAGCGCTCTCCGATGGATTTGCGGTTTACGCCCGATGTCAAAAATTCTATTCAGTTTTACTTGGGCCGACGAAAAAGCTTTTTAAGCCGTGTCATTGGGCGTTCAAGCTACTATTTTCCCATTTTTGAAGCGGCCCTGGATCGGTACAATATGCCGATGGAACTAAAGTACTTACCCATCATTGAGAGCGCCATGAATCCTGCCGCAACCAGCCCTGTTGGGGCCAAAGGCCTTTGGCAGTTTATGTATGCTACGGGAAAGCTCCAAGGCTTAGAAATCAGCTCCTACGTAGATGAGCGGATGGACCCCGTAAAGTCGACCGATGCAGCGTGCCGCTATCTCAAGAAAATGTATGACCTCTATGGCAGTTGGGAGATGGCCCTTGCTGCATATAATGCTGGACCGGGCAATGTCTCCAAGGCGATTCGCTATTCAGGTGGGCGCACCACGTATTGGGAAATTCGCCCCTATCTGCCCCGAGAAACGCGGAACTATGTCCCCGCTTTTATCGCTGCCGTTTATGCCATGAATTATGCAGGGCTACATGGTGTTAAGGCTGAATTGCCTCCCACCACTTTCTTTGACGTTGACACCGTCCATGCCACTGCCCCCGTCGGATTGTATGATGTAGCGCACGTCTTGTCCATCGACAGCACCCTGATGACCGTATTAAACCCACAATACAAACTGCACCATGTGCCCGGACCCAAAGAAGGGAAAACGTACAGTTTTGTCCTACCACGTTCTGCCGTGCCTGCCTATATTGCCTTTTCGGACACCTTGTATGCCACGACTGCAGCACGATTAAAGAAAACCCCGTTGCCCCCGGCCGCTCAAGTTGCCAGTAGTGGATCTAGTTCAAAAACGCACACGGTCCGATCTGGGGACACCTTGGGTGCCATTGCAAAGAACTATGGGGTGCGTGTTTCGGATATTCAACGGTGGAATGGCCTGCGCGGAACGACTATCCGTATCGGGCAAAAACTCAAAGTAAAAGGATGAGGGGCGTTGCCTTTATCAGCCTCATTTCTTTGATGGTCCTTGTAGGTTGTCAAAGCGAATCACAAAGCCCTGAAGCCCGCGCTATTGAACGCAAAAGCAACCTGCCTAGCAGCAACGGGACACACAATGAATTGACCCTGTTTTGTGATCGGAGCCTATGGGAGGATGGATTGGGCATCTCCCTGTTGGAATCCCTAGCAAAGCCTATGGAAGGTCTTCCTATGGCAGAGCCCCATTTTGACCTATCCCGCGTGGACCAAAAAGCGGTCTCATCTTTAACAAAACGGTCAAAAAGCATCCTCTCACTTGCGGTCATTCCTGACTCTTCTGCCACGTTGGTCATACGTGATTTATGGGCAGAGCCTCAGCTTGTTATTCTCATTATTGCCCCAAGCGCCGAACAGCTCAAGGTCAACTTACAGCAGGTTCTCCCTGGTGTGATAGAAAAATTTGATGACCATGATGCCCGTGTATTAATCCAGCGCATTAAGGGGTCTCAAAAGCATGTTGTCCCTGCTTCATTGCGTGATTTTGGGGTTTCGGCCATGTCGATGGCCAAGGGGTTCAAAACGACTTTTTCAGAAGCGCATTGCGCCATCCTTCGTGAAGACACCCGAAACAGCATTCAGTATTTACTGGGGTGGGACCAGCCTTGGGATGGAGAAAGTGATCCAAGTCAAGCCATTCTTGATGTTCAAAACACGTACTTGAATTCCCACTTTGAGGGGGTCCAAGAGGGGAGTTATCTGGCCATCGAGCCGCGCATCCCTGTGGTGCAGGCGTACCGCGAAATCAATAGACGTTTTACGTACATATCGAGGGGACAATTCCGGACCGAAGGCGGCTTTGGCGGAGGTCCTTTTGTCACCTATTCCTATATAGATGAGACGCAGGAGCGTATTGTATCCCTGTGCTATCTCCTCTATGGGCCAAGCATGAAAAAACGCAAAGTGATGATGGAATTCGAGAGTTCTCTTCAGTCTGTCAAATGGGCAAAATAAGGGCCCTGGTGGCGCTATAGTCCGCGCAGTATGTCGAGGCTATAGATTTGGCCCATGCTAGAATGCTGCCATCGTAGGCCCATCAGTAATCCATCTACTAACGCTTGACGTAAGGGTTTAGCTGGGGTGTGTGTCACATCTTTAAACCACGCCATCCATGCTGCCGAACATTCTGCACTCAAGAAGGCGTCGTGGTGCAGTGCTTGCGCGGTAAACTGCCCCTCCTTAAAGTCATAGACAGCTCCTTCTTTATAGGTTTCAGGCTCTGCTGCAAACCCCAGATGATGCGCAACAAGGGTCAGTAATTCTACCGTGGCCATCGCTAAAGATTGCCCAGGCTGATCCCAGCGTTCGAGCATCTCCATCACATCATCAAAGAATGCACTTGTGCTATCTCCATCCCGCAGGGTTTTGAGCAACAACTCTGCGCTAAACAGGCAAAGAGCCTGCCCCATTGGATCTGAGCTCAGCCGCGTCCAAAGATGTGCCACCCGTACTTCAGGCATTTTTTCCAACTGGCCTTTGTTGCGGTGTGTCACCAACGCTTCCAAGGACGTCATGGGCAATAGGAGCGCTGGGCGCATCCCACTCTTCCCGCTTCGAATACTGTGCACCATATAGGATTGAATACCATAGGGCCGCGTCCATAGCTTGACGATCATGGCTTTTTCACCATACGGGACTTTTCCTAAAACAAGGGCTTGTACGGGATATGTCGAACTCATTGTCCCCGCACAATAACGCACTGGGCCATGATTGTTTGGCTTCCTAATGGATCTGTTATCCAGAAGAGGTAGATACCTGAGGGAACACGCTCGCCATACAGACTGTAGGTGTCCCACGTGAATTGACCCCCAGTTGCCGGCCCCTCAAACACAAGGCGTCCGTTCGGATCTGTTACCTTGACATAGCTTTCGGGCACCAGTCCGCGCACTGAAATGGGGCCAAAGTCTTCTGGCTTCAGGGGGTTCGGAAAGACCTCTACTTGCTGAAAAGTCAAAGCGGTTTGGGTAGCGGTACTTCGGAAAGATAAAAGTCCCCGATTGGTGCCAAAAAAAACTTCCCCACTCGTGGGGTCCACATAAATTGCCTGCACACGGTTACTGAGCAACGGGCTTTGCTCTTTTGTAAAATGATGGATGGTTTCCAGGCCGTCAGGGCTTAATAAAAACACCCCCGCATCCGCGGTGCCAATCCACTTTCGGTTGCCTCCGTCTAGGGCCATCGACAGGATATTTTGACCCGCCAAAACCTTCTGGTTGATCCCGTTCTCCGCCACCAAAAGCGCTTGTGCGTCAATGCTTTTGCCATTGAAGGCGTTATAGGGCGAAAAGCAGACCATCAAACCGTCACTGGTCCCCAACCATAGCTCGCCATCCGCATCAAAGAGCGCTGCCGGGACGTTGGAGCTAGGTAAGTTTCCACTCCCCGTGCCTCGGGTTAATCTGCGTGTCTGGGTGGATGCGCCGGTGACTTCTATGGCCATCCAGCCTTCTGTTCTGGATTGCATCCAAAAAACCCCCTCTTCATCTTGTAGCAATGTTTTGACTGACTCTCCATTGAAGCTGCCCGCCGAAAACCCTTGCCAAACACCCGTCGTTGGGTCATAACGATGGAGCGGTAATCCAGACAATGCATTGCTTACCCATAGTGCCCCGTCCTGTCCCCAGCACAAGCCGCCCGTTCGGATATCTGTGGGCGATGAACCCATGGCTGACTGCAGGCTGCTATTGGACGAATTCCAGGTATGAAGCAGCTGATTATTTTGGAATTCTAACAAGCCTTTTCCCCAGCTTGCGGCAAACCAATGGTCTTGATCCGCTGGGTCATGTATGACCGCCAAAATGTCTTTTGCTCCGCCCAATGCGGCGCCTTGCTGCGCTGTCCAATTCACCCCATCAAAGGTTAATATCCCCTCATTGGTATAGGAGGCTGTCCAGGTAGCATCTACTGCCCCTGTTAATACATGCACTCCATTCGGGGCTTTGTTCATGGCATAGGCCTCCGAAGAGGCAGGATCCTCTACCGCGCGATGCTGCGCGTAGGATGGGTTGTCAAAGAAAGTAAGGCCTCTGCCTCGATTTGCCGTCCACAAGACGCCCCCATTATCCAGCTGCGCATCAAAGGGGCGAAACCCCTCATTATTGCCAAATCCTGTTGAAAACGTTGCGCCAACGCCCCCAGATAGGTCCACTTTGGTGACACCATAACTTCGTACAACCAGAAACCCGGTGTCAAATGACCTCAAGCGCATGACTAGGGGCGCATTTGCCGTATCTAGGGGCAACGTCATCCATGAGACTCCCTGTGTACACCATACCGTGGGTTGGCCTTCAGGGTGAACCAGCCGTGCGCTGCCCACTACGGAGAGATGCGCTATAGCCGTATCCTTCCAGCGTCCATGCTGTTGCCAGGTGCTCGGCAAATACAGCGGATCCGAAAGGTGCGCTGACCATATACCTGTGGCCGTGGCCGCAAACACGCTATCCCCTGCAACACAGAGGTCAAAGGCAGGGGTCGTACCGCCGTCGTCCCGCAGTAGGTAGGTGCCCTGCACTACCCCATAGGGTATGTTTACTTCGACAATGCCAAAACCTGTTGCCGCAAAGGCACGTTGGTTGCTGGCAAACGCAAGGGCACGAATATCCGATTGTCCCGGATATGCACCACTGTTGGGAATATCCCCAATGCGTCGAACGTCCTGAGGCGACCAAATATCCATCCCGCCATCTGCGTAGCCTAGGAGCGCCAAATGTCCATTTGGAGCGCCCTCCATACAGGTCATATCGACATCACTCAAGCCTTCCACCACCGTACTTGCTGTGATGACCTTATCCGCAGGATCATAGTGCAATAAACCAAAGGGACTGGCGATCAAAATCTCTTCGGAAAGTACCGCAACACTATGCGTTTGGCGAAGGGGGAAATGGGCCCGCCATTGGCCTACGGCAGGGCCTTGTGCAGCCACAGAGAGGGTGGTCACACAAAGCACTAAGAGGGGCAGGAGCATCCGCTTCACGGGACAAAGATGCACTATCTTCGCCCTATGGCCTGCAGCTCATGTTCAACAGATGGTGGTGTCCCCAAAGGGTGCAAGAGCAATGGCTCGTGTGGTACAGGGGGCTGTAATACGTACAATGTATTTGATTGGCTATCCAATATGTCCTTGCCCGCTGGAGAGCAAGCTTTTCCTTGGGCCGAAATCCGATTTAAGAATGGCCGAAAGGATTTTTACTTTAATCAAGAAAATCTTTCACTCCATGCAGGTGAAGCCGTAACGGTAAGCACCCCCCATGGAGGCCATGATATCGGTACCGTTTCTGTGACCGGTGAGCTGGTCCGCATTCAAATGCGCAAGGCAGAAGCCGATCCCGCACAAGAAAACCCATTCGTCATCTATCGCAAAGCCTCTCAGCGAGATCTTGACCGTTGGAAAGAAGCGCGTGATAGAGAACAAGATTTGATGTTGCGCTCGCGCAGCATGGCTAAGCAGCACGGTCTTGAAATGAAGATTTCAGACGTAGAATGCCAAGGGGATGGCGCGCGGGCAACCTTTTATTACACAGCCGACGCCCGCGTTGATTTCCGGGCATTGATCCGCGAACTCTCTAGCGTCTTTGGCCTACGGGTTGAAATGCGTCAGGTTGGCGCACGTCAAGAGGCGGGTCGTCTTGGTGGTATCGGCAGTTGTGGCCGAGAGCTTTGCTGCAGCACATGGCTCAAGGATTATCGCTCGGTATCTACGAGTGCCGCCCGTTATCAACATCTGAGCCTCAACCCTACAAAGTTGGCAGGCAATTGTGGCAAGCTAAAGTGCTGCCTGAACTATGAGCTTGATCAATATGCCGAGGCCCTAAAAGCTTTTCCAAAATCGCAACGCGTCAAAACCAAAAAAGGCCGTGCTGATGTTCAAAAGATGGACATTTTGACCGGCATGGTGTGGTTGGCCTATAAAGAAGAACCCGGTCGATGGGTGGCCATGAAGGCGGAAGACTTTTCTGAAATGGTGGCCATGAACCAACGAGGTGAAGAGCCCACCTCTCTAGAGGAAAAAGAAATTCAATTGGTGGTTCAAAGCACCGAGCCTGCCCTCATTCAACCTGAGGAAGGCAGTCTTACCCGATTCGATCGACCCAAAGGAGAACTTGGAGGAAAGAACCGCAAAAGCGGTGGGCGCAACCGTTCACGTTCCGGAAATCAAAATAACCGTCAACGGCCTGCCCAAAATTCCTCCAACACTCATGGATCGGCTTCTTAAATTCATTGTTTTTGCTGTTCTCTTGACCTTTGGGTGGTCTTGTCAAAAAGCGCCCCTTGTTCAGCACGTGACCACCTTTGCGCACGATGCTTGGTGGCCTGACTCTGTCATTACCGTCGATGTGCATGTGACCGATACGCTTGCCGTCTATCGTGTTGCTTTTCAAATTCGTCATAGCGAAGACTATCCTTACAGCAATTTGTACCTCTTCCGCGAAATACGCTCCGAAACCCAAACGGAATATCAGGATACGGTTGAGGTGCGTTTGTCTAATGCGCAAGGCGCTTGGTACGGTCAGGGCGTTGGCGCGCTAAAAACCTTGGAATTGCCCTTTAAACAAGCGGGTTTAAGGTTTCCTAAAGTAGGGAATTACCGTTTTCGTTTTCAGCACGGTATGCGCGACACCCCATTACACGGTATGCGAGATTTTGCGCTTACCATTGAAGAAGAGCCCACCGAATAGACTATGGCAAAATCCTCTCCATCCCAAGACTTTAGAACCTACGTTAAGTACTTCTGGATTTTTGTTTTTGGTGCCCCCCTGGGGTTGGTTCTGGCGCTCCTCCTCACCTGGGCCGGCCTTTTTGGCGCGCTCCCTTCGACCGAAGAAATTGCCAATCCCAAAAGCTTTCTAGCCACCGAAATCTTATCGGCAGATGGCAAGCAGATTGGCACCTTTTTTATGGAAAACCGGGTGCATGCCGATTATAGTGAACTGCCTCCTCATTTGGTCAACGCGTTGATTGCCACAGAAGATGAGCGCTACCTCCGTCATGCCGGCATTGACTTCAGGAGCCTCGCCAGAGCGGTTGTCACCCTTGGCGGTGGTGGCGGCGGCTCAACCGTTACCCAACAGTTAGCCAAACAGATGTTCCATGGTGAGGGGTCCAGCCATATCGTCTCCCGCGTTCTGCAAAAATTAAAAGAGTGGGTGATCTCTCTTCAGCTGGAAAGCCGCTATTCTAAGGAGGAGATTATCGCGATGTATTTCAACCAGTTTGATTTCTTATACCAAGGCGTAGGCGTATACAATGCTGCCAATGTGTATTTTGGTAAACGGCCCGAAGAGCTCACAATCGAAGAGTCTGCTATGTTGGTGGGTATGTTCAAAAATCCCTGGGCCTATAACCCAGCAAAACAAGGCAGAGAGCAAATTGCCTTAGACCGTCGCAACACCGTTTTGCGTCAAATGCAGCGCAACGATTTTATCACGGAAGAGGAAGCTGATCGTCTCATCGCCCTTCCCGTTGTACTCAACTTCCAACGTCAAGGGCATGATCAAGGCCTTGCCCCGTATTTGAGAGAGAACATTCGGGCCTATATGAAGGACTGGATTGCAGACCACCCTAAAGCGGATGGGAGCACCTATAACCTCTATACGGATGGGCTCAAGATTTATACGACCATTGACAGCCGAATGCAGCGCATGGCAGAAAAAGCGATGGAACGCCATTTGACCAATTTGCAAAGCCTCTTCTTCCAACAAATTGCCAAGCGGAAAGCGGGGCCCTTCTATTTTCAAGGAGGTGATTCGTATGCTGAAGGGCAAAAAATCATCGCGCGCGCTATGCGCCAGGCAACGCGCTACAGGCATTACCAGGATTCTGGATGGTCGGAGGAACGCATTGTCAAAGAATTCAAAACGCCTCGGGATATGAAGATCTTTTCTTGGGGTGGTGACCTAGATACTGTTTTAAGCCCTTGGGACTCTATACAGTACTATAAGAGTGTGTATCAAGCGGGGCTATTGAGCGTAGAACCGCAAACCGGATTCATTAAGGCCTGGGTAGGGGGCATTGATTTTCGCCACTTCAAATATGACGCAGTGAAGCAGGGGCGCCGTCAAGTAGGCTCAACCTTCAAGCCCTTTGTCTACGCTGCCGCCATTGCCGATAAAAAGTACTCACCCTGTATGCAGGTGCCCAACATTCAAACCTGTATTGAGGCGGGCCAGTTTGGCCTTCTTGAACCTTGGTGTCCGTCAAATTCTGATGACAAGTATGGCGGTGTCCTAACCCTCAAACAGGCCATTGCCGGCTCTGTAAACACCGTGACTACGTATCTGATGAAGCAAATTGGCCCTCGTCCCGTCATACAGATGGCGCGCGCACTGGGCGTGACCTCCAACATTCCAGAAGTACCTTCCATTGCGCTGGGAACCGTTGACCTCTCCATTTATGAGCTGGTGGGCGCTTATACCGCCTTTGGCAACCAAGGGCTCTACACGGAGCCCATCGTGATGCTGCGTATTGAGGACAAAAATGGGGTGGTCTTAGATGAATTTGCGCCCGAAACCCGTGAGGTATTCTCCCCTGAAATCGCCTATACCATGGTAAACCTTTTACAGGGGGTAACCCAAAGCGGAACCGGGGTTCGCCTGCGTCACACGGGGGCTGGCTATGGTAGTTACGTCACCGGGTATCCCTATGGATTTGACAATCCCATTGCAGGAAAAACAGGAACTACCCAAAACAATTCCGACGGCTGGTTTGTCGGAATGGTGCCCAACCTTGTCACCGCCGTATGGACGGGTTGTCAAGATCGCTCTGCACATTTTGGTTCAACAACCTATGGACAGGGGGCTACCACCGCATTGCCCATCTGGGCTTTGTACATGAAGTCTGTCTATAGCCAGCCAGAGCTCGGTATTCGGCGTGATGCTTTTGACCGACCCAATGGACCCATTACCATTCCATTAGATTGCAATACCTTCTTATCCGAAAGTGCAGAAATGCGTGAAGAACGCTCTGAATACAACTAAGCATGATTCAAAAAGTAGTCCCCAATGCGGAAGCCGCTGTGGAAGGAATCGCCGATGATATGACCATGATGTTTGGCGGTTTTGGCCTTTGTGGCATTCCCGAAAATGCCATTGCCGCCGTGCGCGCCAAAGGGGTAAAAGGATTAACCTGTATCTCGAACAATGCGGGCGTGGATGGTTTTGGTCTGGGGTTGCTCTTGGAGACGCGCCAGGTAAAAAAAATGATCAGCTCCTATGTCGGCGAAAACGACGAGTTTGAACGTCAAATGCTTTCCGGTGAGTTAGAGGTGGAGTTGATCCCTCAGGGTACATTAGCCGAGCGGTGTCGCGCCGCTGGCGCCGGCATTCCCGCTTTTTTCACTCCGGCTGGTTTTGGAACAGAGGTAGCAGAAGGCAAGGAGGTGCGCCATTTTAATGGAAAACCCCATATTCTTGAGCACGCTTTTGATGCAGACTTTGCCTTTGTAAAGGCCTGGAAAGGGGACGAGGCAGGCAACCTCATATTTAAAGGAACGGCCCGCAACTTTAACCCCATGATGGCGATGGCGGGCAAAATCACCGTCGCGGAAGTAGAAGAGCTGGTCCCTGCGGGTCAATTAGACCCCAACGCCATTCATGTCCCGGGCATTTTTGTCCACCGCATCTTCGAGGGCGCCCATTTTGAGAAACGCATTGAACAACGTACGGTCCGACCGCGCGCTTAATTCCTTCCCCATGGCATTAGACAAAAACGGCATCGCACAACGTATTGCACAAGAATTACAAGATCGCTGGTATGTAAATCTGGGTATTGGCATTCCCACCTTGGTCGCCAACTATATCCCCGAAGGCATTGACATTGAGTTCCAATCTGAAAATGGCATTCTTGGCATGGGTCCATTCCCGTGGGAGGGGGAAGAAAATGCAGATCTAATCAACGCCGGTAAGCAAACCATCACGGCACTGCCTGGCGCCAGCTTTTTTGACAGCGCCACGTCCTTTGGAATGATCCGAGCACAGAAAGTTCAACTCACTGTGCTCGGCGCCATGGAGGTTTCTGAAACTGGTGACATCGCAAACTGGAAAATCCCTGGAAAGATGGTCAAAGGCATGGGGGGCGCGATGGATTTAGTGGCGAGCGCAGAAAATATCATTGTCGCGATGCAGCACACCAACCGCGCAGGCGAATCTAAACTTTTACCGGCTTGTTCTCTTCCGCTTACCGGTGTAGGGTGCGTCAAGAAAGTGGTCACGGATCTAGCTGTTTTGGCTATTGATCCCCTACGTGGCTTTGTATTATTGGAACGCGCGCCCGGTGTTTCTGTAGAAGACATTGTAGCCAAGACCGCTGGTCGTTTAGTTGTGGAGGGGGATATCCCCGAAATGAAGCTCTAGTGCCCCTTTTTGGCGCCTACGGCCTTCAGGGGTGTTCCATTACGGATGTGACGTCTTTGGTTGAACGGTGAGTTCCATCGTCCGGTCGCTCATATACTGAACAACCCGCGCATCATGCGATATAAAGAGGTAGCTGAATTCAAACGCATCTTTTAGGTCATTCAACAGATTCAGCACCTGGGCCTGGACGCTCACGTCTAAGGCGGCCACCGACTCATCGCAAATCACCAAGTGTGGCTGTACTGCAAGCGTGCGCGCTATCCCTATACGTTGCCGCTGCCCCCCGCTAAATGCATGAGGATATTTGTCATAGGCCTCTTGTGGCATCCCTACCGCTTGTAATAACTCGAGCACTTTTTCTTTTTGTTCCTCTGGGCTTCCCTGTAGTCCATGCACCCTCATGGGTTCTCGTATCGCCTCCCCAACCGTCATCCTTGGGGACAAGCTTGAAAAGGGGTCTTGAAAGATGTACTGAATTTCGCGCGCCATGGCTTGACGACCCGCCCGGCTCAATCCATCAATGCGCTTGCCGCGGTAAAAAATTTCTCCCCCGTCAGGCTGAACCAAATTGACAAGGCATTTGGCTATGGTCGATTTTCCACTTCCGCTTGCGCCAATCAAGCCAAGGGTTTCCCCTTCATGCACAATCAAATCAAGATCTGCAAAGACGGTGATGCCCTTGTATTGCTTTGCTAGCTGTTTTACTTCCAATAAAGGGGTTTTTCCGGCAAAGACAGGGCGCTCTGCGCTGCTCGGTGGGGTGCCCTCCAAAAAGTCTTGCACTGTCGGTAGGCGCAAGGGCTTTCTGCCCACGGGCGGTCTTGATGCCAAGAGCCCTTGTGTGTAAGGGTGTTTGGGCGATTCCAGTACATCGTTTGCAGATTCTGCTTCTACCACGATTCCATTGCGCATAACCAAAATATGGTCTGCCACCGCGGCCACGGCATCAAAGTCATGGGAAATAAACAACATCGTCATCCCCGTTTCTTGTTGCAGCTGGCGCAGTAATGTGAGAATATCGTGCGCTACCGCATGGTCGAGTGCCGTGGTGGGCTCATCCGCGATGAGCAGGACTGGGTCTTGTACCATGGCCATCGCGATCATGATGCGCTGGCGTTGGCCGCCACTAAGCTGGTGTGGGTATTTTCGGAAGGACGCCTGTGGCTCAGGAATCTGCACCCGCTCCATCCACCGAATTGCCTTGGCCTTTGCCTCGGTTGGTTCTGCTCCCCTTGCGATGGCCGCTTCCACAATTTGCGCCCCTACGCGCATGGTGGGATTTAGCGCAGTCATAGGCTCTTGAAACACCATGGCGCGGCGCAGCGTCCTAACCGAGTCCAGCCCCTCTCCTTCTGCCTCCAAGTTGGGGGGTAGTAAGTCCATCAAGGCTAAGGCTGTAAGAGACTTTCCAGACCCAGACTCCCCAACCAATGCAGTGCAGGTCCCCGCGGCCAAAGGGACAGAAATACCCTGTACCAACAGCGCGTTGGGGGAAGAAATTACAAGGTTGTCAACGCGCATGAATGGACTATCGGCCCGCCTCAACGGGTAAGGCATCCGACTCACCCATAGCGTGGGCCTCACGTGGTTCGATTACCTCTTGGGGTGACCCCAAAGCGTCCTTGGGTTTCTGCACGGGAGACGTAAAATCTCGTTGAACGTATTCCGTTACCGTCTGCATAAAGGAAGAGGGCAGTCCATTTTCTCGGTCCCCTCCCCCCTCTTGATGGCCAATTCTGACAAGGACCATATTGCGCTCGGGTATTGCGACAATCCACTGCCCTAGATGCCCACGAAGCGCAACAAAGGGAACCTCTGATTCCCATAATTCTCCTTCTGGCGCGGGCACGGAGCCCACCCAAAAACTATATCCATAAAATGCCTCTAACCCTGGGGTGCTCGCGGTATATAAAAAGGTACTATCGACCAAGACTTCGCCGTTCCATCGTCCATGTTGAAGAAGAAGCTTGCCCAGTCTTCCATAATCGCGCGCGGTCGCATTAAAACAGCAATAGGTAAGCGCATTTCCGCTATCATCAAGGTGCCAAAATGCATCCGACGTGGCCCCCATGGGAGCCCAAAGCTTAGCGGAGGCATATTCATATACCTTCATTCCTGTGGCTTCCTCCAGGCAAAAGCCCAACAACGCCGTGGCGCCCGATTGGTATTCATACTGCTGGCCGACATTTTCACCGATGGCACACCCTGTGACCGTGGCGCGAAGATCCTTTCCATAATAGGCCTTTGCAGTAATGCCAAAGGGATTGTAATAATCCTCTTGCCAGTCCATGTCTGCCGTCATGGCGCTCAAGTTGCCCAAGGTGAGTACAGAAGCTCCCGCACCATGCAGTTCAGGAAGGTAGTCGGTGGCTTTCGCGTCCCAGCTGGGGATTTTCCCTTCTTGAATAGCTACTTGCACTAACATCGTCACGATGGACTTTGCCATAGAAAAGCTATTCGTCCTTGCATCAGGACTCACTTTGTTGTCATAATCTTCATAGCGCAATGTGTCGCGCGTAAACACTAAAAAAGCGCCTGTTTCAATATCACTGAACATGGTCTGAAGGGCATCGCTAGGGGCGTAGGCCATGTCCAACTTTGTTGGCCAGGGTTGCGGATTGGGTGCCAAGACATTCCCCGCTTCAAAGGCAGTGCCATCAAAAATATTGCTGGTCACATGTCCTTGCAGATAGGTAGCATAGACCCCTTTGAACAAATAACTGAACCAAGAGGCTTGGATAAGAAGGAGAACAATCGCCACAGCGATCAAGGTTTGGACCACGCGTTTCATCGTCAAAAGGTACTGCTTTGATTGAATAAATGGTAGCCTTCGCTATTCGGCCTTGGGCAGAAGCGTTGTGGCGGATACCTGCCCTATTTCTACCTGAAAATGGCGTGCAAAATGGCCCAATACTTTGGCCTTAACCTCTACCTCATCAACGGGCCTTTCCAGCTCTAAATGCAGACTTGTGACGGCTTTGTCGGTGATGCCACACGGGACAATATGCTGAAAATACGTAAGGTCCGTATTTACATTGAACGCCCACCCATGCATGGTTACCCATCGGCTCGCCCGAACACCCATGGCGCAAATCTTTCGGGCAAAAGGCGTCCCAACATCCAGCCAAACCCCCGTTTCTCCTGGGCTTCGGTCTCCTTTCAATCCGTATTCCGCCAACGTGTCAATGATGACATCCTCAAGCGTTCGCAGATACCGATGAATGTCCGTAAAATGGTGATCCAAGTCCAAAATAGGATAGCCAACCAACTGGCCCGGACCGTGGTAGGTAATGTCTCCCCCGCGGTTGATCTTATAAAAGGCAATCCCGAGGGCTTTAAGCTCTGTCTCGTTAGCGAGCAAATTGGCCATATCACCACTTTTGCCCAAGGTATAAACATGATTATGCTCCACAAACAACAAATGGTCTTCGGTAGGTGTCTGTGCTTCCTCGGGTTGGTTTCGGTTAGATGACTTACGGGCCAATATGCCCGAAAAAACAGCCTCCTGTATGTCCCATGCTTCTTGGTAGTCCATCACGCCCAGGTCCGCAAAACGAACAGACCGCAATGGCTTTGAATGGTTAGTAGAGGACATAGCGTTTGGGTTCTTGAAGAGTGGCGTAAAAATACGACATTGGTACCCCGTATGATAGAACCACGTCTTGCCCCCTTTTCTGAATTAAGCCTACACGCGCTTTATGCGATTCTCGCTTTGCGCTCTGAAGTCTTTGTCGTGGAGCAAGACTGCCCTTATCAGGACCATGATGGGAAAGATGCTGAAAGCCTTCATTTATGGTATGCCTCAGCCCAAGGGGACCTCCTTGCGTATGCGCGCTTACTGCCTCCTGGGCTATCCTATCCCGAGGCGGGCATTGGCCGTGTGGTCACCGCACCAAGTGTCCGGCGCACCGGACTAGGGAAGGAGTTGATGCGGGTTGCAATTGAAAAAACGCGCAACCATTGGCCCGGAGAAGACATTGTCATCATGGCGCAATGTTATTTACTTGATTTCTATAGCCGGTTGGGATTTGTGACGGAGCGTGAAGAATTCTTAGAGGACGGAATTCCACATCGTTGGATGCGGCTGCGCCCCTAATGGGGCTTATTCATCATAACTGATGCGAACCCGCTCAGAACGTGGCATTGATTGACACGTCAACACATAGCCTTCTTCCAGTTCTTCGTCCGTCAAAGAATAGTTCATGGCCATTTCGACCTCTCCCTCCAGCACTTTTGCCCGGCAGGTGCAGCAAACGGCTCCCTTGCAGGCATAAGGAACATCCGCCCCAGCGTCAAGCGCTGCGTCCAATACAAATTCTTTGGCCCCTTGATGAAAGTGGGTTTCTTCCCCGTCAAGAACAACGGTAACATAGGCCTGCCCTTTCTCAGCATCCTTTGATTGTGTGGGGGCGGCTGCCGGAGTGGCTGCGGTAAAAAGTTCAAAGTGAATCGCCTTTTTATCGACACCCGAAGCCTCTAAGGCCGCCGTAACGGCGTGAATCATCTCCTCGGGGCCACATAAAAAATGGCCTGCTGCCTCTTTGGTACCGGGAATCATATCAATCAGCGCTCTTGCGCGTGCTTGGTCTATTCGGCCAAATAAAGCATCACTGCCCTGGTCCTCGCGGCTCAACACATGGTGCACTTCTATGCGTCCCATATAGGTGTCCTTTAAGTCCTCTAATTCGGATTTAAATAGAATGGAGTTGGATTTTCGGTTACCATAAAAGAGGATAAACTTTGCCTCTGGTGCACGCTCCAAAAGGGTCTTCAAAATGGACATAACAGGCGTAATGCCTGATCCCGCGGCAAAGCCCACAAAAGTTTGCTTCTCGTTTGGTTCAACTTCTAATAAAAATTGGCCCATGGGGGGCATAATCTCTAAGGTTTGTCCTGCTGCAAGCTGGGTATTCGCCCATGTGGAAAAGACTCCGCCCTCGACCTGCTTAATGGCGACGCGCAACTCGCCCGAAAGGGGACTGCTGCACAATGAATAGGAACGACGCACCTCTTCGCCATGGATATTGGCCTTGATTGTAAGGTATTGCCCCGGAACGAAGGAAAAAACCTTTTGGTCTGGAATGTCAAAAGACACGCTGACGGATTCGGCTGTTTCCCGGCGCACGTCCAGCACTTTTGCCTGGTAAAATGTAAGCTTCACCCCTTTCTGCGCGGCCTTAGACGTAAGAAGGGCAGGAAGTGATGCGGTGGTAGCTTTTTTGAAAAATCCCAACATAGCAAGGCGTATAAGCGTAGAATGAATGAACAAAAGTAGGCCTCGAAGGCGTGTAGAAGAACGTTTATCAACCAACCATAGTTCATGCGGCCGTAAATTGGCTTTAAATTCTCACAAACCATGGGAGAAACGCATTCCATCGAAGACCGTTTTCAAGCCTTTGTTGCCGCTGAAAACAAAGTAGAACCCAAACACTGGATGCCTGACGGCTACCGGAAAACCTTGGTGCGCCAGATTTCACAGCATGCCCACTCTGAAGTGGTAGGTATGTTGCCTGAAGCTAATTGGATTACGCGCGCACCTAGCTTGCGTGCTAAATTGATTCTTTTGGCCAAAGTTCAAGATGAGGCAGGCCATGGTCTGTACCTCTATTCGGCGGCAGAAACGCTAGGAACCTCGCGCGAGCAGATGATCAGTGACTTGCTCTGTGGCAAGGCAAAATACTCCTCCATTTTCAATTACCCAACCCTCACCTGGGCCGACATGGGCGCGGTGGGCTGGTTGGTTGATGGCGCCGCCATTGCCAATCAAGTCATGCTATGCAGAACCTCCTATGGCCCGTATAGTCGGGCTATGGTGCGCATCTGTAAAGAAGAAAGCTTTCATCAGCGTCAAGGGTTTGAAATCATGATGACCTTAGCAAAAGGCACCCCAGAACAGAAAGAAATGGCACAAGATGCCTTAAACCGTTGGTGGTGGCCTTCTATCATGATGTTTGGCCCTTCGGACGACAACAGCCCCAACAGCGCACAGAGCATGAAATGGCGCATCAAACGAAAGAGCAACGATGAATTGCGTCAAGAATATATTGACAAAACCGTTCCACAAGCTGAGTTCTTAGGGTTAACGCTGCCCGATCCTGATTTAAAATGGAATGCGACCACCTGTCATTACGACTTTGGTGAAATTGATTGGACCGAATTTTTTGAGGTCGTTGCGGGCAATGGGCCCTGCAATGCCGAACGACTCATCGCTCGCCAGAAAGCACATGATGATGGTGCTTGGGTTCGCGAAGCGGCAACGGCCTATGCTGCAAAACAAGCGAAGCGCAACACAGCGCATACATCCACCACACAAACCTCTGCCGCATGAGCACGCCCCCTGACCACTGGCCTCTTTGGGAGGTTTTTGTTCGAAGTAAGAATGGTCTAGCCCACAAACATTCCGGCAGCTTACACGCACCAGATGCAGAAATGGCTTTAAAGAATGCCCGTGATGTCTACACACGCCGCAGTGAAGGCGTTTCCATTTGGGTTGTCCCTTCTTCGGCTATTGTGTCTACGTCGCCCGACGAAAAGGACCCCCTCTTTGCCCCATCTGATGACAAAGTCTATCGCCACCCCACCTTTTATGATATTCCGGATGAAGTGGGACACATGTGATCCAAAGACAGCCTATTTGCTGCACCTAGGAGATGATGCGCTGATTTTGGGGCAGCGCTTGGCCGCCTGGTGTGGGCACGGACCCATTCTTGAGCAGGATATTGCCTTAACCAATATTTCCCTTGACCTTATTGGGCTTGCGCGTCAGTATTATCAATATGCTGCATTGGAATTTGGCCCCGACTGCACCGAAGATGATTTGGCGTACTTCCGAGAGAGCCGATCTTTCATGAATCACTTACTCACCGAACAGCCTAACGGACATTGGGGGGATACGCTCGCACGTCAATTTTACTTTGATACATTTCATTTTTTTCAACTCGAAGCGCTGAGTCAAAGCGCGGATGAGCGCCTGCGTCATATTGCCGCTAAGGCCTTAAAAGAAACCTCTTATCATGCGCAATTCAGCGCAGAGTGGATTGTACGTCTTGGAGATGGAACCAAGGAGAGTCATGATAAAATTCAAGCAAGCTTAACGCACTTGGCCCCTTTTGCCCTCGAATTTTTTGTCCCTAGTGCCGTTGACCAAGCTGCCTATAATGCAGGAATTGCGCCGGATGTAGCCTCACTTCAGGAAACATGGATAAACAAGGTGAACAGCATCTTTTCGTTAGCCACATTAGACCCATTTACCCTTTCCTTTCCAAAAAAAGGGGGCAAATCTGGCATTCACTCCGAGCACCACGGGTATGTCCTTGCTGAAATGCAATCCCTCGCGCGCACCTATCCAGATGCCAAATGGTAAAGACACAGGAGCTGTGGGACGCCCTAGCTTCCGTGATGGACCCGGAGGTGCCCGTACTCTCTGTTTTAGATCTTGGTGTTATTCGTGCTATCCGACATGAATCTAACCGCATCGAAGTAGACATCTCGCCAACGTATACTGGATGTCCCGCTATGGATGTGATTTCAAGTCAAGTGCGTGAGGCCCTTCTTTCTTTTGGCGATGTGAACATTGTTACGGTCCTTGACCCACCTTGGACGACCGACTGGATTAGCGCTGAGGGAAGAAATAAGCTTGAAGCCTATGGAATAGCGCCACCTGTCGGCCGGGCACATGACAAGCGTTCCTTGTGGGCGCCCGTCCCTTCCGTTCGGTGTCCGCGTTGCAAAAGTGCATCCACTAAATTGATTTCACACTTTGGCTCAACAGCCTGCAAGGCCCTTTATCAGTGTCTGGACTGCCAGGAGCCCTTTGATTATTTCAAGTGCCTTTGAGGCGTTAAAAAAAAAGACCTCCCATTCGGGCGGTCTTCTTTATTGATTGGTTTGGCTTAGTGTAAGGCCTTTCGGCAGAGCAAATATTGTCAAAACACTTCACATGAAGCAATAATTTGTGAGAAATTGTGAAACTCAACATGTGTAACATGTTTTCACATACATTTGTCCCGTGCCTATTCGACCTGTTTTTAAGCTTATTGCGTTACTGCTTCTGCCGTTCGCCACCTATGCTACCAACTCATCTTGGTATAGCAGCAGGGACGGCCTTGCTTTTTTTAACAAGCAACATCACCTCTATAAATTAGACTTTTTAACGGGCATACGCGCTGAACTAATCGCTTCACAATGGGTCACACTCGATAGCTTTCCTATCCTCGCTAATTCTGAAAGTCTTTACCGTTACAGCAGGCCCGCGCTTACCTCTGAGGACGGGCGCAACTTATTAAACTTTGTCGGTTCAGGCCTCGTATATTCCCTTGATTCCGTTGGCCGACCATCGCGTATTGATCAAACATACTTTTCGGGCTATAATTACGAATCCTTTTGCGCACAGAGCGGCGGGAAACTTTTCGCATTTGGAGGAACTGGGTTCTGGCAACGCCATGCTCTATGTGTTTTCTATGACGGAGACCTGAAAGAATGGGAGCTCCTGTCCCCGGTATACAGCGCACCTAAAGATTATACCCATTTATTATCAGGCTTGGCGGGTGAAGGTGTTTTTATCCTCGTTGGATCCCCTGGACTTGAAGCGGAGAGAAGCTTTTTTGATTATCCTGTGTATAAAGTTGATATAGCGCGTCGCTCCTGGGCTAGGCTGGGGGTGTTTAGCCTTGAAGAAGGAGAAAGGGGGCACGAATTTCAAAGAATTGGTCATATTGATGAATACGCCTTTTTTCAAATGGACCATCAATTATATGTTGCAGATGTCGTGAATAACCGACTCTATCGTTGGAACGATCTTTTAACTGGGACGAAATCCTTTGATGGGTATGAAGGTGTGTTTATTCAAGCAGACCAGGTGATTCTTGTGTATTCTTCCAGCACAGTATCCAACCCAAGCATGCGGATTCTGCGCATTCGCAAGGAAGATATATTGTCCAATTGTGAGCCCTTGAACATGCCCGTTTATCGTTCGTCTGCCATAAATTTTTTACTCATAAATAAATGGACATCCCTCGTTGTATTTCTTTGCGTATTGTTCTTAATCGTATTTGTTGTCCGCTATACCCTTCGGCAACCTAAGCTAGAGGACTCTTTTGTTGCCTCATTGTCTGGGCATGAACAAGGTGTCCTGCGCCATTTGCTTTTGCTTCCAGCGGATCGGTTCGCCACCATTGGCGACATTGATTTATTACTGGATTTATCTAAAAAAACATGGGAAAACCAAAGAAAAATCCGTAGTACATCTTTGACCCATATAAACTCCGCCGCCGAAAAACAGCTTGGCTTGGTGGGGCTTATTCAGCGCGTAGCAAACCCAGAAGACAAGCGTGAACGTCTTTACCGAATTTCCCCAGAGTATATTAGATCAATTCCTGCCTTGCTGAGAAATTTATAATTCGACCAAATGAAGACGCTACAAGTCCAACACGCCAAGGGCGTAGAAATTTTGACTCTTTTCCGCCCCGAGCGCTTCAATGCATTTAATCGTGAAATGGCCCTTGCTTTGCAAAATGCCTTATTGGCGGCGGATAAAAATCCGGAGGTGCGCGTCATCCTATTAACCGGCGAGGGCAAGGCTTTTTCTAGCGGTCAAGATCTCAGCGAAGCGATAGATCCAAATGGCCCCGGCTTAGACAGGATTCTAAAAGAACATTATAATCCATTAGCTCTAGGTATGCGCAGTGTAATGAAGCCCATTGTGGTGGCAGTAAATGGCGTTGCCGCTGGGGCTGGGGCTAATCTTGCCCTCTTGGGTGACATTGTCGTCGCGGCAGAGGGTGCGCGTTTTATTCAGGCTTTTTCAAAGATTGGGCTTATCCCAGACACCGGGGGAACGCTTACGCTGCCAAGGCTAGTGGGGCCTGGCCGTGCGGCAGCATGGATGATGTTAGGGGATTCCATCTCTGCCCAGGAGGCAAAATCAGCAGGCATGATTTACGAAGTGTACCCAGCAGAAACTTTCTTACATGATGCATTGCGCCTCGCCCAGCGATTGGCTGATGCGCCCACAAAAGCACTTGCCTTAACCAAACAAGCGCTCAACGCTTCCACTTTTGCGGGCTTAGAGGCCCATCTCGAAACAGAATGGAGGCTACAGATTGAGGCTAGTCAATCGCATGACTTTCAGGAGGGCGTGACCGCGTTCTTAGAAAAACGATCTCCCCAGTTTTTAGGACGCTAGACATTTGGTTCCATAAGTCTGACCTTTGCTCCCTCTTTAATACAGCCCTTCTATGCCGACTACCCCCCTCCCTTTTGAACGCGCGACCGTAGTAGGCGCTGGCGCTATGGGCATCGGAATTGCCCAGGTTCTGGCACAGGCTGGTCTTCATGTTTGCCTCTATGACACCAAAGAGGAAGCGCTCAAGCGCGCTTTAGGAAAGCTACATAGTACCCTTGGGCGCTTGGTAGAAAAGGGGCGCATGACGCAAGAAGAGGTCGGTGCCTTGCTCGCCCGCATTCAGCCTATTCTTTCATTGCGCGAGGCCGCAGACTCGGACATCGTCATTGAGGCCATCTACGAAAACATCGAAGCCAAGCGCTCCGTTTTTACCAGCCTAGATGATGTGGTTGCCGACCATTGCGTTCTTGCAACCAACACCTCTTCCTTAAGTATCGCTTCCCTCACGTCAGGTGTAAAGCGTCCAGATCGGATGATTGGCCTACATTTTTTCAACCCTGCCCCCTTGATGCCCCTGGTAGAAATCGTGCCCAGCTTGGCTACGGATCCAGCGGTAGTGGCCCGCTGTATTGCGGCGGTCAAGGCGTGGGGGAAAGTAGGAGTGGTCGTCAAAGACACCCCAGGCTTTATCGTCAACCGTGTTGCGCGCCCCTATTATGCCGAGGCTATGAACATGGTAGAAGAGGGGTTGGCTGACGTTGCCACCATTGATTGGGCCATGACCCACATTGGGGGCTTCCGAATGGGGCCCTTTGCCTTGATGGACTTAATCGGACATGATATTAACTATACCGTAACCGAAACCGTTTGGAAGCAGTTTTACTATGACCCTCGTTTTCGCCCAAACCTGCTGCAAAAGCGATTGGTTGAGGCGGGGTGGCTAGGAAGAAAAACGGGGCGTGGATTCTATGATTACCCTTCCAAAGCATCAAGCCCCGCGCCAAAAGAAGATCCGGCCCTGGGTCAGGTGATCCTGGAGCGCATTCTTGCGCTTTTAGTCAATGAAGCTGCCGATGCACATTATAAGAACATTGCCTCGATGGAGGATATAGAGACCGCCATGACAACAGGCGTAAACTACCCACAGGGATTGGTTTCATGGGGTGCTGCTATTGGATTTGGTAGGCTCCTTTCCATACTTGAATCCCTTCAACAATTAACGGGAGACCCTCGTTATCGACCCTGCCCTCGTTTAAGGGAGTGGGCGCAATCGTCTCCCCTACAATAATCCCCTTTTATGGCTGCTGCCCCTACATTTGAACATGCCGTACACCGCGTCCGAACTTGGACAAACGAAGAGTATGGACAAAATTTATCTGCCTTCATGGATGAGCAGCCCGCTTTATTTGGGTTTTTGCTCAATCTTTCTGAGGAGTTTGAAGACGATGAACATGAGCAACTTGTGCGCTCAGCGCTTCTGTTGCGCGAGGGCTTTCGCCTTGCGGCCATTGCTGTTAAACCGGTCGACAACTTGATTATTGAAGATGTCACAACGGGGGTTGTCGAGGCCTTTGAGCAATTAGAATCCATAGAGGCCCTCGATCCTGAAGCGGTCGTCTCGTTGTCCAGAAGCCCTTTCGTTTTTACAGAAGTGCGTAATTTTTTACATCAAGAACTCCGAAGAGGTTTGCCCGATGAATACCTTCAGCAACACAACTTGATGATTGTCATTGACATTTTAATCGGTTGCTTTGAAGAAGCGCTTGATATCCCCGAAGCTCCTAGAGCTTCGTAACTTCCCCACATGAGCAGCCCCAGCCCCACCCATATTGTCGACCAGATGATGGCCCATGATGCTTTTAGCCAATGGTTAGGTATTGAGGTACTCGAGGTCGCCCCGGGAGGATGTGTTTTGCGTATGACCGTGCGTCCCGATATGGTCAATGGCTTTGGCGTCGCACATGGTGGAATATCCTTCAGCTTTGCGGACAGTGCTCTGGCTTTTGCAAGCAATAGCCACGGAAAGCATGCACTAAGTATTGAAACCTCCATTTCGCATGTTGCCCCCATCCAGCCAGGAGACGTACTCATTGCCACGGCGATAGAACTACAAAATGGTACGCGTCTTGCCCGCTATTCGGTAAGTGTGACACATGATCAACAGACCGTGGCCCTATTTCATGGCACCGTCTTCAAAAAAGATACCTCATGGACCTAAGTGCCTATATCATTGACGGGGTAAGAAGCCCCATCGGCGCATTTGGCGGCGCCCTTAGAGAAGTACGTGCAGACGACTTGGCCGCTCATGCGATTCGATCACTCTTGTTGCGGCATCCATCACTTGATCCTTCAAGTATTGCGGATGTTCTCCTTGGCTGCGCCAACCAAGCGGGAGAAGATAACCGCAATGTTGCGCGCATGGCAAGCTTGTTGGCGGGTCTTCCCTCCTCTGTTCCGGCAGAAACGATTAACCGACTTTGTGCGTCTGGCTTAAGTGCTGTGCAGCATGTGGCGCGCGCCATGGCGAATGGAGACGGGGATGTTTTCATTGCAGGCGGAGTAGAGCATATGACACGCGCACCCTATGTGATGAGTAAGTCCTCGAAGCCTTTTGGTACGGATAGCAAACTCTATGATTCATCTTTTGGATGGCGCTTTGTGAATCCGCAGATGGCATCACAATATGGCGTGGATGCGATGGGTGAAACTGCCGAAAACTTGGTGGATCAATACGGCATTTCCCGCGAAGACCAGGATGCCTTTGCCTTGTGGAGCCAGCAAAAGACCGCGGCAGCTCAATCGGCTGGGCGCTTGTCAGAAGAAATTGCTGCGGTACGGATTCCACAGCGGAAGGGAGATGCGCTAGTGGTTTCATACGATGAGTTTCCAAAGCCATCCAGTAGCCTAGGAGGGCTTTCTGCCCTGCGGCCTGCATTTAGAAAAGACGGGAGCGTGACTGCAGGTAATGCAAGTGGCTTAAATGATGGGGCTGCTGCCCTTCTCATGGCGACAGGTCAAGGGGTGAAATCCCATGGACTAACCCCTATAGCACGTATTGTTGCGGGAGGTGTCGCAGGCGTTGAGCCTAGGACCATGGGCATTGGCCCTGTGCCCGCCACAGAAATAGCCCTGAAAAAGGCGGGGCTCACCCTTGCAGATATGGATGTAATCGAGTTAAATGAAGCCTTTGCTGCGCAAGCTTTGGCTTGTACCCGCGCCATGGGACTTGATGATCGTGATGCCCGAATCAACCCAAATGGTGGCGCCATTGCCTTGGGTCACCCTTTAGGTATGACCGGCGCGCGTATTGCGTTAAGTGCATCTAGACAATTGCACCGCCAGAATGGCCGCTATGCCCTCGTAACGATGTGCATCGGAGTGGGTCAAGGTTATGCCCTCATATTAGAACGCGCTTAGATGTTTTTTGAATTCAACGGGCTAAGACCCATCGTCCACCCAAGTGCCTTCGTTCACCCGCAAGCCAATGTCACGGGCGATGTGTGGATTGGGGAAGATGTGTATATAGGTCCTGGCGCTGTTTTGCGTGGGGATTGGGGCCGGATCACGGTGGGCAATGGCGCCAACATTCAAGAAAACTGTATTGTTCATGTTTTTCCCGGAAAAGATGTTATTCTAGAATCTAGTGCGCACATAGGGCACGGTGCAATCATTCACGGGGCTCATGTTGGAGAAAATTGCCTCATTGGCATGAACGCCGTCCTCATGGACGATTCCGTCATTGGGCCCAATTCGATTGTGGGGGCGCTCGCTTTTGTCCCGCAGGGCATGATCGTGCCCGAGCGCTCCATCGTGGTTGGCAACCCCGCAAAGGTGGTCAAAGAGGCCACGGACGAGCAAATAGCGTGGAAGTCAGAAGGGACGTCTTGGTATCAGCGTTTACCAAAAGAATGTCAAAAAACTTTGCGAGAGTGTCTCCCGCTAGCTTCCCCGGAGCCAGATCGTCCTCGATCAAAGGGAGGATTTCTTCCTCGCTAATCCTTTCTCTTACTGACTTTACGCTTAACATTTAAATCCATGTGGGTTGTTATTGTTAGTTAAGTCTAACTATAAGGAACACGCACCTTGCGTGTCGCCGTTCAGCGATAAATCAAAAAGAGCCGGGATTTTCGAATCCCGGCTTCTTTAAAATGTTGGCATTTATGTGATTATGAGAATTTTTAAGTGTCAACAAGCCGCCTCAGCAATGGGGCGGCTTTTTTATTTTTTTGAGGTTGTGAATGCTACTATATTGAAAAAATGTCTACATTTCAGCCCTAAACTCATAATCACATAAATGCTAACTATGAAAAATCGTACACTGCGATGGCTCAGCACAGCGGCCTTTGCGCTACTGTCAATGCCGATGTTCGCCCAGCTGTCGGGGTCTTATACCATTGACC